>Ga0074195_1000430_pt1 | contig 85450 bp, 67 predicted proteins | sample EPASupsiteHSE623_FD_64525 | JGI IMG/M metagenome (GOLD analysis project Ga0074195, IMG submission 64525) | Bioremediated contaminated groundwater from EPA Superfund site, New Mexico - Sample HSE6-23 | ecosystem: Environmental > Aquatic > Deep subsurface > Groundwater > Contaminated ...
GCGAAGCGACCGTGGGCGCCGAGCTCTGCTTGGCGCCAGGTGGGGGCCCAGGGAGCGAAGCGACCGGTGGCGCCGAGCTCTGCTTGGCGCCAGGTGGGGGCTTGGGGCGAGAGCCCCAACTCCTCATGAAAAGTTGACCGGACCGGCCTCGCTCGGTGTAGATTCAAGACACCGCTCGTCCACTCTACCGACCCAAAGGATCGATGCATGAACTCTCTCTGGCTTCTCCTGGGCGCCTTAGCCGCCTTTGCCGTTGCGTACCGCTACTACAGCGCCTTCTTGGCCGCAAAGGTGGCCATGCTCGATGATGAGAGAGCCACGCCCGCGCATCGGCTCCGAGACGGGGTCGACTACCACCCCACGAACAAGTGGGTCCTCTTCGGCCACCATTTCGCCGCAATCTCGGGCCCGGGACCGCTCGTGGGTCCGGTCCTGGCCGCGCAATGGGGTTACTGTCCCGGCTTCGTCTGGATCGTCCTCGGAGCGTGCCTGGCCGGAGCGGTTCACGACTTTGTTGTCCTGTGGGCCTCGGTTCGGGAGGACGGACTGTCGCTGCCCAAGCTGGCGAGAAGGGCCAACGGTCCGGTCTCCGGCGTCACCGCGTCGATCGCGACGCTCTTCATCATCATCGTGACTCTGGCCAGCGTCGGAACGGTCGTGGTCAACGCGCTGTCCGACAGTCCGTGGGGCGTCTTCACGATCGTCGTCACGATCCCCGCGGCTCTTCTGACCGGACTCTGGATGTACAAGATCCGCCCCGGCCATATCGCGGAGGCGTCGATCATCGGCGTGTCGATCGTCCTGCTGGGCGTTCTCCTGGGGAAACCGTTCGCAGAATCCTCCTGGGGCACCCTCCTCCTGTTCGACAAGAAGACACTGGCGATCATCCTGCCGTCCTACGCCCTCATCGCCTCGATTCTCCCGGTCTGGGTGCTCATGTGCCCTCGCGACTACCTCAGCTCATACATGAAGATCGGGGTCATCATCGTCTTGGCCGTCGGCATCTTCGTGGCGGCACCTCCCCTGAAAATGCCGGCCTTTACGCCGTTCGTGGCCGGCGGAGGGCCGGTGATCACCGGGACTCTCTGGCCGTTCCTGTGCATCGTGGTCATGTGCGGAGCGATCTCCGGCTTTCATTCGCTCATCGCGTCAGGAACGACGCCAAAGATGGTCAACAAGGAATCAGACATCCGAATGCTCGGCTACGGCGCCATGCTCGTCGAGGGCATCGTGGCGCTCACGGCGCTGATCGCGGCCTGCGCGTTGCAGCCGGGGGACTACTTCGCGATCAACTCGACGCCCGAGGCGTACGCTCAAGCGCGAGCCACCGAGCAAACGCACGGATGGGATCTCTCGACCAAGGAGCTTCCGGCTCTCGAGGCAGGAACCCAGGAGAAGCTCGTGGGCCGTGTGGGCGGAGCGGTCACGCTTGCCGTGGGGATGGCCAAGGTCTTCTCGTCGCTTCCGCTGATGCAGACTCTGACCTCGTACTGGTACCACTTCGTGATCATGTTCGAGGCGTTGTTCATCCTCACGCTCCTGGAGACCGGTACGCGGGTGGCCCGTTTCCTGTTCCAGGAGACGGCCGCCGAGTATCTGCCCCAGCCGGACAGCTCGGATCCCGGGCGAAGTCCATGGATAGTCCGACTGCTTGGCACGCGGCACGGGGAGACCAACTGGTTTATGAACGTCGGAATGAGCGTCGTGGTCTGCTTCCTGTGGGGCTACCTGCTCTACAGGGGCGATCTGGATACCCTGTGGAGGATGCTGGGGATCGTGAACCAGCTGCTGGCTTCGACAGCTCTGGCCGTGGGTACGACCTATCTGCTGCTTCATGCGCCCAAAAAGAGGTACGCGCTCTGCACCGCCATTCCGTTCGTCTTTCTCGTGGTGACGACCTACACGGCCAGCATCCAGAGCGTTGCCGGCTGGTGGACCTCGATCGGCCTGCAGGACGCGAAGATCGCCGCCGGTCTCATCACTGGCGACGCGCTTTACCAGGCGGAGAAGTACGCCTTTCTGTTGAAGCTCGTCTGTGGCTTGGCCGGCATCATGCTCGTGCTGGTCTCGGTGGTCGTGATCGACGCGGTCCGACGGTGGGCACAGATCCTCCGTGAACCGACCCGGTCGTGACGAGACTTCCCCAGCGCGGAGGACAGGACGATTCTTGATGGGTGACACTGGCGGCATGGACGAGCCTACTGACAACCGGTTCTCCCACCTCTGGGCCTTGGATCCCTCTGTTCGCTTCCTGAACCACGGGTCGTTCGGCGCCTGCCCCAAGGCCGTGCTGGAGTATCAGCGGAGCTTGCGGGAACGCATGGAGAGTCAGCCGGTCCGGTTCTTCGCGCGCGACCACGAGGAGCTGATGAGCGGTGCGCTGGCGAAGGTGGCGGGATTCCTGGGGGCTCGGGCCTGCGACCTGGCTTTCGTCCCGAACGCGACCACGGGCGTCAATTCGGTACTCCGGTCACTGGATTTCTCTTTGCAGGACGAACTGCTCACCACCGATCAAAGCTACGGCGCATGCAGGAACGCGCTCGAATTCGTGGCCGGGCGAGCCGGAGCCAGGGTCATCGTGGCTTCCGTGCCTTTTCCGATCGAGTCGCCCGATCAGGTCGTCGAGGCCGTGCTGGCGCGGGTCACATCGAGGACCAGGATCGCGCTGCTCGATCACGTCACGAGCCAGACCGGGCTCGTGTGGCCAATCGAGCGATTGGTGGCGGAGCTGGCGGCGCGAGGGGTCGACACCTTGGTCGACGGGGCCCATGCCCCTGGCATGGTGGAGATCCGGCTCCAAGAACTCGGCGCCGCCTACTACACGGCGAACTGCCACAAGTGGCTCTGCGCTCCCAAGGGAGCCGCGGTCCTCCACGTCCGGCCGGACCGCCAGGAGCGGATCCATCCCCTGGCGATCAGCCATGGGGCGGCCTGGCCGCTCGGCAGCCGGACCCGGTTCCGCTTGGAGTTCGATTGGACCGGGACCGATGACACCACGGCCTTTCTCGCTGTGCCCATGGCCATCGGGTATCTGGGAGGGCTCCTCCCCGGAGGTTGGCCGGATCTGATGGACCGCAACCGTCAGCTCACCCTGACGGCTCGGCGGCTCCTCTGCGTACGCCTGGGGATCTCGCTCCCCTGTCCGGACTCGATGATCGGGACTCTGGCGAGCATCCCCATCCCGGACGGGATCGACGCGGCCGCCTCATCGCCTCTCTACACCGATCCTCTGCAGGACGAGCTGCTTGCAAAGCACAGGATCGAGGTCCCTGTCATCCCTTGGCCTCGGCCCCCCAGGCGGCTCCTGCGCATCTCATGCCAGCTCTACAACACACTGGATCAGTACGAGACCCTGGCCGATGCACTCGAAGAGGCGCTCGCGAGATCCAGTGCGGCCTGACATTCAGAGGTCCCTCGACCTCCCCCCTGGATCTCAACGGGGCAGATCGGGCCACCGCCCTCTGGGACAGTTCTTGATGGGCGAGGTCTCTTTCTTGAGCAGCCCGCACCACAGACGCATGGGGGCCATCTTCTGCTTGTCCGGACGCAACTTGCCGGCATATTGACACTCCCGACACTGGAAGTCTTTGTAGGTCTTGGGCCCCTTCCTCTTCGTCTCGCCGGACTCCGACACCTCGGAGGCCGTCTCGACCTCGGCCGGAGCCTCCTCGGACGCTTCGGGAGACTCCTCTGGGTTGGGCTCCGGCGGGGGAGTCCGCGGAACCTTCGGTCTGGACTCGCCAAAGAGAGCCTTGTACTTCGCCGTTGACAACTGTCGAGAATGCGCCTGCGTCACGCTTGGGCAGGAGACTTTGATGGAATCCTCGTCGAGGGGCACGTAGTTGCCCATTTTCGCCCCGCCCGGACGAAACGAGGAACCAGCCGTGTCCAAAGCCCCTTTTCTTGGGGAAGCCCCTGTCGAGGCCCGCACGATCACCGAAGGACGAGCCGTCGTCCCCTCCGTGGTCGACGAAGCGGTCGGTGCGGGGATGACGGCCGTGTCTTCGTCGACCGCATTGGAGGTTCCGGATTTGCTCGGGTCTGTCGAAGACTCCACGTGGCTCTGCGGAAACGCAAGTTTTGACGTCGGATCCGTGGTGGAGTTCCTCTGGAGAATCTTGGCCGCCGTGGCGTTCCCGTGCTTCGCGAGGTTCACCAAGCTTGCTTTGGCCTGAAGGCGCACCTCGTTCGTCTCATGTCTCAGACACTTCGAAAGGACCGAGATCCCTTCCTCGGAGGCGATCTGCCCCAGAGCCGCCACGGCCGAGACCCGCCATCGGATCGCTTCTGCCATCAGCATCCGTCCGATGATCTTGAGGATTCCGCCCTTCCCCAGCCTCCTGAGTATCTGAAAGGAGACTTGCTTCACACCGGGATCCAGGTCGGACAACATGACCACGGCCAAAGGAAAGACCGATTCGTCCTGAGCCCGAAAGAGGCTCTGCAAAACGCAGCACCGCACACCGGAGTCCGAGTCCCTCGCGACCGACCGGATGGCCGTGAGCCCCTCAGAGCTCCCCCGTCGACCGATCGATTCGACCAGGGCACGCCGCACCTGCGGCTCGGGCTCCACCCCAAGCCGCCGGATCAACGATCCAAGAATCGATCCCTCACTCGACTCAGCCGCCAGCTGGATCGCCCGAAGACGAACGGAGACCTCCGGACTGGACAACATCTCCTCGAACCTCTGGTAACTCATGGACTCTGACAAGTATTCTGGCACGCGAAAGCGGGTGAAGGCAACGAGTACCTGGGCATGCCCCCCCTATCGTCCGCTATAATGACCCTGAGTGAGGACACCCAAATGGCCCAAAACGATCGAGCCGCCTTCGAGAAGATCCTGCTATCGGAGGATTTCGACGCCCCGTTACCGTCCAGCTGGGTCTCCTACGTCGGAGGAGAGAACGAAGAGTCCCCAAGCTGGACAGTGGAGGGAGGGGTCCTGCGACAGCCCGTCGAGGACGGCCTCATCCGCGCAATCCTCACCGGAGACGATGCTTGGTCCGACTACTCTGTCGAAGCCCGGATCCATATCGACTCCAAAGGGCCCGACGGTCGTGCGGGGCTGGTTTTCCGAGACGACGGCCGGGGGTTCTATGTCCTTCGGTTCACCCGTTCGTCGGGGAGAGCCCAGCTCATGTACCACAGCCGATCGCCCTTCGGCTGGCACGAGCTCGCCACACTCCCGATCACGTCCACGTGCGACAACGGACAATGGGTCTCCGTGAAGATCGAGGTCCGCGGGCCGTTCATCCGCTGCTTCTTCGACGACTCGCAATACATCGATCTGACGGATTCCCGGTCCAACCGAGGCCGTGTCGGATTCTACGCCTGCGAGGCGAAGGCAAAGTTCGACCGGCTCAGGGTCATCCGCAGGCCACCGCTCTCATTGGCCTCTTCGCGGACCGGCCCCCCCCTTTACGCGCCTTCGGTTTCGTTTTGGTTCCGAGAGACATTCGTTTCGTCTTCTGTGAGCAGCTGGATGCTTCCCCATGGTTGGTCACTTGGCGGGTCGTTCTGCATCCGGGCGTCCGAACCCGAGGCCGGCTCGTCGGCCCACCTTCAGGGAGCACCGTTCTCAGACGGGCTGGTCCAGGTGCGGCTGCGCCTTCTGGATGAGACTCCCCAGGAGTTCCTGGAGTCGACCCGGGCGATACTCTCCGGCGCGATTCCCCCTCCCGGACCACCGTCCTCCGAATCCGAAAAGGCTCCGGCAGCGCCTCCGGTCAACCGGGGGCGAGCAGGCCTCATTTTGCGGAGCCAAGGGCCTCGGTATTACGCGTTCGTCCTGGAGAGATCCAAGCCTCGCGTCCAGCTGTCGTATCGGGATGATCAGACCGGACAGGAACAGGTGCTCGCCGTTGCGGACTTCAACGTCCCTCTGGATGACCGTTGGTACACTCTCACGATCCAGTGCAAGGGCGAGTCGATCGTTGGACTGATCGACAACATCCCGTGCCTGGCAGCCCAAGATCGGCGTCACACGGTCGGCTCCATCGGACTGTTCGCCGAAGGCGGCTCGGCCGTGTTCGCCGACCTGTTGGCCGCGAGCGGCAAGTGAGCTCCCACGACGGCGGCAGAGGACCGCACATCCTGATCGTGGGTCTGGGCCTCATGGGGGGATCCCTCGGGATGGCTCTCAAGACCTTCGTTCCGGATGTCCGGGTCGGCGGAAGCGATCTGGACCCGGACGTCGCTGCCCGTGCCCTCTCTCTGGGCGCGATCGACCGGATCGAGCCGCAAGGGACTTCAGATCTTTCGCGGTACGAAGTGATCTTTGCGGCTACACCCGTGCGGACGATCCCAACCGTCCTGGCCGGTCTGGCGAAACGAGCATCCGCTGGGACGATCCTCACGGACCTCGGGTCCGCGAAAGGCTACGTTCACCGTGAGCTCGTTGACCGGCTTCCCTCCCAAATCCACTACGTCGGCGGCCATCCCATGGCCGGTTCGGAGATCGAAGGGCTCGACGGTGCCGATCCACACCTCTATGAGAACGCCGTCTGGATCCTGACCGACCCATCCGGGGCTCTGACCGGCCCACGGAAACGGCTCGAAAAGCTCCTCTCCTCGGTCGGCGCTCTGGTCGTGACCATGGACCCTCTGGTCCACGACCGGATCGTCTCCATGACGAGCCACCTGCCCTATCTCGCGGCCGTATCGCTCGTCAACGCCCTTTTGGACCGCTTCTCGCGCCCGGAAGAGGCGCTTTCTCTCGCAGCCGGCGGATTCTTCGATACGACCCGGGTGGCCGGATGTCCCCCTCCCATCTTCCGCGACATCATGCTGGCCAATCGGGAGAACGTCCTGGAGGGAATCGACTTGCTCATGGCTGAGCTCGAAAGTCTCAGGTCGAGTCTTCGAGCGTCCGATCAGCAGGCCCTCGATCGGGCTTTCGGTCGCGCCAGGGAACTCCGATCGACGCTTCCCCGTGCCAGCAAGGGGTATCCGGTCCCTCGGTTCGAGCTGGTCGTTCGCGCTCTGGATCAGCCGGGATTCCTGGGCAAGGTCGCGACGCTGCTCGGGGATGCCCGGATCAACATCAAGGACTTCCTGCTGATGCACATACGCGAGGGCGAGCCCGGAACGATCCTGCTGGCCTTCCTGACCGACGAGGATCTGGACCGGGCCCATCGAACGCTCACGGACGCAGGAATGACCGCCAAGAGGAGGTAAATGCCGGTGCGAGTGACCATCAAGGGACCGATCCGCATCAAAGGATCGATCAAGGTTCCGGCGGACAAATCCGTGAGCCATCGGAGCCTGATCCTGAGCGCGATGGCAACCGGGGAAAGCAGGATCGAGGGTCTCCTCGAATCAAAGGACGTCCTCTCGACGCTCTCCTGCCTGACCCGCCTGGGAGTTGGTATCGAAAAGATCGCGCCGGGCTGCTATCGGGTCGATGGGCTTCCCTCCGGAGGGTTGATGGAACCGAAGGAGGTGCTGGACTGCGGAAACTCAGGGACCACTGTTCGTCTCCTGGTGGGACTCGTGTCGGCCCACCCGATGACCTGCGTGTTCGCCGGAGACCGGTCGCTCTCGGAGAGGCCCATGGGCCGTGTCGTGGGGCCTCTCTCCATGGCCGGCGCCACCTTCCTGGGGCGGGCCGGGAACTCCCGCCTCCCGTTGACCGTGCGCGGCGGGACTCTCAAACCGACGATCTACACACTTCCGGTCGCCTCGGCCCAGGTCAAGTCGTGCCTGCTCCTCGCGGGGTTGGGGTCCAGTGGAACCTGGAGGATCACGGAGCCGGCGCCCACAAGGGATCACACGGAACGAATGCTCGAGGGGTCCGGCGTCGTGGTGTGGCGTGAAGGCCGAACCATCGAGATCACCGGTCCGCAGTCGCCGCGTTCCGGACAATGGACCGTGGTCGGCGACATCTCCTCCGCGGCCTTCTTCCTGGTGGCCGGACTCCTGGCGGCGGAGCCGGAGGTGACCATCGAAGGGGTGAGCCTCAACCCGACTCGCACCGGGATTCTCGACGTGGTCGAAGCGATGGGAGGGCAGTGCCGGGTGACGCCCGGTCCTTCCGTCTCCGGAGAGCCCCAGGGGACGCTCTTGATCCGACCGAGCGAGCTTGAGGCCACACAGATTGGTGGAGAGCTAATCGGGCGCCTCGTCGACGAGATTCCGATCCTGGCGGTCGCTGCCACGCTGGCCCGAGGCCAGACCCGGATCTCCGACGCAGCCGAGCTCAGGAAGAAGGAATGCGATCGGATCCACGCAATGACCACGGAGCTCGCGGCCATGGGCGCCCGGATAAAAGAGGAGGCCGACGGCTTCACGATCGACGGTGTCACGGGGCTCACGGGAGCCCGCGTCTCTTCCCACGACGATCACCGGGTCGCCATGGCGTTGGCCGTGGCCGGACTTGCAGCGCAAGGCACGACCACGATCGAACACGCCGAATGCGTGGACATCTCCTATCCCGGGTTCTTCGAGGACCTCCGCCGCATGACCGGAGAAGGGCACGTCACGATCGAGTAGTTCGCCTGAGAGCGCGACGAGCAGGGAAAGGCCCGCACAGGGAGCACTGTTTTTGAGGAAGGACAAGATTGCCGGGCCATGCCATTTGGAGGAGCTCCAGATGACTCTCTGGCCCTACCTCTGGGCTCCGAGGGCTTGCAGCCTGGCGCGGGCCCGGACCGAAGCCGTGGAGTCCGGGTACTCGGAAACGATCCGCCGGTACTGGACGATCGCCCGACTCTTCTGGCGGAGACGCTCACACAAAACCCCGGTCCGCAACAACGCGTCCGGCACGATCTTCGAGCGTGGATACCGGAGCACCACCGTCTCGTAGGCAACGAGGGCCTCGGCAAAGTGGTTCTTCCCGTGCAGTCCGAAGAACCCGCCCTGTTTCTCGGCCTCGTAGCATGCTCCGATCAGGAACCAGGCGTCGTCGGCCAATCCCGATCCGGGGAAACGATCCACGAGGCTCTTCGAGACTTCCATCGCCCGTCGAGGCTTGCCCCAGTAGTAGAAGGCGCTCGCCTTGAAGTAAAGCGCCTGATCCAGGACCGACGTCGATCCTTCCGAGGCGATCAGGATGTCGAGCCTGTTGATTCCCTCCTCGTACCTGCCGAGCAGGATCGATTTGCGGGCCAGGTCGATCATCTCGGCCGGAGTGATGGGAGAGCCGTCGCTGTGAGAACAGAGCCGTCGATACTCTGTCTGTCCTCGGCGGTAACCGTCCGGATATACTTCCTGGTACGCCTTGTCGCGAGCCGGACCGCACGTTTTGGCGTACCCTTCGACGTAACCCAGGGCAAAGCCCATCGTGTAGTCACGGCCCAAAGCCTGCTCTTCGGGTGTCAGTCCCGGAAGGGATGAAGGCGCTCTCTCCTCACCGGAGTCCGCGGCAACACCTGAGTCTGCGGCAACGGCCCGCGTCGAGGCGTCGGTCTCGGAGGCTGGCTCCTGTGGACTCGAAGGGTCGACAACGCCACGGTCGGTCCTGGAAGGCGGCACCAGGTCCGGATAGAGCCTGAGCGCCATCTCCTCCGGGGTCTCCTCGGCCACGGGGGCACGCACGGTCGAGGGGCGTACGACCAATCGGCCTGTGGTCGGAATCCCCAGACCGTTCGGTCCGGTCGCCGGAGGCGTATCGGGCACGGAGGAACCGGGCGGCGGCTCTCCGGAGCCTCCGGGGTCCGGCGGCAACGGAGGATCGCCCGACGGATCGGTCGGCGGTTCGGTCGGCGGTTCCGGAGACGGGCTCGGGGCTGGCGAAGCAGGAGGAGCCGGAGTCGGGGGCAAGGGAGGCTCCGTGGTCGGGCTGGGGACTGGCGACGGATCCGGCGCAGGGCTTGGATCCGGGTTGGGCGAAGGCTCAGGTACGGGGCTTGGATCCGGAGCTGGGCTAGGGGCTGGCGAGGGGTCGGGCGCGGGACTCGGAGGCGCTGGCGACGGTGTTGGCCCCTGAGTCCGGGCATCTTCGTACCCTTTCTTGAACCCCTCCACGAGTCCGTGAGACTTTCCCTCGGCCGCTCCCTTCTCGCGCCCCATGCGTTCGCCGAACAAGAGGCCATCGGTTCGGCCCTTCTGAAACGCGGGCGAAGAAGCAGAGAACAGGGGAGACGCGAACCCCAGACATACGACGAGGAGAAGGGACAAAAGCCGACCGGTTCGTCTCGACATCCTCGATGCTCCTGTGCCGTGTCACCAACGACCCGCGAGAGGCGATTCCCTCTTCACCACACATCCTGACCGTGGTCCCACGGGAGAATGGGCGGATCCTTTCTTCACTGTCGGGGGCTATATAAATTATCGGGACACACCGCGGGTGTGTCAATCCATGGCCAGAAGCAATCACTCCTCGTGTCCCTTGCCACCGAGCACGATCGTCTTGGCTCGGACGATCGAGTCGACGTGGAGCAACGCGTTCGTCCGTTCGTCGACCACGCTCACACTGGTCCCGCGCTCGAGCACAAGCTCGATCGACTTACCGGGTCCAACGCGCTCGCTTCCCTTGCCGAGGTGCTTTCCTTCGTAGTCGACACGCGCGCCAACAGAAAGGTCGTTCCGGACGACGACCCGCTCTTGGCCTACGTCCTCGGTCGCCCACAACAGAGCCGTGAGGAACGGCAGCCCGAAATCGATCAGGAGCAGAACCGCCAAGCCGATCCAAAACAACCAGGCGCTCTTCAACACAAGGCTTCCGACAACCACCACAACGAGCTTGAGCCCGAAACGCACAACTCGGTGGGGGAGTTCCGGGCTGTTGACCCAAGTCAGAGTGGGTGCGCCGGGGCATTGCCTGTCGAGCTCGCCATGGTACTCCATCAAGTCCGCTTCATCGCGAGGACCGAACGGCCGGACTCTCTTGCTGGAACGGCCCGGGACAGGGCGCGGCGGTGGCGGGGGAGCGGTCGAGGTGTCTATCTCAGGGAACGGAGAGGGTGTGGACGGACGCACCGGCTCGGGTCGGAGCTCGCGATTCTTTCGGACCGAAGGCCGCTCCTTCGCCTGTTCGCACGCGGGACACATCGAGCCGCCGGACCCGTTGAAACGAAGCGCTCCACCGCAGATCGGACACATTGGTCGAGACGTGGCCATGTTTGAATCCGGGTCGGCCCTGTCACTTGATCCGGAGCCGCTCAACGATGAGGATTTTCAATGGGGCTCTCCAGCAGTGGAGCGTCGCGATCGTATCGATCACCTTCACGTTAGTATAGGGCAGCGAAGGCGCAGGCGCCAATCCGTCGATGAGCCCAGGAGGCGCCGGGCGGATGGCTCAGCACGAAGCTTCAAGTGGCCCGCCGAGGCCGACGGAATCGCGGTCAATGGCAGCCCGGATTCCAGACTCCCGGCTGGAGAGGATCTAAAAGTCTTTCGCCGACATTGTGGCGGGGATGGTTGACGAGCTGGGTCCAGATGGTAAGCTGAATAGGAAGCGGAGCCAGCTCGCGGACCAAAGGCTTCCTGGATCCCTGAGAGAGGACAGCTCGATGCGCATCTCAGTGAAGAGATCGGAAATCATTTGCTATTGCGACGGGGCCTGCGCGGGAAACCCAGGCCCGGGCGGCTGGGGCGCCATCGTGTGGTCACCCGATGGCCAAGTGCGTGAGCTGGGCGGGGCGGAGAACCCCACAACCAACAACCGAATGGAGCTCCAAGGAGCCATCCACTCGCTGCATCTGGTTCGCAGTCAAGACAACCTCTCAGTCCATGTCTACACGGATTCCAGTTATGTTGTAAAAGGTATCTCCGAGTGGGTCTGGGGGTGGCGGCGGAGAGGTTGGGTCAAGCAAGACGGCAAGCCCGTTCTGAATCGAGACCTGTGGGAGACGCTTCTGAGACTCGTCGAGGCACGAAGGTCCACCGGGCCGGTGACCTTCCACCACGTGCGGGGTCACGCCGGAGTACCTGGCAACGAGCGCTGTGACCGGATCTCCGTGGCGTTTGCCCAAAGTGACCGTCCGGGGCTCTACTCCGGTCCGGCCAGCGAGTACCGAATCGACCTCACGCCACCCGATACGGCGCCCGGAAGGGATCGGGCTCCAACCGAGCGAACGCACAAGTCGACCCCACATGCAGGAGCGGTCGTCTACTTGAGCCTGGTGGAGGGTCGTCTGGAACGGCACGCAAGCTGGGAGGACTGCCGACTTCGAGTCTCCGGTCGGTCGGGTGCGCGCTACAAGAAGTGCAGGTCCAACGAGGAAGAGCTCCAGACCCTGGCCGCCTGGGGATGCCGGGGCGATGACGGGCTGTAGACCCAGACCCACACTCTCCGGAGCCGACGCATAAACCTCCTGTGCGTCTGATGACGATGGCATGACGCGGCAGGACGCCCATCGGTGCGATGTGGACTTGCGGACAACGTAGAGAGCGAGGCTTTCGCCGCGCTTGCGCAGGCTGCCGCCCGGATCGCACAGGTAGGTCCGGCAGGTAGGGTGGCCCGGCGTGTGCGTGAAAGATCGAGCCGCAGTAGCCGGTGGAGTGCGTTGAATCGTCTAGAGTCCGATCGCGTGGGCCAGCAGGCAGACCCACGCCTGCCAGGAATCGGCACGGTCCGATCGAGATTCTGATCCTGACGACAGCGTTTCTCACCGCGCTCCGAATGGATCATCGAGCGCGGACTCTGCGGCTGGAGGCTCGAGGTGATCGCCTCGAGCGATGACTCTGTCCTTGATCCGGCGTATCCGTTCCTCAGGAGAGAGCTCCTCACCGGGTAGAGATCCGGGCAAGGGCGGCCGGGCAGGAGCTGGCACTGCAGAAGCCGAGGTTGCGCCCGGGATCCTTGCGGCCGGATCGGTCGCGCCAGGCAGTCCTGGTCGCAGCGCCCCATTCCATCCCACGGCCGGCTCCACGGGAATGGGAATGGCTGTGGCCGTGGGCGATCCGGTGGCAGGTGTGCCAGAGGCCTGCGTTGAGCCGCTGTTCGAGCCGCTCGAAGGGACGCTCGGTGCTTGGCCGCTGAGGCCCGAAGGCTGGGCCGCACCGCTCTGGGACTGAGTCGAGGGGCTCGTGGCTCCGGCAAGTCCGGTCGGACTGACCACGCTGCCAGGCGTGACCCCGCTCACCGGCCCTGGCGTTGCGGCAGGATTGGACAGACTCGTGGATCCAGCAGGCACCGACTGACTCGTCGGCGACACCGGGGCCGACAGGCTCGTCGGTGACACCGGCGCCGTCTGAGCGCTTTGTGGTGTGACGGTCGAGGTCACGTTGCCGGTACCCTTGGTTCCGGATCCTGGCGACAATCCCGTGGCACCCGGTGTCTGCGATGCACCCGTTGACCCACCACCGCTGGCTGGAGCCGAGGCACCTGCAGCATCGACCGGGGGTCTGGGCCCGGCCGGAGTGCGCAAGCGTAACTCGATGAGGTTCGGGCTGGAGACCACGAACGAGGTGGAGGCGCGCTGGCTGGTCATCTTCACCAGAACCCCCTCAGGAACCTGTTCCAGAACGAGCTCGAGGTCGGCAAAATCGTACTGGATGGGTCTCTGCCCAGGACGTTCGAATCGGGCCACGAGGCCTTGCGGGGGTCTCGGAGTGAGCAGAAGGGTCGACGTCTCCAGAACCATCTCCATGGATGGCTCTTTGACCTGGGCCACCTGGATCACCTGATACGAAATCGCCGCACCCGGACCTTGAGACTCCACGATCCGGAGTGCACTGCGAAGAACCCGACGGAGCTGTTCCGAAAGCCGGATCTGCTTGGACATCTCGTCCACGTAGCTCATGCCGTGCATCGTGGCGCTCTGCCCGGTGACGGAGATCTGCTGCAGGGCCGTGAGAATGAGCACAAGAATCGAAGCCACCACGGCCAGTTCGACGATCGTGGTGGCGCTGCGAGCCCCCGTACTCATCCCGGCTCGAACTGGATCTCCGAGCGAGCGACAGCTTGGATCACGAACGACCGTGTGACCGTCAAGAAGGGCTGCCGTGGCGGAACGGATCGCACTGGATCGGTGAGCCATCACTCCACCTCCGTGTCGTCGGTCGCGAGCGTGGAGAACACCACGGTCCTGGTGCTGAGCTTCCGGAGGTACTCCGGCTTCCAGACCACCTTGACCGAAATCAACTTGACTCGACCCCATCGGCCCGAACCCTGACCTGCCGACGATCCTCCCTCGCTGGCCGCATCCTCGACGGTCACCAGTCTGGAGTAGCCGTCGGGAGGAGGGGTGATCCTGGGACGGTCACTATCGTCGACGAAGAACCGCGCGAGACGCTCCTCGGGGGTGTCTGCAAGAATCACAGGAAGACGAGAGAAGGGCACCTTGCACAGCCCCTCGAGCAGAGATGTTCCGCAGTTGGACGCGAGGGTCTCCTCGAAGATCCTCCTGGATTGCTGGTGGGTTCCGCTGATTCCATTGAAGAGAGGCACGGCCACCAGAGCTACGAGCAGGCACGTGATCACGACTTCCACGAGGCTGAGGCCGGATGTGGGCGCTGCAAGAGTCGGCGGTCTCATGTCAGTCGGCCGGAGGGGTGGTCTGTGTCCGATTGGGCGACAGCTGCACCGTGTACGCGGAGACTGTGGAGCTGGAATCGGTCGGGTCGAGTCTTCGATCGTAGACGATCTTGCCGACTCCCTTGCTGTCACAGAGCGAAGCATAGTCGAGCTCATGAGCCACCACGTTTCCCTTCACCGACAGAGGGCCGTCGCTGTTGCGCGTCACGGTTCCTGCCAGCGCCACGAGTGAGGCTTCGACAGACGCCGATGTCTTGATGACGATGTCCTTCTTCAGCGAGACGAGAGTGAGCGGCTTCTTCGAGTCCCTGGCTCTTACGCCGGCGGCCACCGTGATGGTGCCATCGGCCGCCACGATTCCGCCGGTCTCCAGTTCGAGAGGGAGGTCGATCGTGATGTCGCCTCCGGTGAAGTAAAGGATGCCGCGGACAGCCTTCGGCCGTTTCTTGAGCCAGCGTGAAAAGTTCGAGGCCGAACTGGTGAAGACCGCTCGCTCCCGAATCTTCAGGTCCTCGGGCACGAGGCGATGCAGATGGCCTTCGAACAGCTTTCTCTGGTCCGAGGTCCGGATCACCACGTAACCGTTGTTGATCGCCGGATCGTAGAGGAAATCGGGCAACCCTCGGGCGTGGGCAACCCGGTTCGTCTGGAGGAGACGCATGGGCGGGTCGAGCTCCTGGGTTTCCTCCAGATAGTCGTAGCTCCGGTTGTAACTCTCCGCCACCACGTCCGACATGTACGAACCGTAGTAACGGTAGTTGTCGCCGAAAACGTCCTGGCGTACATCGAAGCGAGGAGGGCGGCTCCAGGGACTGGGAGGCTGGCCGACCCAGTCTTCCGGCGTCGCGTAAGGGCAGTAGACCACTTCGCCCGTGGTCGTCTTCTTGACGTACCGAAGATTGAGGAACCGCCGGTACACGCGGCCCAGGATGTACGTGGGCGACAGGTCGAGCTCTGGATCGACCCCGGCCTCCGCCGGCACTCCGTAGGGTCTCAAGAGCGCGCAACCGTTGCCCATGGGATCCTCGGTAGGGCGTGAGAAATCGAAACGGGTGAACAGATCGTTGTCAGCCTTGATGCCCGAGAAGAATCCCCTCTGGATGAGGAGAGAGCTGTAGCCGTCAGCCATCGCTCCGCTCTGGGGGACGTGAAGCACGCTCTGCCAGGGACGTTTCAAGATCTGGAACTGATCGCCCCACCCCGTCTCGCCCCAGGTGAGATTCAGGTAGTGCGGACCTCCGCCCAAGAAGACCCATCCGTTCTCCTCTGGATTCCGACCCAAACCGTTGCGCAAGTACAGGGGAGCGTGACTATTTCCCGGCGCGGCGGCCCCGCTGATCATGTTGGTCTTCTTCCACTGAAGTTCGTTCAGTGGCTGACCCTGCCGGATTTGGGATGCGAAGAGTGTGAACTTTGAGATCACATACGGGAGCACGTTGACGACCTTGAGCTCTTTGATCACGACCACCCGTCGCCGGACGCCCTGGACCTCGGCGGTGGCCACGACCCTCAGGAAACCCGTCTTCTCGACCGGATCGGGCTGGATGCCAGAGTCGGCGTCCGGAGGCGGAAAGGGTTGAAATCCGGTCAGGGTCATGACGACCTGGACCCAACTCTCTCCCGGGATCGATTGGAGCAGTCTCTGGATCGGCCTGCAATCGACCGGAAGCTCCTCGTGCTGTCCATTCAACTGGTCGGGCGGGGTCGAGAGCAAAAGGCTAAGAAGACGCGAGGGCTGCGACGTGCTGCTGAAGTATCCCAGGCCGGCATTGACCCCGCCCACGGCCACATAGAAAGCCACCTCTCCGTCCAGCACGTTCTGGGCGAGCCTGGTTTGCCCTCTCACGTACACGACATAGGTCAGGAGAAGAAGCCCCAGAAGCAGGATGCAGGCCAGGGCCACATTCATGATGAAACCCTGGCGGTCCCATGCCCGACGGGGAGCGAGCCGGAGGGAGGAGAGTGGCGTCTGATCAGTCCACACGGCCGTTTCTCATCTCCTTCGGTTCGGGACCCTACTCATCGAGCATGAGGGTCTTGGCTTCGGATCGCGTTGGTCAGCGGTCGTCCCGGGGTCGGTACGGTTCGTGGACATTCGCGTCCGGTGCAGGGGGAGCCACCGGCTCCCCGCGATCCGAACCGCGCACGCGCTGCCCCGGAATCGGAACGCTGCCGGAAGGCCGGGCGGCTGACGGAGCTTCGGATTCCGAAATCTCGGGCCGATTCGGTCGGGTGACAGGCGAGGCGGTGCTGTTCGTGGTGGTGGCCACAGCGGCGCTCGATCGGGTGACGAACGACAGCGTGGTGCCGTCCGTTCGCACGGTCTGACCGGCTGTCATGCTGGCATCGCTGCCCCCCGAAGAGACGTCGAGCGTACCCGTAGCCAGCTCGACCTGGGTCTGTGAAAAGAAGACCTGGACGGTGAATCGGGTGCCTGTCACGCGCGCCTTGAGATGGGGAGTGACGACCTGGTAGGTCGATCCCTGGCGTCGGCCGCGATCCACTTCGAACGCCACCGTGCCCTCGTCCAACCGGGCGATCGACTCGCTCGTGAGCTCGAGTCGCAAGGGACCTGCTGCGGCGAGTGTCACGCCAGCGCCGTGCTCGAGACGGGTGGTACCACGGCCTGGAAGCAAGAACTTCGTCGATCCTCGTTCTTCACGGATCGTGAGCCCAGGGCTCTGTTCGATCACGCGCGCGATCTGCGTGGAAGGTTCCCGTAAGGAACGATGAATCCAGGAAACGGCGACGAGTACGATCAGAATGGCGCACGCTGCGCCGGCCAGCGCGGGTGCTGGCAGCCTCGACGCCAGGCCGCTCAAGAGACGTTCCCAGAAGGGTGGAGTGGGCACGGCCCACGTCGGCTGAGCAGCCGACACGGCGGTCCACGTTCCCGAAGCAAGCCGGGCCGGGACAGGGGCCTCGAGCTTGGAGATCGAATCGAGCGCAACGCGCATCGATCGTCCTCTTTCGCGGCATCCGGGGCACACCTTCTCATGGGCTTCCAGATCCGGAGAGTGTTCGTCAAAGGTCGCCAGCGCGGCCATCAACGCTTCGCCATACTCTTCGCACTTCATGGGGCGACCACCCCCAGCTCGACCAAGACCTGTCGGAGAACCTTATAGGCCTCGTGAAAACGATACTTGACCGTGCCCACCGGGATGCCCACGATCTGGGCGATCTCTGGGCCCTGCAGCCCCATCGAGTGACGCAGGTGGATGAGAAGTCGGTACTTGGCCGGAACTCGGGCCAGCGCTCGCTCCAACACCTCCCCAGTGTTCTTCGTTTCCGCTACGGCAGCGGGATCGTTGAGCGGACGCACATCCGCGACCTCGCATCTGTCAGGGTCTGCTGCGAACTCGAGTGACGGATGGCCCGTGTGGCCCGCGCGACGCTTCAGATGTGTGAACGCGCGGTTCTGGGCTATCTTGAAGAGCCAGTTGGAGAAGGGATAACCGGGATCGTAGTGGTCGAGGTGGAGGTACGCGCGAAGGAACGCGTCCTGGGCCACGTCGACCGCGTCGTCATGGCCCACGAACCGGCGCACGAGGTTGTAGACACGATCCTGGTAACGATCGATGATCACTCGAAATCGGTCCTTTTTTCCCCCCAACACCTCGCGGACAATCACCTCATCCGCGTCAGGGCCATTCCTGGTGTCGTCCATCATCTTCTACCCACGGTCGAGGGACCGGGTTGGGTTGTTTGATCTTCCGCCGCCAACGTTCGTCCGGAACAAAGAGACCGGGCAGCGGAAGCGACCCCAATCGGTCCTTCCGCTCCCGGTCATCCGACGGTGCTGGCTAAAACCTTGTGGCGCCGCGTTCGCGGACCGATGCGTGCGGGCACGCCGGCTCCCACCCAGACCGGCCCGCCGTTCATCGGATCACTCTTGCCCGAACGGGTTCTCGACCGAACCGCTCGCGCTCGGTGTCTCGGTCGCAGCCCCGCCATCCTGGGCTTTGACCGGGACAGCCGGGACCACCGGGTCGGATGGAGCATAACCTGTGGGCGTGATGATGACCACCTTTCTGGTGATCGGGGCGTCCAGAGTCACGTACTCGATGTGGCGGGGGTACCCTTCTTTCTCAATGGTCAGGATGAAGAGTCTTCCATCCACGTTGTTGAACTCGAAACGACCTCGCAGGTCCGTGGTCGTCACAAGGATGGGTCGGGGCCGGGGCGGCATGATCTGTGGGGTTGGCGATCCTGCAGCGCTGGCGCCGGACGCGGTGACCGGAGTCGAAGCCTCGGCAGAGGCGGCCGTCTCTTCGGGGGCTGTTGCGGGAGCCGGCGCCGTAATCGCCATGAGAGTGGGCGGCTCCGGAGCAGGAAGGGGAACGGGCCCTGCCGTCGACAGAGTGACCCTTGCGCCCGCGACCGGCTGGAACCGACGCAACCAGCGGGAAGAGGACGCTGCGGCCGGACTGGTCGAGGCGGTCGGTTCTGTTGAAGCAGAGACCGGAGTCGCACCTTGCCACGGGACCGGGAACGGCCCCTGATAAAGCACCCGGCCCTTGAGAGCCTTCTTCTCCACCGGGGGTGGTGGAGGCAAGGGATTGAGGTTCACGGTCACGGACGCGTTGGGCTGACCCACGGAGATCAAGAACGTTCCCCGCATCGGCGTGTACCCAGGATGGGTGACGGAGTATTCGTACTGGCCGATCCAGAGACCCTTGAACTGGAACCGTCCGCTCGAATCGGTGAGCTGCACCATGGCCGCTTCGACCACGGGCGCTCCCTTGGACGGACGGCGTTCTCCCGGCTGCTGCGCGAGCTCGGTCCACACAGCGATGCGTCGGATCGTGACCGCTGCACCGGCTACTCCGGGTAGATAGCCGGGTGACGCTGCCGACGGTTTCACGGCCGGCTCAGCCTGAGCCGACCCTGTCAGCACCGCAGGCTGGGCATAGACCGGCCCGATCGAGATGACCCGACCCGAGAACGTGCCGTTTAAAGCAGGCATGGCTACTGAGGGCGCCTCAGCGCAGAGAGCTGATGGACGCAGGCCGAACAGACCGAGCATCAGGCCAAGCGCAATGAATGCGAGGTTCCTGTGTAACATCTTCCTCTCTCCTTCATGTTGCGATCGTGTTGTCGGCGCCGCGTTTCACGGGCCTTTTTTCGGTGCCTCCGCTCGCTTCTACCCCGGATGTCGATGGCGGGTTGGAAAATCTCACGATCGAACCTATGGCTTGCCCCGGATCGGCAAAAGTTTGAGTCTGACGGGCCAGAAGAATAATCTATACCGTCGCGTTCGCCGTGTTTCCGGACGATTCATCTTGCCTGTCACATCTGGTCTCGAGGCGTTCTGATGGGTTTGCTGTGGGCGGGCTATGCACTTCGCTCCTGGGCTGAAATTCTCCCCAGATGAGGCTATGATGGATAGAGGTATTGCGGACGAGATGACCCCCGGGTCATGCGTGGAGGCCAGAGTCGGATACGCGAAAATCGCTCACATTGATCCATGATGCGGCGGTCCGACCGTCGATTTTGATCGATCGTTCGTGGCAAACCACGGATCATGAAAGACAACGAAAGAGACAACAGACTCCACACAGGACAGGATCCGACACCGACGATCTGCCAGTGTTGCGGAAGGCCGATCGATCGCGGCATCGGATTCTGCGACCACTGCAGTCCCACCATTCCCCCGACCGATATCTTCAAGGCGCCGGACTCACAACGCCCTCCATCCTTGGAGCTAACCTCCAAGGTGAACCCAAGCTCGGAGTCGGATTCTATCGTTGGGCTCGAATTCCTCGAGGAAATCGCCCAAATCCCCGCCTGTCTCGTGGGTCGATATCGGGTGGACAGGGTCCTTGGCCATGGTGGGATGGGTACTGTGTTCCTGGCGCACGATCAGCGTCTGGACCGATCCGTGGCCTTGAAGGTGATGAGGAAACAGAGCCCGGACATGGTCGAGGGGCTCGAGCGCGAGGGCCGGCTTCTGGCCGCGTTGGAACACGATCACATCGTCCGGGTCTACGACTTCGGAGTGGCCGACGGGCTGCCCTACCTCGTGATGGAATACGTAAGGGGGGTCCTTCTGTCCGATCGTCTGGCCGAAGGGCGGCCAACGCTCATCGAGGCTGTCCGCATCGTCCAGGACATCTTGAAAGCGGTCGCTGAGGCACACCGTCACGGCATCATCCATCGAGACCTGAAACCGTCCAATGTCTTCCTGGATGAGACCGGCCGGGTCAAAGTGGCCGATTTCGGACTGGGGCGCCGTTTCCGGAAAGACTCCGGAGCTGATCAGAACGGGATTTCGCCGGGACCCGGAAGCACGCCAGAAGCACTGACCTCGGGACAGGAGCGCGGTCAGGCTCCAGGCCCTGGTGGAGACGTCCAAGGCCACCGTTTCCAGAAAGCCCCGGTGATAGGACAGCCAGAGTCATCATCAACACAAGGGGGCACCCCCGCCTACATGGCACCGGAACAATGGCGCAGACAGGCTCAAGGTCCGGCCTGCGACATCTTCTCCGTGGCCCTCATCCTCTATGAGATGCTGACCGGTCGGAAGTACGCCTCGATCGTGAATCCGTTCTCGTTCCTCTCGAGCCGGCCAGACCCCATTCCCCTCCCCTCTCAATTCAACCCAGGGGTCTCCGCCGGCCTCGATCAGATCGTGAGTCGGGCCCTCACCGTGGATCCGGAGCTCCGCCCGACAGCCGCCACTTTTGTCGAGCTGCTGTCAGGCTGGATGGACGGGGCACGAAGGTCGGTCGAAAAACGCGACAAGGGATCCCTTCCGTCCCATCCGTACAAGTTCCTCGCCCACTACGAGATCTCGGACCAACAGATCTTCTTCGGAAGAGACGCGGAGATCGCGGAGATCGTCCAGATCATCCACAGCGACGAGGTGCGGGTCCTCTTTCTGTTCGGCCCGTGCGGTATCGGGAAATCCTCGCTCCTCCGTGCCGGGATCGTGTCGGTCCTCGATCCTCAGGTGTACGATCCTCTGGTCGTTCTCTCCGGAGCCGATCCGGCGCTGTCCGTGGGAGAGGCGATCCTGTCGAGGGCCGCAATGGGCCGTGACCGATCGGACCATCCGACGGAATCGGCCTCCGCCCCCGTGGTCATCCCCCTCAACCAGATCTCGGAAACGGTCATCCGACTGGGCCAAGCCTCGAACCGAACTCTGGTCGTCGTGATCGACCAACTCGAGGAGCTGTTCACCCAGAGAGATCGTGACAGCGGCACCGTGGGTCGATTCTTTGCCATGGTGGAGGCCCTGGCTCGGCTTCCGAACGCGTCGGTCCGGTTCGTGCTCGCGTTTCGCGCCGAGTTCCGCGGCGCGCTGTATCCTCTCGAGGAGAGCCTGGGGCGGCGCCAGAGGTCGATGGCCCTCAGGGAGATCGGCGAAAACGGACTCGGGGACGCGATCGAAGGGCCTTCCCGCTTCTCGGTGTACGGCTTCCAGTTCCAGGAGGGCTTCGCCCGGGCTCTCGCCCACGAGATTCACGGTAGTACCCGGGGTGCCGGAGACGCGGCGCTCCCGGTCCTCCAGATCGTCTGCCGGCAGCTTTTCGATCGGATGAGGGCCGCGGCTGCCCGGACCATCGGCTGGGATCTCTATGGCCGGGAGCTCGGTGGCGTGAAAGGCGCCCTCCGGCGCTACGTCGAGGAACGGCTCGACGACCCCGCGTACGTCCACGGTGGAACGCTCGCCCGGCAGATGCTCAAAATGCTGACGGTCAAGGAGGGAGGAGACCGGTTCGCCCACGCCAGGAACGAAGAGGATCTGCTGGCCTTCCCCGACAGGGAAGGGGCGCGGAAGACGCTGGAACGTCTCATCGACGACCACCTCATCGTTCGCATCCAAGAGCGAGACGGGACGCTCATGGTTCGCCTGGCCTCAGAAGTGATCTGCCCTCTCATCGACGGGTGGACCCTCGAGGTCGGCGATGTGGATAGGGCAGCCCGAACACTGGCCCGGGCACATGCCTCTTGGCAGGAGAGCGGCAAGAGAACCGAGGATCTTCTATCCGGCTCGGCTCTTGCTCTGGTGCAACGCCACCGGGTTGCTCTTCACGGTCTCACGGAGAGCGAACAGGAGTTTCTGTGCGCCTCCGGACGGAAGCAGCTGCGGTGGCGCGCCGGACTCGCATTCGCGGCCTCGATGGCCTGCGGGCTGGCTGTCGCGATGGCCTACCTCGCCTATCTGAGACCCGGCACTCTCAAGCTCGACTCAGAGCCTCCGGGCGCGATGGTCCAACTCGGTGGCAAAAGACTGGGAGAGACTCCGCTCGCTTGGACCGCGAGGCCGGGGGTCTATTCCCTGCGACTCACCAAGGCGGGCTACGATCCGACCAGGGTCGACGTGAGGATCCCGGCTGGGTGGTTCGTGGACTACCGCCCTGTCCTCCGATACCCGTTCGGCATCCTGAGCATGGGATCAGACCCGTCCGGCGCGGATTGCGAGGTGCTCGCCGAGCGACCGTCCCCCGCTGAAAAACCGGTCCGGATCAGCAAGACCCCGTTCACCACGGAACTCCCCGCGGGCCGTTACCGACTGGTGATCAAGAAGACCGGATACAGAACCGCCTCCATAGAAGGCCTGGTCCTGAGGGCCAACCGGGACCTCGTACACAAGGTCGTCCCCCTGGAGCGCGACGTGGGGTTTCTCGTGGTCCGCTGTCCTCCCCACGGGAAAACAGTCACTGTCCGGTCGACGGGGCCGGTGGCCTTCCAGGCCAGGGCTCCCCTGCCCCTCGAACGCCCTCTCGAGGTCCCATCCGGCACTGTACAGGTCGAGTGCGTGTCAAACTGGGCGACCCGGGCCCAGGCGAGCGTCACGGTCAGCCGCAACACGACGACCGCGATCTCTCTCTGGCTCGAGCAGCCCAGGACTCTCTGGACCACGGAACTTGGCGGGATCGTCACGACAGGAGCAGCGATCGCCGACCTCGATCAGGACGGAGTTGTCGACGTGGTGACTGCAACGGAGAACAACAACGTTCACGCGCTCTCGGGCCGCACCGGCGAGAGACTCTGGAGACGGACTCTAGGGGGACAGATCACATTGTCGTCCCCAGCCCTTACCGACGTGAACGGCGATGGAGTGGCCGACGTGTTCATCGGGGCTGTCGATCGGAAGGTCTACGCGCTCTCCGGGAAGAACGGCGAGGTTCTGTGGACGGTCATGACGCCCGGGATCATCTTGGCGAGCCCGGTCGTGGCCGATCTGGATGGCGACCGCGTCGGCGATGTGATCATCGGATCGAGGGACGGAACCCTCTTCGCGCTATCGGGCAAGACCGGCAAGCCGGTATGGACCTACTCGGCCGGCGGTGACGTTTACGGGGCGGCGGCCATGGGAGATTTGGATCAAGATGGAGTGCCGGATGCTGTCGTGGGAACACGCAGTGGCACGATCCACGCTGTCTCGGGACGAAACGGAACCAGGATTTGGCTCCTGAAGAACAAGGACGCCGTCACCTGCTCGGCCGCTCTGGGAGACTTGAACGGTGACGGCCGACTCGAAGTCGTCATCGGGTCGAGGGACGGCTTCACTTACGTTTTGTCCGGCCACGACGGCACCGTACTCTTCCGTCTGCCCAGCGGGCCGGTACACCTCTGCTCCCCTGCCCTCGCGGATCTGAACGGCGACGGAGTACCCGACATCGTGACCGGATCCCAGGACAACCGGGTAATCGTTTTCTGCGGAAAGACCCGCGAGATCATTTGGTCGTTCCGGACAGGCGGAATGCTGGTCGGTTCGGCGATGACGGCGGACCTGACCGAGGACGGAGTGCCGGACGTGATCATCGGAAGCAGCGACCATCGTACGCTCCTCCTCGACGGCAAGGATGGCCACTGCGTGCTGGCCCTTTCCACGCCCGAAATCAAAAGCGTCGTCCCGCCTGTGGCGCTCGCAGACCTCGACAACGACGGAGTTCCCGAGTTGGTGGCGGGGATCTCCGGAGAAAAAGTCGTGGCCGTTTCGGTCGGTCTCCAACGGCCGAGATGGATCCGTCACGTGGAAGGGGGGGTCAGCACGCCTCCCGTGGTCGTCGACCTGGACGGTGACCAGTACCCGGACTTCGTGGCCGGCCTCTCCTCGATGCAGTTCTGCGCGGTGTCCGGGCGCACTGGCCAGCTCTTCTGGAGGACCGCCATGAAGCGGGAGACCAACATCCAACCCATCGTTCGTACGACGATCGCCGACCTCGATCAAAATGGCCTGCCCGACGTGATCTGCTCTGTGACGTATGGCCGGATCGAGGCCCGCGCCGGAAAGACCGGAAACCTCCTCTGGTCCACAACGATTCCGCCACCGCTTCTGGATGTGAGGCCCGTCACCGACTACGATGGCGACGGAGTTTCCGACGTCCTGGCTTTCGTGCTCACCGGCTCGATCCACGTCCTCTCGGGACGGACGGGAAAACCTCTGTGGCAGATTCAAGCGGGCGACGAGATACCGGACAGCCCGGTTGTGGCGGATCTCGACCGAGACGGCATGGACGATATCATCGTACCGCTTCGTCGAGGCAAGGTCACGGCGATCTCGGGACGGTCGAGGACTCCGCTGTGGTCGGTCTCCACCTCCGGAGACCTGGCCTCCTCGCCGGCTCTGGCCGATGTCGACCGGGACGGAGTTCAAGACGTCCTCGTCGGCTCGATGGACGGGACAGCCCAGGCCCTTTCGGGCAAGACCGGACGCGCGATCTGGACGACCAAACTCGGGGGACAGCCATCGAACCCACCCGCAGCGGCCGATCTGGATGCCGACGGCGTTCCAGACGCAGTCTTCCCGATGCGTGGGGGGCGACTCATCGCAGTGTCCGGTCGGGCCGGGTCTCGTCTGTGGGAATACATCGCCGACTCGAACTGCACGACTCCGGGTCTGCTCTATCTCGACGGCGATGAGATCCCGGACCTCGTGACGTGCACGATGGACTCGGTGTACCACTTTGTCTCGGGCAAGACCGGCCGGAGACTCCGTGTGGCCTACCTGCCCATCAACAAATTCGACATCCCGCTGGTTCTCGATCCGGATGAACCGTGGGCTGCAAGACAGCTCACCAACTGGGATGTCCGGTGCGGGACCCCGATGACGCGCCCCCGCCCGGGTCCGCGGCAACTCCTTCTGGTGACGTCGCTCCTGGGCAATTTCCTCGCGACGTGTTCCCTCCCATGGCCATCGAAGCCGCGCCCGACGTACGAGCCGGTGTTTTTCACCCGGACTCGATCCTGTAACATCACCGGACACTAAGATCCCATGTGAGGGTTCGGCTCCCCCCTTGGGTCTGCCGATGGATGATCGTGCTGCTGGTCGCCCACCTGGACAGCATCAACAAAAAGGCCGTAAAAACCACGGATCCGGCTCCCGGTGCGGACGACGACGCGAGCGGCTGCGCTGCACTTCTGGAGGCCGCGCAGGTGATGGGCGAGTACAAATTCCAGAAGACCGTTCGATTTCTCATCACCACCGGTGAGGAACAGGGAACCCTGGGTTCGATGGTCTACGCCGAACGGGTCAAGGTTCAGAATCCGCGAGTGCAGAGAGCTGGCTCAGCCGAAAGTGCGACAATTCTGCCATCGCTTATCCCCCCCGGTCATCGGGTGGACCGACAACTGCAGTCAACACGTAACCACACGGACTGCACACTAGGATCTCAGCCCAAGGGGGAGTACGTAGGCACCGGAGGAAAAGCTGCCGGCCCCAGTTCGTCGGTCGCCCACTTTGCCCTGCTGAAGAACCGGTACACGACGGAGTGGTGCTTCGAGAAGCCCAGGGCGAGACCCACCCGTACTGCTTGGCTGATGGTGTGCCGGTCTCGCGCGAACAACCAGCTGATGGCGATCGTGACGAAGTTGTTGTACGTCGGCGTGGTGAACGCAGCTGCGAACATCGCGAAGGTGTCGTAGAATGAAGCTGACGGATGTCTGACGTCTAGAAACAGTCAACTGGCCGCGCCAGCCGCGCTCGTCTTCGAGACCGGACCGGTCGACGGCCTGTCTGCTGATTGTCACTCGATTATGTCTTGTGCGCACAATCCTCGTCCAACGCGCTCACTGGAATCTCCTCATCAAGCGCGAAGGCAACCTTTGGTAAGACCATGGCCTGCAACGCCTGGCGGATCTCATCTGGCACTTGATCAAGAGCGAGAGGCGTCGTTGGAGCGGCCACCCGAAAATAGTGGCTTGCGCCCCTTCCGGTCGGCACGTGATCGTAGGAGAACAACCCGCGCTCAGCCATTGCCACAAAGTCCTCCAAGTACCGATCCTCCTGTCCCTTTTTCAACCGGGCCCAAGCGCATACATTCGGGTTGACTACCGCAGAGCCAATGATGCGAGGTCGCCCGCAAAAGAAGGCCGTGAGCATCTCCAGAACCTCTCTTGAAGATGCCGCACCTCGTGGAAGGAAGCCAAGTCCTCCTGTCGTGAAGTGGCCAAGTGCGTGGTCTTTGTCGATGGCAAACCAGTCCAAGTCGAGGGTTGCTTCGTCCACGTCTGATACTGCTGTCATTGGGCACCTTTCGAGCTCATAGTTAGTCCTGAACAGTGACCACTACTCAGGAGCGTTCACACTCGATCCGGCAGAGCCCCAGACCGCACCCTCGCCAACAGAACTCCAGTTGAGACCAGGGTGAAGATTGGTCTCAAATATCGTCTCGCAGTTCAGACACGGAGCCTTGACTTGGCCGGTGCGTGGAAGGCTTACCTCCGTGAATCGGATATCCTTCAGGCTTGACCCTTCCTGAAGGAGCTGATTAGCACTTCGGAACTCCGCGCACGTACCGACGACACTGTTTGGTCCGGTCTTCACTCCGAGTCCGCCAGCGCGATTGGCGAGCTCAAGGAGCTGTGGATTGACATTTTGTGAAACTGGCCCAGATGTGGAGCTAGCCATCTCGCCGCTTGCCACGTCGTAGGCGGTAACAGCTCCTCCAGCTTTGTTTCCAGAGCTTCTCAGGCCGCTGACAAATTGACTCTGCACTTTTGCCGCCGTATCCGCGGTGATCGCCCCCGGACTTGCGAGACGCTCCGCTCCGGGGCGGCCTTGCGCGAGTGTGGAGCGGCGGACGAGTGAGGAAGCCTCGCCGGGGGGCGCCTGCGGTGAGGAGCGTCGGCTCGGCTTTGGTCCTGGACCAGTCTGAAGGCGTTGGCGGCGGGTTTCAACCATTCCCCATAAAGGAGACAGAGAACGACCACCGGCTCCAAGCCGGTGGCTTCGGACGGTTCTGGCGCACAGCAGAACCTGTGCGACCGTGTCCGGTTCGGTCGTGCAGAAGGTCGGCTTGAAGCCGACGCCAGCCGAGCGGCCCGGACCCACGGCAGGCTCACGGTCGCTGCAGCAGCGGACCGTATCGCCAACCGTTCTCCGGCTGAAGCCGGGGGGGTTTCAACCATCCCCCATGGGAGACACTAATCAGACGTCTTTGGCTCTCGATTTGGAGCATCGAGCAGATCTCGAACGCGAATACCCAGCTCAAAGCGCCTGCATACGTGCTCCGCCGAGTTGGGACAGTAGATTCCCGGAAGTACGTTGTACTTGTTCGCTGAGTCCACGTCTGGCGCGACAATTAGCTCGGCACCGCAGCGAGGACAGAGGATTCGCTCGCCATTCTTGGAGCGGTCACATGCATTCCTCGTCCCCTCAGGGGTTCCGTCATAGACAAAGTCAGCCATCAGTGGCCCTTCAGTCCCCCAGATGGAAGACTGGGATAGAGTCTTCTAACCTTGTGCATCAATTCCAGTCTCTCTGCAAGCGACGGACGCCTCCCGAGACTGTATAGTGCCTCACGTCTGAAAGCAAGATACTCGTTCATCTGGGTGGGGGCGTGTGGGACCTCGATTCTTCTCGCCATCTGAGTTACGTGGCTGGACTCATGTACAACGGTCGCAACCGCGTCATCGACAGACTGCACATTCTGCATGTAGAGGACAGCCCTGTGGCTCAGTGCTTCTCCAGCGACATCGGGTTCTGGAGGTGCTCCAAAGTCCATCACGACATCCGCTCCAGCTTTCTGAAGTTGTGAGTACGCCCGAGAGGCGACGGGATCGCCAGGCGTTTCGCCCCGAGGAACCGCTCGATTCAAACGGAGGGTGAGTCGGCCGCCGAAACGAGTTCCACCTTCGCGCCTCGCAAAGCACTTTGCGGGACACACAAGGAGTCCAGTGTAAAGAAGACGCGCCTGCGATCTCCCTTCGTCAACTTGCGGGGTATTTCCTCTCCGCAAACGGCTATTGTCTGTACAGCTTCCCTGTTCACGAAGAGCTGACAAATGACTGGGAAACTGAGTCTCCCGGTCGCCTCGGCAGTACCAACGAATACAGTTCTCTTGTCCCTCAGGACAAATACCTCATCGACAAGTAGTCGCAACACAATGTCTCACAATCCGGCGTCACGAAGAATCTCAAGACGTCTTACGTCTTCGGGAGCAAGATTCAGGAGCTTCTGATGTCGAATCATGAAATCCTTTACTTGTGTTTCCGAAGCCTCCGCTCCCAAGCGATTGACAATACCAAGGCGCTGTTGCGTTCCGTGCAGAAACTCCTCAAGAACGGCCGCCTTGCTAGGGTTCTCACGCAGAATGATATGTGTCATGTTCTCGCCTCCGACGTTGGCCTCTGCACCGATATAGTCAAGATAACGTAGCTCCTCCGAACCCTCGACGGCAAACGTGACTGTGCGTTTGCTCGCGACTGCTTGGATGAGCTCTGAAGAGGCGGGCTCTACTCCGCGCAGCGAACCGGGACTACTTAAGGTCACCTCTGATTGGGAGATAGCAGGTGGCACTGCGAAACTTCGAATCAAACCGCCCGTCAAGATGCCAACAGACACCGATCTGGCGTAGTCCGAAGCCGACGACATCTGCCCTGTGTAGAGATCAGAGGCGAACTGAGCTCCTAATCCTGCCCCTACGTCAGCACCCACAGGACCCATGGCACTTCCAAGCACCGCACCAGCAAATCCGCCGACAATCGACGCTCCAGCGTGTGCCAGGTTCCCGGCTATATCCGGACTACCCCACGCCTGCGCAAAGCCGGCCGCCAAGATATCGGGATTGCCCGCCAGTACTTGGAGCGCGTTGAGGAAGTAGGCGGCCGTCAGCCACGCCCTCTTCATTCCTGCCGCTTGCAGCGCCGCATCACGCGCCTGATTCAGCGCTGTGATCTGCGCCTTTCGGGAAAGCCCCAGCGGATCGATCCAGTTCACCGGATCGCTCCCGCAGTACGCGTAGAGGTTCACCCCGCCCAGCATCCCCAGGGGATCCCCTTGGAGAAACTGCCCCACATCCGGATCGTAGTCCCTCAGCCGGAGGTCGTAGAGCCCGATCTCTTCCTCGTACCTCTGACCTCCAAACAGGAAAGGATTGCCGATCCGGCTCTTGAAGCCCTGCCGCATGTACTCGTCCAAGAAGCAGCTCCGGTACGCGCCCGGCTGCAGCGAAGGAACCCCATACGGGGAGTACCGGTAGGCTTCGACAACGTGCCCCTTGTCGTCCGTGATCTCGGACACGGACCCCAAAAGCGAGGCGTGGTAGAAGTACCGATCGCCCCTGCGATCACAGCCAGAAGCAGATGCTGGCTTGTGGACGTCCATCGAGTGGACATCCATCGAGAGGACGGAACCCACGCCGGCTCCGTGCACGTACGTGCGAAGCGTGCGCCCAGCCGCGCTTTGCTCCTCGATGAGCCTGTCTCCATCGTAGAAGAACAGGGTCGAGTCCGGCGGGTGAGCGCACCGTTGTCGGTCGTCGTCGTCCTTTCCGCCCTTGTCGTCCTTTGCGCTCTTCTGGCAGACCTTCTGGTGCCGAACCTCTCTCTTGATCCTCCGACCCAAAACGTCGTACGCGAAGGCGACCTCTTTCCGAAGGGTGCCTTTGCTCCGCTCCAGAGCGCGGACGATCTGCCCACGGTAGTCGTACCGATAGTCGAACGATCCATCCTGGGTCCGGTTTCCGTTGCGGTCGTATCGGAAGGTCTCTCGATACGGTCGGTGGTGCTGATCTCGAGAGGCTTCGACGACCTGATTCAGGGAGTTGTGCAAATAGTTCGTGACGACCTTCTGGAGTGCCAGAGGCTCTGCCGGAACGTCCTCAGCGTCACGGTCAGGCAACGACAGCTGGAGGCTCTTCGTCACCTTGAGCCAGTTGCCGACGCCGTCGAGCTGGTAGTCTGTCTTGCGAGCCAGCCGATTCGTGCCAGGGTTGACCTGCTCGATGACCGGGTTCTTCACAACAGCCTTCACACCCGTGAGTCGGTAGGCGCTGTCGTACTCGTAGAGCGACCCCGTGTCCAGGCCATAGCCCCGTGGGGCGTGAGGCTCGCACTTGAGGCGAATTTCGGCCCGCTGGTTGTCTTCCCGGTCGAACACGTACTGGAACCCCGAGAACACCTTGGGCCCGTTGGGGTGTCTCCCGCGATCCTCCACCCGGTGAATGATCGTCTCGATCCGCCGGACCGCGTCGTAGACCAACTCCATCGACGTCCCGTTCTGACACTTCCGCCCGGACAGGCGGCTCGGCCCAGCGTACTGGAACGTGGCCAGGGGCGCGGAGTCCAGGGTGTCCGTGATCCGTTCGATCCTGTCGAGAACGTCGTGTCCATAGGCGATCTTCCGCTGGCCCGGATACTTCAGAGTCTTGCGATTCCCCGCCGGGTCATAGGTGGAAGACACGGTTTTGCCGTTCTGAAGCTCACGAATCAGTCGACCCAGGGAATCGAACTGCCGCTCGATCGTGCTTTGATCGTTCACGAGCAAGAGCGCACGACCCAGCCCGTCGTAGCTGCTGCTCTCGAAGGCCGTGCCTTCCACGTCGGTTGCCCGCGCAATGGAACGGTTCGTGGCACGGTTGTTCTCGTCGTATGTGCTCGTGACGATCGTCCCGTTCCTCTGAACGAGCCGCACGATGTTTCCGTTCGCGTCCCGTTCCGCGGTCTCCTGGCTTCCGTCCGCATACCGGGTGCCGACGACCTGGTCGAGAGCATCGTACGAGTAGGAGGTCCGGGCCCCATTGTCGTCGATCAGTCCAACGAGTCGGTTGTCGTCATCGTACTGATAGCTGGTCGTGATCGCTCCGAGCAGGGATCCGTTCCCCACACCGCAAGCGCGCTGGTCTTGGACGACTCGGACTCGCCGCCCGCCCCCGTCGTAAAAGTTCCGGACTGCGTTGCCAGGGCCGTTGGCAGAACCCATGATCGGACCGTTGGCATCGCTCGTGAAGACCACGTTCGAACGGCTGTCGTAGGCCACGCGTCGTGTCCGGCCCGCGTTGTCGATCGAGCGGATGAGACGGTTCAACGAGTCGTATTCGTAGTTCTCCGCGAAAACCTGAACGCCTGCTCCGGCGGGCGCCAGTTCCTGCGAGAGGCTCTGCAACAGGTTCCCAACCGGGTCGAAAGTCCTCACGACCTGGTTCCCGAGACCATCTCGAACCGTCACGAGGCGGTCGAGTCCGTCCCACGTGAGATCCACGGCATGGCCGTTGGGGTTGATGGTCCGAATCGGGCGCCCCCCGGAATCCCTCTGGATCACGCTCACAGCCTCGCCCGTTGCTGCGCCGTTCACGAGGATCGGAACGCGCCACAGGATGGGACGGCTCGCCTCGTCGTACTGGGTGATGGCCTTGAACAGTGACTGACCCCCCAGCGAGGCCCTGTCGAACACGTCGATCCTCTCCGGGTTGTCCACAGGGTCAAAGACCGTGGCAACTCTCGCCCCTTGGGGATCAATCCGCAGAATGGGTCGATCGAACGCGTCGTACTCCACGGTCCACGAGTTCCCCCGTGGATCGGTGAGCTTTTCCAGGCGGCCATTGAGCGAGTAGGAGAAGCGGGTGGTCGCCTCCTGGGGCGAGCCAACCCCTCGCGTGGAACTCAAAACGAGACCTCGCTCGTCGTACTCCAGAGACGTCGCGGAGCCCAGGCTCGAGACGAGACGGTTCAGCCGGTCGTTCGCGTCGTACGTAAAGCCTATTGTGGCGGTGTGGGTGGCCGAGACCGTGTGACTGACGGATACGACTTTCCGGGCCTGGTTGTACGTGAACGAGGTCTTGATCTCGGGCAAAGCCGGATCCGGAACGTTCTGGCCACTGTCATCCGATCGCACGTTTTGAGTCGTGGCGCAAACCAGGTCGTCATTCCCGTCATACTCGTATCGGCGTTCGTAGAGGAACGGGGCCGGATCGATCATCTTCATGACCTGGTCCGAAGGGCTGTACTCGACTTGCCGCTGCTTCCCGTTCGGGTCGGTGGTCACGAGGGGACGGCCCAGCGGGTCCATGTCGAACACGGTGATCGCGGCAACCCCCTGGGCATCCCGGATGACCTTACGAACGTACCCTTCTCGAGACGTGGGATCCCCGGATACGGTGGCGGGATAGTATTCGAAGGTCCGGATCGACCCGGTTGGAAGAACCTGCCGGATGAGCTGCCCCTGATCATCGTAAACGAGCCGCGCCTCGACCGATCGAGAGCCCGTGGCCTGACCGGTCGAATCCACGACGCGGGTGCTCGGAGACACGACCTTGACGAGCAGGCCCTTGTCCTGGTCGGTGCGGCCATCCACGTTGAGATCTTGACCCAAGCCCCCGGATCCTTCCTCGTAGTCGTAGTACAGTGTCGTTTGATACCGGGACGGTGGGCCATACGCGGGATCGTTCCCTCTTGCGTCGACGAGGGTCTTGATCTGCTGGAACCGGGGCTCGTACGAATAGGTGGTGACCAGCTCCGCGCCCGAGCCCAGAGTCCCGGCCTTCCGGCTCGCCCGAAGCAGATTGCCTTGCGCGAGGCGGTCCGTGTTGGCGTCGTCAAACACAAAGGCGGTCTCGTTTCCCCGGGGCAAGATAGTGCGAAGAATTTCCCCGTGGGGGTTGTACGTGAACCGGGTCGTGAACTGGGACGGATCCCCCGGTTGCAGGCCCCGGCTGAAGATCACGTCCGTGAGGGCGTGGCCTTCGGAATCGAACGTCAACTCTTCCTGGGTCCCGTCGCGATGCGTGACCTTCGTCTTGGACTGGTCCGGATGGTATTCAAAGACGAACGTCCCAGAGGCGAACCTTTGCCCGACCACCTGGTCATTGGAGTCGTAAGAGTTCTCGAGAAACGTCTGACCTGTGGGATCGGTGATGGTCAACAACTTGTGGTTGAGCGCGACATCGGCCTGTCCTGAACTGTATGTGTAGGTCGTCTTTCGCCCGCTCGTGAAGACCGAGGACGCAGGCAACGTACACCCGGTCAAGTTACCGTCTCCGTCATACTCGTAGGCGACCTGTCGTCCGGTGAAATCGGTCACGGTGGCGATCTTGTTCGAGGTCGTGTACGTCAAATCGATCGCTCGGCCGATCGTGTCGCGAACCCGGACGAGACGGTTCGCGGAGTCATACTCACAGACGACCCGGTTGCCGATGCGGTCTTCGAGCGCCGTGAGCCGGCCTGAGCTGTTGAACTGGCGCTTCTCTCCGAGTCTTTCACGGAGAGTGAAGCTCCCGTCCTCGTTCTTGACCAGAACGGCATAGACGCCGGCAGGCGCTGTGTAGGTGTTCGTTTCCGGATCCGACGAAAACTCCAGGATCAAACCCTCGCCGTTCAGGAAGATGACTTTCCCATCGGTTCGAACGTACAGGCGTTGGTTGTACCGGAAGTCCCACCCGTAGCCCATGGGGCCGTTGTACAAGAGCTGGCTTCGATAGGTCCGATCGAACGAGACGGCGATCCCACGACACGGAATCGTAAGATCGGTCTCTCGATAGACGAACTCACCGGAGTGCATGAGCACGTCATCGCCACGGGCCGTGGGGTTTCGAACCGGTTGCTGGGCCTTGTCAGGAGACCGTTTAGGCTCGGGATCGAGAGGAACCGCGTTGTTGATGCGAATCCGATACGGCGCCGAGTCCGCGGGCGACGCCAGGTCACACCCTCCCCAAGCGTACGCATGCGCGACGATGTCATAGTCGCCGTTCGCGAACGCGGTCGTGTCGATCGCACCCCCAACAGCTCCTTGACTTCCGGTCTGCACATCGATGAGCGTATAACTCACCGATATGCGATCCTGCGGGCGAGGTGGGTCCTCTTCGCAGTAGTTCGGGTTGTAGGAAAAGGCCACGTACGACCCGACGTAGATCGTACCGTACACATCGTCCGACAAAACCTGTTGGGATCCGGCAGGGTCTCTGAACACCCCGGTGACGGTCACCTGGTCGATACTGGTGATGCACGCGGTCGTCACCAAAAGACCCAAGGAAACGAGCAAAAGAGCGCCCCTGCAGACACCACGGAACGAACGAGCAACCCGAGCCGACGGCACTGGATGATGATTCATTCGATGGCCCTCCTCGAACAGCAGAAACGCGGAAGCCAAGTGGAAGAACCGTAGGGTCCTCGACGATCCGGACGTCAGTTGTCCGGGTAGGCGATCCTCCACAGGGACACGCGGTCCGGGCTGCAACGGGATGCGGCCTCGTTGATGATATCAGAGTTTTTGTACAGGCGCTCGCTGCTGTTGGCCTTGAGAAGCGTCTCCACCCGATCCTCGACGTTTCGGCATTGACTGAGCAAGACCTGGATCGGCGAGGCCTGAGCTCGAGCCATCAACGATTGAGAGCTCCGGGTCTCTGACTGGGTTGTCTGCTGGCTCATGATCGTGGAGAGAACCGTCGAAACAGAAGCGAGACGCGAGGGCCCTTGAACCTCGACCTTTACACAAGTCGTCCCGATGAAGCGGCAACGAACAGGTGTCTGTGTGAAGACGCTCGAGAGCGTGATCCCTTCCGGGAGGCTTGGGGGGCTCCAGGTCTCTTCCGTGGAAGAGGGCGTCTGACTGTTCGCTGGCGTCACGAGAAGCCGAATGACAACGACAAGGCCAAAAGCAAAGAGCAAGGCGAACCGGGAGAACATGAACCTCCATCGCGGCTTCGAACGGACAACAGTGTCCGATCTCATGACACCCTCCCTTTTTCCAGGTCGATAGTAAGAAAATCCTGAAGGGACGATTCAGCTCCGGTCACGACCGTGAATGATCGATTCTTTCTCGTGTTCACCAGGGAAACCAACCCCAAAGCCTGGCGTCATTTTGAACGCAACGACGCTCCAATAAGCTGTCATTCAATCAGACAAGACTGAGTGTAGCGCGTGACGGATGTGGCCGCCACACTGTTTGTGCATTTTTTTTGATCACCCCCGCGAAGCCCTACGGTTGTCGTATAAACAAACCTTCCATCAGAACCATGGAGACATCGAATAAACCAAGGCTACGGACATCTCTCCCGAGTCGATCGAGAATGAAATTTTGATCTTTGGGGCGAGGACGACGAACCGGCCAAGAAGGATGGCCGGTACGTACTCAAACAGGACAGTACTGTAAGAAAAGATGACTGTCTGTGCGATTTTTCATTATCTTTTCATTATGCCATTTCGCAAGACCAAAACAGACCCCCAGCAACACACAGCAGTTCTCCGTCGCCGGGATCCGGCCGTGAGGCCCCGAGGGCGTGGGAGGACGCTACCGAATAGGGTGACCCGGACGCAAGAGGGCCGTCTTGTCGGGGTGCAGCCGCGGAACGCGGGGGAGCTCGTCTGGAGCAGTTCTACCTGGGATACGTGACGGCCGGGGGGCAACTCCAGGGTTTCGGATCCGGAGAGTCGCACCCAACCTGAACGTGATTGCAGGGGCCTGTCGGTTACCGGCTATCTGTCCCAACAGAAAACCCATGAGCCACGGCTGCACCCCTGAAAGCCGTTCGCCCTTCCACGCGCGGCTCCTCGGCGGCGACGGGGCTGGAAAAGGCCTCGAAGATCGGTCACAATCGAACGAGGACCCCGCCGTGGCACGGACTCATGGTCCCTTCGGGCGGAGCCGGAACGGAGGAGAAGATCTCTTATGAGAGAAAGCGCGACCCGTGTTCACGGGACGAAGACGCTGTCGTTCTCTACCTCTCACGTCGAGGCCATGATGGTCGAAGACGCGAGAGACCTCGAGGTTGCCGGCAGGACGATCGTCACGAACGTGGGTGCGAGCGATGCCGACCTCGAGAACGTCATGGTGACGAATGCAACCACAGGATCAACGGCACGCGTCCCCCTTCCCCTGAGGCCCTGGCAATCGACGACGCTCCAGGACGCGACGATCTTTTCGGCTGAATCATTGATCCTTCTGAGAATCGCGAGCGCGCGAAACCTGGGAGACCTGGTCCTCACCCCGGGCTGGGAACTCCTTGGCTCACGGTTGCCGGAGTCTTCCGATTTTCCGAGGAATACGCCTTTGTGGATCTCTCCACAAGACGAGCTCGGGACCATCGAATTGGATCCGTTCCGTTCCTTTGGAAGGTCGAACGAGTCCTCGAACAAGCAGACCTTCCGGCTCAAAGCGAACCTCTGGTATGCGCCGCCCGGAACAGACTGTTTCATCCACGCCGGCCATCCGTTCCTCGAGGTGCACACACAGGTCCTCGGCACGGGGCGCATGCAGAAGTTTCGGAACAGGGATGCCGCCTCTCTCTACGAAGAGGTCGTGATGGCCGTCGGACAGACCCATTCTCCGTTCTTCACCATCGACGAGAAGGGTGAGATCCTCTATCCATGGCACCGCTATCTGGCCGACACCGACTGCGTCTGGATGGCCCTTGAACTGCACCCGACCGAGGCCCATCCTCCGCACTAGGAGAGCCCCAGACGCAGCCCCAGACGCCTATCTTGACGTTGTGATGCCAGACCGTTGTGGTGCTAGACCTCGGTGCGCCACAAGACCCGATAGAGGGGAACCTTGGCCTGGCGCCCTCTCAACTCTGCCGGAGGCATCTCCTCGACCTTCACGTCAGAACGAACCGCGTCGAAAGTCGAGCCGGTGATGAGAATCTGCCCCGGCTCCGCGAACTGCTGCACTCGGCTCGCGATATTGACCGCGTCACCCAGCACCGTGTACTCGTAGCGACGAGCCGACCCCAGGTTGCCGACCACGGCACGGCCGGTGTTGATGCCGATTCCAACAGGGATGGGAAGCTGGTTGCTGTTGGCCATCAACGAATTGAACTGGGACAGCTTCTCCTGCATCTCCACGGCGCACCGAACAGCCCGAAGAGGGTCGTCGGGTCTAGCCAGGGGCGCCCCCCAGAAGGCCATGATCGAATCGCCGATGAACTTGTCGAGAGTCCCGCCGTGCCGAAACAACACCTCCACCATCATCCCGAAGTACTCGTTCACGAGCTCCACGATTTCTCCCGGCTCCATCCGCTCCGACATTCCCGTGAACCCACGGATGTCCGAGAAAAGGATCGTCAAGGCCTTCAGCTCGCCTCCGGGATTCAACTGAAGCTTTCGGCTGACCGCCTGTTCGACCAGCTCCGGCGGGAGGTATCTCTCGAGGAGCCCGCGCGTCCTGGTATCCTCCTCGAGCTTTCGACTCAGACGGACCTGCTCGAGCGCGACCGACGCTTGTTGGGCAATGGCGGTGAGCATCTTGAGATCCTCATCGTCGAAGGCGTTCTTCGACCGCAGAGTATCCGCGGTCACGACACCGAAGATGCTCGATCCGATCCCCAAGGGGACACACATGATCGAACGGATTCCCTGGGTAGCGATCGATCGCTGAGTCCCGAAACGCTCGTCCGTCGACGCATCGGCCACGAGAAGCGAAACCCGTTCGCTGACCACCTTGTGCAGCACGGTCTGGCTCATCGGTCTCTGGTTTTCGGCGTGGCGATCCTCCCGGAACCGAGCGGCCCGCAGGGCAAAGTCGCCCGTCGAGTCGTCTTTGAGAAGGGCGTACGCTCTATCCGCGGGCACAGTCTCGAGTACAAGCTCCAAAAGCCTATCGAGAAGACGATTCGGATCGAAAATACCGACGAGAGCTTCGCTGACCCTGTAGACGGCTTGAAGACAGGCTACGGCTTTCCGGTAGTGTTCCGGCTCTCCGCCCGCCACCGGATAGACCGCCTTGTCAGCGGGCATACTCATCCGGACCGCGCTGGCCGGAGAATCCAGGGAGATCGGCTTCGGGGCTGGCTCCTGCGGCACCAAAACCCGATCGGTGCCGCCCGCGGCATGCTCGGTGGAGAGGGCGGTCTCGAACCGGAGTACCGACTGGCCGATCCGTATCAAGCTCCCGTGTTCGAGCGGAGCGAACGGAACCCGGGTATTGCCCACCTGGATCCCGTTGCGGCTTCCCAGATCCTTGATCCAGAACCGTCCCCCCTCCAAAGAGATCTCGGCGTGGCGCCGGCTCACATTGGCTTCCGGGATCTGGATTTCGCAGTCCGAGGAACGTCCGAGAAAAGCCCTTTCGCCGATGAAGACCGACTCCCCGTTGCGGCACCCGTCGACGAAAGCGACAAAAGCCCTCGGTTTTGTGATCGGCCGCCCATCCTGGGGACATTTCGGACAGGCGAGCGGGCTGTCCTTTCGAGAGGGATCCAGTGGAACCAGGGCCGTGTTGCAGTATGCGCAGAATCCGCTCATCGCCATGCACCACCTTGCATGAGGTCTCTAGTCACGATTCCCAAGCTTGTCATCGCAAGATCCGGAACGTCCTTTCGGGCGGCCACCAAATTCTTTCACCAGAAAGAATACCATGAGGAGCGGCGACAAGTTCTGACGCCGAAGACGGGGTGCGGATGGAGGATCTGGGAAGTTTCTCCACGTTTGGTCGCCAAAGCTGGTAAAATGCTGGTTTCCAAGGCTCTGACCAACGAGTGGGTGACATCGTCCATGCAACCAAACGAATCCCAGAAACCCCGCGACGATCTCTACAAAATTCGCCACAGTCTGGCCCACGTCATGGCCCAGGCGATCGTCTCGCTGAGGCCAGGCTCCACGCTGGGCTTCGGACCGCCCATCGAGGACGGCTTCTACTACGATTTCATCCTGTCATCACCCATCACCGAGGAAGATTTTCCGGAGATCGAGAAGCGGATGGGGAAGATCCTCAAGGAGGCTCAGGCCTTCGAGCGGGAGGATCTGCCCCGAGAAGACGCGATTCGCCGGCTGGATGAGATGAAGGAGCCCTACAAGACGGAGTACGCCCGCGAGCTCCTCGAGAAGCACGGCCTCTTGAGCCTCTCGTTCTACAGGAACGGACCGTTTCTCGATATGTGCGAAGGTCCCCACGTCGAGAACACACGTCAGATTCCAGCCGGTTGCTTCAAACTCAAGAGCGTGGCTGGGGCGTACTGGCGAGGCAACTCGGACAACGCCATGATGACTCGGATCTACGCCTGGGCGTTCGAGTCGAAGGAAAAGCTCAACGATTACGTCAAACGCTACCTCGAAGGTCTCGCCCGGGACCACAAGAAGCTTGGGAAGGAGCTCGAGATCTTCGTCATCGACGACATGATCGGAAAGGGCCTTCCTCTCTGGCTGCCGAACGGCACCGTAATCCGGGACGAGCTGGAAAAGCTGGCGCGCGAGCTCGAATTTGCCGGCGGATACCGACGCGTGGCCACGCCCCATCTTGCCAAGGCCGATCTGTACTACAAGACCGGACATCTCCCCTATTACGCGCCCCACATGTACCCTTCCATGGAGATCAAGGATACGGTGGAGACCGAGGATGGAAAAGGCGACATCGTCAAGGAGAGTTACGTCCTCAAGCCGATGAACTGCCCCCACCACCACCGGATCTACGCGACCAAAAAACGCTCTTACCGGGAGCTCCCTCTGCGGCTCGCGGAGTACGGCACCGTCTACCGAATGGAGGATTCCGGTGCTCTGTCCGGTCTCTTGAGGGTGCGCGGGATGGCGATGAACGACGCTCACATCTACTGCCGGGAGGACCAGATCAAGCAAGAGTTCCTGGCCGTCATGGAGATGCACCGAAAGGTCTACCAGATCCTCGGGTTCACGGACTACTACCTCCGGTTCTCTACCTGGAATCCGGACGATCCCAAGGGCAAGCAGAAATACGTCGACAATCCTCAGGCTTGGGAGCTGTCGCAGAGGATCGTCGCGGAGGCCATGAAGGACTCCGGCCTGCCCTACGTCGAAGGCAAGGGCGAAGCGGCCTTCTACGGGCCGAAGATAGACGTGCAGTTCCGCACCGTGACCGGACGCGAGGAAACAGCGAGCACCAACCAGCTCGACTTCGCGGTACCGGGCCGTCTGGGACTCGTATACACCGGATCAGACGATGCCGAGCACCCACCGTATGTGATCCACAGGGCTCCTTTGGGTACCCACGAACGGTTCGTGGCATTCCTCATCGAACACTTTGCCGGGGCGTTTCCGACGTGGCTCGCACCGGTCCAGGCCCTGGTTCTCACGGTCTCCGACAAGTTCGCGGAGTACGGTCACGCTGTGGTCCAGGAGCTCCGATCGGAAATGGTGCGGGCGGAATACGACGAATCGAACGAGACCGTCTCCAAGAAGATCCGTACCGCCTCCAAGAGCAAGATCCCGAACGTCCTGGTTGTTGGCGAGCGGGAACAACAGGACAAGACGGTTACGCTCCGCCGATACGGACAGAAGGAACAGCAGACCATGCCTCTTGCGGAGTTCAAGGATCGAATCCTCAAGGCGATCAAGCTCCGAACTTGCGATCTCTGATGACCGATCCCTCCGGGAATCCGGTGTTTTTTGCCGGGCGACGATAACGTCCTTCGGCCTCGGGCCCGTCAGGCAGGTCGTTGCCTGAAATCTGTTGATTCTTTTGCACGCAAATGTCACCCTACAGACACTCGCCCGCACTCGCGGGTGGCGATGCTTCGCTGGATCGGCGAAGCACCCGATCGGAGGTTCTCCTTGAAGAATAAGAACGAGGAAAAGTGGTACGGCTACAACCTGGGTGAGTTTGCCATCGGGGTCACGCCCGTTTCCAAATCGGACAGCGAAGAGGCCATCGCGCTCCTGATGACAGTGGGAGACATGGCATTCCCCCTCGCCTTCTACCCGAGCGAGTCGGAAGCCTCCCGAGGTCTCGAAACCCTGGATGCGGCGATGGATGCGCTTCGAGAGGCCTGCGAACACCCCTCTTGCTGTGGCCACGATCACGAGGAGGGCGCTTCCTGCGAGAAGAAGCAGAAGAAGGCAACGGCCTCTCGGGGAACGACAAAGAGCACGACCAAGACCAAGGCCAAGACGACAGCATCGCGCCGAGTTCACTAGAGGAGTATCGAGGACCGGCCCCTCGAAACGCTCGAAAACGGCGAGACAAACGACCGGCAAACGGCTGCGGATGGGGACATCGGATCCCGTGGCTGGTGCCGGTTGTTGCTTTCAACGAGTGCAGAGGATTCTCGGTCTGGCTACCGACCGAGATGGGCGATGCGGCTTTGCAATCGCTCGATCCCCTTCTGAAACCGATCTGTCTCGAGCAGGAGACTGATGACGAGGAAGGCCTCCCGGGGCATATCGAAGAAATAACCCGGATGGACGACGAGATCGTCTTCCCGGAGAAGGGTCAGGACCCACTCCTCCTCGGACAGGATCCGCGGGACCTCGAGGATGGAGTACCACCCGGCCTCGGTGGGGAGGACGCGGACAGCCTGGCCTCGGCAGCGCTCCGAAAGCCAGAGGGCGTGCTTGTTGACTCGAAGTCGGATGCGACGACGGACAGGCTCCATGGCGCCAAAAAGCCTTGGTAGGGCCACCTGGACCGGAGTATTGACGGACAGAAACGTGTCGGCAATCACCTCGAGCCGATCGAGAGCCTGGGCCACATCGGAGGCCGGCCCACCCACCGCGATCCAACCCAGCTTGAGCTGGGGCAGACCCGCCATCTTCGATAGGCCGGACAGAGAGAACGTCAGAGCGCCGTCATCCGGACAGGGACGGGCTCCGACATCCGGACTGGAACCATGTCGGACGAAAGCCTGACAGGCTCCCAGAGCCGACCGTTCACCCATCCCGTCCGGACGATCGTCTCGCTGGTCGTAATCCAGAAACACCTCATCAGAGATGAGCGCCATGTCTTTTGCCGAACAGATCTCCAGAAGCCGGAGCCGGTCCTCGGACGAAAGATAGTTGCCGGTGGGGTTGTTCGGGTTCACGACCAGGATGGCCCGAGTTCGCGAATCGATCGCACGGTGGATGGATTCGAAATCGAACTGCCACCGGCCGTTCCACGTGAGGTAGTAGGACTTGACCTCGACCGACTCCAGACCTGTGAGAAAGTCGAAAAGCGGGTAACTCGGCTTGGGGATCAGCACACGGTCCCCGGGATCGGCGAGGAGCTTAAACAAAAACGAGTAGGCCTCGCTCGTGGACGCGGTCAGGACGATCCGGGACGGGTCGACATTCAGGCCCCGCTCGCGATAGTAGAGACTCACGGCTTGGCGGGCGGACGAAAGACCGAGTGCCTCCGGCTCGTAAACGACGCTCCTGGAATCGGAGAGCGCGGACAGAATCTCCGATGCCGGATAATCCAGACCGCACCGGGTTGGGTTCGACTCGGTCAGATCCAGCAGATCGACGCCCTCCTGCCGTTTGCGCGACAAAAGCCGAGATAGCTCGTTGGCCTGGAGGTTCCATTGGGTCCGACGGGAAAACATGGTCGCTATGGTATCACGATCGTGATCGGTTCGGACCATCCCCCACACGGTCCACCGGTCCACCGGCCCCACGGTCCACAGAACGGATTCCGAGAGGGTCGAGATCTCCGGCTTTTCTCCGGGCGGTCATTATGATAAACTGCGCCAAAAGAGCGCCCTTTAGGGCTCTGACTCCAAGAGGAGAGAATGTGCACGAGGTTCCTTGGCTCGTCATGCGAGGATCTGTTGGTGACGAAGGACCGTTGGGTGACTACTGCCTCACCGTGGAAGGTCTCTGCAAGAGTTTTGGGGATGGTCCTCGACTGTACGAGAACCTCCACCTCAGGATTCGCCGGGGAGAGATTTTGGTCATCATCGGCGAGTCCGGCATCGGCAAGTCGGTCTTTCTCAAGCACCTCATCGGGCTCGAGGAACCCTCCTCGGGGAGTCTGTGGTATCGCACGCCGGGTCCCGCCGGTCTGGACTGCCCGATCCACCTGTTCTCGGAGCACGACATGAAAGAGATCCGCCAGGAGATCGGAATGGTGTTCCAGGCATCGAGTCTGTTCGACTGGATGACGGTCTTCGAGAACATAGCCCTTCCTCTGGAAGAACACCGTGATCGTCTTCAGCGCCGGCTCGAACGGTTTGCCGACTATCCGCACGAGCTCTGGATGCTTCTGACACGCGTCGAAACACCCCCTGGGGCTTTTGGAGAGATGTATCGGACCTTGCGGGAGGCCCGTGCGACCCTTGACCATTCCTACCGCGAGCTTCGCAGAGCGTTCGATTCCGATTCCGAGAAGAAAGGGCTCACAGAACATCTCGCCCGCTGCCTGGGGATCGATCAGGCCCGCGAGCTGGTCGTCGGTCGGCTCGGTCCTGCCGCGGAATCGTCCTGGACCCAGGCGGGGTCTATCCTGAAAACCTGGTCGGTCGAGTCGCTCGGTGCGATCCTTTCTTCCGTACGTCAAAACGAGCTTCCGCCCGCGTTGCGGAGCTTTAGCTCCCAGTACGAAGCCGCAGCCGAGGAACTCCAGCAGTCGTATCTGGGGGTGCGCAAGGTCTGGGGCCAGTCTTTCGGAGACATCGCGGCCACGCTGGTTCTCTGGTGGCTCCGACGCCAAGAACCTCAGACGGGTGCTCGCGTGCCACTGACCACGCTTCTTGCCGAGGTCATCCGGCTGGAGCAGCCCCAGACGACAGACCATCCTCCTGCTGACGATCCTCAACAGAATGCCCTCGTGCGGGTCCTCATTGACTGGCTATCAGAAAATGCTCTGGGGCTCCCGGCAGGAGAGAAGCGTCGTCCGAGAGCCCTCCTCCGGCACGTCCTTCGATGCCTCAAGAATCGACCATCGCTCTTGAAGCCGCTGGTCGACAGCGCGGGAGCCGATCTTCCTCCCTCGCTTCGCCCTCTCGTTCCGGCCCTCGAGAAGTACCGGTCGAGGGTCGCCGCGATGGAACACCAGCTCGCAAATGAGCTCCGCGGCGAATCCGGTCTGCTCTCCCGTGGCCTCGTCCTGGCGTGGCTATCAGGACATCCGGTTCCCGTCGATCGTTTTGCCGACTCTGAACACCTGTTGACCCGGATCCTCGAGGGTTTCGCCCCACGGCCCGAGTGGCTCGGACGTATTGCGCGGGCCGCTACCGTTCGCCCGGGTCCTCCAGCTCTCGAATCGTTCTTGATCGGGTTCGAGCAGTTCTCGCGGACGTTTGACCGGGTCTACGGAGAACTCCTGGCACAGCCCAGCGAGGAGCTTCTCGATTCATTCATAGAGCTGAACGTGACCGGTTTGATGTCCACCTTGAAACTGGATCCGGTCCTCGATCGAGACAAGCTGCCCAGTCAGCTCTCCGGCGGAATGAAGACCCGGGTGGGGCTTGCTCGAGCACTGGCCATGATGCCGGCTGCCGTGCTCTACGACGAGCCAACGGCAGGGCTCGACCCGGTGCTTTCTCAGAGCATCGCCCGGGAGATCCTGGAGCTTCAGATGGCCGGTGCCGTCACCACGTCCGTGGTCGTAACCCACGACAAGGATCTCTACCGGACGCTCAGACAGGCCGGACGTACGCGCATGCTTTATCTCTCCGGAGGAAGATTCCTCGACACTCAGGCGCGGCCGGTTCGAGACCGCCTGCGGTGGGACGAACCCGTCACCCCACAGGATATCGTGACCGCGCCTGGGCAGCGGGGGTACCCTCCGAACGTCTTCATCCAGGAATTCGAGCCGCGGACGTGCCCGAAATCAACCTGAACTCCGCTCTTGGCAAAACGGAAGGACTGCACGCAATGTCTAGAGATCGAGTAGAACGAACTCCCAGAGTCATCAACCGCTGTTGTCCTTTGATCTGGGTTCTGGCTTGTGCCCTGGGTAGCGCGGCCATTGCGCAGGATCGAGCCCAGGTTCGCGAGCGTTTGGAGAAACTCAGACAAAGACACGAGGAATCGACCGATGTGTCCGCATCCAGAGCCGGCGTCGGAGCCTATGCGTCCCTCGAGGAGCGCTATCACCTCAACGCGCAGTATCGGGGAGGCGTCAAGAAAGGTTTTCCCGATATCGGCCAAGGCTCCGCTGTCTTCACGCCTCAGGGGGCCAGCCGATTCTCGATCAAGCTCAACGGTTCTGTCGAACATCCGGAAAATCGAGAAGTCTACAAGTTCTGGCTCGACATGGATCTTCAGCTCAATGGAGATTCGCTGAGAATCGTCCAGAACAGAAATCGCTACAATGAAAGAGCGGAGGAGTATCGCGAACAGGTCGAACGGGCGATCCCGTTCGTCTATCTCGTGAAGTACACTCCTATGCCAGGGCCTGGCCAGGATCCAGCCCGCGTGTATCGCTTCAAAGGCACGGAGTTCACGTTGCGATACGTTCCGACGGAACGACACGTGGAAGCCACCCTGTACGATGGGGACACGCTCGTCGGCAAGTTCTTCCTACTCCGGGATCAGCATCGCATCCCGCTCGTCTTCGAAAAATTCCGTGTCCCCACGGTGGATAACGTCGTATTGAGCTTCATCCGGGAATAGAGCTGCTGGCTGGAGTCCGGAGTCCGGACTGGAGCCGAAGGGTTCCTAGTATCCCGTGGGCCTGAAGAAACAGACGTGGAATGTCTTCAGGACGATCTCGAAGTCGAGCCAGAGAGACCAGTTCTCGATGTACCAGATGTCGTAGCGGGTGCGTTCCTCGATGGGCGAGCGACCTCGAAGGCCACTGATTTGCGCCCAGCCCGTGATTCCACTACGCACTTTGTGTCTTCCCATGTAGCGGGGGATCGAGAGCTTGAACTGCTCCACGAACGCTGGGCGTTCGGGTCTCGGTCCGACGAGGCTCATCTCGCCCTTCAACACGTTGACGAGCTGGGGAAGCTCATCGATGGAGTATTTCCGCAGGAAGGTCCCCAACCGGGTGCGCCTCGGGTCGTTCTCGCTGGCCCACACAGGTCCGGTCTGAGCCTCCGCGTCTTGCCGCATGGATCGGAACTTCAGCATCCGAAACGTCCGTCCGTCGAGGCCGATCCGCTCCTGCACATAGAGAGCGGGGCCAGGCGAATCCCGGCGGATCCAGATCGCCACGAGCAGCAAGATGGGCGACAGGAGAATGAGAGCAAAGAGAGCCACCCAGAAGTCGAGGAAATGCTTGATCTGTCCTCCGATCCCGTGGATCGGCAACCGGTTGAGATGGATCGCCGGAATGCCCATCAGCTCTCCAGGCTGTACGGAAGTCGCGATCAAGGCAAAGAGGTCCGGGATCAACGTCACTCCCACCGATGTCGCGTCGAGCTCTTGAATGATCCCAAGTATTTCCTCGCTGGCGGCGGACGGTAGCGCGATCAGAACGTGATCGAGTCGCTGGTCTCGGACAACGTCGAGAAGCTTCTCCCTGGGACCGAGGTCCGGAAGGACCCCATCGAGCGCCCCCTCTCGTCGCTGACAGTATCCGACGACACGGAAAAAGGGCTCCTCGGAACGTCGGATCTGTTCCAGACACTCACGAGCCAGGCGACCGTCTCCAACGATCAGCGCCCGTACCACGCCAAGACCCTTTGTCGAGAGAGCCCGCATGACTCTCCACTTGACGTAGTGCCAGACGGCCAGACACAGCATCGTCAGCATGAGACCGATGCCGACCGTGAGTCGTGAATAGGAGAATCCACGGTAGAAAAAAGCGGCCATCATCCCCAGTCCGGCACCGATGAACACAGAACGGAAAAGTGCGAAGAGGTGACCGACTGTGAAGTTGCGATCAACGCTGAGAGTGTCTGTACAGGCGAGAATGCCCGTCCAGAAGAGGCTGACCAGGGCAAACGTCTGCAGATACGGGTAGATAGGAGGGATGAACCTCTCGATGGGGAACCAGCCCGTATGGAATCGGACCCAGTACGCCAGGACGAGGCTTGCGAAAATGACGATGGAATCGGCGAGATCCAGCCCCGTTCTCACCCAAGAGAAAGTCCTCGATCGAATGGTCACCCTCCTCGGACCCGCCCGTTCGCTGTGCCTTCCACCGGAAACATCCTGGCGCTCGTCATAATATCAGAAAGCCCTGAATCGAGTCATCGGCGTCTGGAAGCAGCCCACTCATCCGTGTTGAAACCTTTCGCAGCAGGTTTCGTATGGATCAATGAGATCTCTCGATCAATACCCAGAATTGGGGGGTCGGAGTCGAAATGCGCGTTTGGCGGTGCTGATCTTTCGATCCGGGCGCGCGCCGTTCGATTCGTGAATCGGGAGTCCCCTATGTCCTCGCTCCGGAGATATGAGACGGCCTTCTGGCTTCTCGTGGGCGTTGCGGGCCCGCTTTTGGCCTATTCCGGATCGGGGAAGGAAAGCCTCCTCTCGGCCCAGAAGTACCTGCCCGGAGGGAAAGCCACGCCGGAGGAGCTCCGGGAAATCGCGGCAATGACGTCGACCGAACGAAACGAGAAGGCGATCGAGTATCTCCTCGACGCCGAACGGAACTCCACGACGGAGATGGAGACCCGGACGGTGTCGCAGCAACTCGGCTACGTGTACAACCTGCAGGCGATGGAATACGCGAAACAAAAGGACTTCCGAAACGCGGCATACTCGGTTCAGGAGGCTGTCAAGCGGCTCGATTCAAACGTGGTGCTCTACGACAACCTCGGAAACTATCATTTCATGGCGGGCGACTATCACGAAGCAGCCGCGGCCTTTGAGAAGGCGAAAGGGCTGGCTACAAGTGACGAATTGAAGCTGAGGATCGGCCGTGAGCTCGTCGCGACGTATGAGAAGCAGGCACAGTCGAACGACGCCAGGGCTTACGACTACGCGATCCGTGAACTTGACGAGCTTCTCGCGGACAGATCAGAGGACGTTTCGCTCCTGTGGTGGCTGGGGCGTGTTCAGCTTGCCAAGGGTGACATCGAACAGGCGGTCAACACCTGGGAGAAGGCCCGCAAGCTCCGCCCGCTGGACAGCGCATTCGAAGCCGATTACCAGCGAGCGAAGTCGACCCTGACCATCAAGCTGGACAAACAGTTCGTGAAGGACGCGAGTTCGCACTTCTCGATCGAATTCGACGAGAAGTCGAAATCCATGGCGGTCTTGGCCCCTAAATTTCTCGATTGGCTGGAACTGGCGTACGACGAGGTCGGGATGGAGTACGGAGTGCGTCCCGAACACAAGGTTTTCGTCACCATCTACGCCAGCGAGGAGTTCAACCAGGCTGTCAAGGTGCCATGGGCAGGTGGCGTCCATCGGGAGAACAGGGTCGACATCCGGATCGATTCCCGCTCCACCGAGGCCGAGTATCGGAACTACGTGTTTCACGAATGGACCCACCACGTGGTGAACCTCAAGGCCGGGAACAAGCCGGTTCCAGCCTGGCTCAACGAGGGTCTCGCCATGCGCTCGGAAAAGAAGTCCGACGTGATCCGATTCCTCGGGTTCCTGGATCAGGTGATTCGAAAGAAAGGCAAGTACATCCCTTTCGAGGACATAACCCAGACGTTCACGGAACTCGCTAGCGTCCGACACGTTCAATTGGCCTACGCGCAGAGCTACTCGATCACCGCCAAGATGATCGATCGATTCGGACTGGGATCGATCCTCAAGATCCTCGCACAGTTGGCCACTGGACAGGAGTTCAAGGAGACATTCCAGCGAGAGACCCGAGTGGCGTGGGCCGACTTCGAAAGACAATGGTTCGAGGAGCACCGTGTCGAGCCGGACGCTGGCTCCACGCCCGTGGACGACGATCTGAAGTCTGTCTCGAAAAGCCTGCGCAGCGTGGGCCAAACGCCGTCGGCCACCGCCTCCTCTCCTTAGAGCAAGGGGACGGTGGCCGCTTTACGCGGTCGGCCCTTTCCCGGGAAAGGGCCTCTTGAGGTCCGTTCGGTGAACAGGTCGGGGCCGTCGGGTCTAGCGACGGTGCCCGGCCCCTTTTTTTTCTATCGTGTGCTCGTCGACGAATGGGATGCTAGAATGAGTCCGAACGCCATCGGGGTGATTCCATGCGCAGCCGTGTCGGTTCGCTCTTATTGTTTACTTGCACTCTATCGGTCTTCGATCCAGGGATCGGTCTTGTCCGAAAGAGTCGCGCCGAGAGTGCCAGCTCTCTCGAATACGACGCGGACAGGCGCATGGATCGAGGCGAATACCAGCTTGGAAAGGACATGTACAAGCGGGCGATCCAGAAAGACCCCAAGAACGAATTCCTGTGGATCAAGTACGATCTGGCTCACGAGAGATACCTCCGCTCGATCAACCGGATCTCCAGACGTCCGCCCATCTCGGCCGACACGCCCTCCTCCAAAACGGGAGCCTCTCAAGAGGCGGAGCCATCGCCCTCATCGGACGACCCAACGAAGCCGTCAGAGGAGTCTTCGCCCGGGACCGATCCCAGTCCCAGCGCAAGCCCCTCGGAGTCGCCCTCCCCGGAACCGACCCCCTCCCCCACTCCGACGCCATCGGAAGCCCCTCCCTATCGGAGTCCGGACGAGCTCATCTACCTCGACCGCCCCGTCCGATCGGGTGACACCACGCCCGTGGACGGAGCCGAGGACTCAGGGCGGCCCATCACGATCAAGACCCCCCTCTACGAGATCAGCGAGATCCGGTTCGTGATGGACGCGCAGGGCAACCTGCACGTTCAGGGAAAGGTCAAGAACCTCTCGGATCGAGACTATCGGAACCCCAAAGTCTGGGTGGCTCTCTACGACAAGCTGGGTCTCCAACTTGCGCTGAATCCCGGAAAGGTCGGACAGGGAAGCGCCCTGCTCTATCGCGGAGATTCGGCAGAGTTCGATGCCTCGTTCTACAAATTCACAACCACGGTGGGGGCTTACAAGATCTTCATGCACCCTTGACCTAAGAGCACCATCGCTCCCCCTTTTTAGCCAGGATGAAGGAGACCACGCACGTCGCCCTCTGCGAAGTGACGATTCGGCTTTTTGCCATCGAATCGCTGAAAGTCAAACGAGGAATCAAGAAGAGTGCGATGGCGAGGCTCCGCAATCGGTTCAATGTCTCCATCGCGGAGGTCCGGTTCCTCGATTCCAGGGAGCTCATCGGCCTGGCTCTGGCCGGGGTCTCGAACTCCCGAAAAGTGCTCGATGGACTGTTTTCCGATGTTCTGACCTTCCTGGAGCAGGACTTGCGACTCGTGGTCGAAGACTTCTCGCTCACCCATTTGTGACGGAAAGGAAAAAGCGTCGATGAGAAAGGGCCTGGCCCCTGGCGTCAAGGAAGACAAACGCAAAGGCGTGGAGCCGTGGAAGCTCCGCTCCAAATGGATCTCCGAGGATCTGGAGAAACAGATTCTCGAGGTTGGAGGATTCTCGACGGCACAGATCTACAACCGCCGCGGAGGCCTGGCAGAGCGAGGTCTGGCCTGTCTTCTCGAGCCTGGAGACAAAATCGTCGAGGTTCTCACTGGTCGTGTCAAAATCCAGACCCGGGAAGGGGCGGTCCAAACCTTCTACAACCTCGACGTGGAGCACGATTTCCTCAAAAAGTCCGCGGAAGATAAGACGATCTGATTGGACGATCGGGTCCGGCTGCGTTATTGGAGATGTCAGGAAGGTGTGGCCCGGGGGTCGCTTGATGGCTCTCATCCACGAGTGCTATACTTTGCACTTGACCTCTTATGGAGAGCGTAATCGACGCACATCCGGCAGAGTGAAACCGACCCCACACACGCGGGGAAAACAGTTGTCCGACCGGCGGCCCCACGGCCGCCCCCGATCAAGAGGGTGGACGAGCCATCTCGAACGGCCTGCTTCGCCAAATCCCAATATTTCAGGATTTGACCGACGATGACTTCTCCAAGCTCGTCAAGGTTACCGCCGAGATCAGCGTTTCGGCGGGAACGGTTCTTTTCCGTCAAGGAGACGAATCGAACGCCTTCTACATCGTCAAATCCGGAAAAATTCGCATCGTCCAGAACTGCAACGATGACGGCAGCGGCGGCCGCGAGCTCGCCATCCTCAAGGACGGCGAGTTTTTCGGCGAAATGGGTGTCATCGAGGATTCGCCAAGGATGGCGACCGCCGTCGTTCAGGAGGACAGCGCCCTCCTCAAGGTCAAGAGAAGCGACTTCGACAACCTGATGGCGTTAAACCCCGGGATCGCCATGAAGATCATGGTGACGATCACCCGGAGGTTCAAGCCCGACCCCGCCATTATCAACGCCCCACAGCCTCAGCAACAGATGTCATCATCTCCCTCGAAGTCGGGGATGGTGATCGTCGCGAACTCGATCACCGGTGGAGCCGGAGTCACAACCCTCGTCTGCAACCTCGCGTACGAGCTTCAGAAAGCCACGAAGGGCAAGGTCGTGGTTCTGGACGGATCGACCCAGTTCGGCGATCTCCCGGTCTTCCTCGACGTCATTCCGAAGCTGACGCTCTACCAGCTTTCCGAAGAGACTGACGTCACGATGGAGATGCTCAACAAGGGGTATGTCCACAAGACCGCATTCAACCTCGACCTCGTGGCCGCCCCCATGAAGCCGGAACAGGCCGACGTCATCACGACAGATCTGCTCAGGGTTCTGGTCAACAACCTCCAGACCGAGTACGACTTCGTCGTCATCGACACCTACTCGTTGATGCAGGAGCCGGTCCTGACCCTGCTCGAACTGGCCGATGTCATCCTCTACGTGATGACGCCCGACATCCCGGCCATGAAAAACTGTCGCCTCTGGATGGAGCTCGTCAAAAAGCTCGAATTCCTGGAGGAAAAGATCAAAATCGTGGTCAACAAATATGACGAAAGGGGCGCGGTCGACGTCAAAGCGATCGAGGAGAAGCTCGGGAACAAGGCGTTCGCGATTCTTCCGTGCGACCACGTCGGCGTCGTCGACTGCATCAACAAAGGGGTCCTCTTCAACGTCGCACGGCCCAACGACCTGCTTGCGCTCAAGATCGTCGAGCTCGCCAAAAAGATCGCCAACCCCGATGCGGATATGTCAACGCCCGTTTCCGAAAAGGGCGGCTTCTGGGGCGTCATCAAGCAGCGATTTGGCCTAGGGGTGTAGTCTCGAGATCAAGCCCGATCCGTGATTTGCCAGAATGTGGTGAAGGATTTGGGGCTCCCGCTTCAGAGGCGATTCGCCCCATCCAAGGAAATTCGCCCCTCTTCCAGTACCCCAGGAACAGTGGCACAGACCACTGCCCGATCTCCAGAACGGTCGATCCATCCCTTTCCGGGATCGCCTGGCGGGCCAAAAACCTGGGTGGTATCCTTGTTGCAGGGGTATCAGGCGAGGGGCCTCTTGCACCCCTCATCGGCGGGAAGAGGGTGACGTCGGTGAAACTCAAAAAGAGATCCGAGGGGCAAGCCCTGGTGGAGTTCTGCCTGCTCCTGCCGTTGCTCTGTCTCCTTCTGGCGGTCGCGATCGACGGCGGGTATCTGCTTCTGGTCTACATCAACGTCCACACCTCGGTCCGCGAGGGCGCCCAGCTCGCGATCTACGATCAGGTCTACACCGACGATCAGATCAGGCAGCAGGTGATCGACAACGCGTCCGTGGCCATGCTCAAGTCGAGCGAAGTCTCGGTGAGCCAGACCGAGACGATGCAGATCCACGGCATCAGCCACCGATCGTTCGTCGTCGCCGTGAACCACGCCCACAACTTCCTACTCGTGCCGTTCATCTTCAACCAAGCCCCCATCTTCCAGGTTCAATCCCGGATGAAGTCGCTGGTGGCGGTCGGCCTCAAACCGTGAGGTCCGGCCTCGATGAGCCTTCTGCTCATCTTTGGCTCCGGAGCAAGGCCCTTGAAGCCTTCCCTCGAGCCGGACAGACACTCTTTAAGGATGATCGACGGACAGATTCCGCGAGAGGGATTCCAAGGAGAGAGCGTCATGAGAAGAAGAAAGGGATCAGCAGTGGTCCTGTTCGTCGGTGGACTGACTTGCCTCATCCTCTTCCTGGCCCTCGTCGTCGACGTGGGAGTCTGGTACACCCGGCGTGCCCAGGTCCAGCTCTCCGGTGACGTAGCTGTGCTGTCCGCCATGGGCAACATCGACCTCGAATGGTCGTACGCCACCCAGCGCCAATTCGTGATCGATACGGCCAGAGCCATCCTGGCCAACAATGGCTACAACACGGCTCAATGGACCGTCACACCCGTAGCCGACTCCGCGCTCAACCCCGAGTTCGTCAGCAGGACCACGCTCGTCACGACCCAAGAACTCCCCACCTTCTTCTTGTCTGTCGTCACCAACGCCACTCCGCTCATGGTCGTTCGGTCGATCGCTGAGTCTCTAAGAGTCACGGCCGCTGTACCCGCGTGCGGGTTCGTCGCCTTGAACACGATCAACTACGGAGGAGGCGGCTCGGGACGGATCGACAGCTACGACCCGGCCATCGGCAACAACCCGCACCAGCAGACCCTCGACAAGTGCGCCGCAGGCACCACGGCGACGTTCAACAAGGCCAATGCCGTGGGGTGCGCGAACGCGAACATCAAGTACAACGGAGGAGTCTCCCAGTTCGGCAGCCTTTTTTCCCACGGCAACATCGACCTGTCGGGCGGTGCCGCATTGATCGACGGAACTGTTGAGGCCCATGGGACGGTCGATACCGGGATGAGTCAGATCTGCGGCTCGATCAAGGCGGGTGGCAGCGTCCCGAACTTCGTGCTTCCCACGGTCGATGCCTCTGCCGCCAGCAAGCAGAACGACAACAAGGATGCCTGGTATCTCGACAACCAGGGCAAAATGAAAACCCTCAACGGCATCAGCATCCATGAAGCCAGCGACACGGTCATCCACCTCGCGGCCGGGGGAACTTACTACTTTTCCAAGCTCATTCTGACCGGCCAGGCGCAGATCGTGATCGACGGAGCCCTCGATCCCAACAATCCAACGAAGGTCTACTTGGACGGCGACATGAAAATCGACGGCGGCATCGTGTTCGCGGCCCAGGATCCGGAGGTGAAGACCGTCACGGCCAAATACCTGCAGATCCTCGGATCGACGAACTGCCAGAACATCACGATCGGGGGCAATTCGAATTTCGTCGGCGACATCCTGGCCCCCAACGCGACCGTGAACCTCAACGGAAGCCAGGGAAACTACGGCCGGATCCGCGCCTGGAACATCGGCATCGGCGGGACCGGAAACTTCACGTTCGACGAAGGGCTCGGGACCAAGGGCTTCACCACCGACACGCTGAACATCCGGGTCCACCTCGTGGAGTAAGGGCCAATCTTGGCCGGTCCACGGGATTGGCTACGGAAACACCCGTAAGCGGCCTCTCAAATGACCGTACCAGGGCGAATGACCGCATCCCTCTTGATGATCACGATACCCTCTCGGATGGCGTATCCATCACCATCCGCAGTCTCGAGGTGGTCCCGATTCTCGATGACCGACTCCTCTCCGATACACGCATTTTTGTCGATGATCGCTCCCACCACGCGAGCCCCCTTGCCGATCCCACGCCGTGGAGACCCCCGTGCCTGGGTCGCGGCTGTGCGGGACGGAGGGTCGTACGTGTCCGCCCCGACCATGACCGTCCGAGACATGTGGACCCCTCGCTGGATGATCGATCGAACCCCCACCACCGACTGCTCGACCGTCGCGTCCTCTACGACACACCCTTCCGAGAAAATCGAGTTCGAGATCCGCGCGGAGTAGAACTTCGACGGAGCCAGGTAACGGTTGTTCGTGTAAATCGTCGCGAGCGAGTTGTAGAAATCGAACGGGGGAAACATCTGAGTCAACATCAGGTTCGCGTGGAAGAAAGCCCGGATCGTCCCGATGTCCTCCCAGTACCCTTGGAAGACAGACCCGTTGACCCGGTAGCGGTCGAACGCCCTGGGGAGGATGTGACGGGCAAAGTCAGAGCCGACCGGATCGGAAAGCAGCTCCTCCAGGCAATCGGCATCGAAGACATAGATGCCCATGGAGGCCAAATAGCGCTCCTGCGAGGGCTCCATTCCGAGGCGAGCACACGTCTCCGGCGGGATCCGCAGATCCGTGAGCATCGAGGGGTCGTCCGGTTTCTCAACGATCCGGTGGAGTCGGTTCGAGTCGTCGATCTGAACGATCCCCAGAGAACCTGCCTTGTCACGGGACACCGGCAGCCCACTGATCGTGATCTGGGCTCGGCTCGCCACGTGGTGAGCCAGGAGTTCGCGGAAGTCCATCCGGTAGAGCTGGTCGCCGGCCAGGATCAGATAGTGGCTTGGCGACCACCGCGAGAAGTGACGGATCTGCCGGCGCACGGCGTCGGCGGTCCCCTGCTGCCAATCCTCGTAGAGTTGGGTCTGTTCCGCCGCGAGCACCTCCACGAACCCCTTCGAAAACACGTCAAACCGGTAGCTGATGTTGATGTGTCGGTTGAGCGAGGCGGAGTTGAACTGAGTGAGGACGAAAATGCGGCGCAGGTGTGAATTGATGCAGTTGGAGATGGGAATATCGATGATCCGGAACTTTCCGCCCAGAGGCACGGCCGGCTTCGATCGCTGCTCTGTCAGCGGGTAAAGACGGGTTCCACGTCCTCCGCCCAAGATGATGGCCAGAGTGCTGTCGACCGGGACGCGGATCGACGGGTCTCTCAGCCCCAGACCCACGTTCGTGGAGAGCTGTCCGGTATGCATCAACCACAACTATACCGCTGAATCTCATGCCAATCCACAGCGTGGGGCCTTCACTGTCGCTTGACCCTTTCGAGAGGCCGACGGTATCATTCCGCACAAATGTCCGACATCTCTATCCGATTGTTCGCCATCCTGCGGGACAGAATCGGCCAGGAGACAGAGCTCGTCTCCGTGGCCGATCCCGTCACGGTCCGCCGGCTTCTCGACGCTCTCGTCCTGCGACATCCGGACCTGGCGGTCCTCATGGCCCATTGCCGGGTTGCCGTCAATCGAAAGTTCTGCCCCGAGGACCACGTTATCCAGGAGTCCGACGAGGTCGCGATCATCCCGCCCCTTTCCGGCGGTTGATCCTGTCCTTCCATTCTATGGCCCGGGAGGAATGATGCCGCATCTCACCCACAAGGCGCTGAGGATCGACGAAATCCTCTCCAGAGTGGGTTCGCCCGAAGCAGGGGCGGTATGTCTCTTCGTCGGGAACGTCCGGAACCACAACAAAGGCCGATCGGTCACGGGGATCCTCTATGAAGCGTATGAGGAGATGGCCGAGGAACAGCTAGCGAAGATCGAAGAGGAGATGCTTCGGACATTCCCGATCCAAGAGGTCGTTCTCGTCCATCGTCTGGGACTTGTCGCCGTCGGGGAGAGCGCGGTCCTGGTGGCCGTCTCCTCGAGTCACCGGGAGGAAGGGTTCGCTGCCTGTCGATACGGCATCGATCAAATCAAGGAGCGAGTTCCCATCTGGAAGAAGGAGTACACCGCCGACGGCCCGTCGTGGGTCGGGGCTCCTCCGGAGGGCGAGGGCGTCAGACCTAAAAACAAGTGAACAGCGAGGCGCCCATCTCCCGGTACGCGTTCTGATTCAGCTTGCGTCCATAGAGCTGCAGATCGCCGATCCCCTTCAGTCCGGCGACCATCCCGACATTGACGTGGGCCCCCCCGAACGCTGTCTTTCCCTCGGAGTCTTTCACGAGTGTGCCCAGGCCGCCCACTCGATCTTCGGACAGGGTCTCTCCGACAACTTCCATCTGGAACCTGACCTCCTCGAAGGGGAGGAACTCGACGCCGACGCCCGTGCAGATCGAGTTGTTGGCTGGCGTCGTGGACGAGGCAAGAAGCCGGGACACGAGGACGACCGCGTGGCCACGGAAGCCCGGGGCAAAAGGCGTCGAGACGACAGCGAAGGCGTTGATGAACTTCTCGTACTCGTCGGGAAGGAACAGCGAGCGGTCGAGGTCAGACACCAGACTCACGGTGGCACCCAGAGCTCCGTCTACGCCATTGACCCTGGGGAGGACACGGCATTTGACGCCGCCCGAGAGGACTCCTTGTCCGGAACTGCCTGGGGAGAACACGGCACTCCCCTTTGGAGTGATCGACTGCTGATGGGTGCGGTACGCCAAAGACACGTCGATGTTGGGAAGGGCCCCCTGCCGGTAGGTGAGATCCAGACCGGTGGTCTTCACCCCGGTGGTGTTCGAGAACACAGAATTCCCTACCCGGCGGCTGAAGGCGAACACCTCGGTCTGCCTCTCGCCCGGTCTCAACACGTGAGCTGTCGGGAGTTCGATCACCCTCGATCTGAGTGCCTGGATCGGAGCCTGAATCTGACCGTCTCGTCCCCGGGTCACGGCCGGATCAGCACACCTGCGAGGCCAAGACTCGCGGTGAACCTTCCTCGACGCGAGATCTGAACCACCCGTGCATTCATCCCGGTCGCCGGAAGCCCTTGAGAATCGCCCGCATGACGAGGGTCTTGCCGCAGTCCCATCCGGGTCCGCACGCGGCGAGAGTCTCTCCTCGCGCGAGCGCTTCTCGGGTTGAACCCGATTCGAATGGGGCGGGCTCCGCGGTCCGGGGCTCAACGTCTCGATCGTGAAATGGCTTCGTGCCGACAGAACGAGATTCGGGTGCTCGTTGGCCAAGATCGTCACGACGGTCCTGCGAGCGAACTCCCGGACGTGGTAGCTGTTCTCAGCGGGCAACGGGTCGGAGGTCGTGATTCGGACCCACGCACACACCTCCTGGGGCGTCAAAAACCAGACCCGGCACTGGACAAACGGGTAACGGACCAACAGCTCATGGCGGATTCGCCCCTCGAGCCTTCGGGAGAGACCCTCGTCATTTTTCGGAACCCTGCTCCTCCAATCCGCATTGTCGCGTGGAGGCCGATCCTCGTCGCCAGCCAACCGGTAGGGCTCGACCACGAACCGGCTTCCTCGCGCAAGCCCGACACCCGGGAACTCACGCTCCATGAGCATTCTGACGAGTTTCCGGATGTAGTCGATGACAAACGGCCCGTTCGTTTCGTCCGGCTCCACGGAGGTCCAGGCGGTCAGAAAGACCTCGACCTTGTCCGGGCTCCGTGGCACGGCTTGGACGTGGATGTCAGGGTAGAGCGGAGAAAGCTCTTGGCGGATTCGATGGGCGACCCTGCTGGCCACCAAGGAAAGCATCGTGGATCGGTCCACGTTCCTCTCTTGGTCTGCAGAGTCGACCTCGTTCGACGATGTCTGAGGGGGTCCAGGTCCGGCTCGCGCCACGGGCAGACTCGAGAACAGGACAGCGATCAACCCCAAGGTGACGATTGGCTTCGCTGGAACGTGGCGCATTTGAGAGAGGCGCATTCGAGAGGGGCTCATTCGAGACTCACGGTCACGGGCCCCATTTCAGACAGACCCCCAGAGAGCACTATCGGCACTCCACGGCAAGGAAGAGACTCCGACGAGAGAACTCGAGGGTGAATTGACATGGCAGGTCTCTCTCCTTATGCTTTTACTGGCAGGCTTTATGGCTCCATGGTGTGAGGAATCCTGGAGAAGGAGTCCGTCGTGATCTCGACTCTGCGATACCTGACCATCGCCATGGTGGCGTTCTCGACGCCACTTTTTGCCCTGTCCCCCGAAGAGGAAACCCTGGTCTCGGGAATCGAGGGCCTGTACCGCCCCGACCCGGTTCCATTCGCGCCGGGGACGATCGCGCGGCCCCGTTCCGGATCGGCTCTGCTCAGGGAAGCCTTCAATCGCTGGAACGTCCTCTCGAGTGAGGCTCGTGAGCGACTGAACCCGTTCATGAGCCTTCCCGATTCCGGGACTGCCGGTTCTCCCTCGGAGGCCGGATCCACGTGGAGCGTGCTTGAAACCCCACACTTCAAGATCCACTACCGCCCGACCGGTTCGGACTCTCCGGCGCCCCAAGACGCCAATGGAAACAAGATCCCCGATTTCGTCGACAACGCCGGCACCTATCTCGAAAAGGTCTACCAGAAGGAGGTCGGCGAGATGGGATTCTTGCCTCCTCCTGGAGACAAACAGAGGATCTACCTCCGCAAGCTCCAGAACAATGGGCTGACCCACCCTCTGGCCAACCAAGCGTCGTGGATCGAGCTCAACACCAACATCCTGGGCTACACCAAAGAGGTGCTGGGTTCGTACTACGATCCGAACAAGGTAAGCCGGGATCCGGACGGGGTCGAGGCGGGGCTTTTGAAGGCCGTGTGCGCCCACGAGTACTTCCACTCGTGCCAGGCGCGGTACTCTTGGAGCCAGCCCGATTGGTGGGCCGAGGGCACAGCCGATTGGATCGGAAATCAGGTCTTTCCAGAGTCTGGTTTCTACCTGAACAACGTGGGCCCGCATCTCGAGGCCCCCCACGTCTCGCTGTTCGCCCAAGGTGACTTCTACGAGTATTCCGCGAGTCTTTTCCCGACGTTCCTCTCGGAAAGCGCAAGTGAGGGAACAGCCCTCGTGCGTCGCGTCTGGGAACTGTGTCGATCGGGAACGGAGCTCACCCAAGCGCTCCAACAGGTGGCCGGAGACCTCCCGGAGACGTTCCTCCTGTATGCAAGCTACAACCTCCTGAGGAACTACAAGGACGGCGCCCGAATGCCGGCTCCGCGCATCGAAAAAGTCGACCGTTTTCCAGCCTCCTTTTCGCCCACGGCGGGCAACGAACCCCAGCACTACGGGGCCAACTTCATCCGTCTGACTCCCTCGGGAAACGGAACCGCCAAGATCACAGTCTCTCCGACCGGTTCGCACCAGTTAGGGGTCAAGCTGATCGCCATCGACAAGGAAAGCTCGTCCTGGACGATCGTCAAGACCCGGCCCGCTGGCAAAGAGTTCCTTGCACAGATCCCGGGGGTCGGAGATCGGGTGAGCGAGATCTTCGTCGTCGTGGCCAACTTCACACCCGGCGCCGCAGCATCCTACCGACTGACAGCCTCCATCGAGTAGCCCATTTGCCCGGCCGCCGCGCCTGCGTTAATCATGACCGACGGATTCCGATGTTTCGCTTCCTCTTCTCGATCATCTTCATGACCGTCGTCGCCGGACACATCCAGGCTCAATACCTGGACGGGTTTTCCGACCCCTGGCTTTTCGAGATTGTCCGGCCCGACTACTCACACACGCCAAACAAAGGCGATCGACGGTTCCGCTTTCTCGTGGGTGACAAGGCCTTTGTCGAGGTCGGCCCCCAGAACAAGTTCGATCGCTATCACGAAGTGCTGCAGCTGATCGACCACAAAGAGCACTCGATCCGGCTTGCGACGGTCCTGGATCTCAAGGGATACGGGACGGTCCGGGCGGCCCGGGCCGTAACGTCCAGACTGGGAGACCCGAATCAAGAAGTTCGCGAGACAGCCGCCTGGGCACTGGGAGAGATGGGCCACAGAGGTGCCATCCGTCCTCTCATTGATGCGTTGGCCTACACCCATGGGCCCCCTTGCCAGACGATCGCCGCCAGTCTTAAAAAGCTCACCGGCAAGAACTTCGGCACCTCGTACCGTCGCTGGTGGGCCTGGTACGAAGCGGTGCGCCGCGACTTCTAGCGTAAGCTAATTTGCCGACTCTGCCAGAAGGGTCTGATACAGCGCCGCGACCTGATCGCGAGTGGCGTCCGGAGAGCCGGAATTATCCACGACCTGATCGGCCAGCTCTCGCTTCCTCTCGAGAGTCCACTGGGAGGAAATACGCCTCAGCGCCTCATCCTCGGTCAGCTTGTCGCGATCCATCAGCCGAGAAAGCTGCTGCTCCGGCAAGCAGTAGACCAGGACGACCCGATCGACCTGACGATCAAGGCCCATCTCGAACAGCAGGGCAGCAGACAGAAAAACGATCGAACCCGGTTCAAAGGCCTCGATACGCCGCAATACCTCGGCGATCACCGGAGGATGAGTCAGCCGGTTGAGCCGAGCCAAGGCCTCCTGGCTGGAAAAAACAAAAGTCCCGAGTCTCCGACGATCCAAACGACCGTCGGCACGGAAATATTCGCACCCGAATTCGCGTCTCAGAGCCGAACGGAGCTCAGAAGAGCTCTCCAGCAAGAAATGGTAGACCTCGTCGGCGTCCACGATCTTCGCCCCAAGCTCAAGCAAGGTCAGAGTGACCGCGGTCTTGCCGGAGGCGATTCCTCCGGTCAGACCGACCGTGAGGCGCCGCTCTCTCAGGCGCCCGCTCCGGGATCCGATGGGGCACTCGACCGAGGCGACAGGGTGGAGGCGATTCCGTCCTGAGGCATCAGCTTGAATCCGGCGAGCAGGTCTTCCAGCTCACCCGCGATCGCCTTCAGGGTGGCGATATTCTTGGTGCTGTTTTCGTCCTCGGACTGAAGCCGCGTGGACGCGTCCTTGATCTGGTTCGTCAGCTCTCCAGCCTTTCGAACCACCGAGGAGAAGCTGTCGACCATCTGATTGAGACTCTCGGCGATATTGTGCATGGAATCGCTCTTGCGCAGCACCACGTGAAAGGAAAGGTCCCCTTGGGCCATCTGTCGAATCGATTTTTCGATCTTGTAAGAAGGACCGGCAAACTGGTGTGAGTAAAAAACCCCGATGATCGCAACGATGATGATGTTGACGAGTCCGATGAGGAACAACCGGTATCCGAGGAGCCGGATCGCGACGGTGAAGAAGCTTTCACCCAGATTCCCGGCCTGCGGGTTGTTCTGAACATACTCGTAGATGACGTATACGTTGCACAGGGTAATGACCGACACGAGGAAGATCAGGAGCAGCAGCGTCAGGACGAACTTGCTCTGCATCCCTTTCTCGATGAAGTAGTTCTTCCGCTGCGACATAACGGCTCTCCTCTCCTCCTTCTGGATCCACCGCCGGTTCAAAGCCCGGCCTCGAGCGCCCCTCCCCGGGTCCGCAAAGACACCCATCCGCTCAAACAGCGGCTGTGCTCTTGCAGGACTCCCGAAGAGCCCGGGCCGCAACCTCGGGAAGAACTGGATTGATGTAGAATCCGCTCCCCCACTCGAAGCCCGCGGTCCGGGTCAGTTTCGGAATGATTTCGATGTGCCAATGGTAATACTTGGTAACGCAGGACAACTCTTCTTGCTGAGCTTGAGGCGTCGGCGCGGTATGAAAGATGAAGCTCAGGGGAGGGCTTTCCAGGTGCCGTTTGACCGCCGTGAGGACGGACTTGAGCATCTGGGCGAGCAAAGCGATCTCGTTTGGCCGAATGTGCTCGAACCGACTCCAATGAGCCTTGGGCGTAATCACCACTTCGTACGGGAACCTCCCCGCGTACGCACAGAACGCGACGAACTCCTCGTTCTCCAACACCAACCGTGAACGATCCACGGTTTCCTGATGGATGATATCACAGTACAGGCAACGTTCCTTGAATTTGTAGTATTTCAAACAACCAAGACATTCTTCGAAGATTCTTTTCGGCACGATCGGAAGAGCCACGATGTGTGAATGGGGGTGAATATGGTACGGGCCCCCTGCTCTCCCAGTGTTCCTCGTAATCAGAATCTGCTGGATCCCCTCCTGTCGCCCGAGCTCGGCAAAACGGCTCTGATACGCCAAGAGTATGTTCCGGATGTGGGACTCCAGATACGTCAAGTAACCATCGGTGTGGATCGGCGACTCGACCACCAGTTCGTGAAAACCAAAGCCGCTCATCAGATCGTACATACCCTCGCCGTAGCGATGGATCCCATGTGTCGAAGTCAACAGAGGCTGATTGTCGTCGATGACCCGGAGCGCCCACGGGCGTCCGGGATACTCGAGCGAACCCGGGAAATGCATGATCTCGACCGGTGTGTTCTTCTCGTGGCCCGGGCAAAACGGGCAATCGGGCATGAGGCCTTGCTCTGGAGGGTTCTTGACAAAGCTTCCCGGGCGACCGGCACGCTCTGGAGAAAAAATCACCCATGCTCCGGTGATCGGATCGCGGCGGAATTCGGGCACGTCACCGACTCTCCTTCGCGGGCAGCAATGAATCGGGCCTCTCCACGAGGTGTCCGTCGGCATCCTCATACAGGGTGCACTCGCTCAATCGGCGACACGCCTCCTCAGGCGAAACGGGGTTGACGTAGAAGCCGGACCCCCACTCGAATCCGGCGACCCGGGTCATGCGAGTGATGATCTCCACATGCCAGTGATACGCCTCGTGAGGAGAACCATTCACAGGACTCGTGTGAAGAATGTAGTTATACGGTGGATCACCCAGGGCGCGGATCAGTCTCCCCATCGCCTCCCGCAGAGCGATCGCGAACAACCGGAGATCCGAATCGGAGGTCTCGGCGAAATCCGACGAGTGCATCTTGGGCAGAATGACCAGCTCGAACGGAAAGCGCGAGGCAAACGGTGTGAAGACCACGAACCGCTCGTTTTCGAAGACGAGCCGTCGCTTGCTCGCGGTCTCTTGGCGGAGCATGTCGCAGTACACGCACCGCTCGCGGAAATGGAAGTAGTTCTCCGCCCCGTTCAGCTCCTCGATCACGCGCTTCGGAATGACTGGAGTCGCGATCAGCTGGGAATGGGGATGGGACAGCGACGCTCCGGCAGGCCGACCCGAGTTCTTGAAGACCAGGAGGTACTTGAACCGTGGGTCCTTACGAAGGTCTCGGGATCGTTCCCGATAACTCCAGACGATGCGCTCAACCTCCCGGACCGAGTACGTGGCAAAGCTCGCGCTGTGGCTGGGATGCTCGATGATGACCTCGTGAGCGCCGATACCGCTCATCTTGTCGTAAAGTCCATCGCCCGCACGGTCGAGAATCCCTTCGATGATCAAGGCGGGGAATTTGTTCGCGACGACCCGGACGAGCCATTGATCACCGTCTCGGTAGGCCAGGATCTCCGGTGGGGTACCCGGCTCTTTCCCGGGACAGAACGGGCACACGTCCCGGTCCTGCTGGGGATGGTTGGGTTCATCAGCGGCAAACGCGGGCAGCCCACGATCGCCAACAATGATGACCCATCGCTTGGTCACGGGGTCCTTGCGAAGTTCAGGCATCTCTATCTTTCGAGGCCCGTAACAAAGCGGGAAGCGGTTTTGAGGTCAGTCACGGCGCGAGCTCAGCGGCTCGCGATTCTCTTCGCCCCCGTCAAGGAATCCTCGACGAGAGCGGACGAATCGCCTCCAGCGGCCAGACGGGCCAAACGATCCCCCTCGTCCCCCACGTTTCTTCCGCCACCTCGGGCCGCTCGGTTGAGTCGAACCATGCCCGGTGGAAGGGTCCTGTCACCCCGACCCGACTCTCTCGATTCGTCGCCTCGGGTCGTCGCTTCTCGCATCGCTTCCGATTCCAGAGAGGCGACCTGACTCCGCAGATACAGCAGCAAGTGCGACAGGTCGTCAGGACAAGCCACCCTTCCCTGACCCGGCACGATGAGACTCGCATGAAGCTTCTCCAGGCGAGCCAGAGACTCCAGCCAGCGAACCGGATCGGAATGGTCGAGGACCGGTGGCGTCCCAACGAAAACAGTGTCCGAAGCGAACAGAACGCCTTCCGACGGAAGATGAACGGCGATCGATCCCTCTGTGTGGCCGGGAACATGAATGAGCTCGAGCAACGTTCCGCCGACATAGAGATACCCGTCATGATCGAACGAGATCGTTGAACGCGCGGTCCCTTCGCAGCCCCCGCCAGTGCCCGCGTCACTCTGACCATGGGTCGATTCGCCGCCACAAGCCTGTTTGTGCTGCTCCATCCTGGCACGGCACGCCTGGTGAGCGATCACGGGAACATCGAACGAACCGTTGCCCCGCGTGTGCTCGGGATGCCAATGGGAACTGATCACGTAGACAACCGGCTGCTCAGTCACTTCGCGGATCCGCGATTGGATCTTCCGTGCCATATCCGCCGATGAGCCAGTATCGATCAAAACAGCCCCGTCGCTCGTGACCACAAGACCAACATTGACGCAGCTCGTCGTGTCGTGAAGCTGATAGGCGGAGGGCGAAAGCTTGACGATCTCCATACACCGATCCTTAAACGGCAACCGTCTTCCGTCGAAATGCGAACGCCTCACGGAACGTGAGTGCCCACAATTCCCGCAGGTGATCCAGAGGGATTACTTGTCCGTACGTGACGAGGTCTTGTCCATCAGCGGCCCGGACGACCTTCGTCGCTCCCGACGTCGCTCCCGAACCTACTCTGGAAGGTTTCCGGTCGCGAGCCAAAAGGCCGCGCCAGTATATAGCAGCATCCAGATGATTTCAAGGGACATGTAAACGACTTTTTTTGGCGGGATGCCATCAGGATCGAGGCTGACAATATCACGGAATTCCGCTCTAGAAGCCATTTTCTTAGCACAATACCTGCGTGGATCATGTCTGGATGCCTCTTCCGAGCCAGCCATAGTGTCATACTTTGAAGAGGATGAGTCATATGACATGTTGGAAAGTCGGCCGACCTCGGCCAAAGCCTCTTGAAACGCCAAAAACAAAATCTTTTCGCCACATAATGTCACACCACTCTTGGTCCCGTCGCGACATCCTCGAGCCATAATCGTCGATCCAGAGCCTCTTCAGAGACCTCCGGACAGCTATGACACGCTTTTGCCAGCGCCCGGAATCCGGGCGGATGTCCGACCGTGGGTGGATAAAACGCCGGGGCAATCCCGGAGGACGGCGACGAATGCCTGACGAATGCCTCTGGAAAGAACACTCCCGAGAGATGAAGAAATCAGCATGATAGAATGAAGTATGGCGACTTCGCTTCCCGATCCGATCGTCGATCGGAGATCGTTCACAAATCCAGTCATCGGGGTATCTTCTATGAGTCGACTCATCCACGTTCTCACCGCCTTCATCGTGATTGCCCAGGCCACGGTCTTACCGATACCAGCGGCCCCATCGTCGGGCAGCCATTCCATCACGCATGACCCGGTCAAGCGACAGCTCTTGGTGACCGCGCGCTTCGAAAACCCCAAGATCACGGCAAAGGAGGCCGGTTGGTGCGCGCTCGAAATCGCGGGGCTGCCCAACACGATCGAGGCGGGGTTACCTTCGGTGCCTGTCAAGACCTTCATGATTTCGCTGCCCCGGGGGGCCAAAGTCACAGGAGTGCGTGTCGAGGAAGGAACGCCACAAAGCTTCTCCGGCAAGGTCGCGGTGAACAAGTCGATGATGCCCTATTCCTGGCGTGGATCAGACCATGCGATGCTTCCCGCTGAAGCCCCTCCCACGCTCCACACGGGTTCATACCCGGCTGCCAGGGTGCACTCCAACGTGTACAGCCTGCACCACGTCCCAATCGTGATCGTCTCGGTGTATCCCGTCGTCGGGTTCCCTGCGAAGGGGACGTTCTCGTTCGTTTCGGATACCAAGGTCTTCATCAACTACGAGGAGAGATCGACGTTCAGCGGCGAACGCCCACTTTTCGCCCACGAGGCCATGCAGGTCCGCGGGCTTGTCGACAACCCCGAGATGCTGAACGCGTCGGTCCGATCGATCAGTCCAACCACGGCTGGTTACGACTACCTCATCATCACGAATAGCACATTCTCAGGCTATTCGGGTCCAGGCGGCCTCAACGATCTTCAAACCCATCTTCGGACAAGGGATCTGCGTCCCCAGGTCGTGGATGTCGCCACGATCGCTGCCAACCCCGAAGGGAAGGATCTGGCGGAAAAGATCAGGAACTTCATCCGCAAGGAGTACGAGCAAAACGGCATCCGCTACGTTCTCCTGGCCGCTGACGGAGACTCCACCGGAAGCGGCGCCGTGATCCCGGCGCGACGGCTCTGGTCCAAGATACGGTCGTACGACGGGACCTGGCACACGCTGGAGGAGAATATCCCAGCGGACCTGTACTACAGCTGTCTGGACGGAGAGTTCGATGGCAACGGGAATGGAAAATGGGGTGAGCCGACCGACGGAGCCAATGGCGGCGATGTCGATCTCCTCGCCGAAGTCGTCGTCGGCCGGATGTCCATGAAGACGACGGAAGATCTCCAGAACATCGTTCGGAAGACGATCGGAATGTCCAGCCGCCCGGCAGCCAAGAGCGTCCTCCTGATGGGGGAATTGCTCTTCTCCGAGATGAATCTGTACGGTGACGACTACATGAACCAGCTCGTGGGGACCTGCACCGACCATGGCTATACGACGAGCGGCTACGGGTCCGACTGGTCGGTCGATCGTCTCTACGATCGGGGGGGAGCGTGGCGGGGTGCGGATGCGCTCTCCAAGATCGGCGGAGGAAGCTTCACAATGGTGAACCACCTGGGACATTCAAGCTCGTCGTACAATATGCGGCTCTCGAGCTCGCAGATCCAGAGATTCGCCAACGCGAAACCATTCTTCTATTACACCCAGGGATGTTTCCCAGGCAATTTTACGACGAATGACTGCTTCATCGAGCGCCTCGTCCGAAACGGCAAGGGCGCGGTCGGGGCCGTCGCAAACACGTGCTATGGATTGGGGCCCGAAGATCCCACCCCTTCCTCTACGACCACGCCTGGGGCGTCGCAGATGCTGCACCGTCGATTCATCGATTCCGTGCTCAGCGGTAAGGCGGACTCCATGGGGAGAGCCAACCAGCTCTCGAAAGAGGCGTTCGTGGGGCTCGCCTCGGCGCAGGAGATGCGCTGGGTCTTCTGGGACGCGAACTACTTCGGTGATCCCAGCCTCAGGCTGAGCCACTGACTTCCGGAGTCCGAAGTGCGTTAGCCCGACAGGCTCCTAGCAGAAAACTCGGAAATCCATGTCCGGGAAGATGTTGTTGCTCTTCTCGAGCTGGTCGAGCAGGGCGCGATCGATGACGTCTTCACGGAGTCCATCACACAGGCGAAGAAAATTAAACAGGTGGCTCTTGGTCCTCCGGACCGCGTACTCCACCGTCGTCTTGCCGTTCATGATGAACGCCCAGTCGGACGACTGCGCCAGCAGCAGCTCCCGGGCCATCTGATCGAGCACTCGACGGTAGTCACCGCGGTGACGCCTGTAGCGGCGAGCCACCTCCTCCATCTGCTCCTCTGCCCAATGAAGGTGCCGATAGATCCAGTCGTTGGTGCCGTTGAGCCAGACGTAGCCGTATCCCTTGTCCCCCCAACTCGAGAACGCCATATCCACTTCCTGGGCGCTGGGATGGCGTTCCATGTACTCGCTGGGGGTCGTGAGGCGAACCACGCCGGATTCGCGATCCATGATCCTGAACAACTCCTCCAGGAACCACGGTCCCTCGAACCACCAGTGCCCGAACAGTTCCGCGTCATAGGGGCACACCACCACCGGTTGGATGCCAAGGGCAGACCGGAGGTGCTCCACCTGCTTTGTCCGGTTGAGAAGGAAGTCCGCCGCGTGGATTCGCACTTTCGCCCGGGCAACCTCGGGATCGTACGGCTCTTTTTGGTCGGTCGGCCCCGTGATCCGGTGGTACTTCATTCCGGTGAAGCATCGAAGGCCCGAGTCATGGATATAGGGGCGAATGTAGTCGAAGTCGAGATCGAATCCAATGTCTCGATAGAAATCCCGATAGTCGTAATCGCCCGGATAGCCGACTTTGGAGCTCCAGACCGATTGAGACGACTCCACGTCTCGGCCAAAGGCGAAGATGCCCCCCGGGGTACGAACCGGAGCATGCACACCGTGCGCGGGCCGCGGCTGGCCGTGGAGTATGCCATGGGTGTCGGCGAAGAAATACCGGATCCCTTCTGCCGCGAGGTATCTGTCGACCAGAGGCGTGTATCCGCACTCCGGGAGCCAGATCCCCTTCGGGGCCGCCCCCAGAAGCCTCCGATGGGTCCGCACGCCGACTTCGACCTGGGCTTCGATCGATTTGGGATTCGATTCCATGAACGGCAGGAACCCGTGAGTCGCGCCGCACGTGATCGCTTCCAGGACCCCCAGGTCCGCGTACTCCTTGAACGCGGCGACCAGGTTCATGCCGTATCGATCCACGAACAGGCGGCGGCATTCTTCCAGAAGTCGCCGATACATGAGGACCGTGCGATGGAAGTGAGGTTCGAGACGGGTCCGAATGAGCTCCTTGCCGGACAGTTCCACGAGCCGGTCCAGGTAGCGCCGGTACCGGGTCTGAAGGAGTGGATCGCTGAGCATGCTAAGAAGCGGAGGAGTGAGGGTCATCGTGACCCTGAACCGCACGCCGTCCCGGACCAACCTCTCGAAACAGAGGATCAGCGGAATGTACGTCTCCGTCATCGCCTCGTACAGCCAACGTTCCTCGAGGCAATCGTCATACTCCGGATGACGAACGAACGGCAGATGGGCGTGAAGAACCAAGACGATGTGACCCGGCTCCCTCCGCTCCCGCTCACTCCTCGGGCTTGGTTGGATGCGTCCCGACATCGAGAGTGTCCCTCACCATGCGGGCGTTCGATCTCTCAGCCAGGTTCTCACCCGGCAGCCCCCACCGGTAAATGAGACGCCACGATCCTTCCTTGTTGGGGAAGTGCAGAACGATCGATTCACGGACCTCTTCGCGCGCCTCAGGATTCGGTGAGGACAAGACGATGCCCTCCGGATGTTCCTGCACCAAGAGATGACGGGGGCCTCCATGGATGGAGAACTGCAGGGCCTCGAGCTCGCCGAATCCGCCTGGATAGATCCAGGTCTCCTCGGCGTGGATCACACTGCCTCCAGCCTGAGCATCCACCGTCATCCTCAAGTACTCACCCCCCAAGGTCGGGGCCAGAGAGAGTCGACACGTGAATGGCTCCTTGCCATGATTCGTGCCGGCACCACGCCACGATCCCATCAGGGGCAGAAGACTCAAATACTTCTCTTTCATGCTCGCCTCTCGTTCTGCTGGTAGAGCCCTGGCGGACTACGAGTCCGTCGTCTCCGGACAAGAGATCTCAAGTCAGTATTTGCACCGCCTCAACCGCGGTGTAAACCTATCGTTCGGCCGGGTCCGGCTCACCGGTCGATCGGACTACGAGCGACGTGACGGCCACGCGGATCTCGCCACTTGCCAGTCTCGTGACGACGGTGACCTCCTGCCGGCCGTCCGGGAGAGAAACCCTCACGGAGAAGGTTCCATCCGGACGGACGTCCACTGGAATCCCCATCACCGAAACCTCGGCGCCGGGCTCTGCCCGCCCGTACATGACCAGCTCCGCGTGCACAACCACGGAAGAATGGGCTTCCTTTCCCGCCGGGGCAGAGCGATAACCGGCATTGATGGGCGTCGGCCATCTGTGTTCGGCCGGCTCTGCCCCTCCCTCGTGCGCAGGGGGAACACATGGCTCCCCTTCCTTGGTCGCCGTCGCCCCACCCCTGTTCACATCGGCGTCGCTCCGCGGAGTCAAAGAGGCGATGCCTTGACTCGCGGTCTCGGATGGGTGATCTGGTTGGGGTTCCCCGGTCGGAAGGCTGCCCTTCTCCTGAGGGGAATCCACCGGTGTGGGGATCTCCTCGGGCAAAACGGATTCTGTAGTGAGAATGGGCAAAGACCCGGCGAAGTTCGACCGAGTGATGACGGAATACTTGCCAGCCGTGTCCAGATAGCCGATTTCGGCAACGTACACAGACTTCGCCGCAGGGACTGTGATGTACCAGTCCCCCACCCGCCGATCGCCGACAAAGAGGTCGCTACGCCGAAGAATGTCCCGGACGGTAAAAAAAGGGCTGGCCATCTCGTACAGCCTGAGGACGAGCTGGGCGGACGCGTCCTTGGCTCGTCGAAACGCTCTCTTCAACGAACGGGGGGTGATTTCCCAGTAAGCGAACAGGAGCCAAGGATCACGGGTCATGAGAGTCAGTCGGTTCTCGCCGTAATCTTCTGGCAGCGGGGGTGTCTCGGGCGCCGGACACGGGCCCGGTGGCAACGGAGTCGACTCACTCTCCACGCGCGCGGAGTCAATGGAGCCCTCCTCGACAGGTGCTACCAGGTCGGCAACCGGTCTCTTCGCGTCCCGCAGCGCATCCAGGATGGCATCGACGAGATCCACCTTCCGCGCTCGAGATCTGAAAGACAACCCCAGATCACGAGACATGACACGCAGGGAGGCTACGGTCTCCTCGAGAAGCGACTTCCGATCGACCACGTCCACCGACCCTCGCGTTAAAGACGAGTCGTGCCGAAAAAACGGGCAACGCCACGCGTTCCTGACTCCCGCAGCTCACAATCACGGGCCTGGAGCCTTCGAAACTGCGTATTCTAGCGACCGCATCGAGGCTCCGTCAAGAGCACCCGACCAGGTCTCACGGAATCGGCCGTCCGAAGTCCCTTGTTGGGCGGATCAGGAGCGTGGTAAGCTCGCCTCTCGTGGAGAGCAGAGGGATGACGATCGCCCAGGTCGAGGCCCTCCTCAAGGAAGAATCCATTCCAGATGGATTCCTCGAGAGCTGCGCCGAAGATCCAAGGACAGCGGTGCAGAAGGCCCTGGCCAAACGCGGGCGCCGCGCGCAGAGACAACAGAAGGAACTCCAACGCCTGGATTCTCTGTCTGCCAAAGAACGCCGTCTGGCAGAACTCCACGGCAAAGCGATCGGTGGAGTGGATGAGGCAGGCCGGGGGCCTCTGGCTGGACCTGTCGTGGCGGCGTGCGTGGTCCTCCCGCGAGATCACGGTCTCGAAGGTCTCGATGACTCGAAAAAATTGACCCCTGCAGGCCGTGAAAGACTCGAACGCGAGATTCGTCGGGTCGCTCGCGGCATCGGGATCGGAATCGTCGACAACGAACAGATCGATCGAGACAACATTCTCAACGCGTCGCTCGCGGCCATGGCCGCGGCAGTCAGGTCGTGCGAGCCGACGAGGCCCGGTTATCTCCTCGTCGACGCGCTCCGCATTCCCGGGGTTCCTCTCCAACAGGAAGCCATCATCCGAGGGGACAGTCTTTGCGCGTGCATCGCCGCGGCTTCCATCATCGCCAAGGTGACACGGGATCGCCTCATGGTCGAGCTCGATCGCAAGCATCCTGGTTACGGCCTCGCCGAACACAAGGGCTACGGCACGCCGTTCCACCTGGAAAGGCTCAGAGCCCTGGGTCCCTCCCCGATCCACCGTCGATCGTTTGCTCCGGTTCGAGACGCGGACCCTCTCCGTCGCGCCGACGAGTTTCGTGCGCTCATGGACCGCGCTCAATCGATCGCCGAGTTGACCCAGGCGGGCCGGGCGTTCGCAGGCCAGGTCGCGGGGCTTCGGTCCGAGTTCGTAGATCAGCTCAGAGTCGAGTATCGCCGCAGACTGGCCGAACTATCGGATCAGACAGACTCTCCACCACCGATGAAGCCTCCGCCTGGAAAAGCAGACTCGGTCATCCGAGATCCGGCTACCGGGGAGAAACGGATGGGCCGGACCGAAAGAGGACGTCTGGCCGAAGACGAGGCGTCCCGATTCCTGGAGTGTCACGGTTACCGGATCATGGAGAGAAACTTTAGAGCTCCGACCGGCGAAATCGATCTCATCTGTGACCACCGGGGATGCCTCGTGTTCGTCGAGGTCCGTTCGAAGAGTTCGAAGGTGTTCGGCGATCCGGCCGAGAGTCTGACAGCGGCAAAAAGACATCGGCTCACCCGGACCGCGTCGCTCTACATCGCGCATCGTGGACTAACGAATAGACCTTGTCGGTTCGATCTGATCACTCTGAGCCGAAAACGGAGAGATCGGAATCCGAGTTTCAAGATCATCCAGGACGTACGTCTGTGGTGAAGTCAAAAGGAATGCCTGGCCTCCGCAGCAGGGACGGAGCAAAGGGAGACGGTTTCGTCCATCCGGCTTTGCAGCGAATCAGACGAACGACCGGAGTCCGCCTGTTCGTCCTCGCTCTCGTTTTCAGCGTGCTGGCTCCTCCGGTATCGCCACAATTCCGTCCGGCCTTGAGCCTGTCGAGGCCTTACTCCGACAGCATCCCAGTCCCCGAAATCCCGAGGCCATCGGTCACGCCCGGAGAGGTCCGTCTGTTCGCGCGGCCCGCAGGACTCGTCGAGCTCCTCGGAGACGCTCAATGGACCCTATTGGGGCCGCTGGTCCAAAAGGCTCACTCGAGCCTGAGCTCGCGCGTCCGGTCGAGGCTATGCCAACGACGGCGGGAGATGGTCGAAGGCCGCAGCCTCCTTTCCGAGTCCGTCCCCAGCTGTCCCAGCGGGGGCTTCTACCGGGAGAAAGGGGGCCGTCTGGCCTGTACCGCCCATCCCCTGACAGCGAAGGACCAACGTCCGGCGCGAACCGCCCCCCCAACCGATTCTGCCGGAGATCTGATCGCGTCTCTTCGAGAGATCGAGGCGCTGGAGCTCTCTCTCCAGATTGGAGGAAGATCGTCCACAGCGCGTCTCGAGGATCTGCGACTCGACGCCCGCGGTTCCATGCTGCCGCCGCTATTGCGGGCCCTGATCGAAACCGACACTCCAGGCAGGCCCGCGGCAGGTGTTACCGCGTGGGATTATCGAGAACGATCCGACCCTCATGAACGATCCACCCCAGACTCCACGGAAACGCGGGCTGGTCCTTCGTGGGGAGAGGGTAGGACCACAACGGGAGAGGTTAGGACCACGACCTCTGGATCGCCCCTCCTGATCCTCGAGGCCGCAGCGGACAAAAACGTAACAGCGGTCGCTTCCGAAAGGCTCAGCCGCCTTCCCGTTGCCTGGCCCGTTCCCCTTGGGGTGGCTTTCGATCTCCGAACGAACGGGTATCGGTTGGCGCTCCACTTTGCCACGGCTGAACAGGCCGGCACCACAGATCGAAACCTCGGCCTCCTGTTCGCGGCCGCCTCTCTCTCTGGGTGGGTCGGTCCGAAGAAACCCGAAGACGACGTGATCAGCGCGTGGAAGAACGCTACGCGATCGGTGGAGGGAACCGATTTGGTCCTGTCTGGGAGCCTCACAAAGGACGGTCTGGTCTCCGTCATCCGGCTCGTCCTCAAGGCCGCTCTGGCCTTTTCGGACCGTGCGTCGTCGGATCGGTCCTCTGTGTCATGCGATAGGTCCCGTCGGATTCTGGGCCAAGCGGTTTGCTTGTGGCAACAGGAACGTGGAGCGTCTCTCTCCAAAGGATTCGAAGCGCTGCAAGCCGCTGGCTTCATCCCCTCGATCCCGACGTGCCAGGCAAACGGCGCGTATGTCTTGACGCCCGACGGAGACGTCGGCTGTACCATCCATGCCCCAGTGTCCCATGCCCCAGTGTCGAATCGTTTGCGGGACGAGACGGCTCATTGATAGAATGCGGTGTTTCTTGCTCACCCCAAAATCATGAAGAAGCCTCCAAACCGAACACGTCGCGCCAAGGCCCCGGTCGTCTCCGTCATCAGCCTCGGATGTCCCAAGAATCAGGTCGATTCCGAGGTGATCGTGTCGGCGCTGCTCGAAAGAGGGTTCGAGTTCGGCCGGCGTCCGGACCGGGCGGATCTCATCGTGATCAACACGTGCGGATTCATCGGTCCTGCCAAGGAAGAGTCGATCGACACGATTCTCGAAGCGGCGACTGCGAAAATCTCGAGACCGACGACAAAGTTGCTGGTCTCCGGGTGCCTGTATCTGCGTTACCCCTCCATCCCGCAAGAGCTCCCAGAAGTCGATTATTGGCTGGGCAAGCCTCAGGAACCGGAACTCGATCGGATTCTGACGAGCATCACGACCGACTACGGACTGGAATCACGAGAGCAAACGAACGGACAACCTCCGTCCCGCCGAATCCTCCTCTCGGAACCCGGATCGGCCTTCTTGCGGATCTCGGATGGGTGTGATCGCACATGTGCCTTCTGCGCGATTCCAGCAATCAAGGGAGCTCTCAAATCCGACCCGATCGAACGGGTTGTGGCCGATGCTCGATGGCTGGTCGATCAATTCGGCATCAAGGAGATCAATCTGGTCGCGCAAGATCTCGCCGGATTTGGCGCGGACAGAGGAAAGAACGAGCTTCTCTCCCTACTTCGTGAGCTCGAGACCCAAACCACGGCCCAATGGTATCGACTCCTCTACGTCTATCCTCTCTCGCTCTCGACCCAGGTCTTGGAGTTCGTGGGAGGTGCGCGGAGATTCGCCCGCTACCTCGATGTCCCGTTCCAGCATGCCAGCACGGGACTCCTCCGCAAGATGAAGAGAGGCGGGACCCAGAAGGCCTATCTCGACCACGTCCGAGAGATTCGCCGGCTCATGCCCGGAGTGGCCCTGCGTACGACCCTGCTGGTCGGCCACCCGGGTGAGACGGAACACCATTTTCAGACACTCCTGGAGTTCATCGAAGAGGTTCGATTCGAATGGATGGGAGTGTTTCCGTACTCGCGAGAGGAAGGCACGGCGTCTGCCCGCATGCGTCCCCTCGTCCCTGAAGCAGTGAGCGAACGCCGGGCCCAGGAGGCCATGGATACCTTCCGGGCCTCCCGACAGCTGACGAGCTTCGGATTGGGTGAGATCCGGGACGCGCTGGTCATCGACAAACACGACAACAACCTCATCTGCAGGACCGAGACGGAAGCTCCCGAGGTCGACGGCGTCGTGTACGTTCCACAAAAGACGGGCATCGTCTTGGGGCAGCTCATCCGCGTGAAGATCGATCGTGCCGAGGATCTTGATTTCGTGGGAGAATCGGTGGATGTCTGAAACCATTGGCGAAGAGGAGACGCGGACTCGCATTTCACCGTGCAACGATGGCTGCCCTCGTGTAAACTGGGCCGACACTTCGCACGGCGCACGGCACGGATGCCGAGTGTGAGATCCATCAACGCCGAGCGATCTCATGACGCCGATGCGATCACCACCTGAACGGCTGTCGAGGCTGGAGGCGCAGAACATGGACCGTCCGAGGGTGGATGTGGTCAACTTGGCGAACCTCTTGACGGCGTTCCGTATCGCCTCGGTACCGGTCATCCTCTATCTGATGCAATCCGACTGGGGAAGCCCGGGCATGGTCGGAGACTGGGGGAAGGTCGCCGCGGTCTTTCTGGCTCTGGCCGCTGGTATCACCGACTACATCGATGGCCTGGTGGCCCGCACGCAACAGGTCGAGACCAAGCTGGGCAAGTTCCTCGATCCGGTGGCTGACAAACTGCTGGTCTGCTCTTTGTTCGTCGTCTTCGTGGCTCAGGGAGTCGTCGAGTGGTGGGTTCTGGTCGTCATGCTCTGGAGGGAGTTCCTGGTCTTGGGCCTTCGAATGCACCTGGCAAGCGATGGTCATGTCCTGGGAGCCAGTCACTGGGCCAAGTTCAAGACGATCTTCCAGGTGTCCGCGGTGGTTGCGATTCTCTTGGTGCAGGCGCTCCAAGTGCTCGCGATCTCGCATGCACTGACGGTCCGTTGGGCCACCATGATCTACTTTGCCCGGATCTGTGACAGTGTAGTCCAGATCTCGGTCCTGTTCGCCGTGGTCTCCGGCCTCGAATACTTCTGGGTTCACAGATACGTCCTAAAGCGAGGATGAGTCGATGAACGGGCTCTACAAAACCCAAAAGAAGAAGGAAGCTCCACCGCGCAATCATTTCGTGGACGCCGTCGTGAGGTTCTTCGCCTCCGGCTTCTACGCAGGTTACGTCCCAGTGATTCCGGGTACCACCGGGGCCGCTCTGGGAGTGCTCGTGTACATGACCATCCTCCTGCGGATGGATCTCAAGCCGATCTTGCTCTTCTTCGTGTACCTCGGCTTCTATCTCGTCGGAGCGTTCATTTCGACCCTCGCTCTGGACGTGTACACAGAGGCCGACTACAACGTGATCGTCATCGACAAGATGCTGGGCGCCATGATCGCGGTCTCGGGCTTCTCATCGGCGGTCTGGCAGCATGCCTTGCCCAGGGTCTTCGTCGCGTTCATGGTGTACCGGCTCTGGGAAATCGCCAAACTGTTTCCTCTGCGCCCGCTGGAAAAACTCCCGAAGGGGTTGGGCGTCATGGCCGATGACGTGGCCGGTGGGATCATCGCTCTTCTGATCGGAATCTACATGCCCGACAGGATCTGGGATACTTTCGGCTGGACGCTGCCCGTCGTCAAGCGGTAGGGCTGCCTGAGAGGACTCTCAGAGACCCCCGAAGACTGCACCTGACTGAGGATGAAACCGTAGGCCGCGGGAGTCAGTTCGCGCCAGACCGCTCCGGGCGTCAAGGCCCGGGGTCGAGGGTCGATCAAGTCGAGCAGGTCGAGATACTCACCGGCCCGCAGAGAGCTCCTGTTGGTCACGATCTTCAGCGCCTCGGACTGATCGATACCCAGAACCTTCACGAACTCCTCCGCGCTGGCGCGGTTGAGGTCGACCTCGCCCCTATCGGTGCGAACGATGAGCGGTGTCCTCGCGTCCCCGACCAGATTGCAGTGACACCGAACCAGTGCTCTGAGCCATTCCCGGTTCTCGCGTCGCACCAGGGCGTGCCGTTGCCGTGAGCTCTCGTCTCCCACGCGAGCCCTGACAATCCGGGCAGAGAGCTCGTTCAGGTTTCGACGCGCCGCCGCTGTGGAGAGGAGAAGTCCTCCGGAAGCCCGGGCAATGACCCTGAGCACTCGCCTGCGGATCGCCGGGAACTCTTCGAGATAGGCCTGAAGGAACTGGAGAGTGTTCCCCGGGTCGTACTTGAGCCGGACGAACTGGTACTTGATGTAGGCATTGTCCTCCGGGGTGATGGTTCGCCGGACGAGCTGCCGGGTGAGCTTCTTCTGGCGAAGTCCCGGATAGGCCGCAGCCACCAACCGGTAAAAAGACGGAGAGAGGAAATGTCTCCGGATCGCGGTATCGGTGAGAAGAGCCGCCAGCACATAGCCGCACGCGAGCTCCGACCTGAGGAACTGGTTTGCCGTGAGCAGCCGTCTCACCCAGGCCCGTCGCGCACGAGGCCGCCGCACGAGGCTGCCTCCGTCCTCATCCGCAATCCGATCGACCAGCCCGTCGAGGAACAGCAGAAAGGCCTGGGGTTCGCCTTCCACGTAGGCGAACGGAGCGGTTCGGATCTCGCGCACGAAGTGACGTCGGTCACGGCCGCTGTAAGGAATGCCGGAGGCCTGGAGATGATGATGGACGCAGTGAGCCAGCTCGTGAAGGATGCTGCGCCGGACCAGGTGCAGCCGTCGGAGGAGATCTGCCGGCCGGCCGGAGAGGATGATGTGACTCGCCCCCTCCGTGGTGGCCGGGGTGTACCCATGGGGGGTCATCATCAGATAGGTGAGCCGGCGCGTCGAATGGCACGACTTGATGGTCGCGTCCGGCACCACCACCAACTCGATGGAGCTCGATCGAGACAAGACAGTTCTAATCGGGCTACTACCACCCGACACGATCCCGAACGAGGACCTCATCGTGAGCGCGAGGCGCGCCAGGCGAAAAGCCTGGGCGAGATGTGGGTCGGTTCTCAAGAGTTCGGCCACTGCCCGGACCAGCGGCCCGAACTCCTGGTCCTTGAACGGCGGCGGATCGACACGGGGATCCAGACGCAGGTAGATGTCGCGAGGAGGAAGACCGGTCGTCAATGCGCCGAGCTGACGGCGATCCGCGAGTGCCGACAACGGAACGAGGATCTCCCAAGGCATGGGCATGGGAGACACCGTGGCCGAATCCCCATAGTGGCCAAGGGTTCGGTTCGCGGGACGGACGAAGATCTCGTGCCCCGGGTCCGAACGAGTCGAACGCGAGGCTGGCGTTCCAGCCGTGGAGCGAGATCTCATCCCCAGTGCCCGTGGATCAACGGCCATCGTCAGATTTTCCATGCGGATCATCTCGGCTCAGTCGCTTCACCCTCCGTCTTCGAACCGAGTGGCGCTCGTCTCGACCGCTCTCTTGGATCCCGGGTCCGATCCCTGAAGGGGGTCCGACAGAAGGTAAAAGTCCAAAGGCGCGGGCATGAACAATCCAGGCGATGCGTCGCACAACAGCCGCTAAGGACGGCAGAAAGGTCGGTGAAAGCCGGAGTGACAGATTACCACAGAGACGAGGCCTAGCGCGAGACCCCTTGGACCTCCGCCAGGGGCAAAGTAAAGTCCTACGTAATTCTGGCGGAGCTCATCGACTCGCAGGAAGACGTGGTGATCACCCGTTACGGGAAGCCCATCTCACGATTGACCCCCATCACGCCCGTCACGTATGCCGACCTGGCGCGGGAGATGGGCGAGTCTTTCCGTGGAGCGGGTGTGACTGAGAAGGAAGCGCTTGGAGCCCTCGAAGAGGTCCGAAAAGAAGGCCGACTCAAGAGAACGTATCGTCGTTGACACGAGCGTTTTGGTCTCGTCGGCGTTCGGGGGGAGACCTCTGGAGGCATTGGACAAAGCCCGCGGTTTCCGCCTCATTGTGTCGCCCGCGATCGCCGCGGAGTCGGCGCTCGTCCTCTCGCTCGTCAGCAACTCCGCACCGGAAACCACCAGATCGGAACACCACGACTGACAGCCTCAAACACCGTCATCGACGTGCCCGACCCCGGCAACGAATCCCAGATCGCCACCAGAAGCTGGGCCCGGTTCACCATCCGCCGGTTGCGCTGGCCGTAGCCGGTACGGGTGTAGCTCTTGTTGACGATCTCGACCGATTCGACGCACCCGATCTGGTTGAGGAGCGATTGGCGTTCCGCCTCGGACCAGCGCAGGGTCATCCCGTCCACGGGGCACGGCAGGACGAGCTGGACGCGTTGGCCAAGGCCGAGGAGCATGTCGACCGCAACCCGGTCGGTTCCGACCGCGCCGCCGGCCAACCACAGGGCCCCGGGGTAGAGAGCGACGACCGTCTCGATGGCCTTGCGGATCACGAGGACCGGCAACACGTATCGATCAAGGGCACGAGGACCGGTCACGGCAATGGTCATCGGCTTGGTCTTGGTCGTCATCGCGTCCCACCCCCTTCGGGGGTCTCGAGGCAGCGCTGGTATTCGGCCACGAGAGCCCTGGTCGCGATGCCGAGATACAGAGCGGTTGTGGCGATCCGGACATGGCCGAGCATGGCGCGGACCGACTGGAGGTTCATCCCCTTGTTCAGGGCTCTGGTCGCGAACGAGTGACGACACGCATGAACCCCGCCCTTGAGGCCGAGCCGCCTGGAGTACCCGGTGACAATCTTGTGGAGCAACCGTCGGGTCAACGGCTGGCCCGCGAGCGTGCGGAACAACGGATCGGTCGGCTTGGCCGGATGACGAGCCAGGTAGGCTGACACCGTGAGCCATGCGCGGTGGCTTAGCGGGACGAACCGCTGGGCTCCGAACTTGCCTCGCCGAACGAACACGAGCGAGGGTCGGACATCACGGCACTGGAGTTGGCAGAGTTCGCTGGCCCGAAGACCGGACGAGAGCAACACGGCGAGGATGGCGCGGTCACGCTGGCCTTTGAGGGTCGAAGGGTTCGGGCACCGCGCGAGGGACAGCATCTGAGGTTCGGAGTAGAACGTGGGAAGCGTGCGGTTCACAGAAGGAGCCTCCTTTGGAAACAGCCTCGAGGTGAGGAGTTGAGAGTTCGGTTGCCGGCCGGTGGGGCGGCGGCACAGAAGAAGCCGCGAGCGACTCGATGGGAGGGCCGTCAACCCCGAAGCTTTTTTGCGGCCCGAACGGAGGTCGTCCCGTCCCGCCCTTGAGCGTGACGGAAAGGGAGAAGAGTCACGGCGAGCGTGCAGAGATCGGTTGGGTCAAACGGCTTGGGGAGGTTCTCAAGGGCGAGACGGGACGACCGGAGTGGGTCGCAAAAAAGTGGGTCCGCCCCGTTTCAAAGAATCGAGTTCCGAAGTGTGAAAGGGGCGGACCCAGGGTTGATAGCCCCCCATCGAGTCGTAGAATTGAGAGAGCCGCCGCCCCGGGGGAGAGCACGAGAGGGGGCGGAAGCACCCCTCTCGTCCATGGGGGTTTGGGGCGCCCCCCAACTTCAATCCGGGGTTATCAACCAAGCGTAACAGTTTTGGACACGATCAGGCCGCGAGCACGTCTTCCCCATCGTCGAGCCTGAGATAACCCCGTTCCGATAAGCCGAGTCGCTGGCCGCACGGACCAAGCAAGCGTCCCCGAAGGCGCTGATCAGGACCGCCAAGAAGGAGCACCCTCAACGCCTGAGGGGCCCGCACTTGGGGCACAACCGGCCCCGGCCATACCATCAGGGACTCGCTTCAAACCTCAACTCCGGGGACGGTTTGCACAAGTGTGGGAGCGGGGACCGGAGGAGAAAGCTTCGCTCGGCTGAAGAAACTCCGCCTTGCTGTTGGTCGCCGTCTCGGCTGTAGCTGCAACGAGCTTGTTGGCCTCAAGTGGGGCGAGGGTTGGCAAAAGACCGTCAGGATTGATCACTCTTCAGATCGGGTAGTCTGACTTATGCGGAAGGTCCAACTCTTCAATGTAGACGCCAAGTTGAGCCAGTCTCGAAATGAGTGCATCGTCACCGACAACGAGAGTATCCTGCCGGTTCCGAAGATCTTCTTCCGATAGCCAGACATCTGCAGCGACTAGCTCCTGATCAACGTCAAACCTCCTAACGTAGTAGATGTGGTCTTTCGATCTTGCATCTACGCCGAATCTGCGAATAAGTGCAGCACCGTCCGGCCACGTCGCGTCAATGGGATAGACGCCAACCCAAGAGAGAAGACCCACAGATTCGGGGCGAATAGCGGCAGCTAGAGGTTTATTGGTGTGAAGGAGGTGCAGAACTGCGTCCTTAGTCATGGGAAGAAGATCCGTATCACTTGACCGGTGCGAGTATGGACCTGCAGATGAGACATATCGTGCGGAAAAGCCTTTGTGTCAAAATCCCAGTGATACACTCCCGCCTTCGAGCCGAAGAAGTTCTTTGTCTCAGCCGGGGACATGTCTGTCACGTTCCGGTACCCTTCGCCTTGATACCTTCGAAGGAACAACTCCTCAGCTTCACTGCGACTGCTGACCGTTACCGAGGTTGCGCCATGCTCCAAGGCTGTATTGGCTTTGCAAACAGTGGTACTTGACCAGGGGATCTGATTGCCGCGTCCGGCTCCAAGATTGTCGCGGGCCTCCATCACGTTCTGGACCGTTCTCCAAGATGACCAGAGATCTTGACCAGCCTGGGCAACCCCGGCGATACTGCCGGCTCCCTGATAAGCCAGTTCCATTCCCTGAACACTCATCCGCCCGCCAAACCACAACGACCCGAGGATGTCGGTCGGCTCAACGGTCGCCGCGGCATCTAGGAGAACCACTCCGCTTGCCTTGACGAGCTCCCCCCAACCGCTGGCTCCACGCTGGTCGATCACATTCCTGCCAGCTTTCGCCAACCGGCCAATGTCCAAGCCCAGGTTGACGCCGCTCACTAATTCGAGAATGGCAGTGGCGAAACCGGTTCCGGGTGGATCCCTAAACATCACCGGATTCCCGCCCGCATACCCGTAGAGGTTCATGCCACCTTGGAACCCAATGGGATCCCTGCTCAAGAACCTCCCGATCGCCGGGTCATACCACCGGTTCCGCACGTACACGAGCCCGGTCCCCGCATCCCGCCGCGCCCCAGCAAACCCCACCGACCCCGGATCGTCCCCCACTCGCACCGTCCCAAACGGCAGATACGACGTGCTCCTCAGGAACTGACCCAGCTCATCCACCACGCCCTGCACCGAACCCACGCCGTTCGTCAGCAGCGTCTCCCGAGCCCCTCCAGGCGCCCCGCGCTCCAATGGCTCGTCCAGCCCCAACAGCCCCACCGTGAACGTCTGCTCCGCTCCGCTCGCGTACTCCGACAGGATGTTCCCCAACGACCACGAGTACGACCGTGTCTCCGTCGGCGTCTCCGTCTGGCCCAACCGGTAGTCGTCCCAAACTCGTCGGTCCAACACGATTCCGCCAAGCCAACTCGCGAAACCCTGCTCCAGTTCTTTCTTTAGCCGCTGGTTTTCCCGATGCGTTTGGTCCGACGAAAACGAAAAACCCCTGATGCGAGTTTTTGAAATGCAGGGCCCATCTTCAAGAGAGCTCAGAAGAAAACTCTCTGAAGAAGAGGCATACCTCCTGTTTTCTCGGATCGGAAAAGCATCCACTCCAGCGGCGGTAACGAGAAGGGCGAGACTGCAGAGCAGACCCAACCAACGACGACCGGATGGGCAAGGCCGGGGACGGGACGGAAGGAGAGAATACATGCCGATTCAGTGTATCCGAGGGTCGGTATTCATGCCAGGGGGTGGTCCGTCCGGCGATCCTTTTCCCTCCGGATCCGCTCTGGGCCACTAAAGGGAAGAGTCGTTCTCGCCAGGAGCGGGCTCGGCGGCGGGCTCATCGCACGGCTCGTCGTCTTCGTCGGCGAGTTGTTCCAAAAGGGCTCGAGCTGCGGGTTCCAACGTGCCGGATTCGCACGGCGGCTCTCTGCTCGCCTGCTCCGCCGGATGTGTCGCCTGGTGGATCTGTTTGAGCCGCGTGATCGATACGTGCGTGTACACTTGGGTCGTCGACAGCTGCGAATGCCCCAGGATTTCCTGGATGTACCGGATGTCCGCGCCGTTCTCCAGCATCAACGTCGCCATCGCGTGACGAAACAGGTGACAGCTCCCCGTCTTCCGGATCCCCGCCGCCTCGATATGGCTCCTCACCATCTCGCTGAGCTGCTTGCCATGGCTGAACGGGGTCCCGTCGACCGTCAGAAACAAGAACCCGTCGTCCGGTCCTGCGACAAACCCAGGTCGAACCTCCCTCACGTAGGTCTCGATCCACTCGCACGCTCGCTGCCCGATCGGAACCACGCGGTCTTTCCGGTTCTTGCCCTCCCGGACCATCAACGTCCCTCGCCCAAGGTCCACGTCGTAGAGCTTCACATTCGCGAGTTCCTGCCGTCGAATCCCGGTCGAATAAAAGGTTTCCAGGATCGCCCGATCTCTCACGCCCATCGCTGTCTTCACGTCCGCCTGGCCCAGAATCGCCTCCGCCTCCGCGGCCGTCAACACATCGCGCGGCAATCTCTTGGGCACACGGGGCAGCTCGATCTCCGCGGCCGGGTTGAACAGCGTCAGATGCTGGCGGGTCAGCCACCGAAAAAACCGTTTCACCGAGCGGAGCATGTAGTGCTGCGTCTGGAAGCTCACCGGCCGGCCGTTGGGCTGGCGGTAGTAATACAGCCAGCGCTGGTACCGCTCGATGACCGGCTGGGTCACTTCGGTCGGCTCGGACAGACTCCGCTCGTCGCACCAACTCAGGAACCGACGCAGATGCGCCTCCCACATCCGAATCGAGTCGAACGCGAAGTTCCGCGCTCGCATCTCTTCCAGATACTGTTCCCTCAGAGCCCACATCCCCTGCGGCGCGGGCGGAGACGGACCTGCCGTCTTCCGCGACCACCGCCAACCCCTCCGCCCCTTCCGATCTTTCCGCGGGGTCACGTCTCCTGGGCCCCCTTGGCCGATGCGTGTATGACCGTCAAATCCTGAGGGTACGACACGATTCCGCAAGCCTCGTCCAGTACCGTGTTTTCTCGTGTTTTCGAGCGACCTCCGTTGGAACCCGGATCCGGAGCGAGTCCTGGGCCCCTCTCAATACACCGCGAACCCACCGAATCAGGGCCGAATCGGGGCCGAATCACCCCCGCGAACGAGCCCTTTTCGACCGCGAACTCACCGCTTGAGACCGCGAACTTTTCGTCGTACCCGCGGGGTTCTTCCAGGGCATCCGGGTCGATCAATCCCATCAAGAACGGTTTCCCGTTCTGGCCTTGACCCTCGTAGACCAGCTCATAGACGAAACTCTGTCCCCGGATTCCGCGATGCACCACCACGTACTCGAGCTCCACCAGCTTCTCCAGATGAGCCCGTGTCTGCGTCTCTCTCAACCCGGTCGACACCCGCACGTCACAGCGCTGGAACCGAAAGTCCGGGCGGGTCATCTGGAGTCGATCGCACTGTTCACGCACCCATCCATCCAGATGCTCAAGAAAGAGGCGCGTCTGCGGCGGCAACTCATCGAGCGTTCGTCCCAGCACCTCGTTCGCCAGCCGGTTGGCCACCCGGATGTCCTCCCGCGTGACCTCGATGTACTCGACCACCTGCCCGTTGTGCTCCACGGTCTTCACCGGCCGTTGGTACTGGTGGAACAGGGTCACGCACCGAATCAGGGTCAAGTACTTGGGATGATCCCGGCGCATCCGGGTCTGGTCATCGCGAAACGTGAGCTGCGGGGCGTACGGGTTCGCGACCAACAGGGGCCGCAGCAACCTCTGCACGTTCTGCTGACGCTTCACGATGTGAGACACGTCCCGCCGCTTGAGCTGTCCCTCGAGCGTCTGAGCATCCCGTTGTCGCTGGTGGATGCCCCGCGTCTGATTCCGGTCTTCGTCCACCGACAAGATCACGCAGCGATTCAGAAGCTCCTCGTCGATCTCCACCGCCGTCGTGGTCAAAAAGATCATCACCGGTCCCTCGACCCGATACTCGTGCGTCACGTGTCGGCCGGTCGCCGGGTCTTTGCCGGTCGAGGCGATCGTCAGCTCTCCCTCGCTCTGCAGCAGC
>Ga0074195_1000431_pt1 | contig 85274 bp, 80 predicted proteins | sample EPASupsiteHSE623_FD_64525 | JGI IMG/M metagenome (GOLD analysis project Ga0074195, IMG submission 64525) | Bioremediated contaminated groundwater from EPA Superfund site, New Mexico - Sample HSE6-23 | ecosystem: Environmental > Aquatic > Deep subsurface > Groundwater > Contaminated ...
AAATTAACACTAAAATTGAATTGTTAAAATCGGATTTACAGAAACTCTTAAGTTGAATCTAAGAGGGAATATAATAACAAGCCTTAAGTCCGTGTTTCTTGGCTATAATTCCTCATTTACATTATCCAATAAATTGTGTAAACGATAATACTAATTAGTAGAACAAAATGCACTTTTTCATAAATTTCAGAGGGTGTCCAAAAAGCAATTTTTGGCCCCTCTTTTTTATTTTCTAATTTTCGTTTTAGGCAGCAATTTTCACAGAATAAATGTCGATCATGTTGTATGAGATAAAAGTATAATACTACCGCAGAATCAGACAACTGGATGAGTTTAGTATGAACCGATCTAGATATAGTGTTGACTAATTTTAGGAAACTAAATGAAAGAGGTGGGCTGTCAATTTGAAGTTAACCCCAAAAGTTAGATAAAAACTTTTGGGGTTTATTTCACTGTCAACAGTCTCTTTTCTTTATATGTGATATTGTTTCTATTTTACTATTCTCGATAGTAATTTGTCCAGCTCGGAATTGAACACATTCTTTGCAACTATGGTCCCGCTCTTGTCAATTACAAAGAGCGCAGGTATTTTGGTTACGTTATATGTGGTTACTGCTGCCGATCCCGATCCCAGGCCGTCGCACACACTTATCCATGGGAGCATCTGCTCATCAACTGCTCTTGCCCATGCTGTCTTGTCGGTATCTACTGATACCTGGAAAATTTCCAGACCCTTATTGCTGTATTTGTCATATATCTGCAAGAAATCCTGATTAAGCATTCTCTGGTTTGCATCAGATACACTCCAGAAAGACAATATAATAACCTTCCCAGACAATTCTGAGAGTGACCTCATTTTCGATTTTACATCGGGCAGCTTGATATCGGGGAAACCTGTTTCCGAAGCATCCAGAATTTTTGCATTGAACATATCTGATTTCTCCCTGTATGATACCTCTTCTTTTAGTCTTGCTACATATGCCGATCCCGGATATCTCTTATCCAGGGAGTCACACACTCTTTTGAACAAAAGAACATCTCTTACATCAGCAAAAATGGGCAGGTTATTTGGGAACTTCTGATACAGAAGAATTATATTAGTAATGGAATTCGGATTTGTATAGAGATGTTTTATGGAATTCTGCTTCTGTTTTACATACAGTGAACCCAGCTCATAGTTCAATGTTGTCTTTTTTGCCTCATCGCCTTTAATTACTGCACTATCGAGAACATTTGCAAGGGAATCAAACCTGAAGCTTAATTTTTGTGCTCCTGATTCGATTTCTGTGAGTAATTTAGTCTCTTCCGACCCCTCTGTCAATATTTTTTTTCCGAGGGTATCTGCAATTAGTTTGACATTGTCTCCCGGCAGAATGATAAGAGAGGCGACTTTGTTCTCATTATAATAGAGATAATAAAAATTTGGAGTTTTATCTTTCAATTTGAGTTTGTAGTCGAATTTACCATCTTCAATTTCAATGGTATCCACCACCCTTTGGTTGTTTATCTCCAATACCTTTAAAACAAGATTTCCGTTGGATGTTCCTTCGATAATTCCCTTGATCGTTGCTTTGTCTGTAGAACAGGCAAAAGCCGTCATTGCAACAAGAGCGGTCAGGAAAAACTTCTTCATTTTTTTATTTGTTTAATGTTTGCAGAAATGGAATTTGCAATTGATATCATCTCCTGACTTTCCAGTTTCATTTTGCTTTTTTTAAAGTCCATATCACCTTCACTGTTCAATGGAATCAAATGTATGTGAGCATGAGGAACCTCAAGACCAAGGACAGCTACCCCTACTCTCTTGCACGGTATTGCAGCTTTAATCGCTTTAGCTACAATCTGGGCAAAAGCAAAAAGGTCTGAAAGGTCTTTACTTTCCAGATCAAACAGATAATCTGTCTCCTCCTTTGGAATGACAAGAGTGTGACCTTTTGCAATAGGATTGATGTCCAGAAAGGCATAGAACCTGTCATTCTCGGCTACCTTGTAAGAAGGTATCTCTCCATTAGCAATTCTGGTAAATATTGTTGCCATCTCTATTTTGAGATTTCGATAATTTCAAATTTTATGAGACCCGACGGAACCCTTACCTCCACAACATCTCCCTTGGATTTGCCTATCAAAGCCTTTCCTATTGGGGTTGCTGCAGCAAGCTTGCCCTCTCTTAGATTTGCCTCCGACTCCCCTACAAGTGTATACTCAACTAAAGAATTGTTTACAAGATTCTTAAGTTTAACCTTGTTCATAATCTGTATATGAGTTGTATTGATCCTGGACTCATCTATAATTCTTGCATTGGCAATCATATCTTCGAGTTTGGCAATCTTCATTTCCAGAAGACCTTGTGCCTCCTTGGCGGCATCGTACTCTGCATTTTCAGATAAATCTCCCTTATCTCTGGCTTCTGCTATCTGCCTTGAGATACTTGGACGTTCAATGCTTACAAGCTGATGATGTTCAGCCTTTAGTTTTTCTAAACCCTCGGCAGTTAAATAATTAATTTTTGACATAATATGAAAAATTAAAAAGAATCCTGCGTAGCACAGGACTCTTTGTTACAAAGGTAATAAATTATATTTGGATTAAAAAAACTATCTTAATTTAATTCCGTCATTGCCAAGAAACACTCTTGAATCCTCTCTGTCAACGAAAAGTTGGGCTTTTAGATCTTCAAGAGAATCAAATCGTTTTTCATTTCGCATTTTTCCCGCAAACTCAATTTTAAGTGGCAATCCGTATATATCCTCATCAAAATCAAGAATATGAGTCTCAATGGAACGTTCATTTCCCTGACCTATCGTTGGACGGGTACCGATGTTGGTAATACCTCGGTAAGTTTTGCCGTTGTAATCGGTCCAAACGGAATAAACGCCATCGCCAGGTACAATTTTAAGAGGTTCATACAATCTGATGTTTGCTGTGGGAAATCCAATGGTCCGTCCTATTCTTAATCCCTCCACTACGACCCCCTCAAGACCATATCTATATCCTAGAAGCGAATTTGCCTGCTCAATATTTCCCTGTAGCAGAAGCTCTCTTATTTTTGTAGAACTTATTTTTGGATTATTATCCTGAGATGAGACCTCTTCCACTCTGACAGGATTGATACCCAGCTCTCTTGCAATTTCAAACATCTCTTGTTGCGTCTGATTTACGTCGTGCCCTACTCTGTGGTCATACCCAACCACCAGTGTTGATACATGATATCTGTCTGAAAGATAATTCTTAAAGAAATCCCTTGTAGTCTGATTTGCAAACTCTTTGTCAAAAGGCAAAACAACTACTTCATCTATACCATAATTCATCAAAAGGTTTCTTTTCTCATCAAGCGTAGTAAGTAATCTGAATTTTGCCGCATCCTGTTGCAAAACTGCTCTCGGGTGGGGCCAGAAAGTGAAAATCACAGATTTACATCCTTGCTGACGCGCAAGTAAACAAACTTTGTCTATTACTGCCAGATGACCCCTATGGACGCCATCGAAAAATCCTGTACTTCCTACAACCATTTTATTAAATCAAAATCTTGTCTGTGTGGGAGTTTAGGGTTCTTTGCATATACCCTTCCGGCGAAATTGTACACTCCTGCGCTTTCTGGAAGCATAGAACATCTGTATTTTGCCACTCCGTTTGAATAACTTATAAAATCAAATTCATACTTGAATTGAATAACCATTCGGTTATTATTGTCCTGTTCTGCAAAGACCATCTCCAGTCCTATATCTTCTGGTTTAAGGTCGCCGATCAGAAGCTCAACTTCTGCCACATATTCATTCCCTTTAGATATTTCTGATTTGGAATTATCGGGTTTTATATAACTTTTCACCTCTATCAATGGCCACTCCCTGCGAACTTTCTTTTTCCAGAAAGCCAGTTCTCTTGCCATTGCATAGTCGTTTGCCCTTATTGTCCTGTTCCTTTCCGAAAGCGGATTATAAAACTTTTCCTGGTAATCGGACATCATTCGGTTAGTTGTAAAGTTGGCCGCCACTTTCGCTATTGTGTTCTTAATATATTCTATCCAGCCGACAGGTAAGCCGGTCTTAGGGTTCAATTTGTAAAACAAAGGAGCTATTTCATTCTCGAGCATGTTGTAAATTGTGGCCGCATCAAGTTCATCCTGAAAGTTCTGATCGTCGTATGTCCTTTCCAAAGGAAGTGCCCAACCGGCACCCTCTTTGTACCCTTCCACCCACCAACCATCTAAAACTGAAAAGTGCATCACACCGTTCATTACTGCTTTCTCACCGCTTGTGCCGGATGCCTCAAGTGGCCTTGTAGGAGTATTCATCCATACGTCAACTCCCTGGACAAGGTTCTTGGCCGTTGTCATGTCATATCCTGGGATAAACATAATCTTGCCAATAAATCTTGGCATAAGTGAGACTTCAACAATTCTCTTGATGAGATCCTGACCTGCCTTATCTGCGGGGTGCGCCTTGCCGGCAAACAAAAACTGAACCGGCTGATTAGGATTGTTGACAATTCTGTCTAATCTGTCCAGATCGCGGAAAATAAGGTGGGCCCTTTTGTATGTTGCAAATCTTCTTGCAAAGCCGATTGTGAGAATGTCTTCCCTTAGGGCCTCTTTTATTGCAATCAGGTGGTGAGGAGAATAATGTGTATTTGTAGCAGGATCTGAGAGTGTATGTTTGACGAATTTAATCAGTCTACTCCTTAGTTTACTCCTGACTGCCCAAATTCTGCTGTCTTCTACCTGATATATGCCTTCAAAACATGATTTATCATAATTGTGTGTCGCAAAGTCGCTGCCAAATGCATCTGCATGGATTTCCTTCCATTCAGGTGCTGTCCATGTGGAATAGTGAACCCCATTAGTCACATAGCTCACATGCAACTCTTCCGGAAGATACCCCGGCCAAAGTGGTGACAGAATTTCCCTGCTTACCTTACCGTGAAGCCAGCTTACACCGTTCACCTCTTGAGAAAGGTTGGCAGCAAGATTACTCATAGAAAATTTTTCTGATGGATTTGATGGGTCTATCTTTCCCAAAGCCATCAGAATTTCCCATGTGATCTTTAGTCTTTCCGGATAGTGGGCTATATAGCTTCTTAGCAGATCTTCAGGAAATGCGTCGTGACCTGCCGGGACAGGAGTATGAGTTGTGTATAGCGCAGATGACCTGACAACCTCCAGGGCCTCGGCAAATGATAAATTCTCATGTTGAATAAATTCCCTTAATCTTTCGAGACCAATGAATGCAGCATGCCCCTCGTTACAGTGAAACACATCAGATTTTCGTTTCAGAGCCATTAATGCCCTTATTCCACCAATACCTAACAGAAGTTCCTGTTTGAGCCTGTTCTCCTGGTCCCCTCCATAAAGATGGTGTGTTACCGATCTGTCTTCAGGCAGGTTATCCTCAAAATCGGTATCCATTAGGATAAGTTCTGTCCGGCCTATATCTACCCTCCAAAGACGTGCATTAAGGTTTCTCCCGGGAAGTGCAATACTGACAGTTACCCAGTTGCCGTTCTCGTCTCTCACAGGTGTAGCGGGGATCTTCATAAAATCCTGTGCCTCATAATGTGCCACCTGATCACCTTGCGCAGAAAGCAGCTGCGTAAAGTAACCATATCTGTAAAGAAGACCTATCCCGGTCATAGGCACCATCTTGTCGCTTGACTCTTTAAGATAGTCACCTGCAAGCACTCCAAGACCTCCCGAGTAAATTTTTAAGGACCTGTCAAGACCAAATTCCATGCTGAAGTATGCGATACCGGGACCCTTCATCTTGTTTTTTCCTTCCATATACTCCTCGAAATGAGCAAACAAGGCGTCCATTCTTCTTAAAAACTTATCATCCTTTTCCAGTTCCTGATATTTTTTAACAGAGATCCTGTCCAGCATCAATATTGGGTTTCCTAGACTGGATTTCCATAACTCTTCATCTATAAGTTTAAAAACGTCAATTGCCTCCTGATTCCAGCACCACCAAAGATTTCTTGATATGACATCAAGTGCCTTGAGCCTTTCCGGCAGTTGCTTATTTATTAAAATCCTCGCCCAGTTGGGCTTGTTTGCCACATCTGCTCTGAAGCTTACATGATCCTTTTCGTCGGTTATATAAGTAAATGACCCTATAGCTGATGATAATTTTCCGATTGCAAGTGAATATGCCTTTTTATAATATATTATCTGATTCTCCCACAAGGCAATTGTAGATATATCTCTTGCATTTTCGCGGTAGGCAGACATATTTACATCTGTGAGTCCGGCAATTTCCAGTATTTTAACTGCAACTTCCTGAACCACGTTTTCATATCCATCATCTCTCCTTTCAATGATATCTATGGCCGGATGTTTTTTGTGGTAATGGTCATTAACCCATAATCCGAATCCTGTAAGGCTGGTGGTTATTGTCGGAACCCTGAAAGCAAGACTTTCAAGAGGTGTGTATCCCCATGGTTCATAATATGAAGGAAAAATTGTAAGATCCAGGCCAACAAGCAAATTGTAGTATGTGAGGTTAAAAATTCCATCGTTCCCATTTAAATATGAGGGTACAAAAAACACCTTTACTTTATCGCTGCTCTTGTTTAAAAGGTAAAGCTCCCTAATCTTTCTCATTACCGGGTCAAGCTCCGGATCGTTAAGTGTGTGTGTGCAGTTTGTGGTGTAGTCCGATTTGAAGTTCAGCTTATTGACAAGTTCCTTGTTTGGTCCGTTATGTCCCGCCGGTACAAAGATATATGCAACAACCTCTTTTGTGAGGGAGGCGTTGTTGTTTATCCGTCCGAGAGAATCAAGAAAAATATCTATCCCCTTATTTTTGTATTCATATCTCCCGCTTATTCCTACAATAACGGCATCGTCCTGTATGGTGCATCCGGACATTACAGAGGCCATCTCCAGAAGTCTTTTTCTTGCATAATCATGGAACTTCTGATACTCATCTTCCTTTGGTGTAAAGCTGTTTTCAAAACCATTCGGGGTAACAATATCTACCTCTCTGCCAAGAAAATATTTGCACTCTCTGGCGGTTATGTCGCTAACGGTGGTAAAGACATCACTAATGCCGGCAGCTAGTTTTTCCAGTGAGTGCTTAGCCATAACATTGAATTCTTTGGCCTTCTCGTCCGGATTATAGAGCTTCATCGAACCATATAGAGGATTGTTGTTGCTTGCCAGCGAACGTCCAAGAACGGTTGCATGAGTTGTAAATACGGTTGCAACAGGCAGATTAGCCGAATGCAGGTATAGAATGCCTGCTCCTGTCATCCATTCATGGAACTGAGTAACTGCCTTTTGGCCGGGAGAGAGGTTAAAACGCACATAACTCTCAATGACTTTTCCTGTTGCATAGCCGAAAAGTGCCGATTCTACATAGTCCCACTGACCGCTTATTGAATCTAGTTTGTACTTAGTCCAGAATTCGGTGAGGATTTCATCTTTTTTAGTGATATAAGAACTGAAATCAACCAAAACAGCAATAGGGGTCCCCGCAACGTTCCATCTGCCAACTCTTATCCTGAGCCCCTCCTCTGCTGCCTGTATCCTCCATGCTCTTAGTAAGCCTGCGTCTTCTATGAATTCGGGATTCTGTTCTGTGTCTCTCCAGACATCGGGTCCGATAAGTATATGGTTGTTCTTTAACTCTTTTGCTAAGTTTAACGCCTTTGTGGCTATAACAGTATGAATCCCTCCTACCTTATTGCACACCTCCCAGCTTACCTCAAAAAGGCAATCGGGAGAGTCCATCGTTTTCTCTGCCATTTTTTATTTTTTAGAATTTTTTTTAGGTTTTGATTTTTCTGCAATTATTGTTCCAGTATCTACCCCTTTTTCTGCAGTTGCTTTCTCTACTCTTATCAGAAAATCGCTCACCACATTCATGTAGTTGATAAATGCTTCGTAAGGAGTATCATAGGGATTGAAGTAATTGTGCACGGCTCCGTCGGAGAAAAACTTTGTACACATGTAGTAAAAATGGTCGCTCTCCTGAAGTTTTCTGAAGTCGGAGAGCAGTGACGCATTATTGGAGGCCTTAACCTGTCGTTCTGCAGAGTATATTTTATTGAATGCTTCGTTTTGAAGCTCGTTCCCTAGCCACGCACTGGTATCCCTCTCCTCGTCGGCCCATGAAATTGCAAAAGGAACATGAAGTGGGGCCACCGGCTGATGTTTGATACAAACCTCACTTGGGGTGCAGAATTCGAAGTTTGTATTGGAGAGGATGGCATCAGGGAGATATTTGAGAAACTGGAATATACCGGAGGATGCCCTCTGATGTTCGCCGAATGTTTCATAATCCATGAAGAGATTGACTACCTCATCCTTTTCCAGCGAATCTGCCAGCCAGGCGACATATTTGTCCGATGTCAGGGGCCATTTTGCCCATGATCTGTCAGAAAACCGGAATGCTATGTCGTCGCTTAGGTTGAAATTCTTGAGCAATAATTTTAGTCTCGGGTTTATTGCATTCGTATATATATAGTTGGGACTCTTCCATCCCAGAATGTGCTTTGCTCCCTCTGTAAGCATTGCTGTGAAGCCCATATCGGCAACCATTGCACCTATTTTGTCTGAATATATCAACTCTGTGTTTCTGAAAACTTTAGGCTTTTGTCCAAACAGGTTTTCGATAGTACTTGAATGCTGTTCTACCTGTTCTTTAAACTCTGCAGGTGAGATAAGAGATGAGAGACTGTGTGAGTATGTCTCTGCAAGAAACTCTACACAACCTGTTTTGGCAAGCTCCTTAAAACTCTCAATTACTTCCGGTGAATATCTTGCAAACTGATCAAGAGCGGCCCCTGATATTGAATATGCAATTTTAAAGGCACCCTTGTATTGCCTTATTAGATCCAGCATTAGCTGGTTTGCAGGCATATAACACCTCTCTGCAACTCTTCTCAATATAGTTTTATTTGCAAAATCGTCATAATAATGAGAATCGTTCCCAATATCGAAAAAACGGTATACTCTCAATCTGTCGGGTTGATGTACTTGAAAATAGAAGCAAATAGTTTTTTTCATCATAAACTGAATTTATGTATTAAAGTAGCATAAATATCTGCCACCCTTGCTGCCGCATTGTCCCATTTAAGTGAGTTAACTTCATCAAATCCTTTTCTTACTGCCATCTGAGATATAGCAGGGTATGAGAGTAAGGCATAAATTGCGTCTGCCATGGCATCGATATCCCAGAAATCTACTTTTATTGCATGATTAAGAACTTCTGCAACTCCTGACTGCTTTGAAATGATTGTGGGGACATTTGCCCTCATAGCTTCGAGTGGCGATATACCAAATGGCTCAGATACTGAGGGCATTACATATACATCGGAGTAGGCAAACATTTTCTGTACATCTGTTCCTTTTAAAAAACCTGTAAAATGAAAACGGGTTGATATCCCGAGTTTTGCGACCCTTCTTATTGAGCGGTTAAGCATATCTCCGCTGCCAGCCATTACAAAACGAACATTAGGATACCTCTTCAATACTTTGTTTGCTGCCTCTATAAAGTACTCCGGTCCCTTCTGAAACGTAATCCTGCCAAGGAAAGTTACAATTTTGTCATCTATCCCTCTTGATATATCCATATTTTCGACACCTTGAAAGTCCACTGCATTGTGTACAGTAACGACTTTGTCCGGATGAAGACCGTATTTGCTTATTACAATATTTCTGGTGAGGTTGCTTACGGCAATTACCATGTCGGCCTCTTTCATCCCTAACTTCTCCAGTTCGTATACCTCTGTGTTTATATTATTCCCACTCCTGTCGAATTCAGTTGCATGAATGTGTACAACAAGAGGTTTTCCTGTAAGTTTTTTTGCTGCCACTCCTGCAAGATAGGTCAACCAATCATGGGCGTGAATTACATCAAAATCATATCTGAGAGCAATCTCTCCGGCAACCATTGCATATCTCGCTACCTCCTCCATGAGGTTGGCCCCGTATTTCCCTGAGAATTTGTATTTTTCTCCAAAATAGTGTTTATAGTCTTCAATCTGACCCTCTCTCTGTTCGGCTACCATATTGGAGAACTGGACCGGATCCAGATATGGCACAAGGTTTGACCCGACTCTTAAAAACTGAACCTTCTCCAGAAAATCGCTTACATTTTTTACTGTCTCCTGAACTACAACTTCGCTTGCATTTATAATACTGACCGAACTCTGATCTTCATCTCCGGCAGCGGAGGGCATTACAAATAACACCTCCACTCCCTGGTGTGCCAGACCCTTGGTAAGACCAAAACAGGCAGTTCCCAACCCTCCGGAAATGTGTGGAGGAAACTCCCATCCAAACATCAATACCCTCATTGTTCATTTTTTTTATATTGTTCAACTAACCTCATTGATCTCAGGATGGCCGAAACCGAGTTCGCATAAGACGTGCATCCGTGTGGTTGATAAGGAGGATCACCGTCATAAACTTCAGAAATCGAACCTATGCAATGTACTGCCAGATCCTCTTCAAAAGCATTTATCAATTCAGTGGCAGTGTTAATAAATGCTGCTCCATAAAGTTTCAGAGATGCCTCTATATAAAATCCGAGTAGCCATACTCGCGCGGTTCCCTGATGATAGGCCATATCTCTTGCATACTGGTCGCCGTCGTATTCACCTTTGTAATTAGGGTTTCTTGGGGAAAGTGTCCTGATACCTCTTGTTGTAAGCAAAACCTGTTTTACGTTCTGAAGCACTTTGGATTTTATATCATCACTTATTGGTGAATAGTCGAAGGCACATGTGAAAAGCTGATTAGGACGGACATATTTGTTCTGACCTTCCGGACCTACGTAGTCGGCAAGATGTTCTTTTGTTTCAATCCAGAAAGCTTTAATGAAGTTCTTCTCTATTTTTTCTTTTACAGCTCTCCAGTCATTTACAAAAGTGTTATCGCTGGTTTTTGGGGCCATCTCAAGAACAAAGCATATTGCATTATACCATAACGAATTAAGCTCTACCTGATACCCGGCTCTCTCTGTAACCGGAACACCGTTTACGTATGCATCCATCCAACTTGTGGCAACCCCTCTCTCCTCTGCCCATAGCAGTCCGTTTTCATGCATTCTTACATTTGTCCTGCTGCCATCTCTGAATGAGTTGAGTATCTCCTTAAGCAGCTCTTTATATATTCTCCATACTTTAGAGCTGCCTCCCAATGCCTTTGCGTACTGTTGCAATGTCCAGAAAAACCATAGTGGTACATCTGCCTTTTTATTTGTCTTTACAAGATACTCTCCTTGCTTTCTTACTATAGTATCGAGCACATCTCTGAATCTGGAGATATCTCCGTTTGAATACCATGTAAGACCAGGCAGCGATATGAGTGTGTCCCTCATGTTTTTATCTAGCCACGGATAACCAGCATAAATGCTTGTATCCTCACCATCCTGAGTAATAAACTGATCGGCGGCTATCTGAAGACAGCTCTCGAAACTGTCCCTTTGGTGCCTTCGTTTAATACTCTGTGTGAATTTCAGGGAGAGTTTTGAAGGATCCTCCTCTCTGGTTGATGCAGAAAATATTATAGTTTGTCCCTTCCTTATGGGTAGTTCAAAGTAACCCGGAACAAAGAGATCTTCCTTAGATTCATACGCTCTCCTGCTCTCCTCTTTGTACTCAATATTGTAATACCAGTCTGGATTGGATATAAACTCGCTATTAACATTCATCTGAAGGTTAAGGTCGGGAAAGCCCTCATACATTTTGAAGCTTCTCCCTTTTTCGATTTCACGGTATTTTGTATCTGCTTCTACGTTTGCCTTTGAAAGGATATGAGCATTTCTGAATGCAAGGAATGGCTTTAATCTGAGTATTGTGGGCGAATGTGCCTCGAGCAATGTATATGTAATTAGTACCTGTTCTTCATTATTGCATAGCATCACAACCTTTCTGAGTACAACTCCTCCTACATTATATGTTATGGCTACAACCTTGTCAATCTCAAAATTCCTGATGTATTTGTGCCCCCTGGGCTCGTATATATCTCCATACCTGTGAATTCCAAGATTGAATTCTTTTCCGTGCTGGACAAGAGTTTCATCTAGTGAAGAGAGTAGCACGAATTTGTCTCCGCCAAAATTTGCTATTGGCACCACAAGAAGTCCGTGATACTTTCTGGTGTTGCATCCTACAATTGTAGTATTCAGATATCCTCCGGCATGGTTCGTAGACAACACCTCGCGTTTAAGTGAATACTCCAGGTTAACCAATTCCTCTTTATTAAACTGTAAGTATGCCATATTCGAAATTATTAACGTTGCAAGATAGCAAAAAAAAAGTTACTAAATTATATCACTTCCCCTTTTTCAAGACAATTGCTGCTCTGCATGGAAGGTACAAAGAGAGCTGGTCCCCTCCGTTTGAGAAGCTGGTGAAATAGTTGGTTTTATCTGAAACCCTGTCAAATCCGCCAAAACATATAGAGTCCGAACTCAGTACAATATTGTATTTCCCGACAGGTGCATAGAACTTAAAATCTGTATATGAATTGTCCGGACTAAAATTGAAAGCAAACACAAATCCTCCCCTTGAGAAAATAAGAACCTGATTTTCTTTGTTCTGATAAAGTGATTCAGGTTTCGCACTAAAAATTTCACTTCTTTTAATCATTTGTATCATAGATTCATCAAAATCAAGAAGGAATTTATATTTTAAATTTGTATCATCGGCCAATGACCACTGTCTTCTAGCATAGAAAAATGACCATCCGTTACCCTCTCTGGGAAAATCTATCCACTCAGGATGACCAAACTCGTTCCCCATGAAATTGAGGTATCCGTCACCTGCAGTTGCTATTGTTACAAGACGTATCATTTTGTGAAGCGCAATACCCCTGTCTACAATCAGATTTTCCGACAATCTGCTCATAGAAAAATACATCTCCTTATCCATAAGCCTGAATATTATGGTTTTATCCCCTACCATTGCCTGATCGTGGCACTCTGCGTAGCTAATTGTTTTCTCATCGGCCCTTTTATTGGTAAGTTCCCAAAACATCTCCCCTACGTTCCAATCTTCATCCTTAAGTTCTTTTATCCATTTGATCCAGTGATCGGCAACACCCATACTCATCCTGAAATCGAATCCGAAACCACCGTTCCTTACCGGAGCGGCAAGTCCCGGCATTCCGCTTACATCTTCTGCAATTGTAATTGCATATGGGTTAACCTCCTTAATGAGCTGATTTGCCAAAGCCAGGTATACAAGAGCATCTTCGTCCTGATTTCCGTCAAAGTAGCATGAATAATCTGTAAAATCCTTGCCAAGCCCATGGTCGTTGTATATCATACTCGTAATACCATCAAACCGGAATCCGTCAAATCTGTACTCTTCCAGCCAGTATTTGCAATTCGACAGGAGAAAATGCAACACCTCGTTCTTTCCGTAATTGAAGCATTTGGATGTCCAGGCAGGATGATTGCCTCTTGGTCCTTCATGAAAGTACTGGTAATCTGTTCCGTCAAGAAGGGATAATCCCTCCAGAACATTATTTACAGAATGCGAATGTACAATATCCATGACAACAGCTATTCCCAGGGAATGCGCCTCATCGATAAGCATTTTTAACTCCTCCGGTGTACCGAATCTGGAACTTGCAGCATAAAAGTTTGATACCTGGTATCCGAAAGAGCCATAATAAGGATGTTCCTGTATTGCCATCAGTTGAATTGTGTTATAGCCAAGTCTGGCAATTCTTGGCAACACCTTAGTTCTAAATGATTCATAGGTTGACACTCCGGCCTCTTCTGAACTCATTCCTATATGCGCTTCGTATATAAGTGGGTTTGTTATGTTCAGATTCGTATTTTTTACCCAGTTATATGGCTTTGGATCCCATATCTGTGCTGCGAAAAGCTTTGTATGAGGGTCCTGAATGCATCTGGTGGAATAAGCAGGCATACGCTCACCCTCTCCTCCGTTCCAGCAAACCATCCATTTAAAAATATCTCCATGTCTGAATTTGTCCAAGGGTAACTCTAGTTCCCAATTTCCGTTATCTATCCGACTAAAGGCATACTCATCCTGTTTTCTCCAGTTGTTTACATCTCCTATAAGGTAAATTGCTGTTGCATTTGGTGCCCACTCCCTGAATATCCAGGATGTCCGGCTCTTATGGACACCATAGTATAAATGCGAATTTATGGCAGTTGTGAGTTGCTTGCCATACCCTGAGAGCTCCTGACTCTTAATTGCGATCTTCTGAAAACGCCTGAAAATATCTCCCTTGAATGGCTCCAGATAAGGATCTTTTAACCAAAGTCCCAGCTCTTCCATGATATCTGTTATTCTGTTAATTTTTCGATCTCTTCTTCGAAGGACCTTAGTTGAATCTGGCAGTATTTGACCAACTCCATAGCCTTTTTGACGTCATGCGAAATGGTCTCAATGTCTGATGCAGGATCCTCTATCTTTATAACAAGCTCCTGCAGTTCCTGCAGAGCTTCCTGATATGTCTTACCTTTTTGTTTCATCTTCCTTGTTATTTATTGTGCAATTTAAAGCTCCCCCATCTATAATCAACCTTATGTTATCTCCCTCCTCTACCTGACTTATATGACTTATCTTCCTCCCCTTCTTAAGAACAAGGGCATATCCCTTTGTGAGCAATAACAATGGATTGTTTGACCTTATCCTCTGTTCCAGCATCTGAAGCTTATGATAGTGCAACTGGATACCGGCTTTGTATGAGCTCCGCAACCGGTTTGTGACCGATTTTAAATTATTCGATTCATTTATGAGCCTTGTATGTAAAGATAACGAAAGTCTCCTTGATAAAAAAATTATTTGCTGGTCCTCTTTCACAAAAATATCCACTATAAAATCTGCAAGTGCCGTCGGGGTCTTCACCGATGTGTGGGCCACCATGTCTGCTATGTGATAGTCATGGTCGTGACCAATTCCGGTGATTACCGGCAACGGGAACTGTGCTATGTTTGCGGCCAGATTGTAGTCATCAAAACATGCCAGATCCTGAGCTGAACCTCCTCCCCGGAGTATCAGCAGAATATCAAACTCATCTGATCTCCCGGCCACTTTGTCCAGAGCATCTATAATACCTTCCGGTGCTATGTTGCCCTGCATTGGCGCATTAAAGAGCTCTGTCCTGAACTTGAAGCCGTACTCATTCAAATGCAGATGATTTATAAAATCCCTGTAACCGGCAGCCTGATCGGAAGATATAATTGCAAGCCTTTTGGGCAGAAGTGGCAATTCAAGAGTACTGTTCATCTCAAACATCCCTTCATTCTTGAGTCTTGTTATGGTTTTCTGCCGCTCAAGCTCTTGTTCTCCCACTGTAAATGAAGGATCGATATCTGTAACAATAAGAGAAAGTCCATATAGGGCAGAATACTGAACCTGTACACATATGAGAATATGCATCCCTTTTGTAAGTGGTTGTCCGGCTGTTGTTTCGAAGTATGGTTTTATGAGCCTGTAGCTGTTTGCCCATATAATTGCCTGCGCCTTTGCCGTTACTGAGTCTCCTCCTGTTGGCCGGTCTACAAGATCGAGATAACAGTGCCCTGCAAAGTTGTTTTTAATCTCGCTTATTTCTGCTCTTATCCAATACTTTGCGTTATTCCTGCTCTCTATGGATTCCTTAATCTTCTCCTGTAGCTGACAAAGGGTCATCTGCGCCTCAACTCCCATTTTATTTTTTTTATGAAACTATCCATACAAATATAAGCATAATATTGTACCTTTGCCCGTCAGAATTTATATATGAAGATTACTCAAGCCATATTTTCCGGAAGCTGTCGCTATCTAAAGGACAAACCTAAAGCAAGACTACCGGAATTTGCTTTTATCGGCAGATCAAATGTTGGTAAATCTTCTCTTATCAACGCTTTATGCAGACAAGGCCAATTGGCGCACACCTCTTCCAAACCCGGTAAAACCCAGCTTATAAACCATTTTTTGATAAACAATTCATGGTATCTGGTAGATCTCCCCGGTTACGGTTATGCCAAACGATCCAAGAGCGACAGGGCTGTACTTGTTGATATAATAAGAGGCTACATAAATGGTTCGGAAGACCTGGTAAATCTGTTCGTCTTACTTGATTCCAGACTCGACCTGCAGGATATTGACCTACAATTTATACTGGAACTCGGCGATGCCGGAGTTCCTTTTTCAATTATATTCACAAAGTGCGACAAGCTTAGTAACTCTGCCCTGGAAACTCAGATAAAAAAGAATCGCGAATCCCTTATGGAACACTGGGATGAACTTCCACCTGTTTTTTTGAGCTCAACTGAGAGCGGGAAAGGCAGAGAGGAGATTCTTGATTATATAGAAACTCTTTTAAAATAATATAACATTACAATCATGGACCATAATCATAAGATACAGATTTTTTCTTGCCGTAATTCCAGGTATTTAGCCGAGAAGATAGCTGCTGCTCTTAATCTGGAACTAGGCAAATCCACCGTTACGGTATTCAGCGACGGTGAGTTCCAACCCGCTTTTGAGGAGAGCGTCAGGGGAGCTACCGTGTTTATTGTTCAATCTACATTTCCACCGGTGGATAACATGTTCGAACTTCTGCTTATGATCGATGCCGCCAGAAGGGCATCTGCATACAAGGTAAATGCAATTATCCCATATTTCGGATGGGCTCGCCAGGACAGGAAAGACAGACCAAGGGTACCAATAGGGGCCAAACTGGTTGCCAATCTTCTAGCTGCTGCAGGTTGCGACAGAGTAATGACTGCCGACCTACATGCAGATCAGATTCAGGGTTTTTTTGATTTTCCTGTCGACCATATCTATGCCAGTTCAATATTCCTTCCATATCTGCGTGACCTCAAACTTGATAATATGTCTATAGCGGCACCTGACATGGGTGGAGCAAAAAGAGCAAATGCATATTCCAGAATTCTCGGATGTCCCCTTATTATATGCCACAAGTCACGTGAAAAGGCAAATGTTGTGGGATCCATGACCGCTATAGGGGATGTAGAGGGAAGAAATATTGTTATAATTGACGATATGATAGATACAGCAGGAACAATTTCCAAAGCTGCCGATATGCTTATGGAAAAAGGTGCGATAAGCGTAAGGGCCCTTGCCACTCATGCTGTGCTTTCTGGTCCTGCCTATGACAGAATTGCAAAATCACATCTGACTGAGGTAATAATCTCCGACACAATTCCGCTCAGCACAGATCCAAATCTGGACAGAAGCAAAATCAAGGTACTTTCGGTTGCTGAGATTTTTGCAGATGTAATTGACAAAGTATATAATTATAAATCTATCAGTTCAAGTTTTGTGTTTTAGCCATGCTTATTGATATTCAAACAGATATTGTTTACGAAAAAATCGTTAAGACGCTCCGCCGGTTTTTTAAAGATGCCGGTAAGGAAAAGGGCGTACTGGGCATATCGGGTGGCATCGATTCTGCCGTAGTAGCCGCAATTGCTGCAGATGCATTAGGTGCCAAAAACGTACATGGTTTAATTATGCCTTCACCTTTTTCTACAATGCACTCTGTTACCGATGCTGTTGAGCTTGGTGACAATCTTGGCATTTCTTACAGCATTGTTCCAATAGAGGGAATATTCAATAAATTTATCAGAGAGCTTGATTCCCTGTTTTGCGAAGAGACAAAAAAACTAACAATAGAGAACCTGCAGGCCAGGATAAGGGCAAACATTCTTATGTCCTATTCAAATCAGACAGGTGCGCTGCTGCTGAACACTTCAAACAAGAGTGAGATGGCAATGGGATATGGGACATTGTATGGTGACCTTACAGGAGCAATAATGGTAATTGCAGATGTTTACAAAGTTGACATATACAACCTGGCAAATTACATAAACAGCATAAAGACAGTAATTCCCTATTCCACACTTTCAAAGGCTCCTTCGGCCGAGTTGAGCACTGGTCAGAAGGACAGTGACACATTACCTCTTTACGATATTCTGGACCCAATTTTGCATTCGCTTTATGAGAAGGGAATGACTCCCGAAGAGTTGATAAATTCAGGAACAGACCGCGTACTGCTTAACAGGATTCTACAACTCAACAACGCATCTGCGTTTAAGGGACATCAGCTTCCTCAGATGATTCAGGTTGGAAATCACCCTCTTCTTCCATTGGACAAGTGTGTGAAAATAACCGAATAGTTGTTTTAAATTTTAAAAAATCTTTCTGGAATGTATTTATTTTTATTAACGGTAGCATTAGTGGGTTTATGTGTGTTTTTACTATCATTTAACATTATATTCAGAAAAAACGGACAGTTTCCCGAGAAAGAGGTGGGACACAATAAAAACATGCGGAAACTGGGTCTGATGTGTGCAAAATCGGAAGAGAGGATACTATGGGGAAAGAGAGGCACGCTTAGGAACGGTTTCAGGTATGATCCACAAAGAGGTGTTCCTCGCAAAAATTTGTTATCTTTGCCCCCCTTATGAGTATAGTAGCTATTGTAGGTCGTCCGAATGTTGGTAAATCTACACTTTTCAACCGCCTTGTCGGAATGAGGCAAGCAATTGTAGATGAGGTCTCTGGAGTTACCCGTGACCGTCACTACGGACGTTGTGAATGGAGTGGACGGGAATTTTCTGTTATCGATACAGGAGGATATTCTGTAAATTCCGATGATATTTTTGAAGAAGAGATTCGCAAGCAGGTGCTTCTTGCAATTGAAGAGGCAGATGTGATTATGTTTATGTGCGAAGTGGGGACAGGAATAACAGACTTTGATGCGACAATTGCAAACATCCTTCGCAGAAGCAAAAAACCTGTGGTTCTTGTTGCAAACAAGGTTGATACTGGCGACAAGTTCTACGATACACACACTTTTTACTCGCTTGGTCTTGGAGAACCCTTTGCAACATCTTCCGCAAGTGGAAGTGGAACCGGAGATCTTCTGGACAGAGTTGTCGAACTTTTACCTGAGGAGGATAAAGAGGACATGACTCTTAATATCCCGCACATTACAATTGTAGGGAAACCAAATGTTGGAAAATCCTCTCTTACAAACGCACTTTTGGGTGAGGAAAGAAATATCGTGACCCCTGTAGCGGGGACAACAAGAGACTCAATATCTACACGTTACAATAAATTTGGCTATGACTTCATGCTTGTTGATACCGCCGGGTTAAGAAAGCGCAACAAGGTGAGGGAAGATCTTGAATTTTATTCTGTTATGCGATCTGTAAGGGCCATTGAACATTCCGATGTCTGCATAATGATGATTGATGCCTCTATAGGGGTTGAAGCTCAGGACATGGCAATCTTTAACCTGATTATCAAAAACAAGAAAGGCTGCGTTATCGTTATCAACAAATGGGATATCATTGAGGGAAAAACTTCCAACACCATGAAGGAGATGACCGAGGAGATACTCCAGAAGATTGCTCCTTTCAACGATCTCCCAATAGTATTCACATCTGTTATAAACAAGCAGAGAATTCTGGATGTGCTTCAGGCTGCTGCTAAGGTTTACGAAAACAGGTCAAGAAAAATTCAGACATCTAAGCTTAACGAGGTTATGCTCCCGGAAATTGAGAACTACCCTCCTCCTGCTTTAAAAGGGAAGTACGTAAAGATAAAATACATTACCCAGATCCCTACACCGGCTCCATCGTTTGCATTTTTCTGTAATCTGCCACAATATGTAAGAGAGGACTATAAGAGGTTCCTGGAGAACAAATTGCGAAAACATTTCGAATTTACCGGAACTCCTATTCAGATCTTCCTTCGTCAGAAGTAGGTTAAGCGTTTTGATGTACAGGTAACTTTAAGCTGAAGCAGGCTCCTCCCAATTTTTCCGAAATATAGTAATTAATCTCACCCTGGCTCTGTTCCATGATGCTCCTGCATATTGCCAGTCCAAGACCGGTACCACCTGTCTTGGTTGTGAAGTTCGGCTTGAACAGCTTATGCGTAAGATTATCTGCAACTCCAGGTCCGTCATCCTCAAATGAGACTTCGTAATAATTCCCGACAACTTTAAGTGACACACAGATTCTTCCTTTACTTTGGTTCTCTACAGCCTGTACTGCATTTGACAAAAGATTCACAAAAACCCTCGAAAGCTGCGTCTTTCTTGCCATTGTATAAGCTTCCCTTGAATCACTCTCGTATGAAATTGTTATATTGTCCCTTGTGTTGAAAAGAACTATCTGCTCCCTAATGAGGTTGTTGATTTCCACCTTGGCAAGATCCTCCGAATAAAACCTTGAAAAACTGGAGAATTCTCCGGCTGCTTCGGACAGAATGTCAATTTGTTCTATAAGTGTACCGGCAAGTGCATCGAATCTGTTTGGCCAATCCTCTATCCCCTGACTTTTGAGCCTCATTAAATGCTGTATACTGAGTCTCATTGGCGTAAGTGGGTTCTTTATCTCATGTGCGATCTGTCTTGCCATCTCCCTCCATGCCTGCTCCCTCTCTCCCTGAGCCAGAATTCTTGTACTCTCCTCAAGGTCATCCACCATTTTATTGTATGCTGCTACAAGTATACCGAGTTCGTCCTTGTTTGTATAGTTGATATGCTCGGGTTTGCGTGATATATCCAGAAGCTCCATCTTTTTACTGATCTCTGCCAAGGGCTTTGACAGAGAATTTGAGAGGGCCAGCCCACCAAAAATAGCAGCCAGAAGGAGCAGAAGATAGATATTGATAATAGCAGCTATTATACTTGAAGCGTCACTCTTCATTCCCGATTGTTTAGAAAAGAACGGAATATTTGCGATTGCTATAAGTACTCCATCCTGATTATACAGTGGTGCATAAAGAGAGTTGTAAGAGAGACGTGCTATGTTCTCTTTATTGACAAACTGCTTTTTGTTGTTATGGACAATCTGCTTGTATGCCTCGGGGTTCATCCTCTTTCCAATAAGGAACCTGTCATATACCTCTTGTTGAGTAGTTCTTATAAGCAGACCATCTGAACCATATACATTAATGTCTATCTGTGTGTTGTTCGAAAGTCGGTTCATCGCATTCAGCAGATCTGTCTTATTGAATCTTGTGTCGTTGTATCGCTGGATATTCTTTACATAAAAGGAGAGCGCAGACTCAACAGAGTTCATCTTAGACTCCATCTGCGACCTGTTATTCTCATTGAAATAGTTTACGGAGAACCAAATGCTGCCTGCTCCCATTGATACGAGTGCAACAACAAGTGAGGCAACAATAAGGGTTGTTATCTTCCACCTGAAAGATTTTTTTGGCAACTGGTAGAATAACCTTCCGTTTCTGAACCTCAGGATTCCAAAAAAAAGCAGTGAAAAGAACAGATATATATATGAGAAAGTAACAAAATATGGAAAAACATTTCTTTCGGGTCTGCTGATTACCATCATGTTCTCCGGTGAGACTTTGTTGGTGAAATGAATATAGCCGTCTTTTCTCGTTACATAATAACCAATTAAAGTATCAGACTGTGCGACAATAGGATAATTATATCCTCCGCTATATGTTACAAGTCTGTTATTTAAATACTTACCATATGAATAACTCGACGGAATATAAAAATTATCTATCTGAACATGGTTAAGCAACGCTGCCGGATATCCTATTGTCTCCTTCATGAACTTTGAATCAAGTTCTATATACAGCCTTATGTCACCGTTCCCAAAACCTGGATATGTGAAAATCCCAAGATAACTTACCCTGCCGTTGTAATTGTTAAGAAAGAAAAACCGGGAGCCATCAACAAGGGGTATGCCGTAGTTAATTCGCTCGTTATCAAAGAAAAGTTCACAGTCAACCAGTGGAGAATCGTCCTCCCTGTCAAGCAACTGGCCTTTTGTGCATTTAGTCCTGCGTATGTCATACCTCTGAGAGATGCTTCCGAAGTATGCCTCATTTAGTCTGTCACTGACATACCCTTCTCCTCCCTCAATATTAACAAGGAGGTTCAGGATAGGGTCTTTTGCAATAGAACTTTCCATGTCCTTAAGTTGCAACTCAAGGTTAAGGTCTCTCTCTATCGACATTTTTGTTGTCCAAACCTTGTTCCTGTCAAGCTCTTTTTTATATCCGTTTATACTCACAGTTACAAGTGTATATAGAGAGATTGCTGCTATATAAATGTAAAGACTCTTTGTTTTGAGAAATGAATATTTTCGTCTCTTGATCTGTATGGGTCTGATAAGCTGGAACGAGAAAAGAAGTGCAAGAAAAAGAAGACCATATGAGACATATACAAGAATGGAGTAAATTGAAATTTCGTCTATCTTATATAACTCAAGGACAATATTGGAATTGATGATAACTGATTTAAGGCTTATCTGTATATATGGAATCAGTAGAATCGGAATCATGAGGAACACCGCCGTCAGTAATCTCCTTTTTTTGGTTTGAGACCTCAAAAATATAAGAGCCAGACTCTTCCGTACCATAAAGAGTGCAAGTATCAGGAGGAAAATGAGGATATTGGTTATGAGCAGGTCTGCCAGTGAATTGAATATTCCGAAATCGGCATAGAGGTTTGGGGAAAAAAGTTCGAATTCGCTTTGTGACTGTGAAGACTGATAAATTGCAAGAAACCGGATCACTACCAGACCGCCGAAAACAAAAAAGAACTCCTTGACACCTCTGTTTATCTGCAGGTTTGAGAACAGAGCAATAATTGCCAGCAGCATTGCAAACCATCTTAGGATAGCTCCTGACTGACCACTATCGTTTGGAAGGTTTTTTAAAACAGAAAACAGTACCCCTCCATCTTTGCCGTGAACAACGTACGATTCATCATATGTGACTGGTACTATGGAAAGCTGTCGCCGCAAGGAGAAGTGAGGGTTTATTTCGCTCTTCAGAACATTGTTCTCTGTGGGGTAATCCGTTTGAATCAACAAAGCGGCAACAAGTTTCATGTTCCCTTTTGTATATTTTTTTACAACATACCAGGCAGAGCCCAGGCTCATATATTGCTCAAGTTTACCCGTATAGGCAAGTGGTGTATTTGTAACACCTTTACTGTTGAGTTGGTTTATCCTGTATCCGAAATCAAAATTAGCAATATCATCATTTGCAATTGGCAACTGGTTTATCCAGGACTGAAGAGTGTCGCTGTAATACCTGTATATAACCATATCTTCAGGAAAGTCCTTGAAGTCGATGAACAAAGAATCCGGAGTTTCAGCTGTTTTTAAAACAAAATCTTCCAGTAACTGTTGCCTTATGTGAATTCTGCTCTCAAGGCGCGATACCTCTCTGTCCATAGAGTCCGATGACGAGAACTCCAGAAACGAGACAATCATCAGGAGAAGTGCCAGCATCCAGAGAGTGGCCGGTCTTTTTCGGATTATTACAGATAACAGCTTGTTCATTCCTATTTATGATGATATGGTTCGCCTTTGATTATTGTATATGCTCTGTAAAGTTGTTCTAAAAATATAACTCTTACCATCTGGTGCGAGAAGGTCATTTTTGAGAGAGAAATCTTTTCATTGGCCCTTTTATAGAGCTCTTCCGAAAATCCATATGCCCCTCCAATTACGAAGACTACATTTTTTATACCATGAATGCTCTTCTTTTCTATGTATGAGGCGAATTTCTCCGATGTAAACTCTTCTCCCCGCTCATCCATAAGAATAAGCTCGTCATTCTGTTTTAAAAATTTCATTATTGCTTCTCCTTCTCTCTCTTTTATTTGTTGCTGAGAAAGATTCCCCGCAGTCTTAAGTTCCGGTATTTCAACTCTTTGATAGCTAACATAGTGTTTTAGTCTCTCCTCATAGAGCTCAATTCCGCCTCTAAGCCAGAGAAATTCAGTCTTTCCGACAAGCAATAATATTATCTTCATTGTTACAAATTTAAGATATATTTCACAAATTCTTTATCTTTATATCAAAAGCTTATGGCTTGATTTTTGCTGGATCCTACACTATCGACAAATAAAATTGTTATGAGATCTATATTGTTTTCTTTGGCTGCTGTTTTTTTGACTCTTTCGCCACTATCTGCACAGACTACACCCGAACAGGATGTTTTTGTTCCGATTGCGAAGTATTTTCAGAATGGTGATGCCGAAAAATTATCGGCGTGGTTTGCACAGAATCTTGATATAGACATACTTGGCACAGTGAATGTTTGCAGTAAGGCTCAGGCAAAGCAGATAATGAAGGAGTTCTTCTCAAATTATTCTCCAAAAAGCTTTGTCATTGCATACAGAAGCGGAAAACCTCCAATGAAGTATGCAATAGGTAACCTGAATGCCGGAGGAAGTAAATTCAGGGTCACACTATTTGTAAAGATTCAGGATGACGGTAATTTCATTCAGGGCTTAAGAGTAGAGAAAGAATAGACTACCTGAATACCGGTTTTGCATAAGCAATAACATCTTCCTTTGTAATTACATTATTGCTGAGTATAAGCAACCTCTCCACAACATTCCTGAGTTCCCTTATGTTTCCTGTCCATTTGTATGTAGTAAGTTCTCTAAGAGCCTCTTCTTCTATTGACCTGTGTATCATACCACTCTCTTCACAAATCTGATCAATAAAATGCCTTGAAAGAAGAGGAATGTCTTCTTTCCTTTCGCTTAATGGAGGTACATGTATAATAATCACGCTTAACCGGTGAAAAAGGTCCTCTCTGAATGTTCCTTTGGAAATCTCCTCTCCAAGATCCTTATTCGTGGCTGCCACAACCCTTACCTTTACGTTTATATCCTTGTCACTTCCAACCCTGCTAAGCTTGTTTTCCTGTAAAACCCTTAAGACTTTAGCCTGCGCAGCGAGGCTCATATCTCCTATTTCATCCATAAAAAGTGTACCCCCGTCGGCCTGCTCAAACTTACCCTTATGTTGTTTTACTGCAGACGTGAATGCCCCTTTCTCATGTCCGAAAAGCTCACTTTCGATTAGTTCTCCGGGGATAGCTGCACAATTGACCTCTATGAAAGGCATATTGTTCCTGCTTGATTTTTCATGGAGCCATCTTGCTACCAGTTCCTTTCCTGTGCCATTGGAACCAGTTATCAAAACTCTCGCATCTGTAGGAGCCACTCTGTCTATCATATCCTTGATTTTCATTATGGCCGGTGAGACCCCTACGATTTCCGGAATTTTTGCAACTCGTTTTTTAAGGATCCTTGTCTCCTTAACCAGATTTGTCCTGTCTGTGGCATTTCTCAGTGTTATGAGAATCCTGTTCAGGTCCAGAGGTTTTTGTATAAAGTCAAATGCCCCTTTTTTTATACATTCAACTGCCGTATCTATTGATCCGTGTCCGGATATCATGATAACCGATGATTCTACATTTGCTTCATTGAGCTTGTCAAGCAGCTCCATGCCGTCCATGTTTGGCATTTTTATATCTGAAAAGATTACCTCATAATTGGTGGATGTAGCAAAAGCTAGTCCCTCTGCCCCATCTGCTGCTAGTGTCACCTCATGACCTTCGAACTCAAGTATCTCTTTTAGAGTATTTCTGATGCTTTTTTCATCATCGATTATAAGTAGTTTCATAAATTGATAATTTGCTTTTTTTGTGTGGATTCGGCTAATTCTGCCATAAATCCCTCCTTTAGTGAGTATGACGACTGGTACAACTCTAAAATATTACACCTCTTCAGGACCAGTTGAACAAATATACTGCCAAGAACCATATAGTCTACCCTGAAAGGTGTCATCCGTTGCATATGCATCCTCTCCTCTCTGGTCGACTTTATCAGTATCTCATGAAGGGCACTTAGTTTTTCCATATCCAGCTCCCTGGCAGGCAGCGAGCCGTCATCATCTGTATAAAGTAACTCCCTGAGGGTGTCAAAAGAGCCTGATGAACCTATCATGAATACAGGCTTATGCTGTTTGCATGCGGTCCATAAATTGTATAGGGTCTTCTCCAGATAGCTTTCAATATCTTCAATCTGCCTTTCTAAAATTGGATCGTCGGGATTAAAAAGTTCTTTTAGCCTAACAACACCAAGATTAAAACTCTCTTTCCAGTAAATCTTGTCTTTATCTGCTATAATAAGTTCGTTGCTGCCTCCTCCTATGTCACACATAAGGACTTTTTCGTTATATAGAAAGACTGATTCTCTGATCCCTTTATAGATAAGTTCTGCCTCCCTGTCTCCCGATATGGTCTCTACTTCCACATCAAATTCTTGCTTGATAATTTTTGTGAAATCGGAGCCGTTTCTTGCGTCTCTGATTGCCGATGTGGCAAATGCCTTAATAAGATCTGCCCCTCCTGAGGTCTCTATCTCTTTCATCAATTTCCCAAACACTTCTACAGAAGATTGGATAGTCTGAGGACTAAGCAGGCCGCTTGAGAAGCCACCTGATCCAATGAAAGATGGCATTTTGACAACTCTTATTATCTTACATTTTCCGAGGGATATGTCGGATATTAGCAAGTTAAAAACATGGGTTCCCAAATCAAGAATAGCAACTTTCATCAATATTATTTTCGCAAAGATAATCCTTTTTTGTGTATGTTTGTCTTTATTAAATGAGCATGAATATTCCAAAAATCATTATAGCCATTGACGGCCATTCTTCAACCGGCAAAAGTAGTTTCGCAAAGATTATCGCAGCAAAATACGGGCTAATTTATGTAGATACAGGTGCCCTCTACAGAGGTGTAACGTTATATGCCATAAGAGAAGCAATGATTGACCCACAGAATAATATTGATAAGGAGGCTCTGTCAAAGGCTATGGAATTTATTAATCTTGAATTCCGGGCCAACAGCGTTGATGGCAAAAGTGAACTGTTTATGAATGGCGAGCTAATTGAGAGAGACATAAGAGGGCTGGAGGTCTCGGGCAAGGTGAGCTTCATTGCTGCTCTTCCACAAGTGAGGGAGTTTGTTGACAAAATTCTAAGACTTTACGGTGAGAGAAAAGGAGTGGTTATGGATGGCAGAGATATTGGCACAGTTGTCTTTCCCAATGCAGAACTGAAAATTTTCATGACAGCAAATGCTGACGTGAGGGCTGCCAGAAGGTACAAGGAGCTTATTGAGAAGGGCGAAAGTGCAAATTATGAAGATGTGCTGCAGAATATAGTCCAGAGAGATTACTTAGATGAAAACAGGGAGGCGGCCCCGCTCAAAAGAGCGGAAGATGCCATAATTCTGGATAACAGCAATATATCTATAGATGAACAGATTGTATGGATTGACAATATTTTATCCAAGAGATGGAACTAAAAGTAGAGGTAGATACAAAATCGGGCTTCTGTTATGGAGTCGTGAGAGCTATCAAGGAGGCGGAAAACTTTCTTGACAGTAACCAAAAATTATATTCTCTTGGGTCCATAGTACACAACAATACTGAACTAAGCCGTCTTAAAAAGAGGGGGATGGAGGTGGTTACCCACAAAGATATTGAGCAACTGAAAGATTCTGTAATATTCGTACGGGCGCATGGCGAACCTCCCTCCAGTTACGAAACTGCCGAAAGGAATAATCTTAAACTTATTGACTGTACATGTCCTGTTGTTCTGAAACTTCAAAAAAGGATCAAGGAGAGTTATTTAAAGCTCCGGAGTGTAAACGGTCAGCTTCTTATATTCGGAAAATCGGGGCATGCCGAGGTTAACGGACTTGTGGGACAGGTAGACGGCGATGCTATAGTCATAGAGAACATTCTGGACCTTGCGAAGGTAGATTTCACCCGCCCCATGAGTATCTTCTCTCAAACAACAAAGGACCCCCAGGAGTACAAAGAGATTTGCGACATGATAAAAGAGAAGATAATCCTTGCAGGGGGTTCTCTGGATAACTTCAAATCAAACGACACAATATGCGGACAAGTCTCTTCCAGGCACCCTCATCTTAAAGAGTTCTCTAAACAGCATTCTGTCATCTTGTTCGTAACAGGAAAGGAGAGTTCTAACGGAAAAATACTCTATGAGTGCTGCAAGTCTGCAAATCCGAGATCATACAGTATAGAGTGTACAGACGAAATAAAAAGGGAGTGGTTTATGGACGGTGATTCTGTAGGGGTTTGTGGTGCAACGTCCACACCAATGTGGCTTCTGGAAGATGTCGCTCAATTTCTGTCAGATAAACTTTAATGCCATGTCCGAGATACCGGCACTTTTCTCAAAGGTAATTCTGCCCCTTAAGATAAGGAGTGATATATATTATATTGTTCCTGGACATCTTATTGGTGTCGTTCAGATAGGATCAATGGTCCTTGTGAATTTTGCCAACAGGGAATATACTGCAATCATTTCGGAATTGTGTAATTCCACCGACGGGTTTAAGGGGTCTCTTAAGGAGATTATATCTATTGTACCATTACCTCCGGTTCAATCCAATGAGCTTGAGTTCTGGCAGTGGATTTCCGATTATTATATGTGCACAGTTGGAGAGGTATATAAGGCTGCATATCCTAACAGTGCCAACCAGGAAAAGCCGGTCAGAGTAAAAAAAATGACTGCTCATACCGACAAAGAGAACTCTCTCCCATCACTTTCTGACGAACAGAGTAAATCGTTCAATCTTATAAATGAAGCCTTTGCCAACAAAAAAGTGACTCTATTAAACGGTGTTACGGGTTCTGGCAAAACAGAAATATATATTCACCTTGCAAGTGAGCAGATTAAGAATGGTCTGTCTGTATTATACATGGTGCCTGAAATTGCCTTAAGCCGGCAACTGAGTACCAGACTGGCAAAGGTATTCGGTAACAGGCTCATGGTATACCATTCCAGACAGAGCAACGGCGAACGTACAAGGGTTCACAATCTAATACGTAAAGGAGAAGAGCCGTTTATAATACTCGGATTAAGATCCTCTCTCTTTTTACCTTTCAGGAACCTCGGGCTTATTATAGTTGATGAGGAACATGACTCCTCCTACAAGCAGTCAGATCCCGCTCCTAGATATAATGCAAGGGATAGTGCCATTATGCTTGCCGGTATTCACAAAGCAAACATTCTCCTGGGATCCGCAACTCCATCTCTCGAGAGTGTCTATAACGCTTACTCCAACAGATACACTCTGGTTGAACTCAAAGACAAATATTTTGGCGCAATACCTCCCGTGATTGAAATCATTGACACTATCAGGGAGTCGAAGAGAGGAAGAATGGAGGGAGTGTTTTCCACAGCTATGCTCAAAAGCATTGATGACACCATTACTGCCGGAGAGCAGGTTCTCATATTCAGAAACAGACGGTCATATTCTCCAACTGTCCAGTGTCTGTATTGCGGCGATATACCAATGTGTCCGCACTGCAACGTTTCACTAAGCTATCACAAATCAAGGGAGGAGCTCAGGTGCCATTACTGCGACCATCACATCAGGTTCAGCACTATCTGTTCAAAATGCGGAAAGCCGGGATTAAAAGACAGAGGCACAGGAACCGAAAAAATTGAAGAGTTGATAAAGCTCCGGTTCCCGTTAGCAAGGGTAGATCGTTTTGATTTCGAAACAACCCGAAGCAAATTAAGGGAGAACAGGATACTAAAGGATTTTGCACAGCATAAGCTTGATATTCTTGTAGGTACACAGATGATAAGCAAAGGCTTCGACTTCGAAAACCTCTCTTTGATATGTCTCTTGCAGGCCGATAGCATGCTTGCGATACAGGATTTCAGGGCGAACGAAAGAGCACTTCAGCTACTCACACAACTCTCGGGGAGGGCGGGAAGAAAGTATAAACAGGGGAGAATAATTATACAGACGGCCCAAGCAGAGCATCCTGTTTATATGAGCTTTGCTCAGGAGCAGGAAACTATTACAGATTTGTTGAAAGAGAGGAAGGAGTTTGACTATCCTCCATTTGTAAGGCTTATTAAAATTACTCTCAGTTGTACAGACAAAAATAAATTGAATCTGGCTGCAAATAAGATGGCAGAGTTTATGACCGATTGGGGAGTCAAGGAGTTTTCTGGACCTTTCTCACCACTAATTGACAGGTTGAGAGGTGAGTATATGCTTCAGTTCTGGCTTAAGCTTCCTAAGGACAGTACAGTTTCCTCAATCAAAAAAAACATTACTCAAGGAATTGATAAACTGATTATTAAGGAGTATTCATCGGTTAAGATATCTCTGGATGCCGACCCTCTTTAATCAATTTAACCCTAAACGTAATAATATTAGTTATGCAAAAAAAGATTTTGTAATTTTGCATGTTGACTAGGCAAATAATGTATATTTTATCATATGGGAAAAATCATAGCAATAGCAAATCAGAAAGGTGGAGTCGGTAAGACCACTACAGCAATCAATCTGGCTGCCTCTCTGGCGGTAATGGAAAAAAAAACATTAATAGTTGATGCTGATCCTCAGGCAAATTCTACCTCTGGATTTAATTTCGACCCTGATTCCAACTCGCAGCTAACGCTTTATGAAACCCTTATTGGAAATGTCAATATAAAGGAGATACTTCTCGATACCGATATCCCTGGCTTAAAACTTGCGCCTTCTCATATCAACCTTGTTGGTGCAGAAATTGAGATGCTCAATATCCCTGACAGAGAACTCGTTTTAAAACGCTCCCTTGATTCAATAAAAAATGATTATGACTTTATAATCATAGACTGTTCCCCTTCTCTTGGCGTTATCACCATAAATTCTCTGTCTGCTGCAGATTCTGTACTTATTCCTGTTCAATGTGAATATTTTGCTCTTGAAGGTCTGGGGAAGCTTCTTAACACAATTAAACTGGTTCAGAACAGACTAAACCGCAATTTGCAGATTGAGGGTTTTCTTCTGACTATGTTTGACAGCAGGCTGAGACATGCAAATCAGGTTGTAGAAGAGGTTAAGAATCATTTTAACGAAATGGTTTTCAACACAATTATTCAAAGAAATGTAAAGTTGAGCGAAGCTCCCTCTTTTGGAAAGCCTGTGATTTTACATGACGCCGTTTCAGTAGGTTCCAATAATTACCTGAATCTTGCAAAAGAGATTATTAAAAAGAATTCATAGTTTACAAAATGAAGAAACCAGTTTTAGGAAGGGGACTTGGTGCCCTTATATCGGATGCCGGCAATATGCAGTTCAACAGGCCGTCCACATCTGAGACACCCCCGTCGCTTGCATCCATAGCTGAAATACCTGTTGGTAAAATCGACGCAAATCCATATCAGCCAAGAAGCACTTTTGACGAAGACTCGCTTGCAGAACTAGCAGAATCAATTAAATCTCTGGGACTGATCCAGCCAATCACTGTAAGACTGGTCGAGGGTCACAGGTTTCAGATAATAAGTGGAGAGAGACGATTCAGGGCTGCAACCGTTGCCGGTTTGACTACAATACCGGCATATATACGTAAGGCCGATGATCAGGGCATGCTGGAGATGGCAATTGTGGAGAACATACAGCGCGAGAATCTTGACTCTATTGAAATAGCTCTCAGTTTCCAGAGACTGATAGAAGAGTGCAATCTTACGCAAGAGGCCATGGCAGACAGGGTTGGGAAAAAGAGAACAACAATAACCAATTATCTCCGTCTTTTAAAATTACCGGCTGAAATACAACTTGCAATAAGAGCTAAAATGTTGTCGATGGGACACGCAAGGGCACTTCTGGCACTAGACAACTCCAGAAAACAATTGAAGCTCTGCAACCAGATTATTGAACAGGATCTTTCCGTCAGACAGGTAGAGGCAAAAATAAAGAAACTAGCAGGTACCGACATCTCCAAGAAGAATATAGATAACAACCCAGAACTGGATGATTCATATTTCAGGCTCCTTGATATATTTGGCAGATATTTCAACAACAACATCAGCCTCAAGAAAGGTGACAATGGAAAGGGTTCTATTACTATCCACTTTTCCGGAGATGAAGAGATTGTTAATTTCTTAAAGGCGATTGAGCAAGCAAACATCTGACCTGTATGATGAGAAACAGGATTTTCATACTCATATTGGCTCTTTTGGTTACCTATTCATCAAAAGCTCAGTTTAGCGGGGGAACGTTCGGGAAAGTTGGTCCTCCGGGGTCGACAAATCAGCAGAATAACCAGACAAACACAGAAGATGAAGACTTGGGACCTAGACCTCCTGCGTACACTCTGAAAAGATATTTTAAAAGCCTTGCTGGTAAAGATTCTTTGACAATTTCCCGTATGTGGGGTGGTTCGATAATATTACCCGGTACCGCACAGATTTACAACAGAGATTACTGGAAGCTGCCTGTATTGTATGGAGGTATAGCAACATTCCTGTATTCCGGATACAAGAACAACCTCAAATGGCTGGAAAGCGGAGATACCAGATATAAAACTAACAGGGACCTCTTATATATGGGGGCAATTTTCACTTATTGGGGTGGAGTAATGGATGGGGTTGTGTGTTACAAGTATCATAAGGATATACTCCCTGCCCGTGCTTCTCTCTACTCTGCATTGCTGCCCGGACTGGGACAGGCATACACCGGAAACTACTGGAAGATTCCTATTTTTTACGGCGGCTTTATTACATGTGGATACTTTATCTACTCTAACAACCTTCAATACCAGAGATACCGCGACCTTTACAACGAAGCAAGCAAACCGGGCTCGACTCTTACCGGAAGGTATAATGTTGAGACATTAAAGTATTTCAAGGACAGCTACAGACGATATCGTGATTATTCCATACTTTCAGGTCTTATTGTCTATGCACTCAATATTATTGACGCTAATGTATTTGCACACCTTCAGGATTTTGACATTAGTGACGACCTTTCTGCGTCATTTGGCCCGGGGATAATACAGCCCCTCAATTATCAATTTACTAACAATCTGAACCCTGCTTTTGGTCTTCAGATGAAATTAAACTTCTAAATAATGAAATTAAATACATCATACTCCTCTCTTTTTAAAACTCTTTTAATTTCCCTTTTTATAATGTTCCTCTCTTCGGAGGTTTCATACGGTCAGATTTTTTCAAAAAAACCCAGCCGTAAATCAATGGAGCAAGAGATATCGAAGCTAAGGAAAGTAATAGATTCTCTTAAACAGGAACTGGAAGTTAATGTAATTCAATTATCGGATACGGTAAGCAGTAATGACACTATTAACCCAGGTGCCCTCAGCTTTTTTGAGGGAGAAGATTTTATTGAGCCTGCTCTTCCTACAGACAGCTTGCTTAATATTTGGTATGTCCAGAAAAACCTGTCACTGGAAAACAATTTCCCTGTAGATCTGGACAGTAGCAATTTCACTTCTGATGTTCCGGATTCTGTTTTCATCCGCAGGTTGAAGTCTATGAACTCATTTATTCCGCTTCCGTACAATAACATTATCAAGAACCATATAATATATTACACTCAGAAGATACCGAACAAGATAGACCTTGTACTCGGGCTAAGCAGCTATTACATGCCAATTTTTGAGGAGATACTGGATGAATACGATCTCCCAAAAGAGCTTAAGGTAATGGCAATAATTGAATCGGCATTGAACCCCAGAGCTACATCAAGGGTAAATGCAAAAGGTATGTGGCAGTTTATGTACAGAACTGCTTTACAGTACAATCTTAAAATAAACTCCTATGTAGATGAAAGACTGGATCCTGTAGCATCTGCCCATGCCGCAGCCAAGTACCTTAAAGATGCATACACAATATTTGGAGACTGGTCCCTTGCAATAGCCTCGTATAATTGTGGAGCCGGAAATGTTAACAAAGCCATCCGAAGAGCTGGTGGCACTAAAGATTTCTGGAAGATTTATCCTTTTTTACCCAGGGAGACCAGAGGTTATGTTCCCTCTTTTGTAGCTGCCCTATATACTCTCAACTACTATAAAGAGCACCGGATAAGCCCGAGACAAATCTCATTACCTGCTCATGTAGACACTTTTATGATATACAAGCCTCTTCATTTTGGACAGATATCTGAGTTGGTAGGTATTTCCAAAGAGGAACTAAGCGACCTTAATCCACAATATACTAAAGAGATAATCCCAGGATCAGAGGGAGGTATGATTTTAAACCTTCCTTTCAACTACACTTCTGCATTTGTAGACAAAGAGCAGATTATTTATGGATACAAGGATAGTCTGTACTTTAATACCATAAACGAATCCAAAACATCGTCATTCGAAAATACTTCTATAACACATACCGTAAAGAAGAATGAGACACTAAGCAAAATTGCCCAGAGATACAAGGTCAGGTTATCTGACCTGCAAGCTTGGAACAGAGTGAAATCCAATATAAAACCCGGCCAAAGACTGGTAATATATTCAAACGGGGCACCAAAAAACACAGTTGCATCGGCATCTGTTTCGAAGTCTGAAGCTCGTTCATCATCTAACAAGACGACATCTTCAAACGGATATGTGCATTATACAATTAAGAAAAACGACACCCTTTGGGAGATCTCAAGAAAATTTGATGGCGTTACCCTTAATGATCTTATGAAACTTAATGGCTTCAACAAGAAAAGTAAAATCAAACCGGGAGATAAAATAAAGATCAAGCCAATATAATTTGTCAGAATCTCCACATTATCTGAACTTTTGCTTCACTTTTAGAGGGGCCCTTTATCATATCGGGCCCCTCTCCTGTTATATCCCTGTCGAGATATCGTGTTTGAGCAAGCCTCAGCCACAAATCAACTGCTTTTAGGGGTTTCACGTGAATATTCATGTACCATCTAAATCCTTTGCCATAGCTAACTGGCACAGAGTATCCGTAAAGCACATCTCTTTCGTAGGAGTATATTCTCACATCCCAGACAGATGCGTTAAAGGCTGCCAATCTGAGTGATACGTCAATTTTTTTATTTAGAGACTCATATATTACTTCGTGATAAAAATGAAGCCCTGCTTTTAATTGCGCGCCATCTAAAGCAACAAGGTCAACTCTGTTTACAAACTTTATTTTATCTGTCACCTTATAGTCGATACTGTACCTTAACGAGTATTTTTTCATGGTCTGTACAAATTTTAGATAGCTTGTAACACTCTGCCCCCTTTTATAACTTGCAGTAAATGTAATATTGTGATAGCCGCAGAGAATCTCTGCTCCGGATGTCAGTCGCCAGTACTTTCCAGCGTTGTAAGCAAATAATGCCTTAACTCCCATTTCGTCATTTGGCATCGCTGAACGAGATACTGCGCCGGCAAAGGGTGCAAAATATTTTTTTGAGTAGTCCCTTAGAAGAACTGAAGATTCAAACCGGCTGTCAGGTGAGTAAATAATACCGGCCAGCCAGGCAAAAGAGGCAGTATGGTCAGATGCCACCTCTCCAAAGACTCTTATTTTATCAAGTACCCAGTATACATCAATCGCTACATTCCCTCCATATCCATTGTGATATCTGTCCTTGAACTGTTTCAGAGGGTCATCACCACCGTATGAGAGATTAAATTTGTACAATATTGCAGTATAGCCCAGCTTTAACCTATCTGCGGAATAAGATATGTTGGACCCGAGTAATGAGCCACTCAATGATCTCCGTCTTTCTAAGGTTGTTGTTGTATTGTGCAGACCCGTTTTAAGAAACGATGTATATTTTCCTTCTTTATCAATTCGGGCATCATATTTTCTGCGAGAACAAAAAAATGTAATCTTGAATCTCTTCAAATTTACAGTCGTTGAAATTCCTCTCATTGAAAGGTTTTCATCAGTAGAATTGTATGGATTCAGGCCCATCTCAGACTTTCTTAATGACCTTGGTTCGCCGGATGAACTGAGGGAAAAGGAGTTCCATACAACCAACCCTTGTCCGAACCTGGCTGAATAGTCTCCTATAACAAGAGTCTCAACAGGTCCTGTCTTACTGAGAGAAATATTAATACTGCTATAATCTACTCCCCTCTCGCCACCGTCTCTCTCAATTGTAAGCGCTAGCCTAAGTTTATCAGAATAATTATACTTGTATTGAAGATAATTTTGCCCCGGTGGACCAAGATACCTGCTGTTTGGATACTTCACGAATTCCTCCCGTGAAATAGGTGTGTAGCCCTGTTGTTTCTCTATTAAGCCTTTACCTCTGACTAGTATCTGCGATCTGCCATCCTTAAGAAATGCCCCGGCATTGAAAGCCAATTTAGATTCATTTGTACCTGTATATAAAAAGGGTGCAAGCATATCTGCGACCTCATTGTCGATTCCAGGTATAAGCATTAACTCATTGATGGACAATAGAGAACCATATTCCTTACGATAATCGATGATTGACTCTATCTGAAAGTCATTCAATATAACAAGCCTCTCTAAATCCTTTCTTGAGGCACTGTTAATGTTGAGAGGAGATACCAGCATATTCTGGTACATCTCAATTATCTCCTCTGTTATATCCGGGTTGCTCTCCCCTTCGGATATTATGCTTTCTGCATATTCCGATATAATTCTGACAACCGCCTCAGGAATGTACCTGCTTCCGGTACCCTGACAAAAAAGCACATCGCCGCCGGTAAGCAGCAATGCAATTGCAATCAACCTCCTCATAAATCCTTCCCCTCATACAACTAAAAAATGGTGTCTAATTAACTTTGAATTCGTATTCTACCTTTTCAAGTTCCTTATTAGCCTTGACAATCTTTTCTGCCAGCTCAGCCTTGAATTCCCTCATCTTTTCCAGAAGTGCCTCGTCTGCAGTAGCAAGTATCTGAAATGCCAGAATAGCAGCATTTCTTGCACCATCAAGCGCGACCGTAGCCACAGGTATACCAGAAGGCATCTGAAGTATAGAGAGGATGGAATCCCATCCGTCTATAGAGTTTGATGATTTGATAGGGACACCTATTACAGGAAGCGGTGTAAGGGCCGCGATGATCCCAGGTAAATGTGCAGCTCCACCCGCACCGGCGATAATAACCCTGACTCCTCTCCTGTCGGCATTTTTTGCAAAATCCATTACTTGTTCAGGAACTCTGTGAGCCGACAATGCATTAATCTCAAACGGAATCTTCATCTCATTCAGAAATTCTGCTGCCTGCTTCATAACAGACAGATCTGATGTACTTCCCATAATTATGCTAACTTGTGGATTCATTGGCTGTTCACTTAAATTGGTTTTAGACAAAATTAATACTTAATTTCGCGGGCACAAATATTTTTTAACATGGAGCGCATTAAACTACATGACAAGTTCTTTAAGGTATCTATTCCTTACAGCAAAATAGAAGAGAGCATTAAAACAGTAGCCGATCAGCTGAACAAAGATTACAAAAATGTTGAAACCCCGCTTTTTCTCTCCGTTTTAAATGGCTCTTTCATGTTTACTGCAGATCTTATGAAGTCTGTCAATTTTAATTGTGAAATTTCTTTTATTAAACTTTCTTCTTACAGCGGTGTTGAATCAACAGGTGAGATCAAGCAGATTATTGGAATAAACAAGCCACTTAAAGGCAGATCTGTGATTATCATTGAGGACATTGTGGACACAGGTGCAACTATTGAGGAGCTATACGCTCTTTTGCAGAAGCAAGAGGTGAAAGAGATAAGGATATGCACGTTGCTTTTAAAACCTGATGCGTATAAAAAGGACATTGATATAAACTATGTTGCATTAAATATTCCAAATGACTTTATTGTTGGTTTCGGGCTGGACTATAATGAACTTGGAAGACAGTACAAGGATATATACGTATTAGACAATAGCGGAGCATGAAATACTATATAATTTTTGGCCCTCCGGGTGCAGGAAAAGGGACCCAATCGTATTTACTGGCCGAGAAATTCTGTCTCCGGCACATCTCTACCGGAGAGTTGTTAAGGAAGGAGATTGAGAAGAAGAGTGAACTGGGACTTTTAGCAAAATCTATCATAGATAAAGGTTGCCTTATAGATGATGCCACGGTTCTGGAGATGATAAGAAAAGAGATTTTTGCCAATAAGCCGGATGTTTCAGGGTTCATTCTTGACGGATTTCCGAGAACAATAGAACAGGCAATTTCTCTGGACAAACTTCTGACATCGCTCGGTAGAAAGGTAGACGCCGTTATCTCTCTTGAGATTGATGACGATGTTATGATTAAAAGGATTCAAAACAGGGCAAAGATTGAGGACAGAGTAGATGATATGGATTTTGAAACAATTCAAAACAGGATAAAAACATATCACAAGAAAACTGAGCCTCTTATAAAATATTATACCGAAAAAGGAAATTACTTTCCTGTGAACGGAGAGTCTTCCATAGAGGAGGGATTCCACGATATATGCAAAATAATCAATAAAATAAATAATGAGTAGCACCAATTTTGTAGACTATGTCCGTCTTCTTTGCCAATCGGGCAATGGAGGAAAGGGCTCCATGCACCTCCACCGGGAGAAATTTGTCGCAAAAGGAGGTCCTGACGGAGGAGATGGCGGTAGAGGGGGACATATAATTCTCCGTGGAAATAGTCAATACTGGACGCTTATTCACTTAAGATACAGGAAACATGTAAGGGCCGTCCACGGTGGAGCCGGCAGCGGCACACTCTGTCATGGTGCAGATGGCGACGACATCTATCTTGAAGTACCACTAGGCACAGTAGCAAAAGATGCAGAGAGTGGTGAGGTTCTTTTTGAAATTACTGAAAACGGAGAGGAGAAGATAATTGCAAAGGGCGGACGTGGAGGTTTGGGCAATGCTAACTTCAAAAGTGCAACAAACCGCACTCCAAGGTATGCACAGCCCGGAGAACCGGGAATAGAGAACTGGTTTATCCTTGAGCTTAAGATTCTGGCAGACGTTGGGCTTGTCGGTTTTCCGAATGCCGGTAAATCCACTCTGCTTTCTACAATTTCTGCTGCAAAACCTAAAATTGCCGATTACCCATTCACAACACTGGAACCAAATCTGGGAATTGTAGACTATTACGACCACAAATCCTTTGTAATGGCAGATATCCCTGGTATAATTGAAGGTGCACATGAGGGCAAAGGACTTGGGTTAAGGTTTTTAAGGCATATTGAACGCAACTCAATGTTGTTGTTTATGATTCCGGCAGATAGTAAAGACATTAAGAATGAATACAAGATACTTCTAAACGAACTAAAGCAGTATAACCCGGAATTATTAGACAAACAACGGATTCTTGCCGTAACCAAGTCTGACATGCTTGACGAGGAGTTAAAGAAAGAGATAAAAAAACATCTCCCGAGAAAACTTCCCAGTTTATTCATATCGTCGTTCAGCGGTGAAAATATACAAGAGCTTAAGGATCTTCTCTGGAAACATCTAAATAGCTAACTTTCTGATGTTTGACCAACTAATAGAGCTGGACAGATCCATTTTTCTGGCATTAAATGGATTTCATTCACCTTTTTTTGATCAGGTGATGATTATATTCTCTGCCCGCGCACCATGGATTGCTCTATATCTGTCAATAGCTCTGTACATGTTCTTCACATTTAAATGGGAAATACCTGACGGATCATTAAAACCAAAATTCAGAATTATAAGAAAACCTTTGGTTTTTGCATTTATTGCTCTTGCAGGAGCTATAGTGACATTTACATTCACCGATATCTTGTCTGCTCAGATTAAAGATCTTGCAGAGAGACCCAGACCTGCCTATGATCCTGTTATTGGATCATTTGTAAGAATGCTGGAATATAAGGGAGGTATGTATGGATTTCTTTCAAGCCATGCTGCAAATGTATTTGGGCTGGCAATGTTCACCTCCTTGGTTTTCAAACGCAAGTATTACTCAATAACTATATTCTTCTGGGCCTTTGTGGTCAGTTACAGCAGGATATACGTTGGGAAACATTTTCCCCTTGATGTTCTTTGCGGTGCTGTTCTTGGCCTTTTAACCGGCTGGTGCATATATATGATTGTTTCTCATTTATTCAAACGATATAATACACCTTCGGGTAAATCAGATGTATTACATAATTGACCACTCTACCGATCCCTACTGGAACCTTGCTGCTGAAGAGTATCTGTTCAAAAACCTGGACAAACCGGTTTTCAGACTGTGGCAGAATGACAATGCGATTATCATTGGTCTGCATCAGAATGCTCTTGCCGAGATCAATCTTGACTATGTAAGGAAAAATAACATAAAGGTTGTAAGGAGACTGACCGGAGGCGGAGCTGTCTATCACGATATGGGGAACGTAAACTTCACATTCATAGACAACCGTATTGACAACGAAGATACCTCCAGCATGTTCGCCCGTTTTACAAAACCAATAACTGACTCTCTGTGTAAGTTAGGAGTTAAGGCCTATCTGGAGGGAAGAAATGACCTGCTAATCGACGGAAAAAAGTTCTCAGGCAATGCAGTTGCCGTTTACAAGGACAGGGTCCTCCAACATGGCACACTTCTCTTCTCATCTTCTATGAATACTTTAGGAAATGCTCTTGCCAGCAGACCGGAAAAATTTGTAAGCAAATCAGTAAAATCAAATATTGCGCGGGTAACAAACATAAGTGAACATCTGGAGCATCCTATGAATATTTCTGAATTCATGAATTTCATGGAAAGAGAGATAAATACAATTAACCACAATCTTTACCATCTATACTCCTATTCCGACAAAGATATAGCATCCATTCAGAAACTCAGGGATGAGAAATACAGTCAGGACTGGTGGAACTTCGGATCATCTCCTGTTTATCAATATTCAAAGGTGAAACAGTTTCCCGGGGGTCTGGTTGAGGTTTATATAAAAGTCGGCAAAGGAGTAATTACAGATATCAAAATCTATGGAAGCTATTTCTTTATAAAGGAGACGCATGAAATTGAATCACTGCTTACAGGAGCTGCTCATACTCCCGAAGGTATTGGTGAACAGCTCAAAAAGATAAACCTCTCCGACTACTTTGGAAACGTAGAGGGAGAGGAGTTCTTAAGTCTTTTCTGGGACTAGTGTATGTCTATATTTCCTTCCTTTTCTCTTTGTATTTTACAAGGATATCTTTAAGCACATCTGCACAATCTACCAATGCGTCTTCAAATTTTATAGAATGACGCTCAACTACCAGGTCATTACCTGGCATGTCCACCCTTATCCTTACATTTTTATTTTCATGATCGGGTAAAAGGCTTAATACAACTTCTACTCTTTGTATTTCATCATAATACCTTGAAAGCTTTGAGAGCTTTTTCTCGATGAAATCTATCAGCTTCTGATCTGCGTTAAACTTGAGTGACTGAATTCTAATGTCCATTTTATCCTCCTTTTTTTGCTCGTGGATGAGCGGTTAAAAATACTTTTTTAAGTTGTTCGAACGAATTATGAGTATAAACCTGAGTTGCTGCAAGAGATGAGTGACCGAGTACCTCCTTTATACTATTAAGATCTGCACCATTATTCAACAAATGTGTGGCAATGCTGTGTCTGAGTATATGCGGCGACCTTTTGCCTGTAAATCCCTCAACCCCTCTTAGCTCCTTTGTTACAATTTTATTAACAAAGGAGAGGTAAAATGGTTGACCGGAATCTGTCAGAAAAAAGTTACTATTGTTGCTTACCGGGTATATCTCCTTGAATTTAACAAGATAAAACGCAAGTTCTTCCTGAAGAGTCTCCGGAAGAGGTATCTCCCTTTGTTTATCTCCTTTACCTACCACTCTTAACACTGCCCTGCTCACATCCCAGTCCGATATTTTAAGGTTTGCCAGTTCTGCCCTTCTTAACCCAGTACAATAAAGGGTAGAAATAATAGTGCGGTTTCTGAGTGCATAAAAATCCTCGGGATCGTACTCCTTGTCGAAATAGTGTTCAACAGCATTCTGAGTGTAGAATTCAGGAAGTTTTTTTGATTGTTTTGGTCTGGGAACCCTCTTAACAGGATTTGCCTTGATATATCCCTTTTTCACAAGATAGTTTGAGTAGCTGCTAAGTGCAGAGAGTTTCAGATTCATTGTCCTTGATGATAGACCGGAGTCAAGTCCCGTTGCAACAAATCCCCTGATTGTATTGGGATGAAGGGCCACATATCCATCTTCGTCATCTGAAAGCGATGCATAACCATAAAACTCTCCGATGTACCCTGCATAGAGCGCCAGTGTTCTGGGAGAATACCTTTTGTTAACTTTCAGATAATCTATAAACTCAGTGAGCTCTCTCATAATTATTCTTTGCTACTAATTTACAAAAAAAAATGACACTTTGTAAAAACAAAGTGCCATTTTTTTAAATTATTTCAGGTAATTACTCCTCGTTTAAGCGAAGAGCTTGTACATAAATTGCTTTCTTAATTTCATCGCGTCTTTTAACAGAATTCTTGGTAAAAGTTTTTCTGCTTCTAAGTTCACGAACTATGCCGGTCTTCTCAAATTTACGTTTAAATTTCTTTAACGCTCTTTCAATATTTTCACCCTCTTTTATTGGTACTATAATCATACGGCAAACACCTCCTTTTTTTAGAATCACAAAAGTATGGATAATTTTGATATCAGACAACTTATTAAACTGATTTTTCCTAAATTTGCAGAATTAAATAGATAAATATGGACTTAACAGAGTTTCAAAGACAAGTTTCTCAAGGTATACCGGAAATACTACCAGAACCTAAACCTTATGAAAAAGATATAAATCATGCTCCTAAGAGAAAAGACATACTCTCTTTTGAAGAGAAAAAGCTTGCACTTCACAATGCCTTAAGATATTTTCCGGCAAAGCATCATGCAACACTTGCACCGGAATTCGCAAATGAATTGAATGAGTACGGAAGGATATATATGTACAGGTTCAGGCCTGACTATAAGATATCTGCCAGATCTTTATATGATTACCCACATAAGTCGGTACAGGCAGCTGCCATAATGCTTATGCTCAGCAATAACCTTGACTATGCCGTTGCACAACACCCCCATGAACTAATAACATACGGCGGTAATGGAGCAGTATTTCAGAATTGGGCCCAGTACTTGCTAACAATGCAGTATCTTTCTCAGATGACCGACGATCAGACCCTTGTTCTATACTCCGGACACCCTATGGGATTGTTCCCTTCACATAAAGATGCTCCAAGGGTAGTTGTAACAAATGGCATGGTTATTCCCAATTATTCCGGCAAGGATCATTGGGAAAAATTCAATGCACTAGGTGTTTCGCAGTATGGGCAAATGACGGCAGGATCGTTTATGTACATTGGTCCTCAGGGCATTGTCCATGGAACGACAATAACCGTTCTTAACGCCGCAAGAATGAGATGCGGTTCAAAGGATAAGGACCTAAGAGGTAAAATATTTGTAAGTTCCGGTCTTGGAGGTATGTCAGGAGCCCAGCCAAAAGCAGCTGTTATTGCAGGTGTTATTGGTGTGGTTGCAGAAATAAATCCAAAAGCAGTTCATACAAGACATTCACAAGGTTGGGTAGATGAAGTGTTCTGTGATCTTGATGAGCTTGTTAAGAGAATAAACGAAGCAAAAGAGAATAAAGAGGCTGTCTCGCTTGCTTATCAGGGAAATATTGTTGACTTGTGGGAGAAATTCAACGATGTTGGGATGGAAATCGATCTGGGAAGCGACCAGACATCTCTGCACAACCCTTGGTCAGGTGGATACTATCCTGCTGGTATTAGTTTTGAAGAATCGAACCGGCTAATGTCCGAGGAGCCTGAAAAATTTGCAGAACATGTGAGATCCTCATTGAGGAGACATGCAGAAGCAATCAATAAACTTACAGCAAAAGGAATGTATTTCTTTGATTATGGCAATGCATTTCTGCTTGAGGCATCAAGAGCTGGAGCAGATATTCTTCTGGCTGACGGGAGATTCCGTTATCCATCGTATGTTCAGGATATTATGGGGCCACTCTTTTTTGACTACGGGTTCGGTCCATTCAGGTGGGTATGTACATCTTCAGATCCTAAAGATCTTGAGATGACCGATTCTATTGCAGTAGAAGTTCTTGAAGATATCATGAAAAGTGCTCCTGATGAGATTGTCACTCAACTGGCAGACAACATTCACTGGATAAAGGAAGCCGGAACAAATAAGCTGGTTGTTGGCTCACAGGCCCGTATTCTATATGCCGATGCAGAAGGAAGGATCAAAATTGCCATGGCTATGAACAATGCTGTCCGCGAGGGGAGAGTTTCTGCACCTATTGTTCTCGGGAGAGACCACCATGACGTTTCTGGTACTGATTCACCTTTCAGGGAGACATCTAACATATATGACGGCTCAAGCTTTACCGCAGATATGGCTATTCAGAATGTTATAGGAGACTCTTTCCGCGGTGCTACATGGGTATCTATACACAATGGAGGCGGTGTTGGCTGGGGAGAGGTTATTAACGGTGGATTCGGCATGGTGATAGATGGCAGCGAAGATGCCGACAGGAGAATTAAGAACATGCTTCACTGGGATGTCAACAATGGGATTTCTCGCCGTGCATGGGCCAGAAACAGTAGTGCCCTCTTTGCCATTAAGCGCGAAATGGAGAGGACCCCTGAGCTTAAAGTTACGATACCGAATTTTGCCGATGAAGATCTAATTAGCAAGACCGCTGATCATGTTTTTAACAGGAAACCCTAGTTTACCGGCATAATTTTTTAATTCTTCCAGAATTACCGGATCTATATCTCTTTCACGGGATAGAATCCAGAGATACTCACCTGTTGGTCCGCCAACAAGTGCATAGGTATAATCTTTATCTACCTTAAGAACCCAATAATCGCCCGAAAACGGCCAGAAAAAGCTTACTTTTAATTTCCCGGGTTCTTTTGGATCAGGAGCCCAGGCTCTGCCTTTTGCCTGCTTTATCCTAGTCTTGTCGTTGATGAGTCTGCCCTCGTTAATAACTATTATTGTTCCGTCATCATCAATACGATAGGATGCAGTGTTTTCTTCCAGCCCCTCTTCGAATGTATTTGGCAGCCTTGAGATCTCATACCATTTACCCATATATTTATTGATATCAAACTCCTGAACTGTATCTAAAGTAAGATAAGCCGCAGAACATGATGCAAGAGTCAATAAGGAAAACAGAGATACTATATATTTCATAATTTTAATATTCATTTTATTACATTGTAATTGCAACAAATTCTATACCGAAAAAGGTTTTTTATTCTTTCTCCAAAGTGTATCAATTATTACACTAATCAAAATTTGTTAATTCTACTTTTGTGACATAAATATAGATAAAAAAATGAAAAGAACAGTTATAAAGATTGATGAAAGCCTTTGCAACGGCTGTGGCAATTGTGTAAGCGGTTGTCACGAAGGGGCACTGCAAATGATTAATGGAAAAGCAGTGATGGTTAGTGAGCTTTATTGTGATGGACTTGGCGCCTGTATTGGAGAATGTCCGGTAGGAGCAATAGAATTGATCGAAAAGGAGGCTGAGCCTTATGATGAGATTGCAGTAATGGAAAGGATTGCTCCAAAAGGAGAAAAGGCCATAACAGCACACCTTAAGCATCTAAAGGAACATGGTGAGAGTGAGTGGCTTGAAATAGGCATTAACTGGTGCAGGGAGCAAAATATAAGTATTGACTCCGCACTGTTTTCTGTCGAAAAACCCAAAATGGCATGTGGTTGCCCGGGGTCAATGGAGAGGGACTTCAGGAACGCTGCTCCAGCTGCTGTTGCTGCTGTTGGGTCAATAAACTACACACAAAAATCACAGTTAATGCAATGGCCGGTACAACTTCACCTTCTCAACCCTGCAGCATCGTTTTTCCAGGGAGCAGATGTACTGCTTGCTTCTGACTGCTCTGCATTCACAGCCGGAAATTTTCATGAAACTTTTCTTAAAAACAAAACTCTGGCCATTGCCTGTCCTAAACTTGACAGCAACACCCAGAGTTATGTAGAAAAAATTGCATCAATGATGGACGATGTGAAGATCAATACTCTTACTGTACTGATGATGGAGGTTCCATGTTGTGGCGGATTACTCGGGTTTGCAAAATCGGCAAGAGAAAAAGCTGCCCGTAACGTTCCAATAAAAGCAATTATCCTGAGCGTACACGGAGAAATCCTCTCAGAAAACTGGGTCTAGGTCATTTGCTCTTTGAGAAAAGCAGGTTGTCCAAAGAATACTTTCCAGGACCTAGCAGGAAAAGAGCAACAAACACCAGTAAATAAATCAGAGCCATCTCTCTTACCTGAAAAGGGTCAGCGGCATGTGTGACAAATGCAGCAATTATCATAGTGAATGCCAGAGGTATAAGGGAAAGTCTTGTAAGTAAACCGGCAATAACAAATATGGCAGCAAAAAACTCTGCTCCTATTGCCAGTATAAGGGAAAGTTCCGATCCCAATCCTATAGGGTCAGGAAATCCCTGTGAGAAGGAATCAAAGCCCTGTATCTTTGCCCATCCATGTGTCATTATCATTAATGCAATGCCCACTCTTAAAAGCAAAAGAGCTGCTGAAAGTGCACTATCTTTGAGCGGGGATCCATAGAGTATAAATTTTTTCATTTTCGCTATTTTAATTTAATTGCTTTGTCTGAAAAAAGGATTAAGAATATTCTCTATATCTACAAATGCCTTTTGCATTACCTCATATACTACACCACCAATCTGAGCAGCCATTTTCCCTGAATCCATCCTTGATATTCTGGTTTTTCCGTCAGATGTTTCATATACAGAGATCCTACATGGCATCAGGCTTGAATAGAGACGTTCGTGATCACTTTCAAGAAGCTTTACAGAGTAGGAGGGCTTACAAAGTTCAAGTACCTTCACCGGTAACACCTCAAAGTTGTTTTTATGAAGTGTCTCCTGCAGGTCATGTACATGAGTCACTTTCCAACCGATTGAGACAATTGATTCAGTCAATTTGTCTACTGTTTCGTTAAATTTATATTTGCTTTCGTTTTCTATAAACATTTCCATGATCTTATATATTTTTAATAATATTTGAGAGGGACTCCGGGAGCTCTACACTTTCTGTCTCTATAACCTTAAGTGTCCTTTTCCCCTCTTTCGACAGTGTAAAATACATCTGCCGTTTGTCCTTTTCTCCCATATCTCTTTCTATTAATCCTTTTTCCTCAACTGACCTCAATAGCTTTGAGGTGTTGGAGCAGCTAAGGTGCAGCTGTGACGCAATCTCTCCGGAAGAGAGCCTGCCATCCTTAAGAGAACAAATTACCATTCCCTCATTCAGACATAGTGAATGCTTTGTTAAAAAATCAGTTTCAAATTCACTTATTGAACGACATAGATCTCTTATGGCACAGAGTGTTTTCATTATTAAATCTTCTTAAGTAATACTTTATCTATTATTTTCTTTAGCTCTGCTTTTGGTAAGGCTCCCTGAGCTATTTGCGGAGCTTCTCCCATTGGAATAAAAAAGAGCGTTGGAATACTAGTAATGCCAAAGGCCGATGAAAGCTCCTGCTCCTTGTCGGTATCTACCTTATACACGTAAATAAGTCCGTCATACTCTTCTGCCAGCTGCTCAAGTGCTGGTGCTATAGTTTTGCAAGGACCACACCATGTGGCATAAAAATCAATAATTGCAGGTTTGTCGCCAAGATATTTCCACTCCTTGGAGTTCGTCTCGTAATTGACAACTTTCTTGAGAAATTCTGCCTTGGTAAGATGAATTGTTTTTACTTCTGTTTGTTTTTGAGAGCTCTTTTTATCTGATGTCTTGTCTTTCACATTACCTGACCCGCATGATATAACAACCGCCGACAAAAGGGTGTAAACCAAATATTTTTCTATTATTCTCATTTTCTGTTTCTTTAAATTAAATACTAAAACTTTTGCAAAAGTAACAATTATTTCCATTAAAACAAATTTCCTTTGGAATATATTTTGGGCGTTCTGAACCATACAACAAGATAACGGTAATGACTTATAACGTGCATCACTACAATCCTCCTGCAATAAAGAGGCTTATAGATGCCGGTGCCATTGCAGATGTTATAAAGTCTAATAAAGCAGACATTGTATTCCTGCAGGAGATTGATATCAAAACCAGAAGAGTAGATGGAATAAATCAATCTTTAGAACTGTCCCGTCTTACTGGTCTTAAATATTCAGTCTTTTTTAAGGCTATAGATATATTGGGTGGCGACTTCAATGCCGAACCAGTAAGCAAGGAGATGGGTATAATGTTTAGCCGATATACAAGTTCAACATCAGATTTTGTGGTAACATTTCCAAACATAAACCCTGAAAAGACAAATGACTATCTATTCACAAGAAGAATAGACAAAATAAAATTTATATCACATAAAGTTATACCCGGTATTAATGCATCTGACCACTTACCTGTAATTGCCGTGGTTGAATTTTAAACCTTCAATAAAATATTATGATTACATTTGCGGGCAATAAAAACTTGAAATGATGAAGTACATATACAAGCTTATCCTGAAGATTATGGGATGGAAAATTATGGATACTCCTGTTCCTGAACCCAAATGCATAATTCTGGGTGTTCCTCACACATCCGGGTGGGATTTTGTCATTTCGTATCTTTTTTATCACTCTTATGGGGCAACAGCTTACATAATGGTAAAAAAGGAATTTTTCTGGGGACCTCTTGGTCCGTTTATGAGAGCAATGGGAGGTATTCCGGTAGACAAGAATAAAGGGGCCACTCTTACGAGACAAATTATTGAGGAGTTCAACTCAAGGGAGAGGCTGCACCTTGCTATTGCTCCGGAAGGCACTCGCAAGAATACCGAAAAGTGGAAAACTGGCTTTCACACCATAGCACGTGCGGCAAATATTCCGGTTTATCTTGGATATTTTGATTGGGGTAAAAAAGAGGTAGGAAGAGGAGAAAAATTCGAAATAACCGACGATGTTCAAGGTGACCTTAAGAAGATAAGACAATGGTATAAAAATAAAGGAGTTCAAGGTAAATTCCCGGAAAATTTCAATCCAGGAAGTGATTTGGAATGATAATTGTAATAATTACACTTGGTAATTAAAAAAAACTAATGGAAATTAAGAAATTCAACACTTTAAGAGACCTATATTCTTACTGTACAGATACATTTGCAAACAACAAAGCATTCGCATATAACGGAGGATATTCTTACACTTACAAAGAATTCGGAGACAAGACCAAAGATGTTGCCCAGTTACTGAGTTTGGCCGGTATTGGTAAAGGGGACAAAATCGGTATTCTCAGCCAGAATATGCCTAACTGGCCCGTTGCCTATTTTTCGGCTGTTGCATTCGGCAGGGTTGCTGTTCCAATGTTGCCTGACTTTTCTGAATCGGAAATCAGAAATGTAATTGACCATTCCGAATCAAAAGCCCTTTTTGTATCTAAAAAACTTCTCTACAAGGTTCCCAAAGAGCTTATGGATAGGCTCAATATTGTGATTGATATTGATTCTTTGGAGGTATTGCATAAGGCAAATGATATAGATCCTGTTTCTGAAGTATTTTCAGCTCCCGAAGATCTGGCAACAATCATATACACATCCGGCACAACCGGAAACTCTAAAGGTGTTATGCTTAGCCACAAGAATCTTTGCACACATCTATACGCATCATTTAAGCTTCGCCCAAGTTTTGAATGGGATATCTGGCTATCTGTCCTTCCGCTATCTCATACACTGGAATGCAGTCTTAGCATGATGTTGCCAATGATGAGTGGTGCGTCGGTATACTTCTTAGAGAAAGCCCCTACACCATCTATTCTGGTTCAGGCCCTTAAAGAAGTCCGACCCACAACTATGCTCACAGTACCAATGATAATAGAGAAAATATACAGATCCTCTATTGTTCCTAAATTTCAGGCAAACAGCATAACAAAAGCTTTATATAAAACAACAATCGGTCGTAAGTTCCTTCACAGAGTTGCTGGAAAGAAGCTGATGGAGACATTTGGCGGACGAATCAGATTCTTTGGAATCGGAGGTGCAAAGCTGGATAGCCAAGTGGAACGTTTCTTGCTTGAAGCAAAATTCCCCTATGCAATTGGCTACGGTCTTACAGAGACTTGTCCTCTGCTTGCCGGTGCAATTCCATCAATGGTAAAATGGCAATCTACAGGACCTGCTGTTCATGGCGTAACTTTAAGAATAGATAATCCAAATCCGGAAACCGGAGAGGGGGAAATTGTTGCAAAAGGTCCCAACGTAATGATGGGTTACTATAAGAATCCGGATGCAACTGAACAGGCTTTTACAAAGGATGGCTGGTTCCGTACAAAGGATTTAGGCATAATTGACAAAGAGGGGCGACTCTACATTAAAGGACGGCTGACCAATATGATATTAGGCCCAAGTGGAGAAAATATTTACCCTGAGGAGATCGAGTCAATAATTAACGGTCACTCGATGGTTGCAGAATCTCTTGTTACAGAAAACAAGGGAAAACTGATTGCTCTTGTTCATTTCAATCCTGATAAACTAAAGGCACTTATGGAGGCTACGGAGGAAGCACTTAATGCATACTACCACCAGACAAAGGAACAGCTTGTTAAAAGTTATGAAGATAAAAAAGACGAACTGGTAAAATCGTATGAGGAGAAAAAGGATGAGACAGTAAAGGCTTTCAATGAGAAGATAGAACAATTGAAGAAAGAGGTTTACGAATATGTAAACTCCCGAGTAAACAAGTTTTCAAAAATCTCTTTCGTAGTCGACCATCCCGAACAGTTTGAAAAGACTGCTACCCAAAAGATTAAAAGGTTTTTGTACCACAAAAAGCCTTAAAAGGTAATATCCAGGCGCCCCACATAAACGCCGGCAGTTCCGGTTTGATTGACAATCACTCCCTTTCCTGCCCTGTTTTTCATTATAACGGGCTTTTCAAGGAATGTGTGCGAGTGCCCTCCAATAATTATGTCTATGTTCCTGCTGTATTTTGCAAGTTCGGTGTCCGATGGGTTCACTTTGTTGCCACCATCATACCCAAGATGACTAAGTACAATGACAAGATCGCATTTCTCTCCTACTTTAAGTTGTTTTGCTAATTTGTTTGCAGTTTTTATTGGGTCCTTATATGTAATATCGGCCCGGCCACTTTCTGAAACATAACCCTTCAGATTGAGTAGGACACCAATAATTCCAATTTTTCTCCCCCCTTTGTTAATTATGATCCATGGTTTTACGAGGTCCTTAAGTGGGCTCTTCGAGAAATCAAAGTTAGCACAAAGAGTAGTGTATTTTGCTTGTTTCAACCTCTCGGCCAGCTGTTGTTGCCCGTTGTCGAACTCATGGTTGCCAAGACATACAGCATCGTAACCCATTGCATTGTATAGCATGACTTCCGTTGCTCCTTTGAAGAGGGTGAAATAGGGTGTTCCCTGATTGTAGTCCCCTGCATCCAGAACCAATACATTATTATTTTCGTGTCTGACTTTATCAAAATAATTGGCTACCCTCTGAAATCCTCCATATCCGGCGTTCCTGCCGCTTGTGATTGTCTCAATATTGCTGTGAGTATCGTTTGTATGAAGAATAACCAAATCCTGCGGGTACACTGTCTCTGACAATAAGCCTGAGACTAATGTCAGTAATAACCTTCCTTTATGTAATGCTTTATTCATAATACTAATTCTCAATCTCTACTCTGTTGGTTAGTGATGACTCTATCATCTCTCCTTTTTTTCTGATACCTGCAATTTTTTCAAAAATAGCATCCCTTATAAGAAAACCTGTCTGTTCAACCGCAATAGCCTCTTTAAGTGCCATAACGTTGTCTCCTCCACTGAGGAGAAAATCTATTGTTGCAATCCGGTAGATCTTTGAATCATCAATCTGCACTCCGTCTATAAGAGCCTCCTTTAGTATGCCTCCTTTAATTTCAAGTTGCACGTTATATGACATTGCCTCAACCCTGTTTGCTGCAAAAGATTCCAGTAGTTTCCGCACAGTTGCACCTGTCACATCAAGAATCACAACATAGTTTTCGAATGGGAATATTGAGAATATATCGTACCTTCTGACATTCCCCTTAGGGAGAGTGGCTCTGATGCCGCCAAAGTTGGTTAGTGAAAAATTAACCTTCTCCTTGCTGTGTTTCTGTGCAAACTCCAGCAGGGCATCTACTGCAAAATTTGAGAGCAGGCTCTCCGGTCTTCCCGAACGCATCTCCATTTCAGATACTCCAACAACCTCTTGCATTATCCTGTCCATTTCCGGCTTGAAGAATTCAATGATCCCTTTTACGACTGGTTCCTCCGGTTTGTTTAATGTACTATCCATTAATATCCTGCTCCCTTTAAAGGAAAAACGAAGCTCTTGAGCCTGCACTACTCCTGTAATCAGGAGAATAGTAAGGAATGTCAGGATTTTTCTTGTCATCTTACTGAAGTTTTATAAAAATACTAGTATTTTAACCACTTAATAATTTCTTTCCAGTTGGCCTTCTTTCCGTACATTAAAATACCCACCCTGTATATTTTTGAAGAGATAAGTGTCATTAGAAGGAAAGTGCCGAACAGTATTGCTATTGACAGTGCCATTTCCCATGCAGGAACACCGAAAGGAGCCCTGGCCATCATTACCATCGGCGAGGTGAATGGTATCATGGATCCCCAGAAAGAGAGGCTACTGTCGGGGTATTGAAATGTATGTATCATTATGAAAAGCCCAACAATCAGAGGGAGAGTTACAGGAAGGATAAGTTGCTGTGTGTCTGCCTCATTATCTACAGCGGAGCCAACAGCTGCAAACATTGAAGCATAGAGAAGATACCCCAATATGAAAAAAGCCATAAAAGCGAGAATGATAGGCACAAAGTTTACGCCTGAAAGGGCACTCATTATGTCACCCATTGGAGAATTATCTACAGGTATGGCAGTTACAGATTGTGCCATACCGGCAGGTAGTTGGCTCTTGGCCATATCTATACCCATAACTGATTGTACCCCGAATATTATTCCAACTGTTAGCCCTATCCAGATAAGGAATTGAACCAACGCAACCGATCCTACACCAAGGATCTTACCAAGCATAAGTTCAAAGGGCTTAACTGAAGATATTATCACCTCCACTACTCTGCTGGATTTCTCATCAATGACACCTCTCATTACCATAGACCCGAACATGAAGATAAACATGTATATCATGAAACTCGCAATGTATGCTATTCCCATGTATATCTCAACCATACCAAGTTTTTCGTCTCCCTCCTCGCTTATTGTAAAGGTTTTGACGCTGACTTCGGTATTGATATCTTTTAGAATTGCATCAAGATTTTCAATATTGTATCTGCCCAGTTTCGTTTTTTCGACTGCTTTTTTTACTGTTCTCTCAATCTCTTTTTTTGTATCTATGTTCAGCTGTTTTGTTGAGAAGGCCGAAACTGTAACGTTTGCAGCAGAGTCCAAAGGCGATATCTCTACAAGTGCATACAGATCTTCACTGGCAAAGTTCTTTTTGACTTTTTCCACATCTGCATTTGCATCGAAGAGATAAGTATATTCATCGTTGTTTTTAAAAAAAGGGGCACAAACTTCGGACTTGTCTACAACCATAATCTTTTGTCCCTTCTCCCCAGATGAGAAGGTCATGATTACAGATGGCATTACTATTAAAGCCGCAAAAAAAATCGGAGTAAGGAGAGTCAGGAAAATAAAGGATTTTTTCTTTACTCTTACTGAGAATTCCCTTGAAATTATTAGAAATAGTTTATCTGTTTTCATAGCAAATTGTTAGCTTACCAATTTAATAAATATGTCATTCATCCTTGGAACCATCTCCTTATAAGATACTATATCTAACTTAGTGATGAGTTCCCCTAGTATTTGTGAGGAGTTTGCCTCCTTGTCCACCTCTAGTATTGCTCTACGGCCATTTTTGTGTTCCTCCTGAGAAATGAGTCTGAAAAGAGAGTTACTCTGCAACTCTACCGGTTCAGTAGAACGGTAAAAAACCTCAACTTCATTTTTTCCGTAATGGCTCCTTATTTCATCGAGTCCTCCGCTTACTATCAATTTTGCCTTGTTTATAAGGGCAATATTGTCGCATAGCTCCTCCACCGATTCCATATTGTGGGTAGAGAGAATTATGGTTGCACCGTTTGCTTTCATTGCAAGAATTTCATTTCTTATTAGCTGGACGTTTACAGGATCGAATCCGCTGAATGGCTCATCCAGAATTAAAAGAGATGGTTTATGCAGAACAGTTGTAATAAACTGTACTTTCTGGGCCATTCCCTTTGAAAGTTCCTCTACCTTCTTGTTCCACCAGGCCTGAATACCGAATTTTATAAACCACTCCTTAAGCTCCCTGTTTGCCTGTGCGTGACTCATCCCCTTCAACTGAGCCAGATATATGGCCTGTTCGCCTATCTTCATTTTCTTATAGAGTCCCCTCTCCTCGGGAAGGTAGCCTATATGGACGATATCGGACTGTTTGATGGGATTTCCGTTGAAAAGAACCTCTCCGGAATCAGGAACAGTAATCTGGTTTATGATTCTGATAAGTGTTGTCTTGCCGGCCCCGTTTGGTCCGAGAAGACCAAAGATTGAAGCTTTTGGTACATTAATGCTCACACTATCAAGTGCAGTGAACTGGTTAAACCTCTTAACCACATTGTTACAGCTAATGATACTCATTCTTTATCTATTGTTAAAAAAAGGAAAAAAAACTAAAGTCAGACAAAGATAATTAAACTCTATTTACTTAAAATAGTATTTGAGTATTTTATGAAGCTCTTTTTTAATGATATTATTCAATACCAGATTTGTCAGGTCCGTCATACCGGCTCCTCTGGAGTCCCTGAATCTTATTATTGATCTGGCTACATATCCTCCAAGATATGGGTGCCTTGATAACTCTTCAAATGTTACATCGTTTAAGTCTGCCTTTGATACATTATTTGTATCAACTACAATCCTGTCGGCAAAGAGTTCTAGCCTCTCCTTGTCTATTCCGAATATTTCCAGTAATTGCTCCTTGGCGGCAAATCCTCCCAGACGATCCCTGTACTGAATGATCTTCCTTGCGTAATATGGGCCTATTCCGGGCAGGGACACCAAAGCTGCAGAATCAGCCATATTAAGATACAGGGCCTCTCTTTTATGAGTTTCAAATGTAGTGAAGGACCTTTCTCTTTTGTTTAATACTGTATCTGTCATGGCCTTCTCAATAGTGATACCCGTTTTTACCTTTTTTTTAAACTTCCCTCCCTTTTTCCTGTAATTCACGACCTTGTCAATTTTGTTCGGATCGAACTTTTTGACTTCAATCACTCCCGGTTTTGTACCTGCGGTTTCTTTAACATAATTCTCCGGTTCACTCTTCTCTTCTGCAAATAAAAAAAGCACTCCTTGAACAAAGAGTACTATAAAAATCAATGTTACAACCCCTGATGCGTGGGATTTTGTAATCTTTCCTTCTCTCCTCATCTCTCTCTCCTCCAAAATTTATTATTTATGTTTTCCTGCAACTACAATTACAATCTCTCCTTTAGGTTCGTTAGAACTATACCACTTGACGAGCTCTCCAAGCGGAGCCCTCCTGTTCTCCTCAAATAATTTTGTAAGTTCCCTTGAAACTGATGCCTCACGTTCTTCTCCGAAAGATACAGCTAGTTGCGAAAGAGTCTTAACCAGCCTGTAAGGCGATTCATAGAAGATAATTGTCCGGCTCTCTTCGCTAAGTTCCTTTATTCTTGTCTGACGACCCTTCTTTAATGGAAGGAAACCTTCAAAGCAGAATCTGTCACATGGTAGACCTGAATTTACCAATGCCGGGACGAAAGCAGTTGCTCCAGGCAATGTCTCTATGTCTATACCCCTCTCCTTACACTCTCTCACTAACAGGAACCCCGGATCTGAAATTCCCGGTGTCCCGGCATCACTTATGAGCGCGATTTTCTCACCAGACAAAATTCTCTCTGCAATTCTCTCCACACTCTTATGTTCGTTGTACATATGGTGCGACTCCATCCTGGTTCTGATTTCATATTTTTTTAGTAAAAAAGAGCTGGTTCTTGTATCTTCTGCAAGAATAAGATCAACCTCCTTTAATATTCTCAGCGCCCTAAGAGTTATATCTTCGAGATTTCCGATAGGAGTTGGTATGAGATATAGTTTAGGCATCTAATTTCCTTCTTAGGATCATATAAAACCTGTAAATTATATTAGATGTCTCATCCCAGTCGGGAAAAGCTGCCCTTGTATATTCCAAGGCCTCTTCCATTGAGTTCATTTCATTCAGTTTCTGAATGCTGAGCCGGTATTGCTCATCATCGTCATTGAACAATCCCTTTATAAAAAAAAGTTTGTCGTTTAGTGTAATTGCGTGATTCAAATTTTCGATTGCCGGCCCGGGGATATCGGTTTTCCAGGCAATTACGGCACTTTCAGCAGCATCTAGTATAGATGTTCTTCCGTCATAGAAGAGCTCCATCTCCTCCTCTTCAACAGCAATTCTTAACTTAGACTTCTCATCGGCCGGCAAATGTGGAAGGAACGATTTTGAGACATTAAGCTGGACGTCGGAAAATGATCTTTTCAGTTCTGCTATTGTCTGATTAAGCTTTCTTATCTCTTCGTCCTTTATATTTATTAATCTCTCTGCGTCTTCCTTTTTAAAGTATCCCGAAAGGCTGTATCGCTCCTTCTCTATCATTAATGTATTGAGCTTTTGTTTTATAAGGTCCGTAGCAATATTCAGCTCTTCCCATCTGGCAGGTGATATTGAATCTGCATTGTTTAAAGAGTCAAGATCTCTAAGGAAACCTGATACAATTATTTTTATTTCTGAAACTTTATTACTGTTAAGCATTTTAACTTTTTTATCTTTGCATACGATACAAAAGTAATTAAAATGTTTTTAGAAAGCGCAAAAAAAACAGGCTGGATAGAGGTGATCTGCGGCTCAATGTTCTCAGGTAAAACCGAGGAGTTGATAAGAAGACTAAAGAGAGCAAAATTTGCAAATCTGCGTGTAGAAATCTTTAAACCAAAGATTGATGTAAGGTATTCTGAGGAGGCTGTGGTTTCGCACGATTCCAACAGCATACGTTCAACTCCTGTTGATTCACCAACTAGTATTTTACTCTATGCGTCGGAAGTTGATGTGGTTGGTATTGACGAAGCTCAGTTTTTCGACAAGAGCATTGTAAGTGTATGTCAGCAACTGGCAGCAAATGGAGTAAGGGTAATTGTCACCGGTCTTGATATGGATTATCTGGGGAACCCTTTTGGCCCCATGCCTGATCTTATGGCGGTTGCAGAATATGTAACCAAGGTACACGCAATATGTGTTAAATGTGGAGATCTGGCTCACCACTCACATAGATTAACAAAAAGCGACAAACTGGTTATGTTGGGTGAAAAAGACACCTACGAACCAATTTGTCGCCATTGTTTCAATGGTCTAACCAAATAAATTACTTAGCTGGAGCAGCTGCAGCAGCTTTGCGGGTTAGTTTTGCTTTACCGTTATGAGTAACAGTAGCTTCTGGGTTAACAGCTGTAAAGTTTACAACTAATGTTTCTGGTTCTGCAACAACTTCCATTGCACCGTTAAGGTCCATAGGTTGAGCGCAAGTCATTGTACCTGTGAAAGTAACAGCAGGTTCAGCGATTGTAGCAACACCACCAACAGTGATTGAAGTAGAGTCATTAATAGTGATAACTGCAGTGAAAGTAGAGTCAGCAAGATACTCAAGCTCGATTGGAGCAACGATTTCCTGAACTACTGAATTACCAGTTGAATCAACAACAGTAACAGCGATAGAATCCATACCTGACCACTGTCCAACTAGTTGTTCAGAAACAGGTTTAGCTTTAGGACCACATGAAGCAAGAGCCACGATTAACGTAGCGGCAGCAAAAATTGTTTTTAGTTTCATTTTATAAAATGTTTTAGGTTTGTTTGTCATTTCGGCGGCAAATGTAGAAAGATTTTCAATACATCGTTCATTTTTTTAAACATTTTGTAACTTTGTTTTCATATTTTTTTTCAATGACACATTCTCAATTTACTATTAGTAGGTCCAACTTACTTCATAATTACAATTTTTTCCGCTCAAAACTCTCATTATCAACAAAAATGTTGGTGTTAGTCAAGGCAAATGCCTATGGGCACGGAGATATTGAGTGTTCGCACCTTTTAGAAGAATTTGGTGCCGATTACTTAGGTGTAGCCTTCCCTATTGAGGGTATAAGGTTAAGAAAAGAAGGAATTAAGTTACCAATTATAATCTTGACTCCGGGGATTGATAATTTCGAGGAGATAATTGAGTACGATCTTGAACCAAGTATCATCGATTTTGAGTCGGCACATAAAATGCTGGAGACTCTCTTAAGGCTTAATATCAGCACATACCCAATACACATCAAGCTCGATACCGGCATGCACAGGGTTGGATTTGACAGAAATGAAATAAATAAGCTCAGGGAACTTTTACTATCTAATCCGAACCTGATGGTGAAGTCTCTCTTTTCTCACCTGTCGGCTGCAGATGAGGCTAAACATGATGAGTTTACCCGTTCTCAGATTGACTTGTTCCGGGAAATGAGTGAAAATTTAATATCAAGTCTAAGCTACAGACCTATACTTCACATACTTAATTCCTCGGGGACAGAAAGGTTTCCGGATGCCCAGATGGATATGGTGAGAATTGGCGTAGGAATGTACGGAACCAGCTATGTTGACGAATCGAGGTTAAAACCGGCAGGCTCATTACAGGCCCCGATAATCCACATAAAAGAGATTACTGAGGGTACTGTCGGATATGGAAGGCACGGAGTTATCGGAGATACCGGAAAGGTCATTGCCACCGTTCCTTTAGGATATGCAGATGGTGTAAACAGGCACCTTGGAAGAGGATCGGCTAGTTTTTCCCTTAACGGAAACCTTGTCCCCACAATAGGAAATATCTGTATGGACACACTAATGCTTGATATAACCGGAACCGAAGCCAAAGTCGGGGATGTTGTTACACTTTTCGGCGACTCACCAAAAGCGTCTGATATTGCAAGAATTCTGAAGACGATATCATATGAGGTATATACTTCAGTTTCTGCAAGGGTTAGAAGAGTTGTAGTTCCTTAATGAGTTATCTTGTATACCAGTTCAATAAGAAGTTCACCGTCTGAAGCCTCTCCCCTGTCGTTGCTTTTACTCATGGAGTCATATTTTCTTATCAGAGAAATTATCTCCATACATTTTATCAAAGGATAGTTTTGTGCTGCAAATTCATATTCCGGAATGAAATAGGGATTTATTCCGATGTAGTATGCAATATCTGAGCGGGATGCACCTTTCTTTTTGTTAACAATTGCATGATATTTGACAATCCTGGAAAAATGAGAGAATATGGTGGCAAACGTTACTACCAGAGGATATTGTTTAGGAGAGCCTGAAAAATGGTCAGCAATTTTGAAAACCTTGGTCTGGTCCTTGACAGATATGGCCTTTGTAAGTTCAAAGAGGTTGTAATCACGGCTTATCCCAATATTTTCCTCCACGTCGACAGATTTTATCTCATTTCTCCCATCTGGCAGATTGGTCAGAAGCTTGTCAAGTTCAAGTACCAGTTTTCTTAGTTCTGTGCCGCTGTAATCTGCCAGAAGTACAGAGGCCTCCGGAGAGATGCTCCTTCCCTTTGATTTTACATATCGTTCTATCCAGAAATTTACCTTGTCTTCTCTTAAAGCTGCAGATTCAAAAACAACACCATTTGCCAAGGCTTGTTTATAGAATGACCCTCGCTTATCCAGAGACTTGTTAGTAAGAGAGATTACAAGTATGGTAGTGGACATCGGTTGCTTGCAGTAGTATTCAAACTTATCCAGATCGCCAATTAGCTGAGCTTCCCTTACAATAACCAGTTGACGGGAGGCCATCATAGGAAACCGTCTGGCAGCTTCTATAACCTGACCGGACGAAACATCTGTTCCATAAAGAAGCAGCTGATTGAACCCCCTCTCTTCAGGCTTGATTGCTCTCTCAGAAATTTCATCAATGATTTTGTCGGAATAGTAAGGTTCGTCCCCCATCAGCACATAAAGGGGCTTAATAATTCCGTTTCTGATATCTGTCAGTATCTCCTCGAATTGCAGAACTGAATCTTTTGTTGCTTGTTTTGCCATAATTAATAAGGGCTAAATTATGCAAAAAGTGTAAACGGAGCAAATTTTATATCTTTGTTGCCGCATAATACTGAATTATGAAATGCATGATTTTTGACCCTGTAAGAAAAAAGAGAGTAGTACTGACTCCTGAAGAGGGGGTGAGGCAACAACTTATTAACATGCTTGATAAAAAACTCGGATACCCGGCAAGCCTTATGGTGTGTGAATATTCAATAACTATTAACGGTTTAAGATACAGAGGAGACCTTGTAGTCCTGAACAAGGCCCTTAAACCTCTTTTTTTAGCTGAATGCAAGGCTCCGTCTGTAAAGATAGCCAGAGAGACCTTTGAACAGATATTGCGATACAATATGGCTTTAAATGTCAAATATATACTCCTGACAAACGGTGACACAACCTATTTTGCCAAACGTGATGCTTCTACAAACAATTATATATATTTAACTGAGATTCCCTCGTACAATGAACTTTCTGAATAAAAAAATATTTTCAATTATTGCCCGGGAAGCCCAGGATTCAAATGTTCGTGCATATGTCATTGGCGGATACGTACGTGACTGCTTTCTTAAACGAAAAAGCAAGGACATAGATATTGTTGTTGAAGGAAGTGGAATTGAGCTGGCAGAGAGGGTGGCAAAAAAATTGGGAGTAAAAGTTTCAGTTTTCAGGAATTTCGGGACTGCAATGTTAAAAAGCAGGGATATTGAGGTTGAATTTGTTGGCGCCAGAAAAGAGTCTTACAGACTTGACTCCCGTAAACCAATTGTGGAAGATGGCTCACTTGTTGATGATCAGCTCAGAAGGGACTTTACAATTAATGCGCTGGCATTCAGTTTACAGGAAGAGGATTTCGGAAATCTGGTTGATCCTTTCGGAGGGGTGAAAGACCTGCAGGCCGGTCTTATAAGAACTCCGCTTAACCCGGATACCACATACAGCGACGATCCTTTGCGAATGATAAGAGCAATACGTTTTGCTGCCCAGCTCTCATTCACGATAGTTCCCGAGTCTCTTGAATCTATCCGCAGAAACAGAGAGAGATTACGGATTCTTTCATTTGAAAGGATAAACGAGGAGATCAACAAAATTCTTCTAACGTCAAAACCTTCGGTAGGGTTCTATCTTCTTGATTCAACCGGTCTTCTTGATATAATCCTTCCCCAGCTGGTTAAGCTTAAAGGGGCAGAAACCATGGAGGGAAAGGGACACAAGGATAATTTTTCGCACACGCTGCAGGTTCTGGACAATCTAGCTCAAACAAGCGACAACCTTTGGCTCAGATGGGCCGCCTTGCTTCATGACATAGCAAAGCCTGCCACTAAGAATTTTGAACCAGGAATTGGGTGGACATTTCATGGACACGAATTTATTGGAGGCAAAATGGTTCCAAAAATATTCCAGCAGATGAAAATGCCCTTAAACGAAAAGATGAAGTATGTACAGAAGATGGTCCAGCTTCACTTAAGACCCATTGCCCTTGTTCAGGAAGAGGTTAGTGACTCGGCAATAAGAAGGCTGCTTTTTGATGCAGGTGACGACATTGATGACCTGATGCTCTTGTGTGAGGCCGACATTACTTCAAAAAATGAAAAAACGGTTAAGAAACACAAAAACAATTTCTCATTGGTGAGAGACAAGCTGGTTGAGGTTGAAGCAAAGGATACCGTTAGAAACTTCCATAACCCAATTACCGGCGAGTTTATTATGGAGCGATACGACATAAATCCGGGCAGAGAGATTGGAATCATGAAAGAGTACATAAAAAATGCGATTCTGGATGGTGTCATTGGCAATAATGCAGAAGAGGCAGTGGCACTCATGGACAAGAAAGCTGCAGAGATTGGTCTTGTGACAAAACCAGGTACTCCCTAAAGACAGAGGCTGCCTACTTTAGACAGCCTCATCGAATTTGGAGCGGAAAACAGGAAAAAGGGAAACTAATATGTTGTATTCTGAGGGTTAAAATTCGTCCATTTTAACATCCAGTTGTCTGCTGCTGCATCGGACCTGAAAGCTCCAACGAAGTTGACTTTGTCGAAAAATGAGTCAGTTACCACAGGATCTGTGAATAAATTCACTTTACCTGTCAACGGACTGCCGGTTTTCGGTCCATAGTTTGGAGTAGACAGCAGCGGATTCGGCTGAGAAATACCCAACTCAGAAATTGTGTTTAATCTGACATTGTTATTTGATGCTTTCTTAAAGTAAGTCGCAGAAAAAGATTCATTAGCAGGGTCCAGTGTTGTTGCATCCTTTGACAATTGATCAAGAAAAGCTCCGTCTTTGTCACAGCCAAGAATTGTGACACCTGCCAGATATGTGTTCTTAACATTCAGATTACCGGCATCGGCAGCTGACTGAGTAAGGGATCCTTTATCGTTACAAATCATGATTCCCACAGGGAATCCCATTGCTACCGAATTATAGCAATTAAGATTTGAACTTCTTCTTATTTGCATTGCCGACTGGAACTGACCCAGCTTGGAACCGTTCACCGGTGCATATACTCCTCCGTCAATATAAGTCGATGTGTTCTGGAATGCTGCATCCTGCCCCATTGGACCTATAGAGGTAACATTTGAGAATACCGGTTTTGTAAGGGGCAGGATTGTAGATCCACCACTCTCGTTATCTGACTCAAAACCGTTTGACTTTGATATATCTGCTATCTTAGGGTTTCTGATTCCCAGACAAAACTGCATCTTCCCTGTAAAACCATTGTCTGAGTCAAAATCATCGTCCCATCCGTGGTATGCAATTATATACTTTGCATTAACCGTTCCGCCGAACCACTCAAAGGAGTCGTCGTTGCTATAAGACACTTGTATGTGGTCGAGCTTTGTACCACTCCCTACTGAACCTAAAGTAAGACCATTGATTTCCTGATCAGTCTTTAATGGATAACCTGCGAACTCTATCCTCAGATATGAATAAACACCGGAATTATCTGCATCGTCGCTTCCTCCATGCATAGAACGAGGGCCACCTTCTATAAGCATTTCGGTCTTATTGTTTTTAGCTTTTCCGCAAATGATGATCCCACCCCAGTCGCCCGGCTTTCTAGAACCTGCAGCCTGGTTTGATGTAAATACGATAGGCAGGTCTGCCGTCCCCTGTGCGATAACCTTACCGCCTCTTTCTACTATCAGGGCTGCTTTTGTATCCTTATCTCCTTTTATGACAGTTCCGGCTTCTATTGTTAAAGTTGCACCGGTGGTCACATAAACCCATCCCTTCAAAACATACACACCCTTTTTAATTGTATGGCTTTCCTTTATTTCAAACTCCTGAACACCATTTCCAATCTCGTTTGTATTAAATATTATCTGTTCAGTCGAAACAGGAGGTGTTTCTGTTTTGTTTTTCTCACAAGAGGTGGTCATTGTTAAGACAAATATTGCCATAACCATAATTGTCAGATTTTTAATTCTTTTCATCTTTTGATATTTTTTAATCAGTGTTTATTTCTATATACTTATCTGTAAACCAAGGAAGATATTAGCTCCCGGTTTGAATTTTTTACTTAGTTGGCTCCTTTGTTGGAGCACTCCGTTATTATCTATATATTTTGGATATTGCTCAAAAATCACATCTTGATTGAGAATATCCTTAAAACTTGCTTTTACCTCCAGTCGCTTCCCAATTTTCTTACTCACCACAAGATCAATCAGATCTCTTGGTAATTCGTACGTATCCGGCACATCATTATTGATACTTGCTCCTGAACCGGTATCTACCCTACCGATTCCTACTATTCTTTTGCCTATTCGATTATAAAGGATACCCGCGCTTAATCCAATTTCTTGATTATCATAAAATAAGGACGCATTTACAAGATATGGCGATTGACCCTGCATCGGCCTGTCCTTCTCAAGTGACTCCTGCTCAAAATCAACCTTACTTGATATCAAGGCCGCATTCAATCCTAATGTCAGCTCCTTGATTCCCAAAAAAGCCAGATTTTTCTTCATATCTAGTTCAAGTCCGAAATTTTTTGCCGCATGTGCATTTTCAAAAGTATAAGTATATGAGCCCCCTGCGTCCAGATACGTCCACTCAATTGGGTTTATGAAATATTTATAGAAACACGCCATAGTTATATACTCGTTACTTGAAGGGTAATACTCATATCTCAGATCCAGGTTATGAATAGTTGCATTCTTGAGGTCTTTGTTACCTTTTACATCTGAAAACAGATTGAAATCATAATATACAGACGATGACACCTCTCTGAATTCCTGCCTGTTAGTAGACGATCCATATGCAAACCGTATCAGGTTTTTCTTGTCTAAATTGTAACTTGCATTCAACGAAGGAAAGATGTCCACCTGATCATAATTCTTGTCTACTGTTGAGAATTCATAAATTTTATCATAACTGCTCAACACCATTCTGCTTGCCTCTACTCTTGCTCCTGCCAGAATGTTGAACCTGCCCAGAGGTAGTTTATATGAGGCAAATGCGGCCCCAAGTAAATTCTGTCCTTTATAGCTGTTTCTGTTATCTGTGTCCTCATATATGTATAGCTTATCTGAGCCGAAGTTGGAATCTTTAAGGATTTCACCAGTTACATTACCGTAAACAAAGTTCTCGGGAAGACTATATTGATTGAACCTGTAGAAAAACTGGCGGTTGTTATAATCCCTTGATTTGAATTCGCCATAAATTCCCATTTTTATCTCCGACTTGATATCTGAGTGTAAACCGACAGGTATTGTAACATTTAGTGCCGGAGAGATTATGTGTTCATCAAGTTTTACGAAATCTCTTGTTATTTCATTCTGGTCTATACCCATTTGCCCATAAAACCTGTCTCCGTAAATTAGGTTTTCCTCTCTGTTTATGATTCTTCTGTCCGGCTGGTTCATACCGGCATATGAGTAGCTGACGTTCCAATCAAGGTCTGTCTCTGAAAGTTTGTGACTCCCTGCAAACTGTCCGGTATAGGTTGTTCTGCTTGTATACAAATACTCCTGCTTCTCCTGATTATATCTGGCGCTTACGTTCTGCCACCCTTCACGGGTTGTGTATCGATTTTTGCCTGTCTGGTTAAACAGGTTTCTGAATTCCAGTTTAGTTTTACCCTTCAGATAAGTCAAATTAAGCATCGCGCCTACTTTTGCATCTATACTGTATTGATTGTCATTATATTTATAAATGTATTCCGAAGCATCGGATACAGTATTGTAGACACCAAACCTTGCATTAAGGATATCTGAGTATGTCTGGGCACTCTTTGAATAGTTGACTGCTCCAACAAGTCCAAATTGAGCATTATTCTTCATACTCATGGTTCTGTTTATCATAAAGCTCCCTTTCTGATCAAAAAATGGTCTTTGCTTCTTTACCGACCAGTCATTTCTAAAGCCATTTTTTGTAATGTCAGTCACCAGGGTAGAGTTGTTGTTATCCACTCTTGCAGGAACTATAGATCGCAATGATCTTACTCCGTTGTCAAAACCCAGAAAATCCGTAGAAGAGGCAGTATTATAGAAGTGGTCGTTAAAATGTGTCTGACTGTTTGCACTCATTCCATAGGATAAAATGATTTCATTTTTATCCGGCATACTTCTGGTTGCTATTTTAACAAATCCTCCGGAAAAATCTGCAGGTATCTCTGGTGATTGTGATTTTACAATCATTATATTCTCTAATTGAGAACTGGGCAGCATATCAAATGAAAATGACCTTGTATCGGCCTCTGTACTCGGCACGGCGGAGTTGTTTATCCATACATTATTGTACCTGCTGGCTAGTCCTCTAACCATAATATACCTGTCGTTAATGACAGATACTCCGGGAATTCGCTTTACAACCTCAGCGGCACTCTTGTCTTGAGACAGAGTAATCTGTTTACCTGATAATCCGCTCATTACAACACTTGCAGTTCTGGCTGCCTGAATCATCGCTATTTCTGAACTCATTCTTCTTACAGATGACACAACAACTTCAGTCAATACATTCTGTGCCTCTTCCATAACGATATCGAACTGGTTACTGCCTGCTTTAATTACAAGATCAGGTACAGAAATTGTCTGATATGTCATACAGGCTACCTGTATCTTATGTATACCCACAGGTATTCCGCTGACAGTGTAATTACCCCCCACGTCGGTCGAGGTCCCTTTTTTTAGGCCCTCAAAAAAAATTGTAGCACCTATAACTGGCTCTCCAGTTATTTTGTCCAGCACAACTCCTTTTAGTACATTTGTAGTCTGTGCTGCTGAATTCTGGACAATGACACCAAAAATCGTCAGTCCGATAATAATTTTCAATAGATTTTTCACTTTTTCCTTTTTTGTTTCCGCGGACAAAAGTATGAAGGGTCTGTTACGGCAATAAGACGAAAAGATTAAGAAATTCTTACGAAAATGACCGGATTTATGAAGAATTGCAATCTTAATATACCTTTGCACTATGGAAAAGAAAAAAATCCTGGTAGTTGACGATGAAGAGGATCTTTGCGAGATTCTCCAGTTCAACCTTAAGAGTGCCGGATATATTGCAGATGTAGCCTACTCGGCGGAGGAGGCATTTGCCAAATTAAAGAACAACTACGATTTACTCCTTCTGGATGTAATGATGGGTGGAATTTCGGGTTTCAAACTGGCAGAACTTATAAGGAACGAGTATAATAACAGTGTCCCTATAATCTTCATTACCGCCAGGGACAATGTCGCTGACAAGCTTATAGGATTCAATGTAGGAGCAGATGACTATATAGCAAAACCTTTTTCGATAAAGGAGGTGGTTGCAAGGGTTCAGGCCGTCCTCAGCAGAACTGCTTTCTACAAAAAAACAGAGAAGGAGAAAATTGAATACGAAAAGAGCGTTAAAGAACAGAAAAAAACTGAACAGGAGACAATCAGCTTCCCGGAATTTTCCATCAACGGAACAAATAAACAGATAACTCTTTACGGAGACAACGTAAAACTCACAAAAAAAGAGTTTGAGATCCTTTTCATGTTGGCAAACTCTCCTCTGAAAATTTTTTCCCGCGCAGACATTCTGGATGCTGTCTGGCAAAATGAAGCTTATGTTCTTGACAGGACCGTTGACGTCCATATTGCCAGATTGCGAAAAAAAATAGGCAGTTTTGGTTCATGTATAGTAAACAGATCGGGTTACGGTTATTGCTTTGATATAGATGAAGCCGATAAAGATTAAATACAAGCATCAGGTTATACTGTACTTCGCTCTTATGCTGACTGCCATAAGTCTGGGTTTCTCGTTTGTTTTTGTACAGAAAGAGAAAAACATAAAGATGGAGATGCTAAAATATAAGATGCATCCTTATACCGACCTTATCTATAACTATATAACAAAAGATAGCATTAATATCAAGGGAGATAATATTGACAGCAGGATTTCTGAATTAAAAGGAATTCTGCCGGAAAATATGAGAATTACACTACTGGATACTACAGGGTGGGTTATTTTTGACAATCTCTCCGATGGGAAAATAAAAAAGGACAACCATCTGAACAGACCGGAAATTACTGATGCAAAAGGCAGAGGATCTGGCTCTGCTGTCAGACTATCGGAAACACTTAACTCAGAATATCTTTATTACGCAAAAAAATATCCCGGACTTATAGTGAGAACCGCTCTTGACTATAAAACCGCAGTATTGCCTCTGATAAAAAGCGACAACAGATACAGGGGCTATATCATATTGATTTTCATTGGTGTAATTGCACTGCTTGTTTATGTAAGCAGGCAGGTGGGAAGGCCTGTTTCTGCGCTTAAAGAGTTTATAGACAAGGTACAGCAGGGCAAAGGAGATTATGAAGACATCCGTTTCCCCGATAATGAATTCGGCGAAGTGGGAGAGAGAATTAAGCAGACGTTCCGTCAGCTGGAAAATACTAAACAGTATAAACAACAACTCACGCATAATGTCGCACATGAGCTTAAGACGCCTGTAACCGGAATCAGGGGTTATCTGGAGACACTTCTTCAACAGGAAAATATTGACGCTGAACAAAGGCGCTTCTTCCTTGAGAGGGCCTATGCTCAGACTATGCGTCTTTCTTCTATAATTACAGATATTTCTATCCTGAATAAAATAGAGGAGGCGGCAGATAAATTTGAGATAGAGACAATTAATATACGTCAGTGTATCCAGGAGATTGAGAGCGACCTGGCTTTCAAGCTGGGAGAAAAGCATATTGAATTTTCAATAAAAGTTTCTGATGATCTTTCTATCGAAGGAATTTACCTTCTAGTTTATTCATTATTTAAAAACCTGATTGATAATTCATTAGAACACGGCGGTGAAAATATTGGAATCTTTATAGAAAATACTAAATGTGAAGACAATTTAGTATGGTTCACATATTATGATACAGGTAAAGGGGTGCCTCAGAACCATCTGGAGAGGATTTTTGAAAGATTCTACAGGGTTGAGGCAGGCAGGAGCAGAAAAAGTGGAGGTTCCGGGCTGGGATTATCAATTGTAAAGAATGCAATAAACCTTCACAAAGGATCAATCAGCGTCAGAAACAGAGAGAACGGAGGTCTTGCTTTCGATTTCTCCCTGGCACTTAAAATCAAGTAGAAATTTCTGTTAATGGAGAGAAACTCCAATAAGCTGTGTGAACTCTTCCCTTGTTTTTATATCCTTAAGAAAGGCTCCGGTAAAAGCAGATGTTGTGGTTACCGAATTTTGTTTTTGAACGCCCCTTATCTGCATGCACATATGGGAGGCTTCTATAACAACAGCAACTCCAAGAGGGTTCAGTGTACCCTGAATACAGTCCCTTATCTGAACAGTCAGACGCTCTTGTACCTGTAATCTTCTCGCATATGCTTCCACTACACGGGCAATTTTGCTGAGTCCGGTTATATATCCGTTTGGAATATAGGCTACATGAGCCTTTCCGTAAAATGGCAGTAAATGATGCTCACATAAGGAATATAGCTCGATGTCCTTTACTATCACCATCTGCTGGTACTCCTCCTTGAATTTTGCAGAATTCAATATTGCAGCAGCATCGGCCTGATATCCCTGAGTGAGAAACTGGATAGATCTGGCCACACGTATTGGTGTAAGGATCAGTCCCTCTCTGGAAGAATCTTCACCAATGAGCCCAAGTATCTCTTTATAATGCCCGGCCAGCTTCTGGGTTGTCTCTTCATCATAATGTTCAATCTTTGTATATGCCATAATATTTTTCTAAATTCGGGGCAAAATTAAGAAATTTAGTCCAGAAACCGTTTTTAATAATGAGAATTTTAATAACAGCTGCGGAGGAAGAGGAGATTATTACTGCCAAGCAGGCTTACAACTCTTTAACCCCGGGTGAAAAAAATGAGCTGCACGTTACCTACATGCTCACAGGAATAGGCTCTGTATCTACTAGCTACAGGCTTACTAAAGTTCTAAACAGCACATCTGACAGTTTTGATCTTGTTGTAAACATCGGAATTGCCGGAAGTTTTTCTCAGGAATTTCCGATTGGATCTGTTGCAAGAGTAGAGAAAGAATACTTTGGTGATCTTGGCTTCGAGACGCTTTTTGGATTTGAAACCTTGTTTGATTACAACATTCTGGATGCAGATACTTTCCCTTACAAGGGTGGCGCCCTGCATACAGTTGAACTCTCTTCAGAAATTGAGAAAGCGTTGGCTGCCTATCACCGTGCAGCCGCAGTAACGGTTCAGACAGTAAGCGGACTTCCTGAAAAGACACTGCAGTTAAAGCGTGATTTTCGCCCGCAGATTGAAAGTATGGAGGGCGCAGCCTTTTTCTATGTATGCCTTCTTGAAAAGGTTCCATTTATTGAACTGCGCTCTGTGTCGAACGAAGTCGGGGAGAGAAACCGGAAAAACTGGAACATTCCTCTGGCACTTGATTCTTTGACTGAAGCGAACAAATGTCTTTTGAAATCGTTATTAGCCTGAAGAATCCATTACAAACATGACACTTTCACTTGCCTACTCTCCTTGTCCTAATGATACCTTTGCATTTCATGCGATGGTTAACGGGCTTGTAGATACAGAAGGTCTCCAGTTTAATATAGAACTCGCAGACGTGGAGCAGTTGAACAAGAGAGCGGCCGAAGAAAAATATGATATATGCAAGCTTAGCTATCATGCATTCTTTTACCTTTGTGACAGATATACGATGCTCCGGTCGGGAAGCGCATTAGGCTACAACAACGGACCTCTTTTTGTCTCCGAAAGGGTATTAGATGGACCATTTTCCGGACTGAAGATTGCAATACCCGGAGAAAAAACAACTGCGGCACTGCTTTTGAAGATAGCATATCCAGAATGCACAAACATTTCACCTGTTCTCTTCTCCCAAATTGAAGAGAGGATTTTATCGGGTGAATTTGATGCAGGAGTTCTGATACATGAGGGTCGTTTTACATACGCATCTAAAGGGTTGAAACTTATTAAAGATCTTGGCACATACTGGCAGACAAAAACAGGGAAACCGGTTCCTCTCGGTGGTATAGCGGTCTCACGAAAACTAAGCCTTGAGACTGGACAGAAGGTTAACAGAATTCTGAGAAGAAGCATTGAATTTGCCTTCAAAAACCCTGAGTTGTCAGCAGAATATGTATGCAGCAATGCCCGGGAACTTGACCGTACCATTCAGAAGAGGCACATTGAACTGTTTGTAAACAACTATAGTACCGATATTGGAGAATCAGGTATTGACGCTGTTTATTCGCTATATAACAAGGCTTTAGAGATAGAGCCAAAAATTATTAAAAGAGATAACCTATTTATTTCATAGTTTTACATATTCAAATAAATTTTATGAGCGCAGAAGTTATAAAGATCCATGAGATCAAAAAGTTTTATAAGGTTGGTAATCAAGACGTAAAAGCATTAAATGGCGTAGATATTACCATAAATAAAAATGAATATGTAGCTATTATGGGCCCTTCCGGTTCAGGTAAATCTACAATGATGAATATTCTGGGATGTCTGGACAGTCCCACTAGCGGCTCTTATATCCTCAACGGTATAGATGTCAGCAAAATGCAGGACAATGACCTGGCAGAAGTGAGAAACAAGGAGATTGGCTTTATTTTTCAGTCATTTAATCTGTTGCCTAGATATACAGCTCTTGACAATGTTGCACTGCCTCTGATTTATTCCGGAAATTCTAAAAAAGACAGAGATGAAAAAGCCCATGCAGCACTTGAAAGCGTGGATCTTACAGACAGGATGCACCATAAACCTAACGAATTGTCGGGTGGACAGAGACAAAGAGTGGCAGTTGCCCGTGCTCTTGTCAATAATCCATCTATAATACTGGCCGATGAGCCTACAGGAAATCTTGATTCCAAGACTTCAATAGATATAATGAAACTTTTCGAAGAGATTCATAAGAAAGGGAACACAATCATAGTGGTAACCCATGAAGAGGATATTGCCAAGCACGCTAACAGGATTATAAGGTTGCGCGATGGTGTGATTGAATCGGACGAAGTCAACCAAAAGGTGAAGCTATGAACATTTATACAAAAACCGGAGATAAAGGGCGTACATCGCTTGTCGGTGGAGCCAGAGTCAGTAAGGATGATCCAAGAGTGAATGCGTACGGCACTGTTGACGAACTTATATCACACATCGCGCTACTGAGAGCAGATGCATACGGTGCCCCCTATTCGGAAAACCTTCGCCGTATCCAGTCAAATCTCATGCTTGTTGCGGCACATCTGGCATCGGATGACTTTGGTGCCACAAGACTAAAACCTTTTGATATTGGAGAGATTGAATTTCTTGAACATCAGATAGATGACATGACATCAAAGCTACCTGAGCAGACCGCATTCATTTTGCCGGAGAGGCCCCGGGTTGCAGCTGAGTGCCATATAGCAAGAAGTATATGCCGCAGGGCAGAGAGATCTTCAATTTCACTAATGACCGAACCAAGAATTGAGGTTTCCGTGAAATATCTGAACAGACTTTCTGATTATTTATTTATATATGCGAGATATCTGGCTATGATTGATGGCATTCCCGATGATTTTTGGCAACAGTAAGTTGCTAATCAAAAATAAATAGTTATCTTCGCACACTATTTTCGATAAATTATCTTAAGTATTTAATTATTAATTATTTACGCTATGTATTGGACACTAGAATTGGCGTCAAAACTTGAAGATGCACCTTGGCCTGCTACCAAAGAGGAGCTTATAGATTATGCAACACGTTCAGGTTCACCCATGGAGGTGATAGAAAACCTGGAAGATCTTGAGGATGATGGTGAAGTTTACGACAGCATAGAAGATATCTGGCCTGACTATCCAAGCAAAGAAGACTTCTTTTTTAACGAAGAGGAGTATTAATATATTTTAAAATGAAGATCATAATCGCTGGTGCCGGCGATGTCGGAAGTCACCTGGCAAAGATGCTCAGCAATGAATATCACGATCTCACAATAATTGACAACGACGAAACCAGACTCAATCATGTTGCTGAAAACTACGATGTTGTAACTGTATTTGGTTCTCCGACATCTATAAAAACCCTCTCTCTTGCGGGTGCTGCACATGCCGACCTTTTTATTGCCGTGAGCCCTGCTCAGGAGCAGGATGTCAATATAATAAGTGCGCTACTTGCAAAAAAAATGGGAAGTGCCAAAGTGACGGCACGTATCAATAACGACGAATATCTTCAGAACGAGAACAAACTTCTATTTACAGAAATGGGAATAGATCTTCTTTTCTATCCCGAAAAGATAGCATCTCATGAAATCATAGATCTTTTAAAACAGACAGGCACTTCTGAGTTCATGGACTTCTCCGGTGGGAAACTCCAACTTATCGTTTTCCGGCTGGACGACGGAGCTCCATTGATAGACAAGACCATGACAGAGGTTGCAATACTGAACGAAGATGCTCCTTACAGGGCAGTTGCTGTTTCCAGGGATGGTACAACAATAATCCCCAGGGGTTCCACTAAGTTCAAAGAACATGACCTTGTGTTTGCAATTTCTAAACGGAGCGGTGTGCAGGAGGTGATGAATTATTCCGGCAAGAACAATATAGCAGTCAAGAAGTTGATGATAGTTGGCGGTGGTAGGATTGGAGAGATGGTTGCTAAAAAACTTGAGAACACTGTAGACTATATAAAACTGATCGAACGAAAGATGGAGAGGTGCGAGGTTCTGACAGAGAGACTTTCCAAGACGCTTGTAATTAATGGTGATGCCAGAAATACTGACTTGCTTATAGAGGAGGATGTCAATGACTTTGATGCCTTTGTAGCAGTAACCAGCAACTCAGAAACAAATATCCTTTCTTGTGTAATGGCAAAAAAGATGGGTGTTGCAAAAACCATTGCGGAGGTGGAAAATCTTGACTACATAAAGTTGGCAGAGGGAATGGGTGTAGATGCCGTGATTAACAAAAAACTTATTACAGCAAGTCGCATATTCAGATTTACTCTATCAAACAAAGTTCAGTCTATTAAATGTCTGAATGGTTCTGATGCCGAAATCCTGGAATTTATTGTAAATCCTAACAGTGCTATTACAAAGGACAAAATCAGAAACCTTGGATTTCCAAAAGATGCCATTATTGGAGGGGTGATAAGGGGAAATCACAGTTACATTGCTTTGGGAGATACTGAGATCAAACCATATGACCGTGTAGTGGTTTTCGCTCTTCCAACTGCCCTCAAAAAGGTTAACAGATTCTTTTCGTAGAATTTTCCACTCTTGCATTTAATGTTTCCTCTCTTATAATCTTTTGTTATATTTATGGCGGAAATGTTATGAATGACGTCGAGATAAAGATCAATCGTGAAAACGACAAAGAGTTAATGGTGTTCCGTGACACCTTTGACAGGTTGTACGGAAAGCTGTATAACTTTTCATCATATTATATAGACAACAAGGAGGAGGCAAAAGAGGTTGTTCAGGATGTTTTTCTGAAGTTATGGGAAGGTACATACGATATTCTGGCTCTTGATAAAGAGAAGAAACTTGATTCTCTTCTTTTTACCATGACAAAGAACAAATGTCTGGACATCTTAAAACACAGAAAAGTAGAACAGAGGTTTTCTGATGACAAGAAGGACGAATACATACGCAGTTCAATTAATGAACACGCTTTGAGTGATGATTCCTCTCTTGAACTTCTGATAAGCAAAGATACTGAACAAGCAATTAAAAAAGCGATTATGGAGCTCCCGGAATCTGTAAGGGAGACATTCATCATGAGCCGTTATCACGGCCTTACATACAAGGAGATTGCCATGAAACAGTATATTTCTGAAAAGACTGTGGAGTATAGGATATCTTATGCTCTTAAGGAGCTAAGGGTAAAACTATCTCCTTATTGCTACATGATTCTGATTCTGCTGTATCGATAGCAATACCTTTGGCAAAGCGGTTAGTAAATAATTGACTAGTAAATGCGATTGCATGCCCTGTAGGTTATAGCACCTCATCCAACAAAAAGAGATGTCTCCACCTACCTTTCCATTTGATCCGATCTTCTCAGGATATTAGAAAAAGGGCAAAAAGCATAAATTCTCCAAGAGATTTACGAAGATGTTTTAATGCTAAAGTGAGTTGATTTTCTACCGTTTTATGAGATATATTCAATTTATCTGCAATCTCTTTTATCGACAGACTCTGATACCTGCTCATACGGAAGATCTCCTGGCATCTTTTGGGTAACTCTCTTATACTTTTTTCAATTGCCTCTTCCAGCTGGTGTAAATTAACCTTCTCTTCATTTGAGTTATCGCTTAGAGACTGGCTGTATAATGTGTAATCTCTGCGGTATTCTTCTCTTATAATACTGCTTTTAATATATCGTATGATTCTATAACGGATAGATGCAAAGAGATAACCCGACAATGATGAGTGAAAAATAACTTCCTGCCTCCTTTGCCACAACGACACAAAAATATCCTGCGTTATTTCAAATGCAATATCGGATGAATGTGTCCGGTTAAAGGCATAAACATAGAGTTTTTCCCAATAACGTTCATAGATTTCGCTAAAGGCTCCCTCTCTCCCTTTTTCCAGCAAGAGGCATAACTCTTTGTCATTATAATCAATAAAAGATCTGATAGCAAATAAAGTTTAATCAAAATTATATAAAAATTTCAACAAATACTCACCAAAAAAAAATACAGCTTGGAATGGGTGTATTTGCTCATTCATGATACTTCTTATATGAACACAACATAAAAATACAAAAACAATGACTGAATCGGAATTTAAAGATATGCTGTCGCGTTATGAAAAAGGGCAGTGTTCAGCCTCTGAAAAGAGGCTTATAGATAATTGGCTTGATTCTCCTAATTACAAAGAAAGCACCCCTTTTAGCGATGATAATGAAAAGCTTGGAATTAAAAATTCTCTGCGGGATTCAGTTTATAGAAAGGCAGGAATCAGTGTTCGAAATAGAAAGAGGTATTTTATACCATCTGTAATTAAAGTAGCAGCATCAATTTTACTTATAGCTGTTTTAAGTTATGGAGCATTCAAATATTATGAATACACAGAAATAAAAAAATATGCTATTACAGAAATAGCCTCTGGAACTGATATAAGGAAAGTAATACTTGCAGACGGCAGTATTATCTGGCTTAAACCGGACAGTAAACTTAAATATCCTAAGAATTTCAAAAAGAGAGGGGAGCGGATTGTTAATCTTACAGGAAGGGCCCTTTTTGAAATTGAAAAGGATCCCTCACGTCCATTTGTTGTACATTCAGGTGATCTTACTACCACTGTCCTGGGAACCAGTTTTAATATAGACGCTTCTGGCGAAAACATTGAAGTAGTAGTACTTACCGGTAAGGTTTCAGTAACTTCTGTTAACAACAAAAAGGGGTTAGTGCTGTTGCCTGAGGAGAAAGCACTCTATAATATTTCCAGCAAAGAGTTGGCCATGGAGAGCAAAACTGTGGTAGAGCCTGTTAAATTAGAGATTATTAAAGGAACTGAATACAACATGAAATTCAACGATACCAGAATGGATGAGATTATTGATAGGATAGAGGGCAAATTTGATGTTGATATAAAACTTGAAGATGAGGCACTCTCTGATTGTATTTTAACTGCCGACTTTACAAGCCAGTCTCTGATTAAAACATTAGATATTATTTCTAAAGTTCTCTCAATCGAATATAAAATTGACAATAACAAAGTAATTTTTAAAACTAATGATAAAGACCAGAGCCATTAATGGCTAATTGCAACTGTATGATTAACCAAGAAAAGTAAAATCTATGAAAAATTTACCTGATACATAACAATCAAAAAAAAGACAAAAAAGCAGGGGTGCTTCCAACACCCCCGCCGAGTCTAATTGTTTCATCTCTCTTAAAAATTTCTAACAATTAAACATTACAAAATTATGCAAAAAATTTCAGAAAATGGTGTCCGAAGATACTGCAAAAGTTCTTATTTAATTACTACAATCATGCGAGTCTCCCTGATACAAATAGCTATTACACTGATATTCTGCAGCGTGGTATCTGCTCATGATTCCTATGGACAAGGTATGCTAAACAGGGAGGTTACTATTAAATGTAATGACATTTCACTTAAAGAGGTTCTTTCCAGAATTGAACAACAGGCAGCTGTAAAATTTGCATACAGCGGAAGCATTGTCAACATGGAGGACAAAATCACCGTTGATGCTAAAAAGAAAGAGCTTGAAAAGGTTTTGGAAGAAATCCTGAAACCAAGAAATATCTGCTATGCAGAAGATGAAGATTATATCATACTTACACAGTTCAAAAAACGGGAAAATGATCGTCTTGAAAATATTTCATTTGATATAGGTGATCAAGATCAGATTGAAAGAAAAGTCACGGGTACCGTAAAAGATTTAAAAGGATTACCTGTCCCCGGTGTAAATATATTGATAAAAGGGACAAAAAAAGGTACCAGTACAGATACAGACGGCAGATACGCAATAAATGGATGGGATAACAGTATCCTTGTTTTTACCTGTATCGGATATAATAAACAAGAGATAGCTGTAGGCACAAGGAGTGTGATTGATCTTGTTATAGAAGAAAATGCTGCCGAACTTCAAGCTGTTACAGTCAATGCCGGTTACTACACTGTCACAGATAAAACCAAAACCGGAAACATCGCCAAGGTTACGGCAAAAGAGATAGCCAATATTCCTGTTGCAAGTCCGTTGATGGCTTTACAAGGGAGGGTGGCCGGATTGGAGATCTCTTCCACAGTCGGCCCAGGTGTTGCACCCACAATCAGAATAAGAGGTCATAACAGCCTGCGTACCACAGATCTTGGCAAATCCATTCCTGGAAGTACAGGAATAGATGGCAACCTCCCACTTTACATTATTGACGGAATACCTGTCAGTTCAGAATCTCTCAACCTCTCAAGTTACAGCCAACAACGCTTTGGAGGGAGACTGGATCCACTTAGTACTATCAACCTGGAGAACATCCAGAGCATAGAGGTGTTGAAAGATGCTGACGCAACAGCCATTTACGGTTCAAGGGGTTCAAACGGTGTGATACTGATCACTACCAAAAAAGGTCAGTCAGGAAAGACTGATCTTGATATTAACTTCTACCAGGGAGCAGGCAATATCACACGTAGATTGGATTTGCTTAATACTCAGCAGTACCTGGCTATGAGGCGTGAGGCTTTGAAGAACGATGGAAAAACAATAAGCCCTACTTCTACCTCCCATGCAGAGATTAACGGGATGTGGGACACAACCCGGTACACAAACTGGCAGAAAGAGTTGTTAGGCGGAACGGCCGATATTACCGATCTTCAGTTGAATGTCACCGGAGGCAACTCTAACACCACATTTCGTCTTGGAGGGAGTTATCATAGAGAAGGGATGATCTATGATGGTCATGGATATAGCCGTATAGGAGGTAACATGAATCTGAACCACACTTCTGACAATGGTAAGTTCACAGCAGGTGTTGCCATTAACTACGGTGTAGACCAAAATAAGTCAGGTGTTGGTCCTATGAACTATGCAACAAGCCTGGCACCCAATGCTCCACCTCTATATCTGGAAAACGGAGAGATAAACTGGGCAATAAACAGTGCCGGGAATGCCACCTGGACTAATCCGATGGCCTCTTTTGCCAACCCTGCCTTATCAAACAACCGAAACCTTACTGTTAGTGCCAACCTCTCTTATTTACTATTTCAGGGATTAAGGGTAAAAATTAATCTGGGATACACCGATATGAACGGAGATACTAAGTACAAACATCCAACCACTGTTTATCCACCTGTTACAAGGAAATATGTAACCCCAAGTGCCGACTTCAGTACCAACCATCGCCAGTCACTTCTGATAGAGCCACAGTTGAGTTATGTCAAAATACTCGGAAAGCATTCTCTTGATATTGTGGCAGGTTTTTCTTACCAAGGGAACATTAACGATTATCAGTATTTACAAGGCACAAAATATACCTCTGATGCCTTATTAAATTCAATTGATGCTGCGGGCGTGATTGCAGTCACCTCTAACTACTCCAATTATAAATACAATTCTGTCTTTGCCCGTGTTGGTTACAACTACAAGGAACGCTATCTGCTCAACCTTACAGGGCGCCGTGAAGGTTCCTCCCGTTTTGGTCCTGAGAACCGTTTCGGAAATTTCGGCGCCATCGGTGGAGCATGGATCTTCTCAAGTGAACCATGGATAAACAAAGCCCTACCTTTCATGAGTTTCGGTAAACTAAGGGCAAGCTATGGAGTGACAGGAAATGACATGATAGGTGATTACCAGTTCTATGATCTTTATAAGATGGCAAATTCCTCCCTCGCTTACGAAGGTTCCTTAAGTCTTTACGCTAACATGCTTTTCAATCCGGATTTCAAATGGGAGGAGACTAATAAGCTGGAGATAGCTCTTGAATCAAACTTTTTACATAGCAGGCTTGGTTTGGAGGTTAGCTGGTACCGTAACCGTTCCTCCAACCAATTGGTAAATTATACCTTGCCTGCTACCACCGGTTTCACATCTGTCCTTAAGAACTTTGAAGCTACCATAGAAAATTCAGGGTGGGAAATCCTGTTAAGAGGAGATGTGATCCGCTCAGAACATCTGCAATGGAATCTTTCTGCAAACCTCTCACTTCCCCGTAACAAACTTGTAGCCTTCCCCGGTATTGAAGAATCTCCCTATGCAACTATATACAAAGTGGGAGAACCTCTCTCCATCCAGCGTACCTATATCTGGACAGGAGTTGATCCGCAAACAGGGTTATATACATTTTTAGATGTGGATAATAACGGAGTTATTAACAGTAATGATCAGCAGTTTTCTTACTGCAAGGACAGTAAGTTTTATGGAGGCCTGACCAATAATTTGGTTTATAAAGGTTTTGAACTCTCTTTCCTGCTCCGGTTCAAGCAACAGGTTGCAAGATACAAACCAGTTTATACTGCTGGTTCCAGTAATAATAACGTCCCGCTATGGGTGTGGAATGAGCGTTGGCAAAAGCCGGGAGACATTACAGATGTGCAGCGGTTTTCACAAACAAGCCCTGGAACAACTTTGTCGAGCAATTACATGGGTTCCGATGCTATGACCGATGCCTCTTTTATCAAACTGCAAACCCTTTCAATCTCCTACACCCTGCCACAAGTCATGGCCCAGAAAGTTGGTGCCAGGATGGTGAAAGTTTTTTTACAGGGTCAGAACCTATTTACAATCTCAAAATATAATCGATATGTTTTGGATGTTGAGACACTAGGCACTCCTCTGTTAACTATTATCACAGCCGGCCTTCAACTTAAATTTTAACTTTAAAAAAGCACTAAGATGAAAAATTTTATAAAAGTTTCATATATAATCAGGTTAAAGGGCTGCATTAAATCGCTCCTGTTATTCCCTTTGTTAATGTTTACAACTTCCTGTGAAAAGTTAATTGAGGTGGATACACCGCCAGCCTATCTTTTAAAATCTCAGGTTTTTACCGATGACGCCACAGCTCAGGCTGCAGTAAGGGGGATTTACAGTCCCTTTTTGAATCCTTACTATTGTACCGGATTCCAGACTGCCTGGAGGACAGGCTTATCAGCAGATGAGTTAACTTTCAACTATACAGAGCCTTCTATAAGTGCGTTTCAAGAAAACAACCTGGTGGCAGATAACAGTTATGTCAGTCAGTATTGGACATATGCCTATACAACTATTTACCGGGCGAATGATGTGATAGAGAATATCGCTGCTTCCAGTGGATTGAGTGAAACAGCAAAAGCGCAGTATAGAGGAGAGGCACTGTTTTTACGCTCTTTCCTTCATTTTTACTTAGTGAACTTTTTTGGCGATGTACCGTTTGTAACAACAACCGATTACCTTGTAAATGCAAAAATTCCACGCACACCGGTAGATGAGGTTTATCAGCAGCTTGAAACTGATCTGGAGGAAGCTGTATCACTACTGCCGGCCGCTTATCCGACATCCGGAAGGTACCGGGCCAATAAAGCGGTAGCTTCAGCATTACTTGCAAGGGTTTACCTTTACCATGGTAAATGGGCAGAAGCAGAAAATACAGCAACAACAGTGCTGGGCAATACGACTGATTATGCACTTGTAGCTTTGTCCGGTATCACACTGTCCGGAAATAAGGAGGCCATCTGGCAGATACCGAATTCTGATAATGAGTATTATACTGATGAAGGCGAACATTTTTATGATTCATATAGCAATTTGAGTACTGCTCTGGGCTATATGTCACTTAGTGATGATTTCGTGGGAACCTCTACTTTACCAGGTGCTTTTGAAAACGGAGACGCCCGGAAAACAGCCTGGGTAATACTAAATAGAAAAGCATTCATGGAGCCTTATAAGTATCGTGCCCGTTCCGACGCAGATATTACAATTCCAGATGATTCAAGAAATGAAAACACCACTGTACTTCGCCTGGCAGAACAATACCTGATCCGGGCCGAAGCAAGGGCACAACAGAATAAGCTTGCTCTGGCAATTGCCGATGTGGATGTCATTCGTGCAAGAGCCGGTTTGCCACTTATAGCGAATACCAATCCGGGCATCAGTAAAACTGCTCTATTGGATGCCATTATGCAGGAGAGGCGGGTGGAATTTTTCACCGAATGGGGACACAGATGGTTCGATCTTAAGCGTACCGGCAAGGCTGTGGAGGTATTGAGTGCAATCAAGCCAGGATTTACTTCAGACGATCTGCTTTACCCGATTCCTGAGAGTGAACTGAATAAGAATCCTTTCCTGGAACAGAATCCCGGATATTAATCATTATACGACCCACCGGTATCCATTCATCATATCGGCAGGTCAGTTATTATAATATTAAGAGACTGATTCAGAACCAGTCTCTTCTACAATAATTTTTTTTAAAATGAAATTTCTAATAATGAAAGCTAAATCATATTATAATATGCGGTTTTTAAGTTATTCCAAACTTGGATTCCTGCTCTTTTTCACAGGCTGTTTTTTTATCAGTAGCAGTGGACAGTCTCATAATATTGGGAAAACCCCTTCATCCTCTTCAGCATATTTTCCAAAACTTGTCTATTCTGAAATCCCCGGGGCACCAAAGTTATCCGACCCCCTGCTTCTAATGGGTAAGACCGGGGCTCTTATTTCAGAAGGTATGGGCTGGGCCGCCCCAGCTGTTTACGACTGGAATGGCGACGGTAAGAAAGACCTGTTGATCGGTGAATTTGGCAGCGGTCTGGAGTACAAAGAGCGTGCTGTAGGTAATTTTGTTAGGGTCTATCAAAATACCGGAACAGATAAGGATCCTAAATTCAATGATAATTTTGAATATGCAAGGCCGAATCGTTTTGCGGGCAGTGGTACTCCTCTTTCTATCTTTACCTGGTGCTGCCTCGGTTTTACCCCCCAGATTACAGACTTAAACGATGATGGTTATCAGGATATTGTCACCGGTCAGTATGAGCAGGGAGAGGTAACTTGTTTCTGGGGTAGTGAAAATGGCTTTTCTCCGGGTGAAAAACTCCTGCAGGAGGGTAATCCAGGAGGGAAAAAAGATTCAAATCTTCCTTTCACAGATGTGAACAGCTGGGAGTATTGGTGTTATTCGGCTGTCAGTTTTGGGGATTTTGATGGTGACGGCGATTTTGATATGATTGTTGGCGGGTCTGCTTTGCGACTTAGCGAGAACGTTGGATCAAAAACAGCTCCCAGATTTGCATATCGGAAATTTTTACTTGATACCGAGGGTAAACCTCTGAGAATATACGATCCATCAGAAGAGGAACTGAAGAGAGATAAGAGATACCTGGATAAATATCCATCCGGATTAGCGACTGCTGTTCCCTGTGTTGTTGATTGGGATAAGGATGGTGTGTTGGATTTATTGGTAACGCACAGTTATACCTCCAAAGGCTCGCACGCTGTGATCTTTTTCCGTGGGGTAAAAACATCAGAAGGGTATCGTTGTGAAAAAGGGCTTCCTTTATTTACCACTAAAGACGGGGGCAAGGAATTTCCCGGCAGTTGGCTCAGAGTGTTCGTTACCGACTGGAACAATGACGGGGTGAATGATCTTTTAATAGGCACCAGTGTAGCCACCACCAATGGCGGGCAATTCAATCATGAACTATCCTGGGCATGGGAGCACGAGATAAATACTGCTAAGGAGAACCCTGGTCTCAAGTCGCCGGATAAGATTGAAGCTATGCGTACCGGCAATCCTGATTCAGATGGGAGGAGATATCGCATTAGTGATTACCTGAAGGAAGGAGGAGATCCCACTTTGGTGCATAGGGGTTATGTCTATCTGATGCTGGGTAAATAGTGAAAACAATGAAGTGAACAATAACGAGAAGGATGAAGAAAATATATTTTATAATTATAATGCTGTGTTTTTCATTTATCAGCAATGCACAGGATGTTGTGAAATGGGAAATCGGGTGCAAGAAAATATCCAGGAAAACCTATGAGGTTCATTTCACTCCCAAAGTGCAGGATTCCTGGCACATTTATTCCCTGGAGGTATCCGGTGGAATGAATGTGCCCACGCGCTTCTCTTTTGAGGATAATCCTCTTGTCATATTGAAAGGAGGAGTTAAAGAGATCGGTTTGCAGCAGGATTTTGTGCAAGAGATAAGACTGAAAAAGCGCGTCTCCACTATTCTTAAAGGCACTATTACTTTCATGGCTTGCAACGATGAGCAATGCCTTCCATCAACAACTACTGATTTTACCATAATATTAAAGTAATCTAGTAATAAACTGTAACCTTACAAAACACTACCCCAGAAGTCATATAAAACTTTTGGGGTATTGTTCATTTTTAGACACCCGAATAGCATGGATGTCTGTTATGTCAGTCTATTTTTTCACTGTCTCTCTTACCGGTTTTTTAGCAAGGTCGGCCGGCCTCATCGAATATTCTGCAACACCAGCCCTGGGGACTTCTGTAACCATTGACTCCAGAGGTATATTGTTTTTAATACAATATTCAAGTAAGAATGAATAGTTGAAATGTGCAATTGCATCGTTCCTGTTAGGAGAATTGTATGCAGCAAAGCGGTAAAGAATAAAATAAAGTTCTAACATAGGAGCTTCTATGGAAACTTTTCCCCCATCCTTTGAGAATGGCATTCTTATAAGGAAGCTTATATCCGAACAAAATTCCTTTAGCCTTCCGTCGGGATTTTGCATTATCTCATATGAAAGATTCTTTGCTGAAACATAATCTTTGTTATTTAATGCTTCACTCAATCTGAATTTCTTCCTGATATACTCTTTACCCAGAAATTCCGGTGCCTGGTCAAGCTCTTTCTCGCTTCTGACGTTTCTGAAAAGACTAAACAGCAACTCGCTGACAACATCTTTACCATATAAGCCCTCGTATTTGGATTTTTGATTCACAAAATCTAAAGCCAGTTTATTGTTCTTGTCCTTGACAAAAATTGTAAAGTATCTCCAGATTAAAGGGTTTGAAAGATCGTATGTCTTAATGTTCAATAATTCAGACATGTATTTATCCGCAGCTTCCCTGTCATACTTTGAGGCTTTATAAAAAGCGTAATTATACAAAAAGAGAGGGTCTGAAGAGCCTTCGAGTGCCAGCTTTTCCAGATAAACAGAATTCTTTTCTTTTGTAAGGGCCGATTGTCCTGTGAAAATAAAAATCTCTTCGTCCTGTCTGCTTGTAGAAGAGTGAACTTCGTTTAAAGTAGAAGGGTCCACAAATACAAATGTAGGGTATACTCCAACCTTGTACCTTCTGGCAATGGGTGCGCCTTCCACCGTTTCAGCATCTATCTTGCAATTAATGAAGTTTGAATTGTAAAAATCGCCTACGGCTCTGGTAACAAATACTTCGTCTGCCATGTTCTTGCACGGGCCACACCATTTTGTGTAGAAATCTATGAATATCAGTTTATCCTCCGCTTTGGCCTTTTGTACGGCCTCCTCCCAGGATCCATGAAAGAAACGGATCCCCGGGTTTTGGGCTGTCATATTTAATGTAAAAATGACAAATGAAAAAATCAATAAATACTTTCTCATTTCTGAACTTTTTTTACAGGTCTTGTAGGGACATATGCTGAGTCGTCAGCCTTATTGGCTAAGACATATAATCCATGATAAGTTACTTTTACATTATAATCAAATGTATAGAACTTTTTATTAGGAGCGCTCGCCGTACCACCATTTATACAAGTCGAGGACATGTAATATGAACTTGTGGCAGAAACTGTTTCAATGGGAACACCTCCAGCCGCTTTTATTGCATCGTTTATAGTAAGAAGATTCTGATCAAATGATTGCAATTCATTGAAAGCAGGTAAATACCACCCGTCTGTATTTCCTGGTGTAGATTTGTATTCGTAGGCATACATGAAAGCACTGGTAGCCGATGTTAAATTGAGACCTGCACTCTTTACCCTGTTTACCAAAGTAAGGGTATTGCCATACCCATCATTCATATCCGGTGTGAAAAAGGTGCTTCCTACCGGACCGAATTTTCTTGTAACCATATCAAGAGCAATAATCTTTGCCTCCTTCACATTCGCAGGATTTACCCAGCATACAATTCCTGCTGGTTGGAAATTCTCGTCATATTCAAGGTCCCCAACCTCATAATATGCTTTTGGAGCTTTTAAAGTATATGGTATGGTAATGGTTGTATTCGTACCGTCAAGTGAGGCCTGAACTACTATGTTCCCCTTTCTGTTAAGAGTATTTGGAGAAAAATAGTCAGAAGGAGCAGTGAGTGACAGAATATTGTTCTCATATTTCACATTCCACTCAGCAGGGGCCGACAATATTGATATTGTTGCTCCTTCTGTGTGTTTGATGCCGATATTGAAACTCTGGCCACACATAGCCTCTATCAATTTATATTCCGATGAGACAAATAGAGCAACAGAGACAGTTCCCAGCGGATGGGTTTTCATAAAGTCCCACATTAATGGCAATATGTAATACCAGTTTACACCATGACCTTCATCTATTACAGAAAAGAGTTCAATATCTGCCTTACCACCACCCCATTTCTTTGTGAGGTATTTTTTATAGTTATCTATACTTAATGTATAACTTAGTTTAGCATCTGAGGCAAAGTATCCTCCTACTGA
>Ga0074195_1000432_pt1 | contig 84972 bp, 85 predicted proteins | sample EPASupsiteHSE623_FD_64525 | JGI IMG/M metagenome (GOLD analysis project Ga0074195, IMG submission 64525) | Bioremediated contaminated groundwater from EPA Superfund site, New Mexico - Sample HSE6-23 | ecosystem: Environmental > Aquatic > Deep subsurface > Groundwater > Contaminated ...
CTAGCCTGATATTTCTTAATAATGCTAAAAGTATTAACAAGCTATATTATTAATTTTTTACTAGACCCTATGAAAAAACGCTACGCAGAAGGTGGACAGAGGTACGATCTTATAAACTCCGGTCAAACAGCGCACTCCGCTGCAAGCTGCGGGGCATTCGAATAAATAAAAAATTGAAATGACAGCGTTGCGTGAAACGACAGGGGTTGAAATTAGCATGAAGAGCATTAAGTGAGATGAATGCATTAAAATTAGTTGATGGACATATCAAAATAAAGTAAGTGTATTAAAATATATGAGCAGAAAGCTGGAGCCTTAGCCCGAAGCCTTCTCGCTCTCTATGGTTTGATGCAGCAATGCATTTCGGGCATTCTCAGGCGTACATCTCTCCGCGCTCCACCTCGCGAGAGGCTCTCTTGCGCAGCTCCTTTCCCATCTTGGAGTAATACTTCATGGTGTCTGGAGTTACCGACGGTCCGATCTCCTCAAGGGCTGCCAGGAAGTGCTTCTGGCTGATCTTTTCCGAGGCCATATCCTCCCGCAGGGCCAGCCTTCCTGCCTTCCGGACCACGGATGCGATATCCGCTCCCGTGTACTGATCGGAAAGATCGATCAGCTCATCGATATTGACGTCCTCGGCCAGAGGTGCTCTTTGCAGATGGACCTGCAAGATCTTCTTGCGTGATTCCCTGTCCGGCACCGGCACCATAATCAGCTCATCGAAGCGTCCCGGTCTGAGCAGGGCAGGATCGATGATATCCGGGCGGTTGGTGGCCCCGATTACTACCACTCCATGCAGCTCCTCCAGGCCGTCGAGCTCGCTCAAGAGCTGGTTGACAATGCGCTCCGTCACATGCGGCTCGCCGGAAGTGCCTCCTCGCAGGGGCACCAGAGCGTCCAGCTCGTCCAGAAAGATGATGGACGGGGCAACCTGCCTTGCTTTGCGGAATATCTCCTCAACCCTCTTCTCGCTCTCGCCGTACCACTTGGAGAGCAGAGCACTCCCCTTGACGGAGATGAAGTTGGCCTCGCTCTCGTTGGCCACCGCCTTGGCGAGCATGGTCTTTCCCGTGCCGGGCGGCCCGTAGAGCAGAATGCCTTTGGGAGCATCGATGCCGAGGCGCAGGAAGCTGTCGGCGTTGCGCAGGGGCCACTCCACGGCCTCCACCAAAAGCTGCTTGACGCTCTCCAGACCACCGATGTCCTCCCAGTTCACATTGGGGACCTCGACCAGAATCTCCCGCATGGCGGACGGCTGAACCTCTCGCAGTGCCGCCTCGAAGTTATCCTTCTGGACGATGAGCCGGTCCAGGATCTCTTTGGGGATGGTCGGCTCGTCGAGATCGATCTCGGGCAGGATGCGTCGCAGAGCATTCATGGCCGCTTCGCGGGTGACTGCGGCAATATCCGCCCCGACAAAGCCATAGGTCCGCTTGGCGAAGTCATCCAGGTTCACGTCCTCGTGCAGAGGCATGCCGCGGGTATGGATCTGGAAGATCTCCATGCGCCCGTCAATGTCGGGAACGCCAAGTTCGATCTCCCGGTCGAAGCGCCCCGGCCTGCGAAGCGCCATATCCAGGGCTTCCGGCCGGTTGGTCGAGCCGATGACGATGACATTCTTCCTCTCCTTCAGGCCGTCCATGAGGGATAGGAGCTGAGCCACGACCCTTCTCTCCACCTCGCCCGTGACCTCGCCGCGCTTGGGTGCGATGGAGTCCAGTTCATCCAGGAAGATGATGGCCGGAGTATTCTTCTCCGCTTCCTCGAAGATGTCGCGCAGGGCCTTCTCGCTCTCTCCGTAGTACTTGGACATGATCTCCGGGCCGTTGATGCTTATGAAGTAGGCATCGCTTTCGTTGGCCACCGCCTTGGCGAGCATGGTCTTTCCCGTGCCGGGCGGCCCGTGCAGCAGGACGCCTTTGGGCGGGTCGATGCCCAGGCGGTCGAAGAGCTCGGGATGCTTCAGGGGAAGCTCGATCATCTCTCGCACCTTGGTGATGACCGGCTTCAGGCCGCCCACGTCCTCGTAGACCACGGAGGGAACCGATCTCTCCGGCGTTTCCACGGCCTGAGGCAGAAGCTCGACCTCCGTGCCTTCGCCGATCTTGACGATGCCGGAAGGGCTGGTGGAGATGACGCGCAGCTTGATCTCACCCAGACCGAAGGCCTGGGCTCCCAGGAAGCCTCGGAAGATCTCCTCAAACATGGTCTCCCGACCCAGGGTTTCCGCGGGCGGTCTTCGCACGCTGGTGGTGGAGATGACATCGCCCCGGATGACCGGCCGGCCATTGAAGACCTTGGTGAGCACGTCTCCCGGCGCAAAGATCTGCATGCCCTGCGTGACCGGAGCCAGTGTGACGTGTTTGGCGTCGTTCCAGACCGCTTTTTTTACCTCCACGGACTGGCCGATGCTTGTGCCTGCATTGGATCTGATCAGGCCGTCCATGCGGATCATATCGATTCCCTGGTCCGCGGAATACGCGCTGACGGCCAATGCCGCCGTGGGACGGGAACCTACCACCTCTACCACATCCAGTGGTCGGGCGCCGATCTTTTCCAGGAACTCCTCGCCCATCCTGACAATGCCCTTTCCCACGTCTCCTTGATTGGCTTCAGCCACCTTGAGTTTGACGGGTTCACCATCTGTCATATCTTTTATGCACCTGCTTTCTGATAGAATATATGAGCCTGATTTTTAAGTAGTTTCCTATGGTCAATTCTAAATACAATCGAGAATAATAAGATTATGCAACTGATCCGGATTCCGTCCGGAAATCCATCCGGAATCTGATAGGAATGAAAATGCAGAGGCAAGATGCCTGAAATAGATCGCTCAAAAGACCTTGACCTATCTTGCATGATATTTCATAAGACTGATGGGATTAATATTTCATTTGAGGGATATGAAATATGAAGATTGGAATTATCGGCTCGGGAAATGAAGGCGGAGCTTTAGGAAAAATCTGGGCCAGGAACGGCCACGAGATCATGTTCAGTTCCAGAAATCCTGAAAAGCTCAAGCCTCTGGCGGAGGCCGTGGGAAAGAACGCAGGCTTCGGCCTTCCCTCTGATGCGGCCAGGTTCGGAGATGTCGTGGTCCTGGCCGTTCCCTGGGGGCAGGCAGAGAGCGCTTTGCTTTCCGCGGGGTCGCTGAATGGGAAGATCCTCATCGACTGCACCAATCCTCTCAAACCGGATTACAGCGGCCTGGCGGTGGGAGGAACGACATCAGCTGCTGAAGAGGTGTCCAGGCTCGCGCCGGGAGCGAGCGTCGTGAAGGCTTTTCATACCACATTTGCCGCCCTGATGCAATCTGATTCCCGCATGTTCGGCAGCACAAATCCCACGGGCTTTTATTGCGGCGATGATGCCGGGGCCAAGGGCATCGTGGCAAGCCTCATAAAAGAGACCGGTTTGGAGCCGCTGGATGTCGGGCCTCTGAGCTATGCCCGCTATCTTGAACCCATGGCCATGCTCATGATAAGCCTCGGCTTTGCTCAGAAGATGGGCACGAATATCGCTTTGAAGCTTCTGAGGAGATGAAAGGGACCCCGGGTGAGCGATGAAATGCCGGTTGACATGAAAAACCGGACAGTCCTGGTTACGGGTTCCACGGACGGGATCGGCAAAGAGACTGCCCTGCAGCTGGCCCGCATGGACGCAGAAGTGCTCTTGCACGGGAGAAGCCTGGAAAAAGGCATGCATGTTCAGGAGGAGATCCGCCGCGCCACCGGAAACGATCGTTTGCAGTTCTTCCAGGCGGACTTTTCCTCGCAAAAGCAGGTGCGAATGATGGCTGCAGAGATCCGGGAAAGCCAGGATCATTTGCACGTCCTCATTAACAATGCAGGCACCTTTGAGTCTGAGCGAAGGACCACCGAGGACGGGCTGGAGAAGACCTTCGCCGTAAACTATCTGGCGCAATTCCTGCTCACCCGCGAACTGCTGGACTTGATGGAGAGATGTGCCCCGGCCAGGGTAATCAATGTTGCCTCCGTCGCTCACTGGAATGGTGCGATGAACTGGAGCAATCTGCAGGGTGAGCGGCACTACGAGGGCTTTGATGCCTATGCCCGTTCCAAGCTGGCCGTGGTTCTTTTCACCTATTCATTGGCGCGACGACTGAATGACTCGGGGGTGACTGCCAACGCTCTGCACCCCGGCACTATAAGAACCAAGCTGCTGCGGGCAGGCTTTGGAGATCATCCGGGAGGCACCCCGGAAAAGGGAGCCAGGACCCCGGTTTACCTGGCCAGTTCCGCAAAGGTGGAAGGGATGAACGGCAAATACTATGAAGAATGCAAGGCAGTGCGGTCCTCGCCTCGGAGTTACGATCAGGAGCTGCAAGAGGGGCTCTGGCGGGTCAGCGAGATGCTGATTCGATAGCGATCGGAATTAATTATGGCAATGACTATCAGAAGACCGGAAAGCATCCACCAGTCTCATGGTGCCATTCAGAACGGCACGTTTCATGGCCGCTGGCATTTCAGCTTCGGCGATTACTACGATCCAGATTTCACAAATTTCGGTCTGCTCCGCGTCTTCAATGACGATACCCTCTCGCCGGGGGCCGTTTGGCCTCTTCATCCGCATCGTGATATCGAAGTGGTAACTTATGTCGTGAACGGCGAATTCAGGCATGCTGATGAGCACGGGATTGGCGGAATTTTGCAAGAAGGCTGGGTACAGCATACTACCGTGGGCAGAGGCATGTGGCATTCAGAGATCAACAATCGACCGGATGCTCCCATGAGATTCATTCAGATGTGGTTCCAGCCTCTGGCTGAAGGCTTGGAGCCGCTGGTTGAGCAGAAAATGGTGGAGAAATCCGAGAGAATGAACAGATTTTTGCCGATCGTCTCCAATGCTCATTCCGGAGCCCTGAATATCTCCTCGAACACACAGGTCTATTCCAGCTTTCTGCAGATGCACCGTGAGATCCATCACCGTCCCCAAGCCGGCTGGGGAGCTTACCTGTACGTATTGAGTGGCGGCCCCATTAGTGTGGATGATGATATTATGGCCGCCTTAGGTGCTGCAATGATCCGGGACGCGGGAGAGATCAGTGTCACTGCCGGAGGTGATGCCGAGCTTCTCCTGGTCGAGGTTGAGATCTGAATCGAGCAGGATCTATCTGCTGCAATGAATATGCATGAATCATGATATATTCATTGCTGCAAACTTAGGGCCTCGTATTACTAATAATTATATCAAATTATAATAAATAAATACGACCTCATTAAAAAATAATCAATTCGATCTAGACAGAAAATCCTGATCGAATCGACAATACGCAGTTTCAAATCATCATAATATTGTCAATTGGAGGTGTAAAAATGCAAAGATTCATCCTATGTCTCCTGATGATCGGTATGGTGGCCATCTCAGGATGCGCACAGACCAATGAAACCGCCAAGCTGGTCCAAAACGAGAGCTTGAACATTTCGAGCCAGAGCATGGTATTTCCTGCTTACCTGGCCGCACCGACGTCTGCAGGCAAATGGCCCGGCGTTGTTCTGATCCATTCATTCAACGGCCTTGAGCCGGGATACAAAGCAATGGCGGACAAGGTTGCAGGAGAAGGTTTTGTGGTCATTGCGCCGGAGTGGCAGACTTTCAATAAAACGCCCAGTGATGAAACGGTCGGCCAGCTCATCAAGGATGCTGTAACCTATCTCAAAACGAGAAACGACGTAGATGTCGGCAATCTGGGACTGACCGGCTTTTGTGCCGGTGGCAGGTACACCATGCTCTTCATGCCACAGATGGATTTCAAGTCGGGCGTTGCATTCTACGGATTCCCTTACTCCACCGGCTTCCGCAATGAAACCAAACCTGCCGACTTCATCGGCCAGCTCAAAGCACCCATGCTCATGATCCACGGAACCGGTGATCGGGCCAGCAGGATTTCGGATATCTACCGCTATGCAACAGACTTGAACGCCTCGGGCAAGTACTTTGAGCTGAAGGTTTATCAGGGAGAGTCGCACAACTTCATGGTTCCGAAAGGCCAAATGTCCCAGACCTTCCCGGCCAAGGATGCCTACTGGCAGATGGTGACATTCTTCAACAGGACTCTGAAGCAGCTTTGAAAATCATCATTTATTTTTTACGCACTATTTCGTTATTGATCATCCAGGGCTCTTGCGCGTTTGACTTCGTTCTGATAAATGATAGTATAAAGAATTTAATATCATGAGGCCATCTTCTTCAGCTCTTCCTCAAGATAGGCATTCATCTCCGTGCAGTAACCGTGTTTGGCGCAGCCCACCGCATGAAAGCTCTTCGGCATGAGGGCTTTGGCATAGGTATCCTCCGCATACGCGAAAGATATGACGGTATCATTTCTAGAATGAATCATGACAAACGGCCTGGGCGTAATCTCGCCGAGATACGTTTCGGGGTCGATCGATCTCAAAAACTTAACCATTTCCGGGTCGGTAAATCTTCCGGATCTAACCGCCTCGTCTGTTCCATAGCCGCAGGTGCTGACGGCCACGACTCCTTTCGCTCTGGCATCGAGGGCACCGGCGATGATGGCAAAGCGCCCGCCGTTGCTTTCACCGGCATAGATGATGCGATTCGGGTCGACCTCTGGCTGGGAGCGCAGTACCTCGGCGGCGGCCAGGGCATCGTAAACCATTTTGTGCTCGGTCGGCTCATCCCCCTGCAGGAACATCTGCCAGTCGCCCTGCTGATCCGTGCCGCCCAGATTTCGCTGGTCGATGGTAATGCTGGCAAAGCCAAGGCTGGACAGATACCTGGCCAAACCCTGCTCACGCTCTTTGGTAACAGTCGCTCCGGGAAGAAGCACAATGCCGGGAAGATTATTGCTCTCCGTTTTCCCATCTGCATTGCCCCTATCTGCTTCACTCTTATTCGTCCGGGGTATTCTCAGGAGAGCCTCTATTTGCGTGTCTTTACTGGCAAGGCTGATTGCATAGAGCGTGGAATCGTTTGCGTCTTCGATAAGCTTTTGCTGATACTCGGGTGTGGAAACCAAATACTGCAACATTCCCTCATCCGTCACTCGCCAATCGCTGCCGCTCGAAAGCAGTCCATTGCCAAAAAGGAGCAGCACGCCGATAGCTACGGCGATCAACAAGCCGATAACCAGCACCCGGCCACTGATCCGACGTTCTTGCATATCTGGAGCACCTGCGGGCGCTTGCCCGAGAATCTCTTGACGAAAGTTCCGGTCCTTGATTTAGCAAGGCATCTAGCTCTGAATGGATAAAAGGCACACGCCAGAGAAATACGGCAGGTTTAGGATGCAACCTTCGCAAATCTTCAAGAGAAACGTCAAAAAGAATGATGTGAGGAATAGGAAGAAAGTGGAACGGCAAGAGAATCCGTCTCGTCCATTGGCAGCATCAGATGCTGGGTAACCATTCCTCGGTAGTGGGCAGCTTCACCAGTTTGCCGGATTTATCGATAGTATAACCAGGTGGAACAGAGCCCCAGCTCCAGAGATCGCTGGCAGCTTTTTTGGTGGTATTGCTTGTTTGATTTGCGGTATCGTTTGTGGAAGTTGAGTTTTTGAGTGAAGGGGGATTGGTGAGTGGAGTGGAATTGAGGTACTGAGTTGAATTATTTGGCCCGGTTGAATTAAGAAGTTGAGTTGAATTGTTGGATGGAATCAATACGTTGCCTGAGATATTCTCAAGGATGGCCTTTCCGCTATTCTCCCCGGTTGGAATAGGATCAGTTGCCGCGCAATTAGCGGCCAGAAATATGAAGATCAAACCAAATAATGTTAGATTTTTCATGGCATTTACTCCATTGCATTCCTTTAAGAGAGATTTCGTGAATTGACGAGATTGCTTATCGATCATTAACATATTCTCTGAGTGCTAATTGCTTAATAAGGCATCGGGCAAAGAGCTAGGGTCCTATCATTACCGATTTATCGAAAACGACAAAGACCGTCTGCTAAGAAGCAGGATTTTCCTCGTCTAGCATCGATAACAACTCAACTCAACGATAGCGGGACCTCTATATTGCAGCACACTCGATCGCAGCATATTGATGAAAAAAACATTGACGACAACCAAAATGCCTATAATGCTTGAACGTCAACGTCGATCATATGTTTGAGAAGATCCTTATGGCAACGGATGGCTCAAAGCATAGCGAAAATGCAGCAAAACTGGGAATTGATCTGGCCAAACGGTCCGAAGGAACAGTCGTCATCTGCTATGTTGCCGATATAAACGGTACCATACCGATGGGAGGCATCGGCTCGCCATTCGGCGATATCGGCGCATACACCATCGATCCGGCGGTATTCAGCAGCCTGAGAGGAACAGCTCTGCAGGCAGGTGTGAAGGCAGCAGATAAGGTTGAAGAGCTTGCAAAGCAAGCAGGCGTGCCGAGCGAGAAGAGAGTTCTGGAAGGAAATCCCGCTGCCGAGATCCTCAGGCTTGCCAAGGAGGAGTCCACGGACATCATCGTCATCGGCAGCATCGGCAAGACCGGCCTGGAGAAATTCTTCATGGGAAGCGTGGCCGAAAAGGTGGTCCGCAACTCAACCGTGCCTGTTCTTGTAGTTCACGGAGAGGTCCCTTAGCATTAGCATTCGAACTCTCATCCTTCCGCTGCACGTTCCGCTGCATGAAAGGTAATGGTCGTGATCTCCGGCGGACAGTTGATCCTCGACCAGAATAAATTCGTTCCCAGACCGCGGTTGGTGTACTGCACCATCTCACCAACCTGATATTTACCCAGCGGGTATTTCTTGAAGTGATAGCCGCGGATGGGCGTCCCATATCCGGGTATTACTATCTGTCCGCCATGAGAGTGGCCGGAGAGCTGCAGGCAAAAGCGACCTGTGTCGGCGCTCAAGTCGGCAAAATCCGGCTCATGGACCAGCAGGATGGCCGGTCCCGATGCCGGGAGTTTTTCCAGCACACGGTCCAAATCATGCTTATCCGCAAGGACGTCATCCAGCCCGGCAATGTGCAAGGCTGCGCCGCCTCGATGAACGGTAAACACATCATTGCCAAGCTCCATGATGTTGCCGCTCTTGATCAGGCGGCGCACGGCATCTGCACCCAGCCAATGGTCGTGGTTGCCAAGAACTGCTACCGTAGCATCCCTGGCGCTGATTCTGCCAAGAATTCGCGCCAGATCGTGCCCGTACCTGTCGAGAACGTACGAGAAGAAATCTCCTGTAATTGCTACCAAATCCGGGTCTTGCGAGTTTACCAGATCTACCACGCCCTCCAGGCGTTCTGCTGTGATCCACTGGCCGAAGTGAATGTCGGAGATTTGCACGAGCCTGTAGCCTTCAAAGGCCGGATCAAGCCCGGGCACGGCTAAAGAGAGCGGCACGACCTGGAATTTTCCTGCATGGAAACTGGTGTCTCCCAGCCGGGAATAGAGATGGGCTCTTGCCCTCTGCACCTTCTCCTGCATCTTGAAGCTGATGCGATGGCTCAGAGGATAGGCACGAAGATCCGGATCCTTGGCATCGGTCTGATCCGTTCCGATGCCGGACGGACTGCTGCGCGTCGCTTGAGATCCGGGCTCACCTTTTGCCGTCAGCCTGGGAAATCTTCTGGTCTTCTTTTTCACTTGATTCATAATGGGTGATCTGGACAGTTAAATTTTTTTATCGGACATTCCATCGGACATTCCATCTGAATGATCAATTGCCTGCAAAAAGGGTGGAATAATCTTTGGCCATTTTTGACTTTGATGACCTAAAATCGTCCGGCTGCCGTCATGCTTTTTTTGCAAGTACTTTGCAAATCGCATCGCGAAACAGCATGTTTTGTGAGAGCATTAACTCGGCTTGATTGCTCCCACTTTTATGCTCAGCACCGAGCTTGCTATCAGATTGAGCTGCTCTGCGGAAATCTTTGGACTCTTGATGCTATCCGATCCGGTGGTCTCTGAGAGGAGCGACTCGATGGGGAAGCTGGTCTCGGCTGCCACTTTCACATCCCGGAAGCCGACATCTCTTATGATCTCGAGATACTCATCCTTCATAATGGCCCCGGCCAGGCAGCCGATGTAGGCCTCGGTTGAGCTTGTCACAAAATCGGGAAGCTCTCTGAGCAGAACAACATCGGAGACGGCAAGTCTTCCTCCGGGCTTGAGCACGCGAAAAGCCTCCTTGAAGACCATCCTCTTGTTCGGCACCAGGTTGATGACGCAGTTGGAGATGACCACATCGACGTAATTGTCCGCCACGGGCATGTTCTCCAGGTCTCCCTGCCGAAAATCGATGTTGGTGTATCCGCTTTTTCGGGAATCGGCTCTGGCTTTGTCCACCATCTCTGAAGTTATGTCAACGCCAATGACCATTCCCGTGGGGCCGACGCGAGTGGAGGCGAGGAAACAATCAAATCCAGCTCCTGCACCCATATCCAGCACAATCTCGCCTTCCTTCAAGGATGCGAGAGCAACGGGATTTCCGCAGCCAAGTCCCAGATTCGATCCCAGCGGAGCTTCCTGAATCTCCTCTTCCGTGTAGCCTAGCCTCTTGCTAATCTCTTGAGGAATATCGGCACAACCGCAGCAGCTGCGGGATGCATAATAAGATGTAGCCTGTTTGGCGATGCGGGCATAGCCTTCCTTTACCGCCCTCTTGATCTCTCTTTCTCTCATAGCCATAAATAACCCCACCGTTCCCGGTAAGAATCAATTCTACTGCGAAGCACCTTTCGTCAGCGCAAATTGTATCCCATCCTCTTGTTCTTAGGCTTTAATTAAGGTTTCTTTATCATGAAAAAATGTGTTAACCGTCCCTGGCAGGTGCCAAATCAAAAGTTTTTAAGGTTCCATGGGGCGTTCTCTATGGAATATCGGGACTGAGGGTACGGACTAAATTTCAGTGCATGCCCAGCCGTTCTTTTATAGCTCTGACATCCGCCTGAACTTGTCTGAAATTGCTTGCATACCCGGGCTGGATGTCTTCCCTCAAGCCTTTGATCTCTTCTAGGATTTGAGGAGTGACAGCGGTATTCTTTCGCACTTCCATCATGTTGTCACTTATATCCAGAAGAACCGGGATAGCTTTGTTCAACTGAACCGTGGCGCAGAACTGGGCATAATCTCCTATCTTCATGACCTCTCCCTCAAAGTCATCATAGACGATATTTGTCACCTCTGCGTGAGCGGGACGCTTGGTCTCGACCAGGGCGCGAAAGGCTTTGACGGCCTCCGCCTCGCCATCAACAAAGACCAGAACCTCGTTTTCTATGTTATGGGCCTCAAACATCCTGATTCTATTGGCCATGGCCATGCTCATCAGGAAGTAGCGGTAGCCTACATCATGAACCTTCGGGCCGGTGATTGTGATCTTGAGCCTCATCCAAGGCAATGTATGGTTTCCTGGTGAGAAAAGCTTTTGGGCCGGATTTGGTAGTACCACATTATTTCTGGTTGCGAGATGATGTAGTACTACTCTTACTCATGTCGTCGCATTGATCCTTTGGATGTGGATGGTTTTGAGGAGGGCAAGGGTGCCTTCGTCCCAGGGGTAGCTAGATGCGAAGGTAAATTGTAAATGCCCCCTTCTCATGACTGTTCTGAAGGATAAATCTGATGAAAAACATTTTGGCTGCCCACGAAAACAAGTTAATAACTTACGCTCATGGGCAGCATTGCATCGCGGCCCGTAAACTGAGATGCCGACTCAGAGTAGGCTATGGGAGCATATCGAGTTTACCGTTATCTTCATCACTTTCTCTCTGGAATGGATCGTAATTTCCAATTTTTTTTATCAGCTCGATATGCCGCATCCACAGAATCACTATAACGGCCAGAGACGCGACAAGCCAGAGGGCGAACCACAGTTTGATATATCCCAGCATCGGCACTTGCTGGGAGTGAACAAAGACCGCAGCGCCGAGAGTTACGATCACGGAGAAGAGCGTGTTCGCTGAAGGTGCTATGCTGTCTCTATAGGTCGTGGAGAACTTTTCCCATTCTCGCTCCGCCTTTCCCGCGGAAGATACCGGATTTTTTCCGAGAAAGATGCCGATGCGCTTAATCCTTGAGTCGGCAGACATGATGTAGAGGTCGTAGCTGATGCACACCAGAGGAACAAAGTAGAGAAGCCAGCAGATATCATGCATCTCGATCCCCAGGTCAACAGAGCTGAGGCCGAAGAGAACCGTGATGAAGGCCAGCTTTATGGTGACAATCTCTGCCCGCTCGTTTTGAGTGCGAATCTTCTCCTCGTGCAACGCACGCAGGAATTCCTGATCATTCTCTTTCATTGCCGCTCCCAAGAGTTAAAATAACCTTAAATCTATTAATAACTTTTGTCTGTCATATCTTATTTGATAATATCTTACGAAAAATAATACTGGATCGAGTTTATGAAAAAATTACTTATACGATGACTGCAAAAATTTAATTAAGTCGAACTGTTGCCGCAATTAGAAGGGGGAAGGCAATGAAGCTGCTTGATAGTGGATACTGGGAATTCATTGATACTTTGGAAAGGCTGGGCGAGCTTGAAAGCACGGCCAGCATGATAAATCAGCTCTCACATCACGAGAATGGTCCCTTAAATCAAGCCGGGTCATTGAATCAATTAACGGATCGTCACTTGAGCTTCGGGGAATCGAAGACAGGCATAATGATATATGAATTTTGGAAGAATGGCTGGATAGACGCATGCGAGGTCAAGCGCAAGTGCAAGAATAAAGATGCAAAGAGGTATAAGCTAAAAATCTGTTTAGACGAGATCTCCGGATACTTTGCACAAGAGATACCGGAAAGGGCCGTATTGGCAGGCGATTTTCGTCATAATCAGATAGCGGAAATCTCTGCTTAATTTTTTAACTGCATAAATGAAGTTATATTACTGATCATATCGTATCTTCGATCGTATTTTTTGTCATATATTTAATTGCTCTTCTCCGGCCTCTGAAATCTATTTGCCTCATCTGGAAAACGGATTTATCCTAATTCACCAGATATGATCGAGATGAAAAACATGGACCGGGTATTGGATACGGCGGAGAAGATCCGCAGCATGGAGATCAGGGGTGCAGGCAGGATAGCAACGGCTGCAGCTGCCGCTCTCAGGGACTTTTCTCGTGACCTGCAGGTCCAGAGCCTCAATGAATTCGACATAGAGATGCAGCGAGCCGCGGATGTGCTCCTCATGACCCGCCCAACGGCGGTCTCCCTCTCCAATGCCATTCGTTTGGTTATGAAATACAGGGTAGATGATCTCGAGTCCGCTCGCCGGGCCGTTATCGAAAATGCCGATCGCTTCATCGAGAATTCCCAGAAGGCCGTGGAGAAGATCGGCCAGATCGGCAGCCGCAGGATTCGAGACGGCGACACGGTGCTCACCCACTGCAACTCCCTGGCGGCCATCTCCGTCATCAGCGCCGCGCATAAGTCCGGAAAGAAGATCAAGGTCATCGCCACCGAGTCGCGACCGAGGTTTCAGGGCATCACCACCATCGGTATGCTGGACAAGCTCGGCATAGAGACGGAATTAATCGTCGATTCGGCAGCAAGAAGCGTCATGAATGAGGTGGATCTGGTGGTGGTGGGTGCAGATGTGATCACCGCCAACGGCACTCTGGTGAACAAGATCGGCACGGCGCAGATTGCTCTTGCAGCACGCGAAGCCAGAACCAGCTTCATGGTGGCGGCAGAAACCTATAAGTTCAGCCCCAAGACGATCCTCGGCGAGCTGGTCACCATTGAGGAGCGCGATCCACAGGAGGTGCTGCCCGGCATCGCCCAGTACAAGCACGTGAAGGTGCGTAATCCCGCTTTCGACGTCACGCCTCATCAGTACATCGATTTGATCTGCACCGAGGCCGGGGCCATCCCGCCGGAGATGAGCTACCTGATAATTAAAGAGCGGCTGGGGTGGGAGATGGAGGAGGACGGCTAGACTGTTTAGAACAGCGGCCTTTCAGCGCAGCGGAGTAGATTGGTAGCCGACCCAAAGCGAATCAGTCGTTTTTCATTTTTATGAAGCAAAGGCCCGACAATAAAGAGACCTGCCACCGCCAATCAGGGTCCTGAGAAAATGTTAAGCCGGCCAGCAGATGGTCGGATGGCTGAAGACGCTGTTAATGATAATCTTCTTCTGAGCCGAATAAGCCTTTTCCGTGTTGGACCAGCCGCCAAGCTCGGTAGGGTCGGGAATTTGCCTGCCCAAGCCTTTAGCGGTATTTAGTGCATCATCTGATGAATTTATTGCGCCAAACGAATTTATTTTCTCCGATGAGTTTAAACAACCGAGATTGTTCGGTGAATTCTTGATGCGCAGTGACTCACGCAAAACTGTGAGTTTTGTAGGGAAGGCCAAGGTCGCTGACGCGGAATTGTCCAGTCTTTTGCAGTTTCCATCGGCATCGCATGCTGTCAGTTGCTGCAAATTCCATGTGCCGTTCTCGCTGGCAGAGGGGAGATCTATCGTGATTGTGTAATTTCCATCGGTGGCTGTTCCTGAGATCCTGCTGGTCGAATTCATATCGGCCCTGATGGACTGGTTACGCGAAGGACTGTTGAAGATCGCTTCAAAGGAGATTATCTCTCCATTGCTGTCTGCGAGACGGGCTTGAAGGCTGATCTGCTGATCCTGATCCCCCAGGTTGACTTGTTTTGGCTGGAAATCAAAGCCCAGGATCGAAGGTGATGTCGCATCAGCATTTTTGGGTTGGTCCAAACAAGCGGCGTTAAGACATACGATAACCATGAGCGTCAAACCGAGAAACGAGCTCCTTACAAGTGACTCTTTCATAACCTTCCTTCCAATCAAGCTCTAAATCCTCAGCTAAATTCTAAATAGTAGTATGAAAATGTTTGGATGATTATTTTGCGAAAAAATATAAATCTTGTTGCATTTGGTCAATGTAACATTAATAATGAAATCTTCTAAAATTATTTATATGTATTTTTAATTTTGGGTTTGGTAATAAACATGTAAGACCATAACCAAAAACGATGCAGAATATCTGCAAAAAAGTGGAATAATAGGCGAATAATTTGGGGGGATAACAAGGGATCTTGCCCTAATTCCTCCTTCGCCTGGATGCCAGAAGCAGGCACAAAGCTCCCAGGATTGCGCCGGGACCCGGAGTTCCTTTGCCCTGGCCTTGCGACGTGGATGCCGTCTGATCAGTCTTCTCTGATTGCGCTTCTGTGGATGTCAAATTATCCGCGCTCATTGCATTCGAGGCGGCGCCACTTGAAGCCGCAGCCACGCGAGGCACAGCCGCCCGGCCATTCATTCCGAGGACTTCGACGTATGCGGTCTTCTTGCCGGAGGGTGATCCCTTGGCAGCCACATCCACCACAAAGGAGTAGTTGCCAGGATTGACATCGCCGGATTTCAGTGTGCAGTTATACATGGTGACGCCGGCAGGAAATACATATTTTATCATCTTGGGGCAGGAGACATCGAGCCCTTTTGTCATATTCTTGAATACCAGCTCAACGTATGCACCATTGCTTCCCAGGCCCTTGACAGCTATGGTAAAGTTAGCCTCGCTGTAGGGCGGCAGGTTTATGGGCGAGACATCGATCACCTGGAACCAATAAGATCCGCTGGCCTGGCCCGAGAGCAGCAAAAGGAGCATAAAAAGCATAACCGGAAAGACAGTTTTCATATTCTGCTGTTTATGCTGAAGATTATAAATATGTTTCGGGATAATAAGACAACTTATTCTATTCCGAAAAGGGGAATCGGGGATCGGAGATCTGAGCCCTGGACCGAAACTCCATGACTTTACAGCTTTTTGAACATCTTCTTCAGCTCTTCCACGGACGGGCTCCTGCCCACGAGCTTAATCTCCCCGTCAATCACCAATCCCGGGATCATCATGATGCCGCGGTTCATGATCTCCTGAATGCTGTCCACCTTGATCACTTCGGCCTCAATGCCGAGCTCCCGGACAGCTTTCTCCACATTCTTCAGCAGGCTCTTGCATTTGGCACAATCCGTTCCCAGGATTTCAATCTTGGTCAATTTTATTCACCGCATTGTAGTCTTCGCCACTATCTTCGCCGCTAAATTTGTCCATTCGATCTTCACCACAGCAGGACGCCGAAGTACCTGGCCGAGTACACCAATCCGACCGCAATCACCAGCAGGCCGAAGAACTTGGTGGTCCATTTTCCGATGGAGACGTATTTATCTCCGATTCTCCCGCCCACCGCCCGGGAGAAGGTAGCGATGGGAATGATGGGAACTCCGTGCCCTACTCCGAAGATGAAGAGCATCGCGCCGCCCGCCAGAGGCGTTACGTTTTGCGAGGCCAGCCAGATCAAGACCGGCAGAACCATGGATAGAGCGCAGGGCGCCCAGCCCAGGGCAAAGAAGATTCCCAAGGTGAAGGCCCCGATGAAGGCCGAATACTTGAAGAGGCCGATGGATGTTTCCACCGCCCTCTGCATCAGTCCCGGTCCCCTCTCATGAGCCTCGCCGTCGGATGAGCGCCGGATGCGAGACGTCACCGGCTCCAGGATCTCTCCCAGAGGCTTGAAGTTGCCGATGCCGAGGAGAATCATGATCACGCCGGCGATCAGGTCGAAGACCTTTGAGTCGCGGATGAAAAAGCCGATCTGAGAGATGAAGAGCCCCAGCACGAAGAAGACCATGGCCATGCCAAGGGTGAAGGCAATCCCCATCATGAAGCCCTCTTTTGAGGTGGATGTGCTCTTTTGCAGATACTCGTCCTTCCTGCGCACGGTCAGGACGTAGGAGAAGACTGCAATCAGCAGGGCGATGGAGCAGGGTGCGAGCGAGGTTAAGATTCCGAGCAGGAACATGCCGAAGGCCGATACATTCTGCTTGGAAACCTCGCCTTCAAAGCCCTTCCACTGCGAGCTGTTCAGCTCCTGCAGCTTTGCCGAAAGGGTCTTTGCGCTCTGCACTCCGTCCACCTCGCCCTCGCCGACGCGGTAGACGTGGTAGACGCCGGCGACCATGCCGTTTTTATCGATCAAGAGGATGGTGGGGTTGGAGGAGCCGCCGCGCACATTCCAGTAATCAAGGTACTTGCTGCCGATGGCATAGGGCTCGATGTCCTCCGTCCAGGGCCAGGTTATATTGATGCGCCACCACTTCTCGGCCAATGACTTGCCATCTTTGGAATAAGGATTCTTTCTGAGGTTTAAGGTGACTATTTGTGCACCAGGCTGCATGGCCTTGAGATCGGCCAGCTCCTTCACCTGTCCCTTCAGGGACTTCTCGCATTCCACGCACAGTGGGACCTCGATATTGGTGATGTGCAGTACCAAGGGTGAGCCGCGAAAGTCCGCCAGGGAAAAATTGTGTCCATCCGCGCCGGTCGCAGTGAAATCGGGAGCTTTTGCCAGATCCTGGGCTGCAGCTAGGGTTGTGAGAAGCAAGAGAAATAGCGCAGCGATAGACAAGAATGCTGCAACGGCGTGCAGCATTCCCGGCGGCAATTTTCTTCTTGCAGGCATTGTGCTAAAGAGCATTGTTTTGCTGGGCGTTATTTCCCTGGGCATTGTTCTACCTGGCAATTATGCTGCAGCTCATTTCCAGTTGGCGGCATTCTGCTTGTAATAGTAGATGGAGTCCTTGACATAACCCTCAATCTGGCCAGCATTCATGGCATCGATCTGGCTGTGCCAGGCGACCTGCACTTTTCCATCGGACCCTTTGATCAAAGTGACGAAGACCGTCGTCGGCACGTATTGGGCGCCTCCTGTCGGGTCGTAGACATCCAGGATGCCGACCGCCTTTTCCAGGGTGCTACCTTCGCCTAAAACGTCGTTATAATTCAGATCGCTTCCGTAGCTCTTCAGTGCACCGTTCAAGTTCTCAATTTGCTCTGCACAGGACTTGCACGTAGAGCTATGAACCAGGATGATCACGGGCTTTTCCTTGAGGGCGTCCAGGACGAAGCTCGGATGCTCCACGGCTTTTCCGGCATCCGCGTGCTGCGCTGGATACGTCGACCACCAATCGTTCTCGCCGGAACCAAGAGTATGCGCGGGCTGGTAGCTGCTCCAGTCTTCCGATATGGCAGACCCCATCAGGGCAAAAGAGCAAGCCGCCAACACTACAAGTAATCCCAGAATATGCGTAAATCTCTTAAGCACGATTGAAACCCCTAACATCTGATGAACTCCTTTTTACACTTGAATTATTTAAAGCTTCATTTTTTCATTTTGATCTTGGCCTTTCCCGGCCCGGCTATTTCCATTAAGATTGCCTTGAGAATAAGGCACAGGCTTAAGATTGATCAATAACGATAGGAGGAAAAACCGCCTCCAGCCGTTTGCATTACTAGAACCGCTAATGTATGGTGGGTAGATTCGTTCATATTTATTGCTTTTGGCGAAGAGCGCTGTTCATATGATAATGCCTTTTAGCAGCTTGTTTTTGCGGTGTGTGCCGTCGACATTCGCTTTTGGCTCATCGAAACATTTTTCCGAAAAAGCTTTATCCTTTCGACTTGCTATAATATTTGGAATTGAATATGCGCATGCAATTAATTCTTATCGTCACTCTTATGGCCGTCGGTCTTCTTTGTAGCGTCAGCCCGGCTGAATCTCTGATGAAAAATGTTGGCGAAGATTTCGGCAAATCCTGGCTGGCTCAGAACTCCAACAAGTTTGCAGCCAGCACATCCAATGGCAGCAAAGACCTCTGGCAGTGGGGAGGTGAGCCGCTGGGCTATGAGGTCTCCAAGGGCGAGATCTACCCCAAGATCGCTCCCACTGAGTGGTATTATCCTATGTTCCTCAGCAATGCCACACCCATTCAGATCAATGGTACTTCTCTTCTCCTCAATCAGAATTATGTTCCTCCTGAATTCGTGCTGAACGGCTTTGTCAATGATCCCTGGTACCTGGCCCAGTTATCCGAGAGACCTGTGGTAGTTACCTATCCCGTTCCCGGAAGAGCATCGACTCTTCTATAAATATTTTCAGTGTTCCGGTCAGGCGTTCTCTCTGCCCGAGAAAGAGACTAAAAGGATTCTTGTTTGTCAGTTTCTGATTAACGCAAACAATATTTATAATCCCCGTGGAATGTGGAATATGCCCACCGTGGTATGTGATTGTTCCACTCCGATTCGTTCGCAGGCCGCCTATGGTCCTATCAGAACCATGCGGTCTCATCTTTGACTCTATCGTAACTGCTTAGCAATTCTTTGCCCTTTTCAGTCGTCTTGTAGGTCTTTGTCGGCGCTGCTGTGATGACTTCAATCATAGAATTTTTTATGAGCAGATCCAGGTAAGAATTGACCGTTCTAAAGTTAAGGTTCACTTGATAGACTACTCGTGTCTTATTAGCGCCTTCCAGACAGACCTTCAGAATCTCGGAGACTATCTTGTTCTTGCTTCTCTTCGGCCTCGTCCTTCTCTGATCAGCTCCCTCAGATACAGAGCTGTCCCTATCCTCAAGCATCGACAATGCCACACTCCTTAATCCACTTGATCTGCAGAATAATCCATCAGAACATGTTAATGCATGCCAAAATTGATAAGGCAGCAAGAAAAAGTCTTTAGAATTCCCAATTGATAACTCAAATCAGGATACAAAGGACCGTCGAAAGCAACCAGAGTTGTTGATCGTCGAGGCTTAAAAATTGCATAGCTTTAATTTATAAAACTGTTATTGATAATCAACTAAAGATATAATTTTGATTAATCACATCGACGTATTTGACGCCAGTATCACCAAGTCTCCAAAATCAAGTCTCCAAATCGCAAATGAGGGGATCTTTGGCCCCGTTGATTTGAAAGGCCTCTTCCCTTTCAATGCAGGTGGGACAGGATCGGCACGGTCTCTCCTCGCCCTTGTAGCAGGACCATGTGAGCTCGTACGGCACATCAAGTTTCAGCCCGAGCGAAACGATCTCAGCCTTGGTCATGTGAACAAACGGCGCACACAGCTCCACAGGATGCCAGGCCGTGGCCAACCGGATGGCAGGCTTCAGAGCTTCTACAAACTCAGCCCGGCAATCCGGATAGATTGCGGAGTCGTTCTTATGCGCGGCGTAAAATATCTCCGGTATCTCGCACGCCTCTGCATAGCCTGCCGCCAGTGAGAGCATGATCATATTACGGTTGGGAACTATGGTCTGCCTGGCAGCCTCCTCCGTGTAGTGGCAGCTGGGTACATCCTTTCCGCCGAGCAGAGCACTGTCTCCCAGGAGTCCGGCCACAGAGCTCAGATCGACGACGCGATGGATTATGCCGAGGTTGGCGGCAATTTTTCTGGCGCAGTCTATCTCTTTCTTGTGCCTTTGAGCATAATTGAAGGTGAGAGCGTGCACTTCATAACCATCATCAACCAGCTTGTAGAGCAAAGTGGTCGAATCCACGCCGCCGGAGAGGATCAAGACAGCTTTCATCAGGCCTATCTTGCGGGAAGTCCGTATAAATACTATTGCTGTATAATGCACCAGAAAATGCAGCCTCCCATTTTACTCGTTCCAGTAAGCGCACTGCTACGAATCTTTAAAATATTAATTTGATGAGACGGATGAAGATGGGTAGAGATGAATGAAGACGATGCTGATGAATATCGGGGAAAGATATTAAGGACGGATATCGAGGACGCAAAATGAACGACATTTTGAAGATTCTCCAGGACATCTTCGGCGGCAGAGTATCCGCTTCACCTGCCGAGAGGTGCTGTTATGCTTCGGATGCTTCGCAGGTAGAGGGAATGCCCGACTACGTGGTGAGGCCCGAGAGCACTCAGCAGATATCCCGTCTCCTCAGATTTTGCAGTGAACGCCAAATTCCGGTTACCCCAAGGGGAGCCGGCACCGGCCTTGCCGGCGGAGCCTCGCCCGTGCGGGGCGGCATCGTCCTGGACATGTCCGGCATGCGTCGGATCGTCGAGATCGACATCATAAACTTGCAGGTCATTGTGCAGCCGGGCGTGGTTGCGGATGAGCTCAATTTGGCCCTGAAACCGCATGGATTCTTCTTTCCTCCGGACCCGGGCAGCTCAGCCATGTGCACCATCGGAGGAATGATCTCCAACAACAGCAGCGGCATGCGCAGCGTCAAATACGGCACCACCAAAAATTACCTCCTCGATCTTGAGGTCGTGCTCGCCGATGGCCGAACGATTCACACCGGCTCAAAGGTCCTCAAGTCCTCTGCAGGCTACGATCTAACCGGGCTCTTCGCGGGAGCGGAGGGAACGCTGGGCGTCATCACCGAGGCAGGACTGAAGATAGCTCCCCTGCCGAGGTCCAGGAGACTGGTCCTGGCATGCTTCCCGGACGCCGAGACGGCAGGACAAGCGGTGATAAGCGTATTTTCGGCAGGAATTACGCCCTCCGCCTGCGAGATCCTGGACCGGCTTACCTGCCGGGTTCTGAAGCGCTGCGACCCCAATCTGGCGATGCCGGATGATGGTGATGTGATACTCTTCGAGGTGGACGGGCAGGAGAGTTCAACCGCGGAAGAGGCCAGGCAGATCGCAGAGATCTGCCGCCCCAGTGCATTGAGCGTGAGGGTGGCTGCGAGCCGAAAGGAGATGGAAGACATCTGGGCGGCCCGAAGGCTGGTCGGAGCTGCCATATCCCGCCTCGACCCGTCCAAGACGCGCATCTACATGGGCGAGGATGTGGGCGTTCCTATCGGCCAAATTCCTTCTTTGATACGAAAAGTGCAGCAGATCACGGCCAGGCTCGCCATCCCCGCCATGAAGTTTGGCCACATCGGGGACGGCAATCTGCATGTTGCACTCTTCATCGACGTCATGGATGAGGAGCAATGGCAGAAGCTTCGCCTCGCCGCAGATGGAATTCACAGAGCTGCCCTTGAGCTGGGCGGAACGGTCAGCTCGGAGCACGGCATTGGAATGGCCAGGGCCGGGTACCTGCCGGAGCAGCTCGGCGAAGAGGCGCTTTTGGTGATGAGATCCATCAAAAAGGCCCTCGATCCTGCGAATATTTTAAATCCCGGCAAGCTGGGGCTCGAGCAAAAAAATGAGATTTGAATGGAAATGAAACTCGATCTGAGGTCGATCAACCGCTGTGTTCGCTGTGGAACCTGTCGCTCTGTCTGCCCCGTCTTCGAGGAATCCGGCTGGGAATCTGCGAATACCAGAGGCAGGATCCTGATAATGAAGGGCCTGGCGGGCGGCCTCAAAGCCGATGCAGATGTGCATAGCAGCCTGAACACCTGCACGACCTGCGGAATTTGTACGGAAAAATGCCCGGCTGGTGTGAATCCGCCCACACTGGTAGAGGAGGCCAGAAAAGAGCTTGTAGCTCACGGCATGGTTACGAAAGAGCAGGCGGAGCTATCAAAACGCATTTTGGAGAGCGGCAATACCATGGGAGACCGTGGAGAGAGACTGGCATGGCTCAGCGACAGGGGCCTCCTGAAAGCGAGATCCGATTACGTCTATTTTGTGGGCTGCATGAATTCTTATCGCTATACGAAGACGGCAAAGAACAGCTTTGCCATTCTCTCCCGATTTGGCGCGACCCTGCTCCCTGCCGAGCAGTGCTGCGGCTCGCCGTTGCTGCGCACCGGCTTTGATGCCGGCGAGCTCATCGAAGCTAATGTTCGGCAGATGAAGCAGATGGGTGCCAAAACCATCATAACCGGATGCGCCGGATGCTATACGACCCTCAAGAATAATTACCCTGCGTACTTTCACATCTCCAGCATTCCCGAGTTTCTGGCAGAGCACATATCCGAGCTGGACCTCCAGCCTCTTCCCATCAGGGTGACATATCACGATCCATGCCACCTTGGCCGTCACAATAAGATCTATGAAGAGCCGCGCCGTGTGATCGAAGCCATCTGCGACCTGCGAGAGATGAAAGCCAGCCGCGAAAATGCCCGCTGCTGTGGAGGCGGCGGTGGGGTGCGATCCGGGTACAGGGACCTGTCTTTGCGAATGGCCAGGCGGAGGCTTAAGGACGTTCCGGAAGGCGTGGACTATATCGTAACATCATGTCCCCTTTGCATCCGCAATCTGAGGGACGCGGGCGCAGGGGAAAAGGTCATCGACCTGGTGGATCTGGTGGCCAGGGCAATCGGCAAGCAGTGCCTTTGATCAAAAAAAATGCAACAAAAATGCTGTGGTGCAAAGATCAAAGAGCATCCGGGCCGCTGCAATTTGCGCCCCAGTTGCTCCTCACCATCTCAGCCAGCCGCGGATTCTTGAATTGCTTGTAGATATCCAGATCGGTGGTATAGCCGATGAAGGGATCGATGATGCCCTTCTCCATGGTTGCCAGCCAGATCTGGACCTCCTTCTCCTCCGCCTCCGCGCCCTTCTCCCGGTAGAACTGCATGAAAGGCTCCAGGCTCTCGCTGCTGGGAACAAGAATAATATGGTCCGCCGCGCTGCAGGCTGTCGCATCCGTCTTAGATTCGGGCTTCGGCGCTATGCCGCCGAGATCCACTGAATGTATGCTGGTGACTACATGGACCTCCGCCTTCCGCTCTCCTGCCGAGAAGACGAGGCGTTCCAGACCATCCCTGGTGAGGCTGTATCCGGCGTTTTCCATAAATTCCTCAAGCATGGCGTTCAGGCTTGCCTTCAGGATGCTCTTCAGCTCGGGAAGGGCTTGCTGGAACTTGCGGTTGGCGCTATCAAAATCCTGCTTGCTGTATCTTTGTGTGTGCAGAAAATGGAAGATACGCCCATTCATCTGCGTATAAGTATCAAGCCTGGGCAGATCAGAGAATATCGGCTCCCCACCCATGATATTGGCAAAAACGCCGGGAGCGATTCTCTCGCCCACCAATTCTTTCAGCTCCTCTGATTCCTGTTCGCTGAGGTCGGCACGTTCGACGATATCGTAGATTCGCAAGAGAAGCTCGCACCTGGCGATGATCTCTCTCTCTTTGAGCAATTGCCGCAGAGGGCCCGAAATTTTTTCAATTCCCGTCATATTCAATCTCTGATGTTTGCCAGCTCGCTCCTCAGCTCTCCCATCTTGGCGATCCTCTCCGCGAAGGCGTTGTGCTGGTGAATGCTCTCTTCATTGATCTGCTTCAGGGTTACGGCGGCATCATCGGGAAGGTCGGAGAAGGCCTGCACCACCTTCTGGGCCATGGTTCGCACGCAATCCTCCACGAACTTAGGATTGCTGTGGGCTCTTGCCACCACCACTGCCTCATCGGGGCGCTTGAGCAGGCCATAAACCTTGGCGCTCATGGATTCTTCAATGATCTTGATGATCTTATCGATGGAGACGCATCTCCTGTCGCGAACCTCGATCGATATGCTGCCGCGGCCTCTCTGGTTATGCGTGGCAATGGGCATTCGCTCCGTGAAATCGGCAGCCACTTCCCGGGACAGGCCCAGCTTCGCCAGCTCCTGGCGCACCTGATCTTTCATTATCTCCTGAGCACAGGGACAGGCCGTGGTCCCCAAAACCTCGGCTCCCACCGTCTTTCTCAGATAGCCGCCCGGCCCCGCTCTGGCCACGGCTTCGGCAAAGATATCCACGACTTCCTGGCAGGTAACTTTGGAGACGGGCGTTTGCCTGCGCACGATGTACTCGCTCTTCATCTTAACTTCCGCTCGAGTGGCGTATTCGTGCCGGGAGAGGAGTCTCTTGGCTATCTCGCCGCAAAGCTCCTCGATCTCGTAGACCGGGCAATTGATAGCCTCCTCCAGAACCTCGTCGATAACCTCGTAGTTGCGGGAGAGGTTTGCACCCTTGCGATCCGAGGGAAGATCCACGAAGACCTCAAAATTGGAGATGAGAATCACGGGCCTCTCATCATTGCCGCGCTCGACCTTCACCAGCTTTTTTACGCCCGTCACGCCGACTCTGGTCAGATTGAAGGGATAATCAGGCTCACAGGCCTGAATATCAGGTAGATTGTCCAAGACCCTCACCTTATGCACGATTCATCTTTTTCATCATCGAGCGCGCCGCCTTCCAGATCATCCAGCTTCTCCAGCAGCCGGTCGATCTCTTCCATCATCTCATCCATCGTGTCGCTGATCCTCCGGTCGCGCTCGTCCAAACCTGAAATAGCATTTTCCAGCTTGGCCAAGAGTTGATCCTCGCCCATTTCGAGCAGCGTTTCGCGTATCTTTCTCTCGACCTCATTCGAATCGAGCATAGTGGTTTATTTCAAACAAATGTATTTGAGACTGGTGCTCAGAGGCGGACTGCATACGCACAAGTCCGAGATTGGTTGCCCTTTTTTACTCTCAGGATGGCTAGGGACAAACAATCGCTTGAGCGCAGGTCCGCTCCCGGGCGGGAAGTCGAAACTGCCGAGAAGGCGCCCGTCCTTCAGGATATCGGAAGAGTTCGTGGGAGGTGTTCATGGCGAGCAGTCAATTATATCTATTCGTAGGGCTTTTTCATTCCAACAAGGAGTCCTGGTCATGATCAAGCGTTGCCCTCAGCACGGATTTTTCAGAGGAGAGCATTGTGTATGCGGCTCCAGCGGTCAGCTTCTTTTGGACGAGACCAAGACAGAGCAGCTTGGCCGACTGGTAGCGGGAGGATTGCGGCATTTTCCCGGAGATCTCGGGCTGGAGATGGACTCCCACGGCTGGGTTGATCTCATCAAGCTCGGAGACGTGGTGAGAAGCCGACACCGCTGGGCGGGTAAAGAGCTGGTCGTTGCACTTGTCATGTCGGACCCCAAGGAGAGATACGAGATATCCGGCGATAAGGTCCGGGCGAGGTACGGGCATTCCGTGGATGTGGAGCTGGACCATCCCGGCAACACCCTTCTAAAACTCTATTACGGGGCGAGCGAGGAGGAAGCGGATAGAATCCTGGAGATCGGCCTGAAGGCAGCATCGCAAAGGTACGTTCATCTCTCCACCACGCCGGAAAAAGCCTGGCATGTAGCAACTTTCCGTACCGGGAATCCAAGGGTGATTCAGGCCGATGCCGCAGCTGCCCAGGGCGAAGGCGTGATGATGATGACCGTGAATGAAGACATCGTCATCTCGGATACGATCCCGGCCAAGTTCTTGAGCATCCTTTCTGCTAAGGATATCCCCAGGCCCGAGCAAGAATAAATGAATAAGAATAATAATTCGCGCCTTCAGAGCACCCTTTTTTGGCCAGCAGTAGTCGGACTAGCGCCCGAAACGCCGGTCTCTTCTCTGCCAGTCCCTGATGGCACGAAGAAAATCGATCTTCCTTAAAGCGCTCCAGTTGACATCGGTAAAATAAAGCTCTGAATAAGCCGCCTGCCAGATCATGAAATCGCTCAACTGCTTGCCGCCTGCTCTTATCACCAGATCGGGCCTCTGGCTGAAACGCAGATGAGCTTCTATGGACTTGGCATCGATGTCTTCTGGATTCAGGCGCCCTGACTCCACATCGAGGAGAAGATTCCTGAATGCCTCGGTTACCTCTCGCTTGCCTCCGTAGCCTAAAGAGACCACCATCCTGATCCTTCCGCCTGCTCCCAGATGTGTTTCCCCGGCGGGAGTATGCAGTCGAACATCCGCCGGGACTTGATCAAGCAGCGTTGCGATCTTCTGGCCAAGCTCTGCGTCGTCGTCATTTACATAGAGCACGAGAGATGTCAAGCCCAGGTCAAGGGACCAATCCAGAAGATCCCTGAGCTTTACGAGGCCCTGGTCATCCAAGTCTCCGGAGCTGAGGACCACTGCCACACATCCCGGCAGCCTGTGCCGATCTATTCGAAACTCCAGGAGTTGCTCGTAAAGACGGTGAATCATGATGGGAATCCCGAGTGCATTCATAGGCAAAGTATTTTTGCGATGACGCCTGTCTTCTAATTTATGCAGCGGGAGGATATTGCCAGGCTGGCTATAGGGCTGATGGTGCTGTTATTGCCCTATGCCGAGGCCTTCACCGCACTTCCCCTGGCCGCTATCTTTTTCCTGGACCCCGGCTCCCGTATGCTGTCTGCATCGCTGGCCATGCTGCTCATCATGAGGCCGGCTTTGAGCGTCACGCAGACGAACTTTCCGCTATACGTCATTGCCATATCCTTTGTGGCCTCCACCTTTGCCCCGCTGGCCTTCAAGAAGTTCGACTCGCTGGCGGGAAGCATCATCTACCTCATGATCACCGTGGCCCTGGGATACCCTCTGGCGGCCATGATCTCCGCGGGCAGTCTGTCCTCGGAGAGGATACTGTTCCTGGCCATTCTGGGAGGGCTCTCCGGTGCGTTCCTGCACCATGCCTCCAAGGAGCGCGACTTCACCGTACCCTTCGGCACGGCCATGGTCATGTGGCTATTTTCCTTCGACTATCCACTGCCGGAGCTGCAGCGCGTTCTGCTCATCTGCATCTTCGCGCTGGTCCTGGGAATCGGAGCCTACTATGCCAAGGCGGCCGACTCGGATGCAGTTTTGAGCGAGACCATCGTATGCCTTCTGGTCATACTGTTTGGGGGATTGACCTGGTTCCTGCTCCTTTTGGCCTTCTACTTGATGGGTGCCGGGTTCACCCGCTATGGATATGCTTACAAGAACAAACTGGGGATCGCCCAGTCGCACGGGGGCGTGCGCGGCTACAAGAATGTTTACAGCAACAGCCTGATTCCTCTGGCCATGGCCATCTGCTACGGGGTTTATGGAAACGATATCTTTATTTTCGCATTCATCGGCTCGGTTGCGACGGCCAACGGCGACACCCTGGCCAGCGAGATCGGAGAGACCAGCCGCTCCAAGCCGGTAATGATCACCACCTTGAAAGAAACAGAGCCGGGCGTGGACGGGGGCGTGACGCCCCTGGGCGAGGCCGCTTCTTTTGTGGGAGCACTCATCATCGGCATCCTCGCTACGGGCACGGGCATGGTGGGAGCCTCCGGCATTATCGCGGGAGCGATGGGCGGGTTCCTCGGCACAAACTTCGACAGCGTTCTGGGAGCCACGCTGCAGAGGCGGGGGCTGCTGAGCAACAACGGCGTGAATCTGGTGGCGACCGCCTTTGGAGCGCTTGCAGGAGGAGTATTATGGTATATCCTGCAAATCCTGTAACCCCTGCCGCTTTGTAGTGTAGACTGCAGCTTTGGCAGGTCCTGCAAATTATTTAGGCAAAGACTGATACCTGCTATTATGAAGATCTTCGGCATCTTTGGCGATCCTATCTCGCACAGCCTCTCGCCTGCCATGCAAAACGCCGCCCTGCGGGCTATGGGACTTGATGCCTGCTACTTTGCCTTTCGCGTGCCGCCGCAGAGGTTGAAGGATGCGCTTCTCGGCGCTGCTGCCATGGGCTTTGGCGGGCTTAATCTGACCATTCCCCTGAAAGAGCAGGTGCTGGAGCTGGATATCCTGCAGCCGGACGAACTTGCCAGGGCAATCGGCGCGGTGAACACGGTCTCTTTCGACCCGCAGGGCAGGATGACAGGCCACAACACGGATGGTGCAGGGGCTCTGCAGGCCCTGCGGGATGCGGGCGTTCACATCAAGGGCTCCAATGTTCTTCTGATTGGTGCGGGAGGAGCGGCGCGCGCCCTGGCTTACACCCTGGAGCAGGAAGGAGCCGAGATTTCTATCGCCAACCGCAGCCTGCAAAGAGCGCATGAGCTGGCCGCATCGGTGGGAGCGATGGGTTTTTGCCTGTGCGACCTGGACCGCCTGGTTCTCCAATCGGACATAATAATAAACGCCACTTCCGTGGGCATGAGAGAAGGCGACGCGAGGCTCTTTGAGGGCCGGCTGCTGCGAGAAGGCCAGGCGGTCTTCGATATCGTCTACAACCGCGAGACGGAACTCCTCAAGGACGCCCGCGCCGCAGGGACGGTGGCTATCGACGGGGTGATGATGCTCGTTTACCAGGGCGCAAAAGCCCTGGAGATCTGGACGGGGAAAAAGGCACCTGTGCCGGTGATGGAAAGAGCGGTTCGAGAGGCCTTGCTGGAGAGACAGAGAGGCGCCGCTGCGGCGGGGAAGAGCTGATGCAGAAGAGCGGTAAGTGATCAAGGATGTAATGGATTAAAATATCAAGGGATAAGGGGCAAGGCAGCAGGGAGTAATGAGCGGGGGAGGCGAGGAGATGGCGACAAAGATTCTGATATTGGGAGGAACGGGCGAGACCGGTTCATGGTTCGCCCGCTACTTTAAGGAGAAGGGCTTCGACGTGGCGGTCTGGGGGCCGAGCGGGAAAGTGGATGTGGCCGGGCGACTGGGCGTGCGCTATGCTCACGACAAGCTGGCAGAGGTCGAGCAGAGCGACATCGTCCTGGTCAGCGTCCTGATCGAGAAGACCGTGGAAGTCATCCGGGAGGTGGCCCCCCGCATGCATGCAGGCAGCCTGCTCATGGATGTGACCTCCATAAAATCCGCCCCGATGAAGGCCATGAGGACCTTTGCCCCCAAGGGCGTCGAGGTCCTGGGCACCCACCCCATGTTCGGGCCGACCATGCCGTCCCTGCGCGGCCAGACCATCATCCTCACCCCTGCAGAAGGAAAGAGCGGCAAGTGGCTTCCTGCCATCCGATCCCTCTTCGAGTCCGATGGCGCAAAGATCGAGGTCCTGGATGCGGATGAGCACGATGAGATCATGGCCGTGGTGCAGGCTCTGACCCATTTCGCCTACATCGGCATCGGGGCCACGCTAAAAAGCCTGGACTTCGATGTTCAGAGGTCGAGGAAGTTCATGTCTCCCGTTTATGAGATCATGATAGACTTCGTGGGCCGCATCCTGGATCAGAACCCGGAGCTGTATGCCTCCATCCAGAAGAATCCCAAGGCCATGCGAGTGCGCCAGAACTTTGTGACTGAGTGCATGAAGCTGTGTGAGAAAGCGGATGCGGGAGACCTGGAAGGATTCAAGCAGATCATGCGCGAGGCAGCGGAGCACTACGGAGGAACGCATGAGGCGCTGGAGAGATCGGACAGGATCATCAAAGGGAGGATAAAGGAACTCTAATCGGCTCTCTGCATATTTATGAAACACCTTAAGTATCGGATTGTCATATAAAAAGGACAATGAATTTATAGTGTTTTACCCAATGTATGACACTTATGACCGCCTATGCAAAGCCTGATCAAACTGCTTTCTACATATTAAGCCATTAGGTTAAACACTATAAAAGCGATAACTTATTTTAAAAAAGCTATTCGAATAATTAAATGGACCCAAATGTGAGAGATAAATGGCAAGATAAAATAATTGATATCGAAAAATTAATTGATGAATGCAAAAGCGAATTATTTCAGCGAAACAACAAGCAATCGGTTCAATGAATCTTAGAATATTAGCTAATCAAGAGATATGAGCAACAGAATAAATAGTAAATGCTTTATAATTGCTTGGGGCGCCTCGGCAGATTAATATAAATTGAAATCAGATTGCAGTTGGAGTTGCAAATCATGCCTGAGCTTGAGGACAAGATCAAGGAGTTATCTCCGGATCTCCGCCAGGAAGTAGAGGATTTCGTTCAATTCCTGATTGAGAAGCGTTCCAGAAAGCCGAAACGCCCTTTGAAGTTGGACTGGCGCGGCGCGCTAGAGGATATGAAACACGAATATACATCTGTTGAGTTGCAGCATAAAATTTCGGAGTGGCGGGCGGAGGAGGATGTATCTTCTTGATACCAACATCTTGCTGGAGCTTCTTCTAAATCAGGAAAAGGCAGATGATGTTGAGAAGTTGCTGCGTGAGACCGAGCAGGAGAGGCTTTTTGTATCTGACTTTTCTTTGGGGTCAATTGGAGTTATCCTATTTCGACGAAAGATGCATGGTTTATATCTAAGAGCGATTGACGATCTATTCATCAATGGCGGGATCAGGCTGGTCCGGCTAGACGCAATAGACATGCAAAAGGTTCTGACATCATCTAAAAAATTTAGCCTTGATTATGATGATTCATATCAGTACTCGATCGCAGAAAAGTATAATCTCATACTTGTTAGCTATGATCATGATTTCGATAGAACGAGTCGCGGAAGACTGAATCCGGCCAATCTATTGCGCAGAAACTGAATATAAGAATTGAGACGCCTAGGTCACAGTCCTGACATGGATAAACAATACTGGTAGATAGTTACATCAACGAGGGCAGAATCCTCATCGTCCGGCTCTGGAGGGCGAGGGCATTCCAATATTCATGGCAATGTGGCTCTACTTTGAGGATTTTAGATGAGCTTCCATCCCTCTCTAGATGATGCCTACGTCTGCAGCATTGAATGAGCTTGACCATCGCCAAGTCTTACGCAGACACAGAGCCGCAAGGCTTCAATCCTCATAAGATGAAGCCAATCCATCCGTTCAATCGAGATATCTTCTTGACACTTATGTTAAAAAGATTGGCCGAATGAGGCAGATCCGGCTTACTGACGGCACACTAATGTTAATAATAGGTTCCTGAATACCCGCTACCCGTAGAGTAATACGAAGAGTATCCGCTGCTTACATAGTATTGCGAAGAGTATCCGGTGCCTGCAAAGTAATCCAGAAGGTACTTATAGTCCGCAAAGCTATCCAAAGGAATCCCATTATAATATACGTCGCAGATCGGCCTTCCCAAGATGTCGTGGCCCAAAAGGCTGAAGGTCAGCTGCATTCCCTGGAAATACTGCAGGTTTCTCATGGCTATGGGCCGGGGAAGAAGTACCAACGTCGGTCCCTGCATTCCCGGAATATTTGATTGCATGAAATTGACATACATGCTGTTTTCATCTCTTATGCTCAAGACCGTTCCGACCAGGTATTGAGGTGCTTGGGAGACCGCCGGTGCTGCTAATGTCGCGATCAAGGCCAACCCAACAATTATAAACCAAATTCTTGATTTCATCACTATCACCAGCCATATTTTTGTTTCAACTTCTCTCTGTTTTCAGCTATATTATGCTCTTCATGCTATAACTAGTTTATTTAATTGTAGACGTATTTCAAGAAAATCGGATACAGATCGAGGGTGCATTCAGCCTGGCCTGAATTAAGGACTATTAGTTGTTTGCACATTATATATTAATCAGAATCTATCTCATTCAGATTTTATAACACTAGCCGTTCTCAAATTATGAAGGACCAGACTATTAAAAATCATTCAGACTCTTTCTCTGAAACGTTAGCGGAAAGTTCTTTAGTATTTCCATTCCTGCATATCTGCTATTCGTTCTCCGGTTCTTTGATGTTTCGCCAATCCGTTCTTCAGCACCAGGCCTGGGATCTCCGGCACCAATTTCCAGTGCCGAATTCTCAAAGAGGTTGATGGCAGAGCCCCAGCGAACAGCAATGATGAAGTAGTATCACCTCATCCTATTCTGGGATATGATGCCGAGGAATCGCGCCGCATCGACCATGATGACAGGCAACTGTAAGCCAGAATTCCGGTATTTGCCGCCGATTAGCAGGAATCCTTACCATGATCGAGATTGACGGCTCTTACGGAGAGGGAGGCGGCCAGATCGTTCGCACCGCCGTGGCGTTGTCTGCCGTCACGGGCAATCCCGTTCATATAACCAAAATCCGGCAGGGTCGACCCAAATCCGGCCTGGCCGCTCAGCACGCTCAGGCCATAACGGCTCTGGCCCGGCTCTGCGACGCCAGGACGTCGGGCATACAGCCCGGATCCATGCAGATCACCTTCCAGCCGGGCCAAACTCGCGCCGGGAGCTACAGCGTGGATATCGGAACCGCGGGCAGCATCACCCTTCTCATGCAGTGCCTTCTGCCCGCCATGCTCCGGGCAGAGGGGCCGATCTCCCTTCAGGTGCGCGGCGGCACGGACGTGCAGTGGTCCCCCACCGTCGACTATTTCCGATTTGTCTTCCTGCCCGCGCTGAGGCTCTTCGGTGCCAGGGTCGAGGTGGAGCTGTTGCAGCGAGGCTACTATCCCAATGGGCAGGGATCGGTCAGCTTGAAGGTGGAGCCGGGGCCGCTTCGGCCCGCCCATCTGCAGCATGCGCCGGCAAGCGCAGCTCCCGTTCGGGGCATCTCCCACTGCGGCAATCTGCCTGAGCACGTGGCCCGGAGGCAGGCCGAATCTGCCGCCTGGGAGCTGAAACAGGCAGGATTTGATGCCGAAATAAAAACCGAGGCCCTTCGCCTGCCGTCCATGGGAAGCGGCATAACCCTCTGGTCGGGCGGAAAAGGCGCAAGCAGCCTCGGCGAGCGGGGCCTTCCGGCGGAAAAGGTGGGAGGAAAGGCGGCGCAGGGGCTTATCACCGAGCTGAAATCAAAAGCGGCAGTGGACATCCATCTGGCCGATCAGCTCATTCCCTACCTGGCGATGGCGGGCGGGAGCTACACGGCCCGCGAGGTCTCGATGCATGCCAGGACGAACATCTGGACGGCGGCGCAATTTTTGGATACCAGAATAGAAATAAAAGAGGATGGGCTATTTGGGATCGAGAGCACCCTAAAGGATTGAACAAGAGGGGCATTGATGCGTTGGTATTCATTGGCCTCGAAAACCGAGGAACATCAGGCAGAACGATATTCTTACCAGAATTTCTAGAAAGATGCTTAAATTTTTTAGGCAAAAACTTAACGATTTGCGATATAGATTCTTAGAACTAAACCCATTTATCAAGATTTCTTTGGATGGTACTCCCTAAGGTTATGGGACGATCATAGTAAAAGCAATTTCTCTCCGAAGGGTCCTCTTTCGGTTCTCCCATAATATCAAATTGGGTAATTTCACTGCCTAATTCGGTTTTATCTTTAGGAAAGAAGGAAACTTGATAAGTCCTCTTATATTCGCTTCGATAGTATTCTCCAAACCAAGCAGAGCTATTGGGTGCCTTCTGCCGATCAAGCAATTTTGCAAGCGTGGGCTCGAAAGCTCGACCGATTTTCCTTTTATACTCAGTTTCAGAAGGGTTATGCAAGCAACAAAACGTAGCACCTAAGACAAGATCCAATAATTGTATGAAATTAGATTCTTGTTTCTTGCTTTCTCTATGATCAGAATCGATAAATTCTATCGTTCTAGGGAGATTTGTCACGCGTTCGTTCTCGATTCCGATCCTATGGATAGAATGCCAAGGAAACAATTTATCAGTTGACTGTTCGCCTTTGTCATGGTAAATTTTATTTATAGCTACTTTATAATTCTTAAAAAAATAGTTCATCCCACCTAGTAATAATGTTCTATAGAAACGATTGTAGATGATCATGTCGCGATGATTATCATTCCCAAATAATTGAAGATCCATGTTGGACAGATTTAATCCCAAAATATTGATATATAATTTTCTATTATAGCCTACAGGAACTCTGCATATGATATTTTTAATCCAGTTTTCCGCTATTCTGAATCGCGCATTTGACCGATGCAACTCTTTGTAATGAACCTCGGTATCATTTTTCTCGTGGTACCCACATGGATGCTTGCACAAATCCTCATCTTGTTGCCAATCTCTGTTTTTTATACATCTTTGATTATTTAATAATTTTAGATAATATCCTTTAACCCCGATGGGCAAGAATAGGGCACCGAGATACATCCAAGTGGACCCATCCGATTCCATTTTAACCCGCTTAATTTCGTCAGAATATATCTCCAAATTTATCCTATTATCATTTTCAATCGGATGCAGTCCACCCCAATCCTCGATGGAGCTGGGATTATCCGCCTTCATTCTAAATTCATTATGTCCCAAATTTTATCGCCTGATATCCCAAAATACTAATTTATAATCTATTCATCGTATTTCATCTATACTTAAACTCATCTGTAGCCCTGAAAGACTTCATTTCTCATTCAGATCCTTCAGTCTGCGTCGCGGCACGATTACTCGATTGCTTATTGATTGATGGCTAAGATCAGTGATAGCTGCCTGAACAAAAAGCTGAAGAAATGCTCATGTTAGACCTTATATCTCTCCAAATACGACTCGATATACTTCCCGATCTTCTCGCCCCGATAAATTCCGGCATGCCCCTCGCAGAGCACATCCGCCTTGAGCGCCAGCAGCTTTTGCATGGATGCCCTCCACTGCTTCAAGTCCGAGCCCCAGGCGGGCGAGAACGGCCCGTGAATATCCTGGCCGAATAAAACCCTGCCGTCTTTGGTATCGATGTAAACCGAGATGCTGCCGGGCGTGTGGCCGGGCGTGTGCAGGAAATTGAAATTGAGGTCGCCAAGCATAATCCGCTCCAGCTCGCCCCTGAGCAGCGTGTCCACCTTGACCGGCCTGTAGTCCACGCCGTACATGCTGGCTGCGGTCAGGCTGTTGTTCTCGCCCTCAATTCCCGCCCGATCCAGCTCATGGGCGATGATCTTCGAGCCGTAGCGCTCCTTCCAGGCAGCCAGGCTGCCGATGTGGTCGATGTGACAGTGCGTGGCGATTATGTGCCAGACACCGGCTGGCTCAAATCCCAGCGACCTGATATTGTCCTCGATTCGATCGATGCCGTAGCCCACGCCGGAATCGATCAGCACCTGCTCGCTGCCGGCATCCACCAGATAAACATAAGCATCCTCCGGAGCGGAAAATCCCGAGCCACCCACGACATAAACACGATCACAAACGGCCTTTGCTCTGCTCATAACAGTGATTTTGATTTCATGAGCTTAGATCTTATGCTCGGGAAGCTCGCGTTTGATCGCTATTCTCTCCATATGCGCACGCACGCTCGGGCCCACCGGTGCTCGCTCGTCACCGGCTCAGACCTTGGCCTTCCTCTCTTCCTCTTCCCGGATGGCCCTGAGCTTTCTGATGCTGAAGTAGTACTCCACCAGCAGGGCAATGCCCGCCAGCCCCATGATGCCGAAGATTATCGTCAGCGCCTGAAGGGCATTGCTCCGGTAGTAATTCACCTCAATGTAGGGAACCTCTGTGGTGTTGTACCAGGTGAGAACGCTTCCCGCTTCATCCTCTCGGAATTCGTCCGGCGCAGGATTGGCAATTCCCAGAAAGCGATTGCCGGTGGTGTATCCGGGCGGAAGGATTATGCGCACCGCTCCTTTATCCCTCAAAGGCAAGATGAACTGCTGTCCTTGCAGAGGAATGGAGTAAACCAGCTCGCCCGTGACATTTCGCCCGAAGGTCAGGCTGTAGATGTGGCTTCCCCGCCAGAAGAGATAGCTGCTGTTTATGGGAACGCTCTGGTTATTTCGGTCGAGCAATGTGATGTTGTCGGTCTTTTCCGACAGCGTGAGGTTGAGCTTGCTGGCATTAACAGGCACGGTGACCTTCGCTTCCTTCAATCCCAGGCGATAGGTCGTCCCGTTGAACTCTTCGGCAGGACAGGCAAGGCTGATAACGGCGAAAGCTATCAGAAACAGGACAAGCAATCTCAATCCTCTCGTGATGAGGCTGCAATTCATATAATTCGTATTATGGTCGCGCATCTCTTCAAAGAGGGTTGAAGCGCTCCATATTTATCAAGGGCGCGCTTCCCTGGAAATTGGGATTTATAAATAATTCTGAGAGTATCAAAGTTCATTCAGGCGCACGAATTTGCTGTAATCAATAAAAGTATATGCTGCGATCAATAAAGTATATCATCTAACAGGCTCAACAGCCCGTCCAACAGAAATATTTGCGAAAGGACGCAGATCGCGAAATATATAATAAAAGAAGAAAGACCTGGGAAGATCCTGGAGGAGAATTGCCTAAAATAATTCACAATGGAAATTCAATAGCAATCAATTCCATGCATCCATAAATAAAACCAAACTAAACAGGGATTAAGGGATAAAAAGAAATTCAACTACAGACGCTTGTTGCAGGAAAGGAGCTGGACCGGCACAGGCTGATGAGGCAAATCGGCATTCTGAGGGTTATGCATGAAAAGAGGGATGAAAAAAGAGTCTAGACGGATTCGAGAGGATGCAAAATGGGTCAAAACGAGTGCAATCGCTGCTCAGCCGGCGACCTGCATGTAGATTTGACAAACGCGGGCCGGGATTCAGGCAAGCAAAGCTCCGAGAGCGAGTTGTTCAGAAAGCTTGCTGAGAATGCCCCGGTTGCCATGATCCTCATCGACAGATCGGGAAATATCAAATACATCAATCCCAAATTTGAGGAGCTATTCGGGTACACTCTCCAGGATATTCCCGATGGGCGCACCTGGTTTCGCAAGGCTTTTCCTGATCCTGCTTATAGACATGAGGCCATAAGGGCCTGGATCGAAGACATAGACAGCTCAACCATTGGGGAAAGAGGCCCGAGATCCTACACCGTTACCTGCAAAGACCGTACAAAAAAGGTCATCAGCTTTATTCTGGTGACACTGGAAGACGGCGATAATATCATCACATGCAACGATATAACCGATAGGAGACGAGCCGTTCGTGACCTGCGCCTGGCCCATCAGCAGCTCTGGGACATAATCGAGTTTTTGCCTGATGCCACCTTCGTCATAGACAGAGATAAACGAGTCATCGCCTGGAACAGAGCCATTGAAGAGATGACGGGCGTCTCGAAGCAGGATATCATGGGCAAGGGCGGCTATGCTTACGGCATCCCGTTTTATGGCAAAGCCCGGCCAATTCTAATAGACCTCATCTCCGATAAAGATGAAGAGATCGAGGCCAGTTACAGTTATTTTGTGCGAAAGGGAGACACCATTTATGCCGAGAGCAGCGTCATGCATCTGCCGACGGGAAAGGCGTTCATCTGGGCAATGGCCACTCCGCTTCTTGATAACGACGGAAACATCGTGGGAGCAATCGAGTCCGTAAGAGACATCACCGACCGCAAGCGATCAGAGGAGGCAGTGGAAGAAGCTAATTTGAAGCTTCAAGCCCTCATCCACGCCTCGCCCCTGGCCATTTTAACCTTTGATCTGGAGGGCAGGGTGCTGAGCTGGAACGATGCGGCAGAGCGTATCTTCGGCTGGAAGGAGGGGGAGGCTTTGGGCCGCCTTCCGCCATTCCTTCCCCCGGGCAGAATGCATGAATTCCGGGCCCTGATCGATATCGCCGTTCAGGGAAAGATCTATGCCGGCCTGGAGCTGCAGCGGATTAGAAAGGACGGCACAGCAATTGAGATAAGCCTCTCCTCGGCCCCCATAAGAGATGCCAAAGGCAGGGTTCAGGGGATCATGTCCGTTCTGGATGACATCACCAAGAAGAAAGCTGCGGAGAGATCTCTTCGCGAGAACCTGCATTTTATGCAACGGCTGATGGACACCATTCCAAATCCGATCATCTGCAAGAACATGGACGGTCGATTCATAAGATGCAACCTGGCCTTCGAGAGATTTGTTAATATGAGCCGCGACCAAATAGTGGGAAAGACTGTTTACGATATCTATTCCTGCGCTCAGGCGCAATCCTGTTCCTCCAGCGACGCGGCACTCTTCCGGGAGCCTGGAATCAGAATTGAAGAGACCGCCATGCAGCTCAAGGATGGCAGGAAAGCGGACATCATCTCCAATAAGGCCACCTACACTAACGAGGACGGCACCCTGGCCGGGCTCGTTGAGGTCATTATCGACATAACCGATCTCAAGACCTCGGAGGCAGAGCTTCGAGCAGCGAAGGAGGCGGCCGAAGAGGCAGCCCGCGCCAAAGCCGAGTTCCTGGCCAACATGAGCCACGAGATCCGAACGCCCCTCAACGCCGTCATCGGCATGACCGGATTGCTTTTGGATGCAAACTTGTCTGCGGAGAGCAGGGACGCCGTGGAGACCATTCGCAGCAGCGGCGATACTTTGCTTGCCATCATCAATGATATTCTGGACTTCTCCAAAATCGACAGCGGAAAGATGGAACTGGAGCGCCTGCCCTTCGACCTCACCAGCTGTATCGAGGAATCCCTGGATCTGGTGGCGGCGAAGGCTGCGGAGAAGAGCCTGAACCTGGCCTACATCATTGATGACCGTACCCCGATAACCATTCTCGGAGATCTGACGCGCCTGCGCCAGATCCTGGTGAATCTGATCAGCAATGCTGTGAAATTCACAAATAAAGGTGAAGTCCTGATCTCGATCTCCTCCCGCCATCTGGTGGATGAATATCATGAGATTCGCTTTTCCGTAGAAGACACGGGCATCGGTATATCCGAATTCCAGAAGAACAGGCTCTTTTGCTCCTTCAGCCAGATCGATGCCTCGACCAGCAGAAAATATGGTGGAACCGGCCTTGGCCTCGCCATCAGCAAGAGGCTCGTAGAGCTGATGGGCGGCAGGATCTGGGTAGACAGTCAGATCGGGAAGGGCTCCAACTTCCAGTTCACGATCGTAACAGAGACCCGTCCCGGCATTCCCAGGCCTCACCAGATGGCGAGACAGCCGAATCTGGCCGGAAAGAGGCTGATGATAGTGGACAGCTGCGACACCAACCTGAAGATAATAGATCATCTGGCGGAAAACTGGGGAATGAAGCCCACTGCCGCCTCAGGACCCATGGATGCCCTGGACCGGATGAGAGGCGAGGTCTGGGATGCTGCGATCCTGAGCGCAGGCACGAATGGAATGGACCCGGCGTCTCTAGCCAATGAGATGCGGGAGATCCAAAAATCCATGCCGATCATCCTGTGCACCTCTTTTGGCCAGAAGCGGGATGATTGCAGCCAGTTCGCGGCCTTTCTGAGCAAGCCCATAAAGCCGGCTCAACTTTATGAAGCACTGCAGGAGATCTTTGACGAGAAAGTGATGCGCGGGTCCCCACCGGAAAGGCAGGAGCCGGCAGTCCATCATCCTTTGCGCATCCTTCTCGCGGAAGACAATGCCGTGAATCAGAAGGTGGCTCTGAAGATGCTTAAGAAGATCGGCTACCGCGCGGATCTGGCGGCCAACGGTCTGGAGGTCCTCCAGGCTCTGGAGCGTCTGCCCTACGATGTGGTGCTCATGGATGTGCAGATGCCGGAGATGGACGGTCTTGAGGCCACCAGGCGCATCCGAGAGCTCTGGCCGTCCGGAGGCCCCAGGGTTGTGGCCATCACTGCCTATGCCATGGAAGGGGATCGTGAGAGATGCCTCAGCGCCGGGATGGACGACTACATCAGCAAACCCGTACAGATACAGGAGCTCGCCAGGGCTCTTGTCAAGTGCCGGGCCGGGATGGAAGAATTGTGAAGGGCCCGATCCATTGATATGCAACCACAGGCCAAAGATGCATTTCGAAAGATAGTCAGCAGATGGACTTGCCATGAATGATGACCGGAATGAAAACATAAATGCAAGAAGACTGTCCGGAATAGAGGCTTTTCTCATCGACCTGGATGGCGTTCTTTACACGGGAACAGAGCCCGTACCGGGTGTCAAGGAGTGCCTGGACCTGATAGCGGATCGGGGATACGGCTACAGGTTTGTATCCAACTCCACCCGCCGGTGCCGCAATTCCGTGGCGAAGAGGCTGCAAGTCCTTGGATATGATGTGCCGCCGGAATACATCTTCACTCCGCCCCTGGCCGCGGTGGAGCACATGTTGGGATCGGGCAAGGAGAGGTGCTTCTTGCTCACGACAGGAGACGTGCATGAGGATTTTGAGAAAGCCGGTATCACCATCGCACAGGACGATGTCGACTATGTGGTGGTAGGAGATGCCGGAAACGGCTTTACCTTCGATCGACTGAACCAGGCTCTCAGACTGATCCTGGACGGCGCAGAGATCCTGGCCCTGGAAAAAGACCGCTACTGGATGCAGCCGGAGGGGTTGGTGCTGTCCACCGGCCCCTTCGTGGCGGCGCTGGAGTATGCAACAGGCAAGCGGTCTATCCTCATGGGCAAGCCTTCGCCCGAATTCTTCCAGATGGCATTGAAGGATCTCGACAGGAGCCCGAAGAATGCAGCCATGATCGGAGACGACATACTGACGGACGTGCACGGCGCTCAGCAACTGGGACTGAAAGGCATTCTGGTAAAGACGGGAAAATATCGCGAGGACCTGGCGGCAAGCTCAGGAGTCGTTCCTGATCTGGTGATCGAATCGCTGGCAAACCTGGCCGAACATCTTTAGAAGCAAGACATTCATTGCCAATACGGCCATCCATTACCGGTCCTCTTTTTTGGGATTCTGCTCAATATTCCCAGAGAATGCCGTTCGTTTTGAGACGCAATTCATAATCCCATAATCCGGTCGTTCAATTAGGCGGAGCCGGTCCGCATCAAACATATCTACAAAATTTTATATCCTTTGGAGTAAGAATAACTAACTGACAGCAATTTTGTTTACCACAAGAGATAGGGAAAATGAAGATGCACAGATTGTATTTAATTGTAATTATTCTAATTGCATCTGCAGGCTTTTCCGGCTGCGTGGAAAAGTCGCCTCTGCAGACGAATCTGGTCGAAATTAAAAACTCTTCTTACCAGCCGAGTTCCATCGAAGTATCTTCAGGGACGACTGTCACCTGGGTAAATAGAGACTCTGTGGAGCATACGATAACTGCAACCGATGCGAGCTTCAACTCAGGCAATATCGAGATCGGTGGGATGTTCAATTGGACTTTCACAAAGCCAGGAACCTACCAGTATCAGTGCCTGATCCATCCGTCCATGGTCGGTGAGGTTGTGGTTACCGCAGCGCAGACGGATACTGCGAAGGCTGATTTGGCTACGGCCAATTCCGCAGGATCTAATTTGAGCCTTCAAGGGAGGAAGGATGCGAATATGAATGCTGCAAATATGAATGATGCAAATGCGCCCGTGATAGGGCTGAAGCTGATAGCACAGGGCCTGGCCGCTCCCATGGAGTTCGTGAGCAGCGGCGACGGCACAGGAAGAATGTTTGCGGTCGATCAGACAGGTGTCGTCAAGATAATCGATGCCGGGGGAAAGATGATCGCCGAGCCGTTCCTGAATCTGGGCGACCGAATGATCAGGCTCTCGCCCCGTTACGATGAGCGTGGGCTCCTGGGGCTCGCATTCCATCCCGATTTCGCCAGGAGCGGACGGTTGTTCGTATTTTACAGCGCACCCTTGCGTTCCGGTGCTCCGCGGGGCTGGTCCTGCACCAACCGTCTATCGCAGTTCACAGTATCTCCGAAAAATCCGAATGCCGTCGACATGAACTCTGAGAAGGTGCTCCTGGAGATTGATAAGCCCCAGATGAACCACAACGGTGGAACCATCGCCTTCGGACCGGACGGCTACCTCTACGTCCCGCTCGGGGATGGAGGAGGTGCAAACGACGTCGGCGAGGGTCATGCGGCGAGAGGAAACGCCCAGGATACGACAACGCTCCTCGGAAAGATCCTGCGCCTCGACGTCCACAACGCGAGCAGCGGATCGTACGCCATTCCGCCGGACAATCCTTTCATAACCATGAACAGCATCCTGCCGGAGATCTGGGCGTATGGATTCAGGAATCCGTGGAGGATTTCCTTTGACCGGGAAGGCCGCCTCTTCGTCTCCGACGCCGGCCAGGACCTCTGGGAAGAGGTGGATATCGTCACCAAAGGCGGCAACTACGGTTGGAACATCCGGGAAGGAACTCATTGCTTTGATCCCAATAGCCCGAATGAGTCGCCAGCCAGTTGTTCCGATAAAGGAGAGCGAGATGAGCCTCTTTTGGGTCCGATAATCGAGTACGATCACCGGGGTCGAACCGTAGTTGTGGGCGGCTACATTTATGCGGGCCAAGCCCTTCCGGAACTGGAAGGGAGCTATATCTTTGCGGACTGGTCCAGCGGCTTTGCCAAAGGCAATGGAATGCTTTATCTGGCGCGGCCATCGGTCAATGGTCTCTGGAAGATGGAGGAGATCAGGATTGCCGGCAGCCCCAACGGACGGGTCAACCAGTTCATCCGTTCCCTCGGCCGGGATGATGTCGGCGAGCTGTATATCCTGACATCGGATGCGGCAGGGCCGGCAGGAGAGACGGGAAAGATCTACAAGCTGGTTTCCCCAAACAGCAGCTGAAAAAGAATGGACAGGCCGAAAGCCTGTCATTTATATTTAGAGCAGGAATGAAATCGAATGAAAGAAAAGCAAAAGAGATTAATCGTCAAAGGTTCCAATGTATGATGTTGTCATTAAAAGAAAACTGAGTAAAACTGGCGAGAAAAAGGAGAATGGAAAACTTGACGTCTGTGAATAAGAAATATCTGTGGGCCCCATTGCTCATGATCGTGATGCTGGCCGCAATAGCTGTTCCGTCCTGTGCAGCCGGCGCTTCGAGCAAGGAGAACGTTACCATTGGGCTCGTGGCCAAGGATTTCGCCTTCAACACCAGCACCATAACCGTTCCGGCAGCGTCTCACGTAACAGTAAACTTCGACAATCAGGATTCCAATGTCCGTCACAACTTCGCAGTTTATGATTCCGCTGCTATGAATGAGACGATCTTCAAGGGAGAGCTGATAAGCGGGCCAAAGACGATCGTCTATACCTTCGATGCGCCGGCGATGCCGGGAACCTACCATTTCCAGTGTGATCCCCATGCCAAGATGATGAAAGGACAGTTCATTGTAACTGAAAAGACGGTCGGGTGCTGATTGACCGGACCTTCAAGATAACAAATCAAGATAACAAATATTTAAACATTCTATTGGAGTTGATCCATTTGATGGTTTTAGCCAAAGGGTTCTTCCCGGAATCCAGGATGCGGCTTTTGTTGATCGTTCTGGCGATCGCTCTGATCGCACCTGCTATTGCCGCCGGAATTGAGGACAGCCAGGCCATTCCCCCCGAGGTTGCACAGCACGCCAAAGACTGGCCGCTGCCCAATAAGGACTACGGCAACACCCGTGCTACAACGGACAGCAGCATAAATTCCACCAACGTGAAAAGCTTGAAGGTTGCCTGGTCGATGCCCATAAACGCCACCGGCCTCTTTGGAAGCGCCTCCAGCAATCCCCTGATCATCGGCGACGCCGTGTTCTTCCAGGATCTCAGCAGCAATGTATTCTCCCTGAAGCTGGAGAATGGTGCCCTGAACTGGAAACGGATTTACAACCTCTCCACCATCGGACCCAACGGTCCGGCAGTGGGCTGGGGAAAGGTCTTTGCGGGCAAGGGAGTCTACAACATCACCGCCCTGGATGCGAACACAGGAGAAGAGCTCTGGGCCAGGAACATCTCCACGGGAAAGACGGTCGGCATCGACATCCAGCCGCTCGCCTACGGCGGCACTGTTTATACTTCGACCGTTCCCGGCAGCAGCGCCTCGGACTTCTATACGGGCGGCGGCGTCGGTGTGATTTATGCTCTGGACCAGCAGACGGGTGAGGAGAAGTGGAATTTCAGCACCGTGGACAGCCCTGATATCTGGGGAAACAGGGAGGTTAACAGCGGAGGAGGCTGCTGGTACACGCCATCCGTGGACACGTCGACCGGCATCATCTTCTGGGGAGTGGGCAATCCCGCACCATGGCCGGGAACCGACAGGTTCCCCAGCGGGTCGAGCCGCCCCGGCGCAAACCTCTACACGGACAGCCTTCTTGCCATCAATAGCAGCAGTGGAAAGCTGGTCTGGTACAGCCAGGCCAATGCCCACGACATCCTTGACCACGACTTCCAGATCCCGCCCATCCTGGCCAATGCCGATATCGGCGGCAGGAATCAGGAGATAGTTTTGGGTTCGGGAAAGCTGGGTCGCGTCTTTGCCTTCAACCGCAGCACAGGAGCGATCCTGTGGGTTGTCGCGGTGGGTGAGCACCTGAACGATCAGCTCGCCAGCCTTCCCAATGAGACCGTCAAGGTCTATCCGGGATATTTCGGCGGCGTCGAGACGCCCATGGCCTATGCCGACGGCACGGTCTATGTGCCATACGTCGATCTCTATGTAAACTACACCGGCTCGGAGCTCGTCGACTCTCAGAACTTCGCTGAGGCCAAGGGAGGCCTCGTCGCCATCGATGTCGAGACCGGCAAGATCCTCTGGGACAAAAAGCTCGGCTCGCTCAATGTGGGAGGCGCCACAGTAGTCAACGACCTGGTGTTCACCGCCACATTCAATGGTACCATCTACGCCTTCCGGCGTGACTCTGGTGAAGAGGTCTGGCAGTACAGGGCTCCCGCGGGAGTAAATGCCTGGCCGGCAGTGGCAAACGATACAATCATCTGGCCCTGTGCCGCCAGCGGCGAGCCATCGCTGCTGGCCCTCCGGCTTCCTGCTTCGAAACCATAAAGCGACGCGAGATGATAGCATGAGCGAGAAGGCGGTGGAAAGCATCGTGGAAGCGGAAGGCCGCGACGGTCTAGTACTGCTAGGCCGAAATAAACCAATTTTTTAAACTTCGCGGCTTCGCGCCTTCGCGTGAAACCGGACTCGGTTGAATCTCACGCGAAGCCGCGAAGGCGCGAAGAACGATCAACCTTCACAAAGGCACATTATCCACTCAATCATGGCTTTAATTGGGCCCGGCTGTACTAGCACAAGAGAGGCAGAGTCGGGATCGACATTTATCCCCGGATCTCACCTGACTGATGCGAATGATCCTTTGGCGGAATTTTTTGCTGCAATATCTTTGCTGCAATATCCTGCGGCATTTTTCAATAAACTATTTCCGCCGAAGACGCCAACGGAACGCAGGATGTGGCCCGATGAACAGACCAGCAGTCGGCTCATGGATGGAATCGATGAGAAGGTTATCAAGGATTCCGTGGTCATCAGGAGATTTAGTCCTGCAGATCTTGATGCCGCTTTGGATATCGACCGGGAGGTCTTCGGAGGCTACGACCCGAATATCTTCGCCGCCTTTTACGAATACCATCCCACGAGCACTCTGGTAGCAGAGGTAGGTGGGCAGGTGGCGGGCTTCGTCCTGGGCTTCAAGCATCTGCCCCTGGAAGGAAGGATCTTCTGGCTGGCGGTGAGGCCGGGCTACCAGAGCCGCGGCATCGGCATGAGGTTGATGCTGGAGGTTTTAAAGAGATTCAGGCACCTGGGAGCACTCAGCGCCACTCTTGAAGTGAGAGTGAGCAACAAAAAAGCGCAGTCCTTATACTCGTCTCTGGGTTTCCATATGATCGGCGTCTGCCCCGCCTACTACTCGGACGGAGAGGCGGCAATCGTTATGAAGCGCAGACTCTAGCAGGCCGCTTTTAGCCTTTTGAGCTACTCCACGCCGCGGGCCGTCAGCCTGAACTCTGCCGCGGCCCCCTCGGGCATAGAGCGGTGTTTCATCAAGCGGGCGCGTCGCATCCCTTCGCCGGTCTTTTCCAGAAAAATTATGGCCTTGCACATGTGCTCCAGAGATGTGCCGCCAATGGGCCGCAGGGAATTGCTCTCGATGTCCGTGTAGATCTGGTTGGTGATGACCACGGGAATTCTGTGCCTGCGGGCCAGCTCCTGCAACTCGGAGAGCTGCAATGTCATGGTTCTGCGCACAGGCCGGTTGTCCTCCGCCTCCAGAAGAACGCGATATAGCGATGTGGCCGAATCAAGAATCACAAGGCCCAGATCCTTCCCGGCAATCTTGGAAGCCTCGCGTATGGATACAGCCTGCTGCTCCAAACTCATGGGCTCGAAGATCATGATCTTGGCCGCCATCTGCTCCGCCCCGGGTCCCGCGATCTGCTTGAACCTCTCCGCGCTGAATCCTTCCGTGTCGATGAAGATGACGCGCATGCCCCGGGCCACGGCCTGAACCGCCAGCTGCAGGACGATATTGCTCTTGCCCGAGCCCGACTCACCGTAGAGCTGGGTAATTATCCCGGACTCGAATCCTCCGCCGAGGATCAGATCCAGGCTCTGGCAGCCTGATGGCAATCGGTCGAGCATGGCTGAATTATCTTAATATCAATGAATTCTCAGATTTATGCAGAGCTAAATGTGCGAATAGTTATCAACCCTATCCATGAGCCGGTCCATGGCCTCGCGCTCCCTTGGACCGCCGCAGCGATTGATGATCCTCTGCATCTTCATCAGCTCCTCGTAATAGTTGTCGGTGCGCAGAGCCATATATCTGGTTGCAGCCACTGCGGCCTCCACCACCAGGTTTGCTCCCCGGTTGCAGGCGCGAAAGTCGCATCTTAAGAACTCGCCTTTCTCCAGCTCCACCTTGGCGATGATGATGTCCAGGGGGAACGGCTCGCACTTGAAGAGCGCCCAGGCCTCGGCATCCGACAGTACCGGCAGGCCCTCGCGACGCACGAAGTATTCCGGCGTCAGGTCCTCCAGCGCCGTCTCCGCCATCAGCCAGGCGTCATGGGTCACATTGGCCACGAACCAGCCGCCGGCCAGGATATTCTCGTAGGTGTGAGTGCCGGAGAAGAGTCTCACGTACAGGCTGTCGCCGTCCTTGATGATGCCTAAAGGCGCGGCATTGATCCTGCCTTCCTTTTCCGTAGTCGCGATGACCTCGTTGATTCCATCCAGGAATCCCAGCTTCTCCAAAGCAAGATTACCATAAAGCATGGTTAAAACCTCAAACCCCTCAGAAGGGAGATAAATAAAGATGCCGCAATGAGGTCTGCCGTGGACCCGGGATTTATGTCTCCGGCCAGCAGTTCGAGGTCCATCATCCTCGCCGCCTCAAGAGTCCCGTCTCGCAGGGCCTCGCCCGCTTGTAAGGACACCTGCCCGGCTCTCTCTGCCCCGAATTTGGCGCAGATGAGACTGTCGGGCACGGCATGGAGCGCTTCGAGAAAAGTGAGCACGATGCCGTCATTTGGACCGCTCTCACCGATCCTTTCCGCCAGTCGATCGGCAAGCAGAAACGATCGCTCAAAGTTGGTAGACCACTCGCGGGCGATGAGATCGTGATTCTGGGAGAGCTTCATCAAATCGAGCAGCGTCCTGCCGTCCCGGCGAAGCTGCGTCTCGGAAGCAGGATCTTTGAGGCTGAACAGATCGACATCCGCGACCCTGGCCCCGGCAAGAAGGAAGGCGCGATAAAAATGGACGGCATCCTCGACGCTGCTCTGCTGCAAGACCTGGGCCAGATCTTCCCTCAGGTCGCGGCCGGGCATCCATGCCCCCGCGGCGCAGGCCAGGGGAATCATGAGTGCCAGGGAGCCGAAGTGGGTGTTGCTGTGCAAATTCCAAGCCTCCCAGGAGCGCACACCCTGCAGGATCAGAGAGCCCACGCCTGTCTGCTCCTGTGCGGCGCGCCTGAAGACGGGATAAGCAGAAACGGCACTGACCAGAAAATCACTGAACCCGATCTCGGAAAAATCGTGGCATCGATCGACATTGCCAGGCTTGGGACTGGAAGAAAGCTCCAGGAGCATGGCCAGCTGTGCGCACTGGGCCACATAGTCAGGGCTCATGCTCATATTCGATCAAGCGCTCTTCAGCAGGTCTTCGGCCAGCTTCTTCTTGAGCATCATGTACTCCTTTGCCGAGAGCCCCATCCTGGCCAGCACGGCGTCCCGCAGGTAGCACATCTTCGAGATCTTGCAGCACCAGACCAGGCTGCCAAAACAGGTTCCCTCTCCTTTCTCCAGGGGGGTGCCCCTGGCCAGGCGCAGCTTTTTTTCCACGAACTCATCAGGAGTCATGCCCGCCTTCTTCAGAGCACCGAGGACTGCGCAGTGCTTTACCGGCGGGCAGCAGTAAGCCAGGCCGCGCAGGTCCCCGCCCGCGCAGATGTGCTTGGGCGCATTGCACCAGCCGCTCAAGGAATCATACTCCAACATGGCCCCGGAGAGCCAATCGGAAAACTCGGGGTCCGCCCCGCGCAAGGACACCACATCAGCGCCCATGGACAGCAGGGCCTTGGCATCCTCAAACTCTCCCACGTCAGCCAGGGCCATGATGGCTGGGCCTCGCTTGTCTTTGGCCTTCTTTACCACCCTTGGGCCCGCACCGTTCAGGCCCCGCAGGTCGAGGTGGATTATATCGAGCTCGGTCTCGTTCAGCTTCTCCAGGAGAGCATCGGAGAGGTCCTCCGGTCGAATTCTCAGGGAGAGCGTGACGCCGGTATGCTTCAGGCGAGGAATCAATTCCAGCAGCCGGATGGGATCGCGGATCTTGGACAGCCTCAATTCCAAAAGACTCAGGCGCTGGCTGGCGATGCGGGCGGCGGCCAGCAGCATCTCATCCTGGGAGCCTGTGGCACTGATGCCGACAGCTCCCTTTGGCCCTGACTTTAGCAGACCATCCAGACACGACTCCATCTCGCTCAAGGGAACATCATCAAGGTCGAAACCATCCAGCATGCGTAAGCCGGCTTTGCTTTCCGATGCTGATTGGTGAAATGAAGATATGACGGCAATGGGATTGTCAATATGAAGATATCCTACTTCAAGCATCGCGCGTTAAAAGTCGGTTCAAGATATCAGGCTTTCGCTATTGAATTATCAAATTATAATTTGTATGTGATTTTGTTAGCGGATCGAGAATTTCATTGGTACGCGAAGCGGGACGAACCTCTGTATCCTTTATATCTGAGAATATCCAAAGCCTTGAGCGGTGATATGATGGTGACATTCAACGTTGATGCAAAAGCCAGGATTTTGGGGTCGGAGGATCAGGAGAAGAATCCCATTGTGGCCAAGGTCAAGGGGACGGGAAAAGACGGTGCCTTGAGCATTCAGGTCTCCGGGGACGGCCCAATATCTGCCAAAATATCCGGGGACTCCCAGAATCCCGTCGCACTCGGGCCAATCGCGGTTGCACCAATCACCGTTGTGCCGGACCTGAAGTCGGCTGCAGAGACGTTGAACCTGGGCGCAATCGTCGCGGCGCTGACGAAGCTCTCCCAGGGAGTGAAAGTGGATGTCGCCGGCTCCGGAGCGCCTCTGTCCATTGCCCTTGGCAAGATCCCCGTAGATCTGACCATCTCCGTGACCTCCCCTGCACAGGAGGAGGTCTTCAAGGTCGAGATCAAGGGGACCGTAGGACAATAAATGATCACGGATGCCATTCCCGGCTGGCTCATGACCATGATCGCGGCCGCCCTGCCCATCTCTGAGGTCAGGGGAGCCATTCCTCTGGCCATAGGCGTTTATGGTTTTCCGCCCCTGCAAGCATATCTCTTATCCGTCATCGGCAATCTTCTGCCCATAATTCCGCTGCTCCTCTTTCTGGGGCCGGTCTCCGATTTTCTCAGGCGTTTTTCCGTTGGAGACAGGTTCTTCTCCTGGCTCTTTGCTCGCACTCGCAGCAAGTACATCAAAGACCATGAGAACTTCGGGCTGACGGCGCTGGCAGTCTTCGTGGCCATCCCCCTGCCCATGACCGGAGCCTGGACGGGCTGCGCCATTGCCTTTCTGCTCGGCTTTCGCTTCTGGCCGGCATTCGCGGCCATCGCCGCGGGCGTGCTCATCGCGGGCGTGGTCGTCACGGCGGCGGTGATGGGGGTTCAGATCTTCGTGCTCTGATCATACGACTAGCGAGCCGTCAGGACCAGCGCCAGGTTGATGCCCATATAACTCACGAAAAAAATGCCAGCGGAGCTCCAATCATACAATCGCGACAATTCTTTTTCTTCCATCTGATCATACAAATGAAGTGATATGGTAGACTGAACCAAGGAGAAGAATACAAAGACTATTCCAATTCCATTTATCATATCAGCCAGGGTCATCATGTCTGTTTCCGGCATCAGAGATGATGAGATATAGAAGTTTGCGACCGCCGCAAAGGCCGCTCCGACGCCCAGGGAAACACGCTTATCTCCATCATCCGGCCGGATAAAGAAGACCAACATCGATATGGCCACGGCCAGGAATAGGCCCTGGAATATCTTGAAGAACCAGCCCCAACCGGGCCGTTCTATTCCGATATCAAAGCTCAGCCGAGAGTAGGAACATCGCTCTGTGTCACGCCGGATGGGATTTCCAAAGTTTGTCATATAATAGTGCGGTCTCTCCGTGATGCTCAAATTCGTTATCTTATAGCCGGGAATTCTTATAGAAGGGTTTACTCTGGAGCCCATCGTGTCTGGGACATATACGAGGAAATTTGATGAGTTGAGATTGTCTTCAAACTCCAGCGTCAATTGATCGGCGTCCAGCGGAAACCGGGTCACATCGAAGACCTTATTAATATCAGCAATTATTCTATATTCTTCATAACGGCCCTGCTCTGAGGTCACATTCTCTTCCCTTATTTTGGAGATTATCTCGCCGTTGATCACCTGAAGGTTCTCGCCGGGGTCGATGTTGCTGCCATTCCAGCGGAACCATATGTAAAATTCCGTCCCCCAAACACCATCTTTTATGGATAGACTCGGTATGCGATCAACGTATACTCCCGTCAGCACCTTTATCGGATTTGCAGCGGTATCTGTTGCATTTCGCGATTCACTATTCGGGTCTTCCTTGGTTGATTGCCCATAGGAAAAATCCGATTCATTTTGCGCAGGAATTGACACTTCTTTCTTGAATTGATCTGCCAAAAAGTATCCACCGAGTGCGGCTAGGATTAGGAGACCAACGGTCCAAGCCACCAAAAACATGCGACCCTTGCTGGAAATCATTATCTTTTAATTCCTTTCGTGGTCTTCATCGCTCATCGGTTTCATCTCATAGCGCCGATAATCAGAGAGGCAGCTGGCTTATCCTTCTCCATGTCAGTACTATGGAAAACTCTCGCCTTAATTGATTATAAAAGTTTTGACTGTTTGCCGAAGCCTGATGATTTTTTAATGCAAATTATATTGAGAAGTATGAGAGCGAAGAGCAGCATGAAGCCGAAGGCAAAAAAATTATACTAGCATGCAAAGATCTAGGAAAATGGTGATCAACTCTTGAGCATGTGCGAGTCCAGGACCATCTGGTGGGACGGCGGCCTCTGGCTGATCGATCAGACCAGGCTTCCCGGCGAGCTTGTTCCCATCCGAATGTCAAGCGTGCGCCAGCTGATTGAGGCCATCAAAACCCTGCGCGTGCGGGGCGCACCGGCGCTGGGAGCCGCGGGAGCCTACGGCATAGCTCTTGCCGCCGATCTTTCCCGGGCCAGCAATCCCTTTGACATGATCTCGGAGCTTGAGACGGCAGCGGAGATGATCAAGGGCTCGCGGCCCACCGCCGTCAACCTCTCCTGGGGCGTGGACCGCACCCTTCGGGCTGCCTGCAGCCAGGAGAGCGTGGAGGACATTCGAGAGGCGGCCCTTCGCGAGGCAGAGGAGGTCGCAGACGAGGATATTCGCATCAACAAGAGCCTCGGGAAAAACGGTGCCAAGCTCCTGGACGATGGAGACAATGTCCTGACGCACTGCAATGCGGGAAGGCTGGCCTGCGTGGGCTGGGGAACTGCGCTCGGTGTCATCCGCTCAGCTGTGCAGGCGGGCAAGAGAATTCATGTCTATGCCTGCGAGACACGGCCGCTCAACCAGGGCTCAAGGCTCACGGCATGGGAACTCTCCCAGGACGATATCCCCGTCACATTGATCTGCGAGAACATGTCCGGGAGCCTGATGCGAAAGGGAAAGATCGACAAGGTCATCGTGGGAGCCGACCGCATCACGAAGGATGCCGTCTTCAACAAGATCGGCACCTACAACCATGCCGTGCTGGCCAGATACCACAAGATTCCCTTTTACGTTGCTGCGCCCCTTTCCACCTTTGACCTCAGGCATGAAGAGGCGGACATCATCGTGGAAGAGCGCGATCCTGAGGAGATCTGCAGCCTCGCCGGCGTAAGGCTCGCACCCATTGGCGTCGATGTTTACAATCCTGCCTTTGACGCCACACCCCTTGATCTTGTCACGGGTCTGATCACCGAGAAAGGAATCTTCAGGCCGCCGCTGATGCCGCCGGTCTAGGGTCCACTCGACGGAAAGGCGAGAGGGACTCTTTGTAAAAATGGATTTTATGCAAAAAGGCATAAAGCAAAAAAAAGCAAAATACGTCCCGTTCAGGCCATCCATTTACCGTTAGCGATTCCGGTGAGATTCTCCCCCAGCGGCTTCTCTTCGCGGTAATCACCGAGTACTGTGCTTCCTTCTTTTGCCAGATTGAAAAGAAAAGATGCGCCGCTCGATGTGACCAGATTCAAGGAGAGCTTCTGTCCCATCAATTTGCCGGTTGCCTTTACCTGCTCGGTCTCATTGATATGGGTCATGTTTCCCTGACCGGAATACGCTCCCTGATCATTTTTCAGCATCAGGTCGACGTGGCTGTGGTCGGCCAGATCCAGGCTCAATTCGCTCTCCGGTGCCGTCTCCGCTGTCGAGGTCTGATCGAAAGTCCGGACTGAGCTTTGCGGGGCATTATTTCGCATGAACTCATCATAGCTGTCCATATTGATGTCCACTGCCGAGTCGCCCAGAAAGTTGTAGGACGCACTACCGCCCGAGCAGGCGCACTTGGCCGCGGCGGGAGAACAGGCCAGGAGCATCAGAACGAATATGGCAATTAGGCTTCTCGTTTTGAATCCCTCATATCTTCTTTAGCTGATTCATTGTCTATTTCTCTATTTTTCGCACCGGCTTTAATCTTGCGGCAGAATTGCAGGAAGCATCAACCATAGGTGCTGCTGACGGATGTTCCCTCCGAGCTGGCAGTGCCCTGGCCGGTGGAGGTTTGATAGAAGCTCCTGCTCTCGGTCAGCGTGCCGGTGCCGCTCGCGCCGTCCAGATTCCTGGCGGCTGCTCCCACATAGGCACCGGTTGTCGCGCTGGGATTTGTTCCCGTTCCCAAATTCGTGAGCGAACCCTGCCCGGAGGCAAGGGTCATGCTGCCGGTCACAGTTCCCGATTCGCTATTGCCGTCTGCGGAAAGCGAGTCGTATCTTCCGGCAAGCGCCGTTCCGGAAGCCGAAAGCTCCAGGCGGAAAGCTGCGGGCTGATCGATGAACGATATGAAGATGGTTGGCCTATTGCCGGAGACCGACCCGGCGGCAGTCAATTTTTGACCGGCCGCACCGGAGCTCATAAAACCCGATCCCTGGATCAGATCCCTCAGCTGGAACACCTGCAGATCGAAGTGCCTGACCTGCTGGCCTTTCAGATCAAGGGACCAGCTTCCCGTGAGGTTAGCCTGGGAAGAGAGCGATCCCACGCTCGCCCCGGGATATGCGCTCGAGCCCACGGTCAGGGGCGTTAGAATACCCGTGCCTGTGCTCACTGTGCCCATGTAGCCCTGCGAGGCCCCCTGGGCGACAAGACTGATGAGTACCAGGATCAATATCAATATCACATTTCTCGCCATATCTACTAACCCTCTTGAATGCATATGAACGTTAGAGGTTAATAATCATATCCTGCAACAACCCCCATCAGTGAAGTGAACATGAAGGCTTCAAGGTTGCCGCAGACTATAGCGCTGTTTGCGGCACTTTTTAATGACGCAGGCTGTTTTGAAAACTTAGGAGAATGTCGCTCTATGAATCACCAGATTCTGCAAAATAGTCCTGCATAATTTAGGAAATGACGATTCAACAAATCCCCAAAACAGAGGCTTCCCGGGGTTTGCCCGGGTGACCTTGATATCGGATTGCTTTATCTTTTGACCTTTGCATTGTTTTTTCTGATTCGTCAAACAATATCAACAAGCTTTTAGTCGATCCCTATAACTAGGCAGTGCCGTATCCTGCCGGCTGCGTCTGGGTGCTCTGTTGCACTTGAGCACTCTGCTGAGCCGACGTCGCCGTCTGAGTGGCACTGGAATCCGGCAAAGGCGCGATGAGGCTGCCAAAAGCCACGCCGGGCTGGATTATTCCCTGAGATGTGAAGATGTAATCTCCATTCATAGATCCCGGCCTGATGGTCAGGCTGAAGCGGTAGAGATTCTGGCTGCCTGAGGGGGTCACGAACAACGCCATCTGATCTCCCAGGACTGTTCCTCCCGCGGTTACGGGAATGGTGAATCCATTATCCTTCAGCTCGCCCGAGCCGAATACCGCATCTCCGTTCTGGTAGAGGTTGAGCTGAAGATACCTGGTTACTATATCAGACAGTGTAAAGGACCAGCTTCCTGCAGCAGGAGCAATCCCAATGCCCTTGATGATCCTGACCGGGGTCCGAACGCCTTTGCTTACTGCGTTGGGGCTCATGCCGGTATCTTTCCTGATTATGAAGAGGCTTTCATTGCGGAAAGAGAGGCTGGCATCGGTTGCATTGGTATAAACGCCACCCTGGACTTCCCTATAAATCTCGCTTCCGGACATATTCTCTCCCGGAAATGTCGGTTCTACAATATAATTCTTAGGACCTTGAGCCGATGTCACCGCAAGGAGACATAAGGCCAAAGCCAAAGCTGTTATCACACTCTTAATTCCCATTCTCCTGATACCTCCAATTAGGTAAGCGCACCTCGATGCTCTTAAAGTTTATCCTTTCCTGAAACAAGTACATTTTTTGAAAAGCAATTTGATTTGTTTTGCAGGGAAATCCAGGAGAAACCGCTTATCAGGCATCCTCCAATAACATCATTGCAGACGGGTCAAACCGGGAAGAACTGCAGAGGAGAATATCATAGAACAGGATCAAGAAATCAGTGAGAATAAGACGAAGACGAACGGAAAAGAGGTTATTCATCGGTTTGGGCTGCTGGAATGCACGAAGCATCCCAAATCAGCCCACTCTTGAGGACACTTTACGAGGATGCGGTCTTCAAGCCTTCGACGCTTCCCTGCCAGGAAGCTCCGCTCGCGGATAATGCCTGATAAGTTCCTGAGCCGGAATCGCCAAACAGATCGAGCACCATCTTATACACGCCAATGGACCCGACGGAAACGACATCAAGGTTCAGTTTTCCTTCCTTTGCAGTTCCAGACGCAGTTACCTGAGTCGTGCTGTTTCCTTCCCGGATATTTCCTGCACCATATATGGTTTCGCCGTTTTGGAATAGAGAGAGGGCCATATCTCTTTGCACGGTATCATTCAGCACCAAAGACCAGCTTCCGCCCGCGGAAGTTACCGCATTTTCGGATGGCGGCAGCTCGGACTGTGCGGTAGATGCCGAGCTTGATGAGGATGCATTGATATCGGTTTCCGTTGTTGCATTCTCTTCCGTGCCGGCAGTTGTCGCTTCGGAGCTATCTGTGGTCTGGCTGCTCTCAGCAACGTCCCTGGATGACTTTGGGCTGGTTGTACTTCCGCCGATCGTGCTCGGCATGGTCCAATCAAGGGATGATGTCTTGTTCTCCTGAACCGCTCTGGATTTTTGAGGAGTATTGACGGAAGCCGGCATTGGAGAATTTATTACATTCGTTTCTCCTGAGCTTATCATCTCCTCCGCATCACCGCTCGGATTGTCCCAATTGATGCCGTTTGCCATAACTACTAAGAACGCAATGAAAAGGAATGATGATAGGATCCACATCTCAAATCGCATGATTTTGAAGCCTCCAATAAGCGTCGCAATGTCGACAGGGTTTGCCCGTTCTCCTGACATCGGCGCTTTTTAAGTGTCATTCCATCATTAGTTGATAAGCTTAATGGTTATTCGACGATCATCGTTTTATTTAAAGTATTTAAAAAATTTAAATTAAAAATATTTTGTTTATAATATCATGTAATGTGGATTGATACACATGCCGCTAATTTATACTGCCCATCGCTATTCCTTTCCAGGTTACGAAGCTGGGGCTGTAAGCATGGTAGTCGCCGGAGAAGGACTTCCTGTTCATGGTGAGATCAAGTCGGAAGAGTGTGAGGTCTGCAGTGAGGATATCCAATCCAAGCTTATTTCCTGAAAATGTTCCGGTAGCAGTGATATTTTGCACTGAGTTTTCAGCAACAATCGTCCCTTTGCCGTAAACGACATCGTTTGACTGGCTCATCTCCAGAGTCACCGATCGGTCCACGTTATCCTGTAGATCCAAGCGCCAGTTGCTCATGGGACTGAGCAGCCTCTTCTTTGGCATTTCCGGGCCGGTACTAACAGTTGCGCCGGCTACATTCGTTCCTGTAATAACAGGTGTGGCCTTTCCTTTAACATCAACCGTCGAGTTGAAGAGCGTCTCATTGCCAAAAGCATCTTTTGCGTCCTGTTTCGCTGCGCCGTCGACCTGGGGATTGGTTACGTCCAGGAAATCCGTTGCTGCAACGTGAGCCGCCAAAGAGATAAAAATGAGCAGGCTGACCAAATAGATCTGATATTTCATATACCAAGCACTCCCAAAAGCCATTTCATTGGCTAATGCTCGTAATATCAGATAGGAGAAAATAAATCTAGCGCTATATCTACAGTCAATTGTCTTGATCCGAATCTAACACAAGCGACAGAACATCACCTGCCCAGGATCTGGCAGTGCGCCGCTCTGAACTCCCGGTCCCTCATCTGGCAGGAGCATCTCCCCCGGAACCACTTGTAGCGGGTCATGTCCTTCCAGATCTCTGGCAGGCTCTTCTCCTTGATGTTCCCAAATCCAAGCGGCATGTAGGCGCAGGGCAGGGCCTCCCCCGCACCATCGACGTGAATCCAACGCCGGCCCGCGAAGCAGCCGAACATCTGCGCACTGAGAAGGTAAGGCAGGGCCGTCACTCGCGGGCCTTGTTGCGAGCGGTTCTTCTCTTTATGGAAGCGCTCAAGCCTCGCCACATCCCCGGCAGTGAGCACCTCATCCTCATGCGATGCCCAGCGGCCCACGGCCACGATCTCATAAAAGGAGAGCTCATGCACCCCCAATTCCGATGCCAGTGAGAATGCCTCCTCCAGATGGTCGATGTTGTGGGGTGACGTCACCATGAAAAGATCCACCAGCAGACCGGCCGCAAGGGCATTCTTGATGCCGGAAAGGGCATCCTGAAAGGCTCCCTTGCGGCCCCGCACCCGGTCGTGCTCCTCTTCCATTGGGCTGTCGATGCTGATACGCACTGCATAGAGCCCTGATTGCTTGAGCGCCCTGGCCATCTCGGGCGTGAGGTGGTAGCCGCTGGTAAAGGATGTGGCAACAGCGCGCTCTCCGACGGAGGCGACAAGATCGGGGAGATCCCTGCGCAGCATCGGCTCGCCTCCGTCAAAGGTAATGAGGTACGAGCCCATATCCAGCGCCTCGCCGATGGATCTTTTGATGACCCCGCTCTCCAGGATCTCTCCCTGGCGTGTGGGCGCGCTGCAGTGAATGCAGTCGTTGGGACAGGCTCTCATGACGGCGATAGAAAATTGATCGGGGACATGTCTGCCGGTCAAAGCCCCCACCTGGGCAGAGAGCATGCGGTCAAAGGCAAGGCTTGGAGCAGGCGGAATCCATGTGGAGAACACGAATTTATCCGGGCCGACGCTCACGGGCTTTTCGTCTGCGAAGACCCGGTTGATGCGGTCAATTACCGGGCCTGCCAGGGGTGCCAGGGGGCCTTTGGGCGAAAGACGGATGCCCTTTCCTTCTGCGGCGGAGGCCTCGATGCTCAGCAGAGGCTTTTTTGCGATCTGCATCTCTCTAACCCCCGGCAGGTCATCTCATCCACGATGCTCCCCAGGCGAGCTTTCAATTCAGCGCAGCCAGAGGATTCGGATAAGGCCAGCTTGGCCTCAGAGCTGTGCCCCTCGATGATTTTTATGCACATCTCCTGCACATCATCTTCCGGATTCTGATGGCGGTAGATGCGGGGCAGGGTGACGGACGATTTCTTGGAGAGCTTCCCCTGGTCCAAACCCATGAACTCCTCCAGATCATCCAGAACCTGGTATCCCAATCCCAGGTTCATCCCGTAGCTCTCGAGATGGGCCACATCCTTTTCCGAGGCTCCGGCGATCAGGGCTCCGATCTTGGCCGAGGCGGCAAAGAGAGAGGCCGTCTTCTTGGAGACGCACTGATAATATTCCGGTGGAGAGACCGTGCTGGACAGATCCAGCATCTCGCCTTCGGACATGCTCATGCAGGCTCCGGCAAAGGTGCTGATGACCGGCTGGCTGTAGTGCGATATCAGATCGAGCGACCTGGAAATGAGATAGTCTCCCGCGAGGAGTGCGGCCTCCGGACCGAAGCGCTCCAGAGTGCTGGGCGATCCCCTTCTCTCCACTCCGAAGTCGAGAATATCATCATGCACCAGGGATGCCGCATGAACCAGCTCGATGGCTAAAGCGGCATTGGCGGCCCGTGGGGCCGACGCCCCAAAAGCCTGGGCGGAGAAGACCAAAATCAATGGCCGGACCCGCTTTCCCGGCGCGGATAAAACATAAGCAATGACCTCACCGAGATCAGACTCAGGGAGGCATCTCACCAGTTCGGCAAGCTCCTTATTGATCAGGTGGAATTCATCCCAGCCGGAGAACATCGGTTAGGGGTGTTGCGGGCCGGGCTATTTAGCTTTTGCTCAGAATCATTTTTTGGAATAGAAATAATGAAAAAAAGAGTGAAGCTGCTTTTTTAAATGCGAGCCGTCTTGTCTTGCCCGACCAAAAGAGGAATGGGGGCTTAGATTAGCCCGCCCGTAGTATAAACAGTGGCAGCCGCGGGAACATTGATGACCTTGGTCACGCCCCTCTCAAAGTATACGGGCTTCTCGTAGTTGTTCACGCCGTCAAAGATGCGAATGGTATGAGTCTGGCCGCCGACGACCATGAACCTGAAGACCCCGTCCAGAGCATCTCCATTAAAGCCGTCTTTTCCCACCTGCACGCCATCGACATAGACATCGTAGCCCTTCATCGTGGACTGAATTGTGACGGGGGTATCGCCCGAGACGCCACCCGTTGGGGGCGTGTAAGCTGTGCCATAGGTCTGGTACAGAGCTGATCCGCCGGAGGTCTGCGTCGTCTGACTAACACTGCCGGTTACGGTGCTTTGGCCGCTGTAGGTCGTTGTTGTCGGGCCGACTATGGGCGTTGGCACAGCAGTCTGCGCAGCCGGGAGCGCCGGAGGCGCCTCGCTGATCACATCTACAACGACGGCGTTGCTCGGTTGGTTGTTGAGCACGAAGAGCAGAATGTGCCTGCCCACCTTATCGGCAACGAAGGTCATGCTGTTGTAGCCGGGATAGAAGTTCACGCGCTTGCTGGTTATCGAGGCAGAATCCGTCTGGAGAGTGTCGAAGTAGTCCGCCTGTCCGCCCGCTGCAGAGAAAGCGATGAGCTGCAGAGCGGTTCCGGCAGGAACTATGGCATACTGGGACCAATCGGCCCCCTTCTGAATCCAGAGCTCGTTGCCCTTGGTGGAGGAGACGAATGATTTGTACTGAGTGTAGGTTATCCCCGTGCCGCTGCCGAAGTAGATCTTGGAGGGCGTTTTATGGGTGACATCGAACTTAACGGGAGTAAATCCGCCCAGGATCGGCACGCTGGTATTGATGTAGAACTCGCTCAGGAAGGAAGAAGCGCTGCTCGGATCATCGAGGGATGTACCGGACCAGGGAAGGCCCGCCTCTTCACCGAGACCGATTATGCTGTTGACAAAACTCTCATCGACAAATCCGCCGCTCATGCCGAATGCCTGCTCCAAAGGAGACCCTTGGGCGGCTGCTGCTCCGACGCAAAGACTGAGCGCCAGGAGACAGAAATAAAGATAAGTACACTTCAATTCAATTCACCTTCTTTATGGAACATAGCGCGGGAACTTATTTAGCTTTAAGTCTCGCGTGAGATTCATCTGAAGATCATGGAGACACCACTTGAGTATCAATGGCTGTCCATAGGAAATTGGCCAAAAAAAATAGCGCGGCGGGTTCAGTATCCCAGCTCAAGGCTCCACTTGTTCAGCTTTCCCGTATCCCTCTTGACCAGATCCCGCACGGTCAGGACCCATTTTCCCTTGAGGGGCTGGCCGATGAATGCGGTCAGAGCAGCAGCGGTCTTGGAGTCATAGCTCTTTTGCAGATCCTTCTTGCCAGGGCCGGTGCGGTTGTGCAGGATGGCCCTCTTTCCACCGGGAGAGAGAAGCTCAACTCTCAGGTTTCCGATGTTGCTGTGGCTGATGTCCACCGATACGGATAGGTTTGTCACCCTGCCGTCCTGTTCGATCATGATGGTATCCTTCAGGCCCGAAGCGCTGCGGTCCGGGATGCTCGCCGCAGGGGCTGAAGCGCCCATTACAGTCAGGTCCTCCTGAGACGGACCGATCACGAAGCTCATGATCTTTCCGGGAGAATTGATCCTGGATATCTGCAATCCCGAGTCGGAGCCGTCCCAGAGGAGCGATGCCGGCATAGTGGAGTGGCTGAGTGCGATTCCATCCACACGGCCGTAGAGATCTCCGGCATCGCCCATACTGCGGTTGTTCTCCAGGTCCAGGCTGCCGTCCGCCTGAAGCAGGCCGCACTGATAGTGCTTGGAAGCGCTGCCGCCCTGCCATTCATTCGAACCCGAGGTGTCGCAGTGGTAGACGGCCAGGCCGCTGGCGGGAATACAGGCGTCCAGATCCAGCTGAGAGCGGTTCTCCACCAGATAGTACTCATTCAGCCTGCCGGTCTCGTAGATCATCACCGTTCCGTAGTCGCTGTGATCGGCCTGGTACTGGCCGCCCTTGTTGAGCAGGACAGCCTTATCGCACCAGCCCACAAGGTTACGCAGGTAGGCACAGACCGGCGAGGGCGTTCTTCCGTTATCGTTATGGTTTCCGGCGCTCATGAGGCAGTAGTAGCCAAGCCCCGCGCTCTTCTCGAAGTCGCCGTCCCGGCTGCCGTAATCATAAAGGTCAGGCCAGCGGCAGAGCATGTGGCCGCTCTCGTGGCAGAAGGTCCCGATGCTGAGATCATCCTTGCTGCGCCCCATGCTGGAAAGCATGTAAAAGAAGGTCTTCATGCTGCCATACTGCAGATCGATGGCGAAATTGTGCGGCCACAGTTCACCCACATACTGGGTCTGGCCGGCATAAAGGAAGCTCATGGCATCGATGATGCCCTCGCCCCGCGAGTCGAACTGTTTGAGGTCGAGGCCGCTTTTGACAACCAGGTTCAGAGCCTCTTCGACCAGGAGGTTCTGGGTGTAGTACTGAAGGTTGCGGCTCAGGGTTATGGGCCCCACCACAACATTTGTGTAGTCCAGCTTGCCGCTGGACATGATCTGGTAGTACTCCCGCACCGAGCAGAAGTTTCCGTTCTCGTGATAGCCGCGGCCATTGAGCAGGGCATCCACATCCTCACGGGTGACGGTACTCTTAACATCCTGGAATTGCACCAGAACAGTCAGTCCGCGAATCTCGTCCTCGCTAACGCGGCGGCCCTCCATCAGCCCTTTCTCCGATCCGAAGGTTTTGAGGGTGGGGCTCGGCCTGTAAGAGATGATCCTGGGATTCATCCGCGAGAATCGGGCCTCAAACTTGCAGTTGCGAACCTGTTCCGATTCTTTGAAGTGGCGGCGCACTTTGGACGGCGGGGCATAGCTCGCGTTCACGCCGCTGGAGACGAACTCTCCACTGACCAAATAAGCGTAGCAGTACACTCCCTGATCGGGATCATAAACCACGGTGTAGCCGTCGGGATTCTCGTAGCGGGAATAGAACTCATCGCCGAAGGCTTTCAGTTTTACCTCGGGTCCCTTCTCCTGAGAGAAGGTCAAGATCTCACCAAATATCGAGCTCATGCAGCATCAACCTGGTTTTTCGCATTGCCGCCTCAGGCATTCGGGCGAATTAGATATTTACGGATAACTATTTAATGATTTCACTGAACTCACTTGCATTTTGTTGCATCAGTATTTGGCCGATAAAAATTTAAATTCGAATGCAACCGACGGTAAAATTGAGTTGATTACTATCTTCTGGAAAACCTATTTTCAGCTTTGGCCGCGCGTACTTCGTTTGATTCCTCCTGATGAGGTTCGACTCCAGGAGGCGGAGACTTTTCCAGATCAACACCGCTGGAGACGAACCTGCCCTCTTGCAGCAGGGCATAAGCGAACCGGCCAAGCTCCGGGTCATAGATCACGGAGTAGCCTTCCGCGGTCTCGTAGCGAGCATAGAACTCATCGCCAAAGACCCTCAGTTTGATATCCGGTCCCTTCTCCTGCGTGAAGGTGAGAAGCTCTCCAAAGATGGCGCTCATTTGGATTATTATTAGGATTACTGGCATTTATAAGGATAGGACGACGAGCAGCCTGATGTCCTTCGTCCATGCCTTGGTTGGATGAGAGCCGGGATTCATTCCGGAAAAAGAATCAGGGCAGGGATTCGATGCTATTCTCACTTTTTTGCCGAAGCTCTCTGCACCAGCCCCCATCCCCGGTCCTTGAGATAGCTCTGCAAGACCTCCTGCACCATGACCATGAACTGCTCCTGACTGTAGCTCAGCTTTGCCGCCAGTCGCTCCACCATCGGCTCGACGTTCTTGACCTCATCGCTCTTGATGCTCCTCAGGACCACGGCGGCGAGTGCCATCAGCCGCAGGCCCTCCGGGATCCTGTCCATCTGCACGGCCAGGGCACCCAGCTGGAAGAAGGCCCCCGCCTCTCCGGACCTGTCGCAAAGCTCCTGGTAAATGTGCAGAGAACCGCGGAAATTCTCCCAGGCCGGCTCTTTGTTGCCTCTTTGCGATTCGATGAGGCCGAGGTTGTGCAGGATGGCAGCCTCGCCCTGCTGATCGCCAATCTCGCGCTTGAACTGGAGGGCCTGCAAAAACTCCTCTGCGGCCAGCGGATAGTCGCCCCTCTCAAGATCGATGGAGGCCAGGGCGTATTGCGCTTCCGCCAAACCCCTTCGATCTTCCACCTGACGCAGGATCGCCAGAGATTTCTCCAGCCGGGGGCGGGCAGCTTCATGATTGCCGCGGTTGAAATCGAGCATGGCCATGCTCTCCAGAGTCGAAGCCTGGCCCCGCAGGTCACCCATATCGGTGAGAAGCTCCAGGATCTTTTGCATCTTTTCCATGGCAGCATCGTATTTCTTCTGCACCACATCGATGGAGGCGAGTCCGTGCAGCGCCGCAGCGACCCCTGCCGTATCGCCCTGGGCCTGGCAGATCTCTATTGCCTTCTGGAAGTTCTTCTGGGCCAGTTCATTCTCGCCCCGACGAAGCTGAAGCATGCCCAAACCCTGAATGGCCACTCTATCCGGCCCGCTCTCCAGGGCGCGCCCGTACCACTCCGACGCCCGTGCATAGTCTCCCTGACTCATGAAGGCCTGCGCAATCCAGTTCATGGGCTCGGGATGCTTTTCCATGTCCAGGAGCGGCAGGTTTTGCCTGATCATCTCCGAGTAGTAGCCCCGCCGCTCCATGAAGCTGCTGATGCGGCTGGTGACGGCTCTGGCGTCTGATGCGTCACCTGCGGCCATAAAGTGGCCCCGCGCCTCCAGCATGCAGTCCAGCCGGGAGAGACCGAGCAGGGATGCCCCTCCCTCCTCGGCCAGGTCCTTCAGGAAAGCCCCGGCGCCTCTTTCCGCTGCGAGCAGCTCCTCCGGCTTCAGGGCTGCCAGAAGCCGGGGTTTGAGGAAAGGCTGCACGGCCCACAGTCTTCCCACGGGATAGGCCAGCATTAGCCTCTGCCATTCATCGATCAGATCCGGAGCGACGCTTTCTGATACCTCGGCGGCAGTTGCCAGGCCCGTTGAACTGACAGCTATGCCAAAGACCGCTGCCCGACTCAGGGCAAGGCGCGACTCCCGGCCCAGGGGGGAGAGCATATTCTCCAGCATGTCGTCGCTGCTTTGCATTCCGGCCTCGACCTTTGCCGCCTGCGTGCATGCAGCGAGAAGCCCGGGAACTCCCGCCGCCAGGGAATAAAGCTCTAGAAGCCTTTCGTAATCGGTCTCGCCACGGCGATATCGCGCTGCGACAGCCTCATCCTGCAACAGGAATTTTATAAACGCAGCACCGGAAAGGATGGAAAGCGGCCACTCCCAGGCACGTTTGGGCAGGGTCATGGCCTGGGATGGGAGAGTCCGGCTTGTTATGATGGCGCGGCTGCTCTCAAGACCCAACAGCATCTGCAGGTAAAAGTCTGCCAGCTCTGCATCCTTGATTCGCCCTGTCTCCTCCTCCAATTCCAGGCCGTCCCACAGGATCAGATACTTGCCCTCGCCCAGCAGCTCCAGCACCTCTTTCAGCCTATCCGCCAGAGGCGCCTTTGCTTCTCTTAGGCTTTGCGCCTCTTTCGGCTGGCCGATCCTGGTTAAAAGGCTGATGAAAGACTCCAGAAAACGGGCAGCACTCAAAGGGTTATTTGGGGAGCTGTAAACGGGCAGGATGGAATATCCGGTGAGGGCGAGCCACTGAGCGAGCCTGGTGGCAAGAGCGCTCTTGCCCATGCCGTCTTTCCCCGTGATGATGACGGTGCGAGCAGTGCCCTCCCGCAAAGCGGAGAGAAGGCGCTGCAAATCCCGTCTGCGGTTCACGAAGCTGTATGCATGCCCGCTTGTCATGCCCGGCAAAGGTTCCAGGGCTTCTTTGACGATTCCTGAATCAATTGAGCCTATCGCTTTCCTGTCGGCTTCCTGTACATCCGGCATCACCTGCCGGTCAGAGGCGGCGTATAAAACCGGCAGGGCACAGACCTTGCCCTCTTTGAGACATGTTGCTTGAATTTCCCGGCTCGCTTCCCGCAGCGCCTCGCTGATGGATTTGCCCTGCGCCAGGACTCGATAAAACGGTGCAGCAGAGGCTGCCGGCCCATTCCAGGCCACAGCTGCCGGCAGATGCTCCTCCAGGCTCATGGCCAGCAGATCAAGAGACATGGGATGCTCGGTCTGACAGCCGCCGAGCAGGATGCACTGCACGCCGCTTCCCTTCAGGGCAGCCGCCAGCTCTGCGGCGGTCCTCATGTCTTGCCTGCCGTTCTCATCTTGCATGCCCAAAAGCGCCTCGCCTCCCGATAACTTGCCCTGACCCACCAGATGAACCAGATGTGGCCGGAAGGATTTGGCCAGCTTTTTCAGCTCCTCCAGCGTACCAAGGTCACCGATCTGCAGGATTGCCTCCCGGCCTTCCATCGCCCGGATAAATTCGAGCTCCTCCAGAGCGTAATCCAGAGGCTCGCAGGCCATGAAGAGCACGCGCAATGGTCCCGGCGCGGACGCTGTCGGGGGCGGGGACTCTGTATGCACTGCACCGGCTTTCGGCCGGCGAATGATGCTGAACTTCTCGCTGAATCCGACGACTTCGCTCGCGATCTTGAGAAACTCCCAGGGAAGCTGCAAGACTTCCGGAACGGTCGACTCGATTATCAGATTTCCGCCCGATGAGACGCGCTCACCGAAATCCTGCCACCCCCGCTCGAAAAATAACTGAAAGAGACCATCCCCCAGGATAGAGATATAGTCCTGCGCCGCCCTGACCGTGCAGCCCTTCTGGAAGAGCGAGGCGTACTGGGCGGCCATCTCTCGCACCTGCTGGGTCTCGACGGGCGTCAGGGTTCTCTCCACCACGACATCGTCCATAACCGTGATCTTGCAAGCAAACGTCCTTGCCGCCGCAGTTCCCGTTTCGGAGATGGTAATTGTAATCCTCTGACTCATTCGTTTATTCCTCCCCTGCCGTTTTGCCGTTCGATCGATCTATCCTTCAGTTCACAGTAGTCCTTCGGCTCCATATGAACCACCACGTCCTCCACGCCCTCAATGGAGCCCTTGATCAGGTCTTCGACCTCTTCACCCACTTTGTGAGCCGCCTCAAGGGATAGAGACGAATCCACACCGACATGCAGATCCACATACATCTGCCCGGGCGCTCCGCGCGTTCGGATGCGGTGGCAGCTGCAAACCCCCGGCACGGACACGGCCAGCTTACTTATCACGCTCTCCTCGATCAGAGCCCTGTCCAGAAGTATCTTGGAGCTGTCCTTGATGATCTCAAGGCCGGTCAGGATGATCAGGCCGGTGATGAGCAGAGCGATGAGTGGATCGGCCACGGGGTATCCCATCTTGACCGCGGCCAGGCCGATGATAACCCCGACGGAGGCATAGACATCGCTGCGGGTATGCATGGAGTCGGCCACCAGTATGCTGCTCTTCAATTTTTTGCCGATGATATACTCGTATGCGGCGATGCCCACATTGATGGCGAGCGTCCCGCCCATGATGGCGAAGCTGAGCTCGGTCACCTCCGGCACAGTCGGGTGTAGGAAACGGTTTGTGGCGGCCAGGATTATCTGGAAGCAGCTGGCAAAGAGGAGCACAGCTATGCCTAAAGAGGCAAAGGTCTCGAACTTGGAGTGGCCGTAAGGGTGCTCCCGGTCCGGCGGCCGGGCGGCCAGGGATATGCCCACCAGGCCGATGATGTTGGAGCTCGAATCGAACAGAGAGTGCAGCCCGTCCGAGGTCATGCTCAGGGAGCCGGTGTAGACCCCCCAGCCGCCCTTGACCAGAGCCACGAGTATGTTTAATATGAATATTATTATAAGAATACGCTTGACCGTTGCGTAATATGTCATCGCAATAGATATGCGCGGCAAGTGATAAATAAGTTTTTGAGCGAGTTAAATGGCCGTAGGGATGATGACAGAGTCGCAGGTTGCAGGATTACCGGCGAAGTTGAAGGTTATGTCACAAGTAACCTGAAAGGCAGACCCAGGCGTGCCATATCATCCGCCTGCAAGATCCTGCGGTTGTTTTCCCCATCCGCCATTGTGAGATTCACAAGCTGCCAGTATCCTGTTTCAATTTTGCCGTCGCCGTCTTCGGGAAGCTGCATTCGAGCGGTGTAGACTCCATCCCTCGAGTTGCCAAAGGTGCGGTTTTCTGGACGGAAGAGGGCCATTGCCGTCTGATTCCGGGAGGGGCTGGCAAAATATGCCGCCGATGCCCACATTCCGCTCTCGTCATCGATGACGTGGGCCGAGAAGTTGATGGCCTGATCCGACTCTGAGGATACCGTTTCGGGCCCGAAACCAAAATTTACCAGGCCTGGCGGCTGGTCGTCTGCCAGAGCCCCGGCCAGCGGGGCCTGTGGCGGGCTCAAGGGATCGCTCGCCTTTGAAGAGGGAAAGCATTCGCTGCTGCTGGCAAGCTTGATGGTCTTTTGCAGAGAAAAGGCACCGATGAGATCTTCGGAGCTGCTGCCGTAGGCGAAGGCAGGGAGAGCGATGCTCAGCATAATGAAAATGACGGCAATCGTAAGTTGTACACGCAAAATTCCATTCATCCTATTCCTCCATTCTGCGCAAAGCCGATATATATTTTCCCAAAGCCCAAGGGGGCATTCAGTTCAAAATTCTCAGGCTTGATGCCGTTTCAGAAACCGCAGCCGGTGCTCTCAAAATTCCAAGGGCTTAATTTATGCATTCGTTCATCCTGCTTGAGACATATTCCCGGTGCCTTCCCCGGTATCGGGAAAGCCGCCGGGGCCTATTATCTTTGGTGAATTTTGCCGGAGCTTCGAATATGCCTGGTGAGTATCGATCAACATCAGTAATCCAAAGAATATATTATGCATGTGTTTATATAAGTTTACCATTCCACATTGCTCAAGATTCTAAATTAGAGTTCAGGAGCTTTCAACAGCTCTGAATTTGCTCAGCATCTCAGCCAGCTCCTCCATCTTCACGGGTTTGCTGATATAATCGTCCATGCCGGCTGCAAGGCATCTCTCCCGATCTCCTTTGAGAGCATATGCTGTTATGGCAATGATCTTCAGTTTGTTATTCCAGCGCTGGCGGATTATTCTTGTGGCCTCCAGGCCGTCCATCTCCGGCATTCTAACATCCATGAGCACCGCATCAAAATGTTCGCTTTCGAGCGCATGCAGAGCCTCTTTCCCGCTGGAGACGGCTTTTGCCGGGTATCCCAGCCGCTTGAGCATCATCAGGATCACCTTTTGGTTCGACAAATTATCTTCCGCCAAGAGGACGCGCATGCTGCCCGGCCTTGCGCTTTCCGGCGTGCCTGGTGCACCATAACCTGGATGGGATGTCCCGGAAAATACGGTAGATAAGCAGTTGAACAGGTCCGCCTGCCGAATGGGCTTGGTCAAAGAGGCGGCAAATAGATCCGAGCCGATTTGCTGACCTGCAAACGTTATGGCCACAAGGGGCAAGCTTTTATCGGCTTTTCGTAGATCCTTGGCCGCGGCTAAAGCGCCATTTAGGGATCGGCTTGTATCCAGGAGAGCAATATCGAAAGGATCAACGCCTTGGAGCAATCCGAGCGCTTCATCCTTCTCAGCAATAGTTATTGGGATCATGCCCCACTCTCCGGCCTGGACAGCCAGGAAATCGCGAATGGTTTTGCTGCCGTCCAGAATGAGAATTCGCTTTCCATCCAGCGGAAGTTGCACACCCGTCAGAGGAGATATGTTGGGTACGTGCTTCGTCTTTATGGTGAAATGAATGGTAGACCCTTCTCCGACCCTGCTCTCTGCCCAAATTCTGCCGCTCATCAGTTCGACCAGCCCTTTGCTTTCGGCAAAACCCTGGGGCATCCCCTTGCTCTTGTTTGCTGCCCGGGGCTCGATACCGGAATCGAAGAGGTGATCAATCCTGTCCGAAGGGATGCCGGGTCCCGTATCTTTGATCTGGAAATGAATCTCGTACAAAGGATCTAGGCGGGTGGATGAAACGAATAGCGTGACCTCTCCTTTGCGGGTGTTATTGACGGCATGGTCCAGCAGGTTAACCAGTATCTGACGAAGCTTTTTAGGGTCGCCGATGATCACATTCGGCGAGATTTTATCCAAGAGGTATGCCAGATTCAGCCTTTTTGCAGCTGCTTTTCCGGCAAATGACTGCAATGCATCCTCAATAGAGCCACGCAAGTTGAAGGTTTGAATTTCCAGGCCCGTATCCTCGCGCTCGATCTTCGAGAAGTCGAGGATATCGTTCACAACGGCCATCAAGGCATCGGCGGATATTCGAATGGTCTCCACGAAATCCTTCTGCTCCGGGGTCATATCATCGCTGAGGAGCAGGCTGGTCATGCCCACTATCGCATTCATGGGCATGCGAATTTCGTAGCTCATATCGGCCATCAGCTTCTTGTACGTCTTTAAGAGTTCAATTACGCTCTTTTCATTTTTTATGCGATATCTCTTCTGTTTTCCCACTTTTTCGTGTGACAGTACGTCGCGATCTTCCAAAATATTGATGTACTTTGAGGCGGTGGAAGGACTCATGGACAATCGCTGTGCTATCTGCGAAAATGTGGAACCTGGGGAATCAATCAATATCAGAATTATGTCTCGAAAGCGCTTCTGTTGTAGCAGCTGAGTCAATGCCTTTTCCTCAGGCTTAAGCTTGCCTGAAGCAAAATATATCTTCAAATTGTTCTGCTTCTGACTGACAACCAATCCACTTTTCTCTAAATGATCAAGATGATACCTCAATGTGCTCAGACGTATATCAAGCTCCCTTGCGATTTTCCTGAGATGAGAGCCAGGATTACTTGATATATAACCAAAGATCTGTTCCCGGTTCTCGGAAGCTGCATCGTCTTGCATGTCGTTCCTGTTCCATGCGCTCAAAGGATATCTATTTTCCTTTTTAAGAGATGACTTCTCAAATAGGTGAGTACTGTATGCTCTTAATGATCTTTTTTCTGACATCCGATACGATTCAGGAATCATTCTTTTCGAATTAAAGCTCAAGGGGCATACCAAATTTTCCGGCAAGCTGTGAGAGGATAGTAGTCCATTAACTGCGATAAAGATAATAATCTCATAAAAATAATTAAAGATTGTTATCAGAATAACAGGTGAGTACTCTCGTTTCAAAAGTTAATAGAAGCGGAAAAGACCATGAGAATGTCATAAAACTATTTCATGGTGTTCAAAAAATCCTTCGGAACAACGTTTAGTGATTCTGTAACCTGAGTTTGCATGCACGTTGTTCACGTTTTGTGCCATAATTCTTGAATTGTGTCATAAAATCCATATATAAAACAATCCTATTACTACTCGGCGGGAAACGATTAAAAGGTGCTGTCCCTCCTTCCTTTGCAACCGTTTCCCTCCAAGGCTTCCCAAGGTTGGTGATGGGCGATGTTTGAACATGGACACGAAAAAGGCGGCCCGGAAAAGTGGGATATGGAGATGATGCTCCGGAAGTATCTCACGGAAGAGCAGCAGAAGATGCTCATGCTTCGCGCGCTTGATCTGAAGATTAAGAAAAAAGAGTTGAAGATCTCCATGATGCGAGAGAAGATCCGGCTGATGGAAGATAAGCTGGACATGATGAGATCTGTTCGTGAGATGATTAAGGAAGCGTGCTGAAGTCCAATCGCTGACCTTGCCCAGAGATATATTTCCCGGGTCCCGAGGATGGTGAACCCCGAGAAATACGGCCGGCGCCTTGGATCTAGCTTTTATCTCAAATACCAGTCGTGATAATTCATAGCGGTTAGGGGAGTGGGTAGAAAAATGGTGGTGTTTCATGTATGAGATCAAATACCAAATCGAGCACCAAGAAGAAGCCAGGCAAAGTTACGGCTGCAGTTGTGAGTGATTCGAGCCCAAAAAAGCAGATTGTTCTGAATGAAGGAGCAAAACCTAAGCCGGCAAGCAAAAACAAATTGGATGAGAATCCGTTCCCTGGCACGATTGCTGTAGATAGCGATATGTACGATGCGACAGATGTAGAAAGTCATAATGAATTATATACATTAAGATACGATATTAATGAGAGAGGAATTGGAAAGATCCTCCTGCCGCCAAGCCTTTCCACACTGCTGCAATCAGATCGCGTGGCCATCTCGCCAGCTGCGGGGGGGCTTTTCATCAGATCGCTTTAGCATTTTAAGCTTCATTCAAAGGACCGCCACAAGGATGGGTTAATGTGAACGCCAAAGCAACAAGCAGTCCAAATGATCCCGGAAGATGCATCGCTTGTGGCAGATTGGCCAATGCGGGACTATTCTGCCATTACTGTCAGGAGAATCGAGATGAGTTGCGATGCTGGCCGAAGTGAAATTTTGACAGAATAGATTCACATGAACGATAAAACATGATTGGCATTGATGCCCGGACGCGGATTCTCAGGAGCCTTCGGTTTCTGCCATTATCCCAGGCTCTCCACCAGCACCTCTCCCTCTTCCGTGACAAAGATCCGGGCATCATGCTCCAAAGACCTCTTCTTAAAGAGACGGGGCGCTTTGCGCCGCAACTGCACAATGATATCCATGGATGTGACCGGCAGTCGCAGCGACCTGTGATCGGCGGCCTCAAAGATCATTTTGGGCAGATCGAACACATCGATTCCGGCCAACACCCGCAGCGAGATAGGAGCACGAATCATCATCCACTGCTGCAAAGTGCGCTCGGCCCGGGCGATGTTTTGATGAGCCCGCTTCTCCAGAATGCTGATGTTGGAGCGGGTCGTCCCCATTATCCCGGCCACCTCCATCTGAGAGAGACCCTGTAGCCGCAGCTTCAGCACCTTTTGCTGCCTCTCCGTGAGAAAGGAATCCCGGCATTCTTCCGTTTCCTGGGCTTCATCAAAATCATCCTGAGTCATGCTGCAATTACCTGAAATAGACTACAAGAAGATAAATGCATCTTTTTTCGATCCATTTCGGACCAAGCCCGAGAGGCTCTGCTCTCGCAAGGTCGCGAATCATTTGGATGAGATAGTTAAATCTCTGGTTGCTCGGATTGGGATGAGGAAGCACCCCAAAAAACGATGATGATATGACATACCAATAATTTTTCAGGGACGGCAGGTCTTTAATGGCATGTTTTTCGCAATACTGCCTACACATCATATCTTTGCTTGCCGTCTCACGACATGCCCAGCCTGTCTTTTATCGCTCTAATATCGGATTGCATCTGTCTGAAATTGCTCGCATATCCGGGTTGGATGTCTTCCCTCATGCCTTTGATCTCATCCAACGTTGCATCTGTGGTTTTGCGCATCACTTTGATCTCGCTTAACGTCTCATCGCCTGTTTTCCGTACTGCTTTGAGATCATCTCTCATATCTAGGAGTAGCGGGACAGCCTTGTTTAGCTGCAAAGCTGAGCAGACTTGAGCATATTCGCCAACCCTCATAACGTCGCTCCCATAGACCTCAAAAGCGATGTTTGATACCTCGGCATGCTCAGATGCTCAGGTTTCTGAGTCTTTACCAGGTCCTTGAAATCTGCAATAGCCTCTTCATCGCCTTCAACGAGTGCTATTACTTCCTGATCCTTTCCGTTCGTTCTATTACGGGCCTGGAATCCTTTTAGACCCATGTTTATTGCATTGGTCATCGGGAAGTACCTGTAACCCACTTCGTGGACTCGCGAACCTATGATCTTAACCTTTAGCTTCATGGTCGTCCTGATATGTGTCTGTCAGGGTATTTGGTTATTTCCTTAATTCTCTCAAATCCTTTTGCAAAAATGCCCGCCAATTTTAGCCCTCCTCAGACGTTTCCGATTCGAGTCTGGCGAAAGCCCTGGCGAGATTCGATTCATAGGCCGCCGGAATTGCCGCAAAATATCTGATCGCAAATCTCCTTGTCGCTGAAGACGTCGTCCGGGCGGCCCACTTTGGCCAGCCTCCCACCCACCAGCACCGCGACTCGATCCGCCAGCTTCCGGCACTGCTGCATATTGTGGGTGGCCATAATCACTGCCACCATCTCTCTGGCGAGACCTCGCACGATCCTGTCGATAGAATCGGCGGACCTCGGGTCCAGGTTGGCGGTGGGCTCATCCAGCAAAAGAAGCTCCGGTTGCAAAACCAGTGCCCTGGCCAGAGCAATTCTCTGCATCTCTCCGCCGGAAAGGGTTCCGGCTTCCCTCTCCTCGTAGCCGGACAGATGGACTGCATCCAGAGCCGACAAAATCCTTTCATGATCATCTCTTCCTCTGATCTTCAGGCCGAAGGATACATTCCCCTGCACGCTTCCCCGGAACATGACCGGCTTTTGAAAGACCATGGCCATCCTGCGGCGCGCCGACAGCCTCACTTTCTCGCTCGCTCCAACGAGGGGAATGCCGTCGAAGACTATCTGTCCCTGGTCGGGTTCGTCGAGCAGGTTGATTTGACGGAGCATTGTGGTCTTCCCCGACCCTGTGGGGCCGATGAGGGCCAGGATCTCTCCGCGCTCTGCCGTCAGGTTGATCTCTTTCAGGATCTCCACCAGCACTTTGCCCTGAGGAACGGTCTTTCCAAGGTCGATTATCTCCAGCAGCGCCATTCTCACCTTCCCTGAATTCGATTCAGAAGCATATTGATTATCAGCGAAATGGATATCAAAATCATTCCCAGCGCCATGGAGAGTTCCAGGTTGCCCATGGAGGTCTCAAGGGCAATGGATGTGGTGAGGACGCGGGTGTAGCCCCGGATGTTGCCGCCGATCATCATGGCCACGCCCACCTCGGAGAGCGCCCTGCCAAAGCCCAGGAGAACTGCGGCCACCACCGCCTGTCTGGCCTCTTTTATTACGACTGCGATTATCTGCATCTCCGTCGCGCCCAGTGACTTCGCCGTGTCCTTGATCTGCACACTCACTGCGGCAAGAGCGGTAATGGTGAGGCCGATCATGATCGGGCTGACCAAAATGGCCTGGCCGATAATCATTCCCGATGGCGTGAAAAGAAGACCGAAACTCCCCAGCGGCCCGGTTCGGGAGATGAGCAGAAAGACGATCAGGCCCACAGTCACCGTCGGAAGGCTGTAGAGGGTTTGAATCAGATTTACAAGAGCATCCTTGCCTCGGAAGCGTCGGAGCTCGATGAGTCCGCCCAGAGGCACACAGATGAGAGCGGCCAGGAATGCAGATGAGAGAGAAATGAAGAGAGATCTGGTGGTGATCTCGACCACCTGCGGATTCAAGGTTATGATCAGATCGATTGCCCTGAGGAACCCGTTCCAGATCTCTTGCAACTGATTTCACCACAAATTTTTTGATTTGTCGTCCCATAGTCCATCTGCCGTTCAGGCTGCCGCGCAGGAGGCGGCGGTCGGAGAAGCACACTCGGCAGCCGAGCAGCCGATCAATGTGCAGTTGCCCCTGGCCGGCGAGAAGAGCGATCTATGGAATTTATCGATGCCGTAGCCTGCGATCAGGTCCTGCCCCTCGTCAGACACCAGGAAGTTGATGAACTGGCTGGCCAGAGCGCAATTAACTCCAGGATGCTTGGCCGGATTCACGGCCATGGCCACGTAGACATTGAGCAGATCGTTCCCGCCCTCGATCAGGGGAACCAGCGTGAGATTGCCCCGGTAAGCCATGAAAGTGGACATATCGCTCAGCGTGTAGGCCTGCTTCTCATTAGCCAGGTTCAGCGTCGCTCCCATGCCCTGTCCGGCATCAATGTACCACGGACCTGAGGAGTTGACGAGGGAATAATTGAGTCCGGCCTTCTTCCAGAGCAGCTTTTCGCGGGAGTGGGTGCCGGAGTTGTCGCCGCGCGACACGAACTTGACCGTTTCCGAGCTCTTCTGCCCCTTCTCCATGATGGCGGCCAGCGCCCGGGAAGCATTCAAGCCCTTGATGCCCGCGGGATCATCCTTCGGGCCGACGATGTAGAAGTAGTTGTAGGCTATGCATCGTCTCTCCAGGCCCTGCCCGTCCTTGATGAACTTGAGCTCTCGCTCCCTGTCATGCACCAGGAGGACGTCAACATCGCCGCGCTCTCCATACTGGATGGCAATTCCCGTTCCGCCCGAGACCACGTCTAACGATACGTTGTACTTCTCGTCGAACTTCTCTTTGATCAGGTCAAGGAGGCCGGTATCCTGCAAGCTGGTGGTGGTGGCCAGCTTCAGCCTCGCCCCGTCCGCCGCGCCGGCAAAGCTGCATGATACAGCCAGTACCAAGATCGACAAGGTCGTCAGCAAAATCATTCTCGCCATTTAGATCCCTCATTTATGCATCATAACTTACAATAAAAAGGTTATGTAAATGGAAGGGATTGCATGCCTATTGCCAAGAGATTTTCCGAAATCTTCCCCGGTCCCATCGAATTGGAAAAGAGCAAGCTATATCTTATCGGATTTCAAAACAAGAATCGATGCAGGAAAAATACGCAGAAGGACGCCGGAATGAATGCTGAAAATTATCCCGAAAAGTCTGTCCGAGTCGAGGAAGACGATACAAACAGCGGTACGCAAAAAGCGCTGAAAGGCAAATCGATCCTGGTCACCGGCGGCGCGGGATTCATCGGCAGCCACCTGGTAGACCGATTGATTCAGGACAACGCCGTCACCGTCATGGACAACTTCAGCTCGGGAAAAAAAGGCTTTCTAGCGCAGCATTTCCAGAATCCAAATTTCCGTCTCATTGAAGAGGATCTGCTCGATCTCGCCGCACTGGAGCAGGCCATGCCCGGGAAGGATATGGTGTTCCATTTGGCAGCCAATCCCGATGTGAAGCTGGGTGCCGAGAACACCCGCGTTCATCTGGAGCAGAATGTGCTGGCCACCTACAATTGTCTGGAAGCTATGCGCAAGACCGGCGTCCGGCGCATCGCTTTCACATCCACTTCCACGACCTACGGCGAGGCAAAGGTTGTGCCCACGCCCGAGGACTACGGCCCCCTGCTTCCCATCTCGCTTTACGGAGCCTCAAAGCTCTGCTGCGAGGCCCTCATCTCGTCCTACTGCCACACCTTCGAGATGCAGTCCTGGATCTATCGCTTCGCCAATATCGTGGGAGAGCGCGGCACCCACGGGGTCCTGGTAGATTTTATCCGCAAGCTGCGCGAGAATCCGGGAGAGCTGGAGATCCTGGGCTCCGGGAAACAGCGCAAGTCCTACCTGGAAGTGAAGGACTGCGTGAGAGCCATGATCTACGCGGTCGAGAACTCTCATGAAGAGATCAACCTCTTCAACATCGGCTCCAGGGACTCGATTGATGTAACGAGAATCGCAGATATCGTTGCCGGGAGGATGGGGCTTTCCGGCGTCAACTACAGGTATACGGGCGGCGTTGATGGCCGGGGCTGGAAGGGCGATGTCTTGACCATGATGCTCTCCATCGAAAAGATCGAGAGACTCGGCTGGACGCCGGAGCACGGATCGGCTGGGGCCATCGAGATGGCGGTTGATGCGCTGCTCAGAGCCTGAAAAATTGTTTTAGTGGACGTTGCTTATCGCCCACCCGGTCTCTTGCCACCAGTCGCCTTCCAGGAGCGTGGCATTGTAGCCCATGAGCTTCAGGCTGTAGAAGAGCCAGTAGGCCTGGGGCGTGCCATAAGCAATCTGGGTCCCCTCTTCATTTAGGCTTCGCCGGTCGAACAGCTCTCTCAACGTGGCGGCATCTTTGATCTTGGAATCGTCGTAAAGATTGTCCGCAGTCAGGGGAATGGAGGCGCTGGTCAGCCTGTTCATGCCGTAATCGGCGAAGTCACGTGCATCCAGAATTTGAATATCCGAGAGGTTGAGGAAGCTTTCCAGGTTTTTGGGCGTCACGAGCAGCCAGGGAACGATATGAATCGAATAATTTGATGGAGAGACGGCGGGAACTATCTTGTCGGGCTTGATGCCCGCGCTCCAGCCAGCTTCTATGCCGCCGTCGAGCAGGCTGATGTCTTTATGACCCAGATAATTCAAAGCCCAGAAGACGAAAGCCGCGCCTTCATCAGACCCTCCATAAACCACAATTCGATCGCTGTTGTTAACTCCCGCCTTGCATAGCGCGCTTTCCGCCAGATCGGGATCAAGGCTGCCTCCCTTTTGCATATCCTTCCAGTAGAGGCTGCGGGCACCGGGAATGTGGCCGCTCTGGTATTCCTGCGGGCTTCTCGCATCCAGGACCGCCATTCCCGTCCAGGAGGACGCATAAGCCGCCGTGGTGAAGAGCTTCGGCTCAGCGTATCCATTTGCGGGGCTCTTTGATGGAAGGGATGAAGATGAAACCTGATAGCTACCGCTCGCTTGGCTGCTATTTGCGCTATTTGTCTGTCCTTTCTGCAGCATCTCATTCATCTGAGACCTTTCGTAGGCATCCTTCTTGGCCAGCCAGCCGTCCAGATCCGTCCAGTCCGGGCAGGTGGGGCAGAACTCGCCGTTCTCTGTGCCCGCCAATGCCGTGCTCAAAATAAAGTTGAGGTAAATAGCCGTCAGCAGGGAGATGATCAGGATGATTCCCCTTGCCCGGCATAGCCTTCTCGTGCGGTATTCACAGCCACCCATGGTATTCTCTCCGTTGGTACAGGCATGTTGCCACTATTTCAGGCTTATCGAAATGGGAAACTATAAATACCACAAATTAATCCATCAATGTATTAATATTGGCTTTGATGTACTATTTAATACATCCAAAATAGGAGTGTTTGAATTGAGAGGAACATCGATCCGCATGGAGAGGATAATCAACCGCAACACAGGCAATACAGTCATAATTCCCATGGATCACGGCGTCACCGTCGGCCCCATCAAGGGCATCCGAAGCGTTAAGGCCATTGCCGATGCCGTGGCCTCGGGCGGCGCCGATGCCGCCGTGGTGCACAAGGGCGCTGCCGCCTTCGGCCACCGGGGCTACGGGCGCGACCTGGGCCTGATCATCCATCTCTCGGCATCGACGGCCCTGGGGCCAGATCCCAACAACAAGGTCCTGGTGGCGTCGGTCGAGGAGGCTCTCAAGATCGGTGCCGATGCGGTGAGCATTCACGTGAACGTGGGCGCAGAGGACGAAGGGCGCATGCTCGCAACTTTAGGCGATGTCTCCCGCCAGTGCCAGGACTGGGGCATGCCCTTGCTCGCCATGATGTATCCCCGCGGCAAGAAGATCAAGGATGAGTATGCGGAGGCGAACATCGCCCATGCGGCGAGAGTGGGGGCGGAGCTTGGTGCAGATATCGTCAAGACCAATTATACCGGCGACCAGAACAGCTTTGCCCGGGTTGTGGAGAGCTGCCCCGTCCCGGTTGTCATCGCCGGGGGGCCTAGAGTCGAGTCCGAGCTGGACCTTCTCCGAATGGTAGAAGGGGCGATAGGAGCCGGAGCGCGGGGCGTGGCCATCGGCAGGAACGTATTCCAGCATGACGATCCGGCGCTCATCACCCGGCGCATCTGCGGCGTGGTTCACAAGGGCCTTGGGGCCGAGGAGGCTTTGGAGATCACCTCTGCAAAATAGGGCGTCGCCAGGTGCAGCAGTAAAGATAAGAAGGAACAGTGCTTCCATAAGGCTGATGAAAGCACTGGCGACTCTCGTCGTTCTCTTCCTGCTGGCGGTCTCCTGCCGCGGATCGGATGTATCCGGGGATGGCCCTCGCCTGGAGGTCGCGTCCATCTCCGGAAAGCTGGAGATCGACAGGCCGTCGGTGATTGTGATTGAACTTTGCAATAATGCCACGTATGATGCCTCAACTGCCTCTGCGGAATCGGATGCGCTTGGTGTGGATAGAGCAAAGGCCAACGCCAGCGCGGTGGTGGCCGAGCTTTCCTCTCCGGATGATGGCATCAGTGTGCTCTCCGGACCTCAGGAGGCCGGGACCCTTGCTCCGGGAATGAAACGATACATTCGCTTTGCGGCCCTGGCCAAGGGCGCGCAGAAGGGCGTCTATCCGCTGCAACTGAGCCTTCGTTTCTCGCGACTTGTGCAGGTGACAGCTATGGGAGACGAAAGTCTGCCGGATGTTGCATTCGTTTATGAAGACAGGAAGCAAGAGCTGCCCATTCAGGTCGATGTGGTGCAGGGACCGAGGCTCGATCTTGAGAAGATAAAGGGCGACGGCGCTCCGGGAAAGGAGGCCGAGCTGGAGCTGATCCTGGCCAACCGCGGAGATGAGGCCGCAGTTGACCTTCAGATCAGGACAAATCCTTTGCCGCCCTTTGGTCAGGCGCAGAGTCTTCAGGATAAGCTGCAGATCGAGCCCAACGGTATAGCCACAGCAAAGCTGCGAGTTCATGTGGACGAAAACGCGACACCTGGATATTACCCTCTGCCCTGCATCGTATCATACCGAAATGGAGAAGATGGAGAAAGCCGGAGCGAGGACCTGGCACTTCTGATCCTTGTGCAAAAGGACTCGGCCTTTAGCTGGTTGCTCTGGCCGGCAGCAGTCTTGCTGCTCCTGGCGGGGGGCTATTGGGGCGGCAAGAGATTCCTTCCCAAAAAGAAAAGAAGGAACAGGAGCCTGGGACTCTAGGAAGCAAAGATTCTGGAACCTAAACGAAGCCTGCAAAATTAGCCCGTCCCAATCAGTCAGCCTGAGAAACCAACCGCTCGAAGCGCTTCTGGGCCTCGTCCATGATGGCCGCCTCCCCCGGGATTATGCCCTCACGCATGAGGATCTTTCCATTGACGATGGTCGTATCCACGCCGCCCGCCATGCTGTAGGCCAGGTGGGACAGGATGTTTGTTTTGGGCATGAACCAGGGCTTTCTCAGGTCGATCAGAGATAAGTCTGCTAGAGATCCGTCCGTCAAGCCTAAGGAAAGGCCCGTGGCGCGATAGCCGTTCTCCGTCGCGATCTTCCAAATGTCTGCCGCCTTCAATGCCTCTGGCCGGGAGCAGGCATTCTTCTGAACGATGGCGGCGAATTTCATCTCCTCGAAGAGATCGAGATTATTGTTGCTCGATGCGCCGTCGGTGCCAAGACACACATTAACCCCCGCCTCCAGTAGCTGGCTCACCGGCGCGATGCCCGCGGCCAGTTTCAGATTGCTGACCGGGCAGTGGACGACGTTCACCTTGCACCGCGCCAGCAGCTCGATGTCCTTCTCGGACAGCCACACGCAGTGAGCGGCGTAAAGCCTGCTGCTGAGCAACCCCAGCGAATCCAGATACTCCACGGGGCTCTTGCCGTGCTGCTTCAATGAGTCCTCGACCTCTCCGCGCGTCTCGGAGAGGTGGATGTGAATCTTGATGTCGTTCTTTTCCGCCGTGTCCCTGGCCCAGCCCAGTGTCTCCTCCGAGCAGGTGTAGATGGCATGCGGGCCCACGGCCGGCACGATCAGCTCGTCGCCCTTCCATTTCTTGATGAAAGACTCCGCCTCGGCCTTAAACTCCGGCCTGGAATCGAAGACGACGCCGGATAAACTGGCACGAAGGCCCATCTGCTTGGTGGCCCGGGCCGTTTCATCCATGAAGTAGTACATATCGTTAAAGCAGGTTATGCCGAAGCGGATCTGCTCCAGGCAGCCCAGCTTCACGCCCCAGTGGATGTCCTCTGCCGTCAATCGCGCTTCCAGAGGCCAGATCTTCTCCTGCAGCCAGGGCATGAGGGCCATGTCGTCCGCGTAGCCCCGGAAGAGGGTCATAGCAAGGTGGGTGTGAGCATTAACCAGGCCCGGAATGGCCAGCTTGCCGCGACCGTCCAGCTGTTCCTCGCCGGGCTCATCCTTGAGGTCACGACCGATCCTGGCAATTCTGTTTCCTTGAATGAGAATATCGCGCCCTTTCAAGAGCTGGCCGGATTGCAGGAGGGAGACATCCTTTACGAGCATAAACATCTAAAAGACGAGAGAGGTATAAAAATTGTCCGGATGAGCGATAACGGTATAAGCAACCACACGCAACCAAATATAATCGTCAGGCTTAAAAGCTTCGAAGTAGATGAACTGGCGTTAGGATGAGCTGAGGTAGCCAAGCGGCCTACGGCGCTGGTCTTGAGGTCCTGGCCCTTGCGGGGGACAGGTACGAGATAACCAGTGGTGCATCGCACCCCGTGAGTTCAAATCTCACCCTCAGCGTTATTTTACCGGTAATCTTTAAGGTATCCCAATGCATCAGCCTCTAGCCCAGGTGCGGCGGACTCAGATCAATCCTCAGCCTATCCATGTCATCTTTGCCCAAGCGGCTCATCAGGAACGCTGCAAGATCCTCCTGCCTGGATTGCCCAAAGACCATCCTGTAGACGTTATGTGGCCCGAGGGCCTTAGCCTAATGCCATTGCTTCAAGCTCAAGCAACCTCTTGCTGCACTTTTATGTCGGTCCTTCCAGAACACACGCCCGATCCTCGCACCCCACGATCTGCCCGTCTCGCAGCGTGTACATCTTCTGCGCCTGGCGTGCCAGGTCCAGGTTATGGGTGACTATCACCAGCGTCAGACCCTTGCGGTTCAGCTCCCGAAACAGTTCGAAGATCATCTTCGATGTTGCTGAGTCCAGGTTGCCCGTGGGCTCATCCGCCAGGATGATCCTGGGATCGTTGATCAGTGCCCGCCCGATGGCCACACGCTGCATCTCGCCGCCGGAGAGCTGGCCGGGCAGGTGGTCGCCCCGGTCGGACAGCCCGACCATCTGCAGAACCTCGTCGATCCGGCTCTTGTTGGCATCTTTGCGGCTGAAGAGCAGCGGCAGCTCGATGTTCTCGCGTGCCGTGAGCGTGGGCATGAGATAGAACTGCTGGAAGACGAAGCCGATGTTGTCCCGGCGCACCCTGACCAGCTCGCGTTCTTTGAGGCCGCAGGTCTCGACGCCATTCAGCCTCAGGCTGCCGCCGGAGGGCGTGTCCAGGCAGCCCAGCACGTTCAGCAGGGCCGTCTTGCCGGAGCCCGAGGGACCGATGATGGAGACGAACTCGCCCTCGTTAATCTGAAAGTCCACGTTCCTGAGGGCATGGATCTCCTCCCTGCCCCTGCGATAAGTCTTTACCAGGCTCTTCGCTTCAATTATGCGGCTCATTCTACACCACCCCGGATGGCCTCCATGGGCGATAGTCTGGACGATTTGAAGGCCGGATACAGCCCGCAGATCAGGCCCAGCGCCACCGAGAAGATCAGCGCAAAGCCGATCAGCTCCGGGCTCATAGACACCATCGTGCCCCGCGGCGCGTAGGGCAGCATGCCTTTCACGAAGCTCTCGATCAGGCTCGATCCCACGATGGCTGCAACGGTCCCGATCAGGCCCCCGACCAGCGTTATGAACACCGTCTCCGCCAGGACCATCTTGCCGATGTCCAGGCCTGAGGCCCCTATGGCCTTCATCATGCCGAACTCCCTTGTTCTCTCATTCACGGACATGAGCAGCGTATTGATGATGCCAAACGCGCTGATGATCAGGGCTATGGCGATGACCGTGAACAGAAGCGAGCGCGCCGATCCTGCCAGGTTCATGATGGTGCCCATGATCTGGGTCATGGTGACCACCTGAATGTCCGGAATCTTCTCCATCTCTTCAGAGATCTTTTCAATCTGGGTCAGATCCTTGACCTTGACGGCAATGGTTGTGAGCATCCCGGTCTTGTTGAAGACCCGCTGCGCCTCGGTCAGGGGCACGAAATGAAACTGATCGTCCTGGTCTCCCGTTCTGTCCAGGATGCCGATGATGGTGAAATTCTTGAACGGCCCGGCAGGCAATATCGATCCTACTGTTAAGTTTTCCTTGTCCGCCAGCCCCCGGCCTACAAGCATGACATTGGTCTCTCCGTCTGTGAAGAACCTTCCCTGTACCTTCCACCAAGGCTTCAGCTCTCTAACCTCATCGATCTTTATCCCAAAGACCACATGGGGCACGTCCTTGCCGGTCTTGGCGTCCTGCCGGATGAACTGCTGCATGAGCATGGGCGTCGCCAGCTCTATCCCGTCGATGCGGCTCACGTTCTTGAGATCCGTTGCCGTAAGATATTTGGGAATCACTCCTCCGTGCAGGATCAACGACGCGGCCTCGTAGGGACAGCCTTTGGGCACGGCCAGAATATGAACACCTAGGCTGCCCATCTCCTTGTTCAGCTCTTTTTCGTACCCGGAGTTGAGGGATAGAAGGCTGAAAAGAACGGTAATGGCAATGGCCACGCCTAATACCGTTAAAAATGTCCTCCCCCTCCGCCGCAGCAAATTCTTTGCTGCCAGAGTGAGGAAATTCATCTATAGACCTCTCCATCAATCTCTACGATTTTGCCGATCAGCGTGGGGTCCCCATTTTTTGTGGTTACTTTTCCGTACACTCTGGCATTAGATCCGCTTTTCTGGGGTATGACGAAATTGTTGGGCAGTATATTTACATACAGGCTTGCGCTTTCATCGTTCAGGATAAACCAGCAGCCAGAAGCGCACTCTATCTCAATCTTTCCTTCCAGTACCACGTTCTTGCCGTCGTATGCAGGCTCATTCTTAACGATATCCTGTATCTCCACAATTTCTCCACCCAGTTCAGCAGGCTCCTCTAATGCATGAACCGCCTGCAGTGATATGGCCGCAAGAGTTATCAGAATAATACCCGCAGTCCAGCCCTTAATCATTCATATGACACCATCCCGTCTTTCAATTCAGATTCATTCTTTGACCACAGTGATGTCATCTCATCGGGATATGACGATTTGGATTGGGGCAAATATCAATAGAATTTTTAGAGGCTTTATGGCCTAAATTATTAATATAAAATATTGCTATTTTATTTATTGCGCTTAATTTTTCCCTTTCGCATAGTGACCGTAATGTCCGGACAGGTAACGCAAATTATATTCTTAGCCCTATTCTTACCATGAATAAACTCCTTCGCTTATCGATATGTAGATCGGCCCTCCAGCCAGCTTGAGGCGCGAGTCCAAATCCGCTACCGGATTTTTGAACTCATGATTAACGAATACCACTGCAACTGGAGTTTTAGAGTAGGGATGTAAAATCTTGAAGATGGGGCAAATTGCCGCAAAGACAGGTTTAACTTGTAGGATGGCGAAAGGCTATGCAGATCAGATCCTGCAAAAGAATCGAGCGAAACGGCGCAATTTCTGCCGGGCGATCGAAAAGGACTGGAGCATGAGTATTATGAATCACATAAAAGTAAAGCTGGCCCGGAAAGAGGCCGATGGCTATGTTATACCTCTGGGGACGATCAACCTTGTCAATGTGGTGACTGATGTGGGAATGGTCGGATGCGGTGCATTTGATGTGGCGGCATTGAACAACTTCGGCTATCCGGCAGCCAGGGTAAGGCCGTCGAGCGGCAGCTCCATTGCTACCATTGATGATCTGTTGGCCGGAATCATAAAAGAAGTAAATCCGGCAGCAGAGAAGCTGGGGTTGAAAGTCGGCATCACAGGGAAAGAGGCTTTGGAGTTGCTGTAACTGCTTTTTTAAATTATGGAAAATGACCAAGATAGAGGACCAAAAAATCCAGTGAATTTTGCCTGAATGCCAGTGTTTAAAGACATTGTGATAATAGTATCTTAGTGGTGATCTGACAAATGAGGGATCTACTTTGTCCAGGAGGAATCTGTCAAGTCGAGAATTGAGGTCGAACGAAGTCGGCAAGATCAGACGTCCTGGCGCGGAATTGGCAATCGTTTGGACCATACCAAAGACGTAGAATTTCGCCCAGGCCATATTGCGAGCAGTTTCGATTCCAATACGATCTGGAATGCCATAAGCCTCGGGCCCTTCTATGAGATCAATGACAACCTGACAGTCGCCCGCAGCCACTACGAGGAAGACCTGTTGGCGGAAGAAGCCGACCACGGCTCAAACCATCCTCATGTTGCCATTACACTGAACAATCTGGGGCGTGTGCTGAAGGCACAGGGGAATATTAACGGGGCGCAACTGCATTTTCAGCGAGCCATGGAGATCGATGAAGCGGTCTACGGTCCCAGCCATGCGAAGGTTGCCTTTCGGGCCAGCGTCCTGGGTGACATGCTGCACGATCTAGGCGGCTTGAGGGATGCGAGACGCCATTATCACAAGGCGCTTCATATTACTATTCGTCCAAATGTCCCCTACATTAAAATATCTTTGCATACGAATTCAATCAGTGGTGGGACAGATGGTACAAGTAGATGAGACTGATCTGGTTTACAAAGGCCCCTGGGTGAGAAGT
>Ga0074195_1000434_pt1 | contig 84745 bp, 77 predicted proteins | sample EPASupsiteHSE623_FD_64525 | JGI IMG/M metagenome (GOLD analysis project Ga0074195, IMG submission 64525) | Bioremediated contaminated groundwater from EPA Superfund site, New Mexico - Sample HSE6-23 | ecosystem: Environmental > Aquatic > Deep subsurface > Groundwater > Contaminated ...
AAACTCCAGACACTATTTATTGGAGTAAGTTCCCGGCAAGGGAACTCAAAGAAGCTGTATGAGAGGAGAAGGTGTCCACCTTATTCCTGATTCTTTTCTGTCTAGACAGGTGGGCTCATTATAATTGTCATGTAAATTCTATTCATAGAATTCATATGGGACCTTATTGTATTTATTAATAACACTCCAAATCTCAAATATTTCTCTATGGTTATTAATTGCAATATTTGTATCTGGTTGTAGGAATTCAGGAATATTAATTGCCGTCATTAAGTAATTCTTAGCTGGTTCCTGTATCTTGTCTCCAACATAATGGTTAGGAATATTAGTCAAGAATACAATAGATTTAGCATCGGTATTCTTTTCAACATCTTTGATAATTGAATCAGCTGCTATAAACCACGATAATTTAAATGCTTGTTCTTCTTCTGGCGGCATATTAACATCAATAAATATTACTCTTTCTGCGTCAGCCTTCTTGTGTAATGCATTATTTAATAATGTTCCTATTCTTAGCTTTATTGAATCTACGTCTTTTTGCTCTCCAGGTAATCCTAAGAATCCTGATCGATGTCTTGATTTTGCCTCAACAGAATATTTTCTATTTGTTTTTAAATTTTTGGCGCAAAATTCACAATGACTTTGAGATCTGTCACTTTCATCTTCAAATGTAATTTCAAATCCTGACTTAATAAATATCGATGTAACGTATAATTCATACCTAGCTCCTTGAAATTGTCTTAAATCCTTCAACCGATTAAGCAATGTAGATTGCAGTTTTATGTATTTTTCTAGAATATATAATTCATAAGATATCGATAATATTGAAGCGGCAGGGCCCGTAGCTATCGCGTTATAAACCACATCAGAAGATTCTTCTTGGCATCTTTCCAGATATTGAGCTGTTGCCCGATACCAAGTTATTATTGGGTGTTGGGTATCATCACTTTTTTTAATTTCTTTTTTCCACCATTCATCACCAAAACAAATCTTTATATGATCGAATAAAAAATCATGAAATGTTATCCATTTAGAAGACTGGTAAATTCTCTTACCTGCTGCAATGAACCTTTGCCCGTTAACTTTTGTTGAAATTGGCCTCATTGTATCCAAGACGGCATTAGTTTTTCCTTCATTGCAAAAAAAATCAAAATATCTTAAATTTGGATTTATAACACCATGACAACTCTTAAATTTTTTGCCACTTCCACATGGGCATTTGTCATTTCGTCCAATTTTTTCTTTTTTCATTTTACGTCACACATTCATTTCAAAAATTGATTACGCGACGAAAGCGCCGACATAATATTAACTTAACCTTAAGACTAGTGGCTGAGCGTATCGAAAGCTTGGCATGGTTTGTGCATGGAGTTTCTTCACAAACCATACTAAAGTATTTTTAGGTTTAAGCAGTTGTTAGATTTTTCTGTTTATCATTATTTTACTTTCTATATGATCTTGACTTAATATCTTTCACTCTTTTATTTTCATTTCGTAAATCTTTTTTAATATTATTTTGTTTTTCATACTTTATTATCCCAGGTGTATTATTCATTTTTGCGGGCGTAATAACAGAAGTACTTATATCTAAATATTGATCCATTAATTGTATATATTCATATAAGCGATTATCATCATCGAGTAAATCAAATAATCCGGTTTTAATACCTTTTCTTTTTGCCTCTCTATCTTCTTTCTCTAGCGTAAACTTCATCTTAATAAATGTTTGAAATAAAGGACTTGAAAATGTATAAAATTGACTGGATGGAATCATTCTAAATATTTCGCCGTATTCTGAAGTACATAGAATATTTAAAATTTTTTCACGTTCTAAAACAATTTTATCTACTAATTCTTTATCATCATTATCTGTCTTAGGATTAAAACTTTCTTCATTTCTTTCTGTTATCTCTAATAATAGCTTCTTACAATGAGTAATTCTACATGCCTTTTCATAAATCTCTAGAAATGAGTCAGATACTTTTTTTAAATAGGACCTTACAGCATTATTTATATCGTCAATACTAACTGTTTTAATAAATATATTTGATCTATTTATTCCATTATTGCTACAAATATCATAACAAAGATGATGACATACTGATGCAAGACTATTTGAATAGTGAACAATCTTTTCTAGAACTTCTTTATCTTTATACATAACATTCATAATTTTAAATCCAGTTATTGCAATATTTTTTAATTCGTCAGCACTCATTAGTGGAACATATATTTCAGCTACTCTATTAGCCAATTCTCTATCATAATGAATTAACTCTCTGGCTGTGGCTACAGCACCTATACAGATTATTTTTACTTCAGGATACTCATTTGATGTATCCATAAATACTTTTAAAACTTGAGCTAATCTTTTCTTTTCATCTTCTTTTACTTTATGAAAGTCTTCAATAACCCATACACATTTTGATTGACCTAAAAATTCTGCTAATCTCTGAGGCGTCAATTGAATTGGTATTATTCTTTTCTCTTTTTTACCTTGTTCTTCTATTGAAGACTTATTAATTTCTGCTTCAATTTCAAAATACTTTGCTGCAATTCTTTTATCTAATATTTCTCTTGTATGACTACTTTTTTCATCTGTATAAAAAACTCCTAACCTATCAAATGATTCAATTATTAATTGATCGAATGTAGTACCTTCAGTACAACTTGTCTTAATTCTATTAATTTTTAATGAATTCAGCATATTCATTACTAGTGTAGTTTTTCCACTACCAGAATTTCCATACATTACGATCTGTAATCCAGGGAGTCGAATAAACCTTTTAAAATCTTCTTCTATAGCTTTTCTTTTAATATATGTAAGCTTTGCTATTGAAGTCGGAGTAAATACATCTTCTAGCCTATGTTTATTAAAGAGATGAATAAGCGACACTGGATTCATATGTTTCTCCGTTGACTGATCAAATACATTTATAAAATCTAAAATTGACTTAACCATTAAAGCCTGCTACCGAGCGGTATTGTAGCAATGATGTAATGGATTGGTGCTCTTTTTGCATTGTTGTTCTGCAAAAAGTGTGACAAAAGACTTTATAAGGTTGAAGCAGTTGTTAGCTAAAAATACTATATTGAATATTACTTCTATTTCAACTGAAAACTCTCTTTAATATAGTAACTCATTTCATTATATACTTCATCGTAATATTCTTTTTGAAGTAGATGATATTTATTATTTAATTCTATCACTTTACCCGGATATTCAAGATCTCCCAATTCTTCTGTACCAAGAATTAACTGACTTCCAATTGGCTTTTTTTCAATAATGAACTTATACATTCTTTTTAAACTGTCTTCATCTTGCGCATTTTGATTAGGTGAATCTATTACAATTGGGAATCTCGTTGTAGTCGATTTGTTATAAATTGTCTCTAAAATTGCATAATAATATGCCAATAAAGCTCTTGGCAAATCACTTCCAATTTCTGATATTTTTGAAATTATGCTTTTATAATCTTTCTCAGAAAGAGTATTTACATCTAAGGAAAATAGATTTTTTCTCATGCTTTCTATATAAAATGCTTTTATTTCTCGTATTCTCTCTGGATCTTCAATTTCCTTTAATATCGCATTTTTTATTTGTATTTCATTCTCAATATCAATTTGAAGTCTTTCACTTTTTATAATTTCTTCTTTAATTGTTCTTCTAGCATTTATTCTAGATTCATTATCAATAACATCTTTTAGCGTTATTTGTTCTTTCTTAATTTCTAGTACTTTCTTTAACTCAGTAATATTTGCACTATCGGTAGATAGTGCTTGTTTTTTATTTTCAATATCTTTTTCAACTTCGTAAATTTCTTTTATAATTTCAATTAACATACTATCACAAGAATCTTCATCTTTTGCAATGCTAAATCTTTCTGAAAATCCATTATTATATAATGCACCACACGTTGGGCATTCTATATTTTCTTCAGATATGCTATTAGTTGCAAATTCATAGTCAGCATGATTTTCCTTTTTAGATTCTTCTATAATCTGTTTTTGATACTTAAGATAGCTTAATCTATTATACTCTTCTGCTAATTCATTTTTATATTTTTCTGCTTTTTCTTGAATTTTATTTATTTGAATTAGTAGTTCATTTATTTCTTTTTCAAAACTAGAAATATCATAAGTGATTATGATTTCGTTTTTAATTTGAGATATCTTATTATAAACATTATTTTGTATCTTTATCTCAAAAGCCATATCTCTTTTCTTAATTTTTAACTTATCAATTTCAGTTTTATTATCGTAATATTTATTTGGTTTTATCCCTGTCAAGTATTCTACAATTGGCTTTTTCCAATCACTTAATTGCTTAAGATTTTTAAACGAATTCCAATTTGAAGACCAACTTAGATCTTGATCAATATAGAATGGTAAATAAATGTATGCTGGTGGAGGTGTTATAACATTACCTTTTCTATCAAGTAGTTTTATTTTGTAATCAAATATTTCAGATAAAACTGGTGCTAAATCATTTGTTACACTATTATATGTTCCAATTAATACATTATTTGAATCAAATAATGAAAAATAAGATTCAGAACGAAGAATTGAATAGTCAACATTATCAATCCTAAATTTTAATAAGCAAATTACTCTATCATCAAGCCACATTGGATGCTGTCTTGTTTCTGCACCAAGAGCATAATACAAGCTTTTCATGGAACATGATTTACCTGTATCATTTGTCCCTTTTATCACTGTCGTACTTTGATCGAAGTTCATTTTCCTTGCTGTTTTTGATTTGTTTGACATCATCAATAGACTTGAAAATTGTAAGTTTTTCATAATTCCTCTTTCTTAAGTTTCTAATTAGCTTTCGGTAATTATTCATATAACTTTACCATATAAAGTGATTCAATTTCTTCTCGTGGAACAAACATATATTCTGGCTTAACTTTTATTAAATATTGATAAAATAAATCGGCATTGATATTCAAATTATCACCAGCATTGTTAGTTTCCAAATAATCTTTAATATTCTTTATCAAATCTTCAATGTATTTATCTGTACTATCCATTATCTTAGCTTCAATAGTCTTAATCGCATCGCGTAATGCTTTAATTCTGCTAAAGGGAACATGTTCATTCGAAAGCTGGACTTCTATTCTCTTAAAAATATCAAGATAATCAGTCTTTAACCTAAAAGTATCTAGTATATGATTGAAGTAGTTTTTTGATATAGATTTTTTTTCTATTTCTTCTCTCGAATAGACTTGAAACCTATAGTTGCTTCTTCGCTTTATTTCATCAAAGATTGATCTATATACAAGACTTATCCCAACGCCATTTTTAGCTTGTATCTCATCAAAATAGTCTGCCAAAGCACCTTTAATATACTTATCATGTCCATCAATTGGTTGTTCAGTCTTTATAAGAAATACTCTATTTAAGCATTCTAAATTTATCTCTGGTATTTCCTTACTAATCGATTCAATAAGATCAAGCTTTTCTTTTTCTTCAATCTCATTTAAGCATATTTTATCTTTTTTAAAACTACTCTCACCATTTTTTAAATCTATACTAAAACTTGCATTAGTAACAAATACAAACTGATTATCATCATTATTAAATATTTTTTGATTTGTTAACATTTTTCCTAAAATTGATAATCCTTGACTTCTATCTTTTACTTTTGTAGTTTTCAATAGGCTTTTAACTGTCCAATTTCCATTGCTTTTTGTTTTAACTTGATAGAATATGCCAGATTTTGGATCATCATTTGAATTGAATTTTATAATATCTTCATGATAATCAAAAAATATCAAATAATCAATCATTTGTTTATGACAATTAAGTAGAAGTAATATCCCCCAATCTTTTTGGTAATCATAGCTATTTGATGTTGAACTCCCTGAGTATTCACGGGGGCTATTAGCTAACAGCTGGTCTAAACAATTTTCCATATTTGAATTCCTCATTCATAAAGATAAATATTGTTATGAATAATTATTAAGCTGCATCTGTACCTATTAGTTGGAAGCAGAAGTATAAAATAAAGATCAAATTTAAAATTTATTTATAATATTTACCTGCATTATTTACATGGTTTATTTTTTATGCATGCGAAGCGCGTCCTGCTAATCATTAACTTAACCCTTAACTCCTGCTCCTGAGCGAAGCGAAGGATTGGCGTGGTTTTTGCGTTATCTTCTCGCAAAAACCATGACAAAAGGCGTTATAGGGTTGAAGCATTTGTTAGGTTAAACATTTTTAAAAAAGGATTCTACATATTCGAATGATTTAGTTTGATAATAATTAAAATAATCTGTTTCATAGTTTTCTTTTTCTAACCTATCTATTTCATTAGTATCTTCTTCATTAAGAATACTATTCTCTTTGAATTTTTTAAATATGTAATCGAGTTTGTTTTTAATCACAATATTTTCTGATATCAATATTCCTACTTGATCTATAGGTATCAAATTTATTTGTTTCTCTTTATCATATGATTCTTCTACAAGAGTAAATGATTGGATTATATTTCCGCTATCGTCAAGACACCAATTATATAGCCTTCCAAATCTCATACGTTTAATTATATCGGATATTCCATTTCTTTTGACATTAAAATACAAACTTTTAGTAAGCATTAACTTTCTAAAATTGTTGATATACTCAGTATCTCCTACTATTATTGCACTAATTATTAAAGCGTCTTTTTCTATTTCTTCTAAATATTTTATTGGTTTTACTTTAAAATTATCTACTTCTAATAGTTCAATTTTCAATATTTCATATTCTTTTATATCTACAGAAAAACTATATAATTCTCTTCCTTCTGTATATCTCGATGAATAATTTATCTTTTCCCAATTCTCAATAGATCCATCTTGGTTTTTAAGATTTAAAATCTTATTCTCAGATAAATACTCATTAATATAATCGTAATCTACTTTAGACCTAACATTAAAATCAATTTTTGCTTCTTTAAGTTCTTTTTCAGTAAATTTTGAAGGCACAATTTTCTCAATTTGAAAGTAACAATTAATGTCATGACCGTTAATAAATAGATTCATATTTACCTCCATAATATATAAAGTATATAATTGCACGAAGCGTCAACCTAACATTGGCTTAACCTTTAAATCCGCGCCTGAGCGAAGCGAGGGCTTGGCGTGGTTTGTGCATTGTTGTTCTGCACAAACCATGACAAAGGATTTATAAGGTTGAAGCATTTGTTAGCCGTCTCTTCTTATTAATCAATTGCTGCAACAACTAATGCCAATTCATTAAAGTTTTTATTAATTGCTATATATTCTCTATACTCTTCTAAAACATTAACTTCTATTTCATTTTTTTTGTTTTTCTTTAATCTATATATATCTGTTGCTTCTTTAAATCTTCTTATCACAGTTGAATTTATGTCACTAAAAACATTTTCAGAAGGAGGAGATTTATACAAACAACAAAAAGTGTTTATAGATTTTATTGCATCCATATCTGTACACTTACTATAAGAATTAAAATTTATGTTTTCAAGATTATATGGGCCATGTACAGGATATTTATCATCAAACTGAGGCCCTCCAATATACCCCGTTCTATACCATTTGTTGGAAATTAATTCATCCATAATTTTATGATTACTTTCGTTTTCATCAAAATGAAAGAGCCGAATATCAATCCAACGAAAAGATGAATCACGAAATCCAAACCAAAAATGCCATTCTATACCTATTTTCATAGCTCTTCCTACGATAGTTAACATTCTACACTAATCAAGCTAATAGCCATTTTCAAAACTATAGTTGATATTTAATAATTAATTAGTGCCCGCAGGGTCCGGCTAACAATAATTCGATTGTTCCAGATAAATTTGAAATACTAAAAACTACCTTTCTTTATAATGTAATAGATAAGTCATATCCAATGTAGAGTAATCAACTCTTTCAACATCATTTTTTATTACTAGGTCAGTAATCATTAAGCAAGCTAAACCTCATAAAAGGAAAAGAGCATCATGTTCAGAGACTCTCTACATCATAGATTGAGTACATTTTTCTACTTCTAAGCCTAACCTGCAATCAATAGAGATTGGCGGATTTGAGCACATTTCATCTACTCGATCGTCATAAATAGCATCTTAGCGAACTTCTCTTATATACCATCCTCTTCTTCTGTAACGACTTATCAGGTAAATCCAGTACAATAAAGTATTGAGGTATCCTTTGAAGGCAAACAAAAATCCTAAGTAAATCAAACAAAAAACGTTAGAATACTATCAATTTTAAGCTGAATTGGGTCAAAACAATGCGATTTTTACTACGGGCACCTCGTTGTAAGGCCCTGTGTGAGGAGAATCAATGACCCCGTGATACGAGGATATTAAGGAGCTGAGGTAGGTGTTGGTCAATGTCAAATTTAGGGAGGTGGATATACGGGTTCATGAAGGATCTAATATTTCAATGACGGTCACTACCTTAAAAAATAAGCCTGTGGCTAACAAAGAGAGGGTTGTTATACATTCCCGCCTACGGAGCAGGGACAAAGGAGAAGTGAGATATAAGCAAGGCGATGCTTAAGCTCACAAGGTTTATCCTTAACACCGGGGGGAGGGGGGAGCAAATCTCTAGGGCTTTTAGGTGTAAACCGCAGCGTTTCGGCTGACTCCCACTCTACGGATTCAGGGGTAAGGGGGTCACAGTAAAAAAGCTCGAATAAGCTTCAATTTCCAAATAAACCGATCATAATCCAGGCATTGCCAAGGGGAAAAAAAGGCTTCTGATATGTAATATAATCAAGAAAAACATCAACTACTGGAGTGCAGCATAGAATGCGTTCCAGAATGCACAAGACATAATTCGCCTTTCCATGTAGCTCGCCTAATCACAATGTTAGATTTTTGCTTTTCTGGTCTTACATCACTTCTGCTATTTCTTCGTGGCCACTTGCCTATTCTTGGTATTCTTCAAGAATTGGCATTCCAAAGTAGTTGGGTTCCTTCCTTTCCATATTACTTATGATGGTCCTCACAGTAGCCAGTTTTGCAAAGCTATTACCCAACAAAGGTAGTAGAATGTCGTCCGAAGAAGTCTCTAGCTGGTCAATTGAGAGCAACCCCATCCCGTTAAGGGATAAGTAGTCACCACGCGACAAGGCTCTACCCAGGAGCCGTCCCAAGTCTACCACTTTTCCCGGTATGCCCAATTCGAGGCGAACCAATAGTCGTTCGAGGCGATTTCCCAGAATAAGCCCTGGATTGAGTGTCTCTGCAATCTTTGAAATCGTTGGCAACATGTCACAGACCCTTGAACTTACTCCCCGAATCGCGCCAGCTGCTGTATCCATCCTGTTGAATTGCATCAAGATGTTTTCAATTTCAACCAGGGGCCGCTCGGTAATCCATAGAAGGCAAGCAATAGTCTTCTTGGCTCGAAGGATAGCGTCTGCTTGTTCTTCCACGTTGCGATTGAAAGCATTCAGAATTTGTAGTGGAATATGTTGACGCTGGACTTCGGAGTTCCAAGTCATTGGCTCTTTCTGGGTGCTTTTCTTATTCAGTGGAAAATAAACATCACCCACTTCGACGGTTAGTTGCGTGAGCGCGATCAGGGCTGGATCAGAGATCTGAGACTGATCGACACCGCGAAGGGCATTGATCACCCGGATGACGGACTCCACTTCGAGTCCAGATTCACCAATCAGCCGTCCCAAAGGTGTGGAGTGATAGAAACCCTCACTATCCATATCGACAAGACCGTGTGTGCGAAGTTGCTGAAGGGCAGCCGCTATTTTTCCTGGAGAATAGGTCCATAGAGGATCGCGAATTCGTTCCTGAAACGAACCAAAACTCTCACCTACAAATTCAGCGACTTGGGCTTCGTTTAGTCCACGTTTCGACCTAACCGCTGCGAAAATCCTGAGAACGAGCGATCGCGGATCTGCGTTCGGCGAGAAGAATCTTGAGCGTAGGTCTTCCGGCTCACCCAGCACGTAGTTCTGCCACAATGAGTGTGCCTCGGCACTGTTTAAAGCTACAGTCAAGGATGCCCCTCTAGGAGCATAGCCTAGTCTACCAGCCCTACCGACCATATTCTTGTACTCAGCGACCGAATACGGGTTGTTGCCAGGATGGGACAGTCCTGCGATCACGACTGCTTCTGTCGGAGTGTTTACCCCCATCGCCAATGTGGTTGTTGCTACAATTACCCGAAGTCCAGACTTGGATGTACGAAACTCCTTCTCTATGACCAGCCGTTCTTCAGCATCAAGATCTGAAATGTGAAACGCTATGCCAGCTTGAAGCGACTCACGAAGCTTTTGCGATGATACAGATGGGTCACTAACTGTTAGCGACTCAATTGCTTGGTGAGCAGGCGGGAGTCCGAGGTCGCGGGCAAGATACATTGCACACCCCTGTGCCTCTGCCTTGGTCTCACGGAAGACGATCACGCTCTTTCCCTCGTCGACGAGCGCCTTAACGAGAGGAATAATAACATCCTGACTTGTTCCTTTTCTGAACGCCGTCTGGGCAACTGACTTGGTCTTCTCAATTCCTGTGTCTGATTCTATGAAATGGAAAGTTCCCTCGAGACCTACAACACCCTCATCTATGGGAATAGGGCGTTCTACCCGTTTCAGCAACCTTGCACCTAACCATCTTTCAAGGCCATTTGTGCTTCCGATTACCGCTGAGAGTGCAATAAGCTGTGGTTCGATGCCCCTGTTCCGGTAAATTCTCAACACAGTTAGAATGAACTCCAGATTGGTGCCTCTGGAAGTGTCGGCGAGCATCTGAACTTCATCAACTACGATAGTTCCCACCTGATCCAGTACATATGGACTTCCAAGTGCCACAGCGGTGAATTTCTCGTAAGTCATGAGACAGATGTCATATTGCCCTCTCATAAGGGGCATAAGGTCATCACTCGTAGTTTCACCGGTTGCCCGAATTGTACGAACTCCAAATGGCCCATAGGTCTGTTCAAAATGCCGAAGCTTGTCGTTCACCAAGGCTTTCAACGGAAATAGGAAGATCGCCCTGCGCCGGTTGACAATTCCTAGCAAGGAGGCCATCTCTCCGATAAGGGTCTTTCCCGAGGATGTGGGTGCGGAAACCACAAGATGTTCTCCATCGAGTACTCGAAACTCGTTAATGGCATCTAGCTGGAGGCTGTTCAGTGAAGGAATTGAGGCGCTTCTCCACGCATCGATTAGTGGTTCCGGAAACCCAAACGAAAGCAGAGACTGCAAATCGGAGGTTGCATCTGCTCTGCTTCTCTCTGGAAAGGCAGCCCTAAAATATTCACCTGGTCGAAATATCGGAAACAATATTTCTTCTCGGATGTGGCCCAACAGCATCGGATGCTGCTCTTCACCAAACTGTTTAGCGGAGTCTGTAACTTTTGTCGTGACATATTCCAACAACCGATAGATTCCAACCTTTCCGTCCTTCCTGACTTCCTCCGCTCCTTGGAGTGCTTCCAAAAGAAAATGAGTAAGTAGTCCGTGGCCAAGCTTCTGGTGTTCCCACGCTCTTTCAGTAGCTAGGGACGCTGTCAGGATAATTCTCCCGTCACCTGACAGCTCGTTGAGCAAAAACTCAGGTGAATCGACGGTTCTCGAACCCACGTCAACTTGAATTGCTTTGGCACCCATTCCACCAGAAAAGCAACAGTCAAGAATGCAAACGAACTTGCGCACTGGTATTTTCGTGAACCTCTCCGCTAGTTCTGACAGCGAAACCGTTGTCGTCGAGAGGGTTGCCCGATCTGCATCAAATGGTACAATTTGGTGGGTTTCCGTTCCATGTCCAGAGTATGCAAATACTACGACATCATCCGGTTCGCACCCACTTAGCTTCTCTAGTTCGTGTACAATTCTCTCACGGGTCGCCTCAGCGTCAGTTAGGAGTACTAGATCGCCTCCCATATTGTCGGAGAACAGGGCAAATAGAGCTAGCGCATCGCGTGTAGCGCAGGTGAGCCAGTTAATTTCAGTAGAAGCATAGCGATCTATGCCAATAAAAAGACCGTATAGCTTCATCTAGCCTCCGATTCCCCAACAAACCCCAGGTGGAGATTCCTATTGTGAACAAAAAATATTTTTCCTGTCACTAATGTCGAGTTATTCTGATCAATAAAGTCAAATACACCGGCATAGCCGGTGGCTTGAGGAAGCCCCCTTAAAGGGGGCATTTAGGAAAGCTTTTTAATCTTCTAGTTTAATTTTTCTATTTAAATTTCTCATTCTTATCGTTTGACATTTTTTATATGAAGAATTATAACGCAGAAAACGGCATAGCCTTTTTTAGTCACACCAGCATAGCCGATGGATTACGGTTGATTTAACATTTTTGCTTAACCTTTAAAGCTTGGCCGATAACATATACTATCTTTCGTACATTTTTAGATGTTAAAAATAGACGCTCTTATCTTGTTAAGCTAAGTTACCAGACAAAACTTGGCCAAAAGGAAGGCCGTGGCAGAGAAGCTAACGCCCACTGAACTAATGGCCTGCACGTGCTGTCATGTTTATTTAATGCGCCTTACTAAGTATCTGTAATCTTCAATAAGCACTTATTGAACTCATCAATTTTTTCGCTCATGCCCTAAGACTATCATATTCTGCTATTTCCCGCCATGAATTTTGAAGGACAGCATATTATTTAATACTTCATACCAGAATTAGCCTTTTATAATATTTTAAATATTTTCATTTTTTTAATTTTATTTTTATCTATTGGAATGCTAAAAGTATTATTTAACCTAAATTGGTTAAGAATTTCCGAACTTAGCATGTATAAATCTTCATACTCAATATTTAATTTTTTTTGAACAATTTTATATTTAACAGATTCTGTAAACCATATCTGATTTTTAATTACATAGTTCAATAAAAATGAAGATGATTTATAGACTATACTCTCATTTTTATCTTTTATATCTCTATTAATATATCCGCTGTCAATTATTGCTTTGTGAACTAGCTTATGCTTATTTGAAGCATTAATTATCTGCCTTACTACATTATACAATCTTTCTATATCCTCACTTTGAATTGTTATGCACTTATTATAATCATATTCTATCCTTATTTTATATATATCTATTTCATTTAATATTTTATTTATTAATTCAGATAAACTCTCATCTTTGACTTCATTATCAAGACTTATTTTTGCCATATATGACATTACTTTTTTATCATTTCCGATATACCAATATAAACCATTTCCTATAATATTATCCTTGTTTCTTTTATTTATAAAACTAACATTTTTAAACCGAATTGACGAATTTAATATTGGATGAATTAAATATAATTCCGAAACAGGTAATATTCCATTCCCTTCAAATGTTTTTTCTCCAGGCATTAAAAACTTTTGTACACGTCTTTTTTCTTCTCCATCACTATATATCGTCCCCAACAAACCAATCTTATAAAGTGTACAAAAAACATGTGTTTCTTTACAATCTTTACACTTATTATCATTACATTCTTCTTTATGATTATAGATCCTACAAATATCAGTCATATCTTCTTTGCTGAGAGCATTGTTATCTATATAAGAAAACAATCTATCAAAATCAATATAATTAATATGAGGCTTTACTTCGCTTAAATATGTATTTATTATCCTCATTGATTCATCATTAACTAAGTCCCTTAGCATCTTTTGGTTTCTTTCACTTACTGGACTTCTTGATATTCCTAAGCCAATTTGCATTAGATCTCGTGGTCGATATAAAGTATGCCTAACAATATATTGGAATACATTTTCTCTTTTTTTTACGTGCTTATGATATATAGTATTATATCCTAAAAAGGCCTTAATCGGTTCTTTTTTTAATAATGATGAATCTACTATTTTTTCATTTACTTCATTTTGAATATTATTAATAAATATTTTTTCAAGTTCTTTATAATTATAATCTAGCATAATAACTGATTCTCTAATTTGTTGATAATTAATTTCTATACCCTCATATTTCATAAATGCTTCTTTTCTTATTGATGCATATAATCGAACATGATGATTGAGCTTATGCAGATGAAAATAGCTTTTCACTAAGCCCATTTGAGAGGTATACCACAATTCTGGTTCAAGTTGTCCAGTAATACTTTCCTTATATTCTTTTTCTAAATGCTTATTAAAATATTCATCAATATTATCTATAAATATTGCTATTGTCGAGTTAACCATTTTTTTATATAGAGGAATTAATACTGATTCTAGATCATTTTTTGATTTAAAATAATTAGCTCTATCTATATGTATTAAATTACAAAAATAATCATTTACTGTTTCAACTAAACTATTATTATACAATTTAACCAAGTAAGAATTTAATGTTATATCAACAAAAACATATTTTATTCTTCTAAGTGAAGCTAATATTATTGATATTGACCATATTATTTCCATATTTGAAAGATCTGTAAATAATTCTATCGAATCATGACTAAGTGTATTCGAATTAGCAAACTTATCTATTCCACTTTCTGGTATTATAATAATTCCATTCAAAGAATCTCGTTTTAACTTAAGTAATAATGTTTTTCCAATTCCTTTTGTCGCAATAATAAAGTATTCTTTTACATTTTCACTAGAAATGAAATCTGCCATAATTGGTGTAATTAAACACAAATTATAATTTTTCGATAAATCAAACCTATCAGCATCAATTATCCAGTTTGTATGTGCCATACTTTTATCCTTTTTAATTAATTTTATAAGATCCAATTATAATATTTTCTTTACGCAACATTTTTAAATCTTTGCTTTTTTCTTCAATGAACCAACTATTATCTTTCCATAAATGTTTTTTAAGAAAATTATCACCCATACTAGCTAGTAACACCAGCTCAAATTTTTCAATTTTTCCTTCATAAGTACCTCTAACAATTTTACTCAAATTATTTGCATCATAACCTTTCGTACATTCATATACTTGTTCAATCGTAGTAAACCCAAAGTTTAATAAAATTTTAACTTCATTTTCATATGCAATTTTTGAAACATTCTTCTCTACTCCAATATAGTTATTTAGATACGCTTCGATCGTGCTTATTGTTATTTGAATATCTGAGTATTGTCTATTTTTTATATTCTTTATATTTTCTTCATTTACATTTTTTTCTTGACTTTGTATTGCCTGAAATTCTCGATCTGCAATTTCTAATAAACCTGCAAGTTGTGCAAACCTTCTTTTTACAATTAAAGGAACAATTGAAGAATTCTTATATTGGATATCATGTTCTATTTCTGCCCACGCATGCTGCAATATTGTTCTAACTTGTATTTCAACAATTATATCTTTATACTCTGAATATTCATCTAAAAGTTGTCTACATTTATTTAATTTTATTAAATAATGAACACTTTGATAACCAAACTTATTATTATTTAATAAATCTATAGACTTATCTATTCTTTCAATTACCATAAACTCCTTATTAATTATTTTTTCTAATTGTAATTCCTCTTCAATAAAAAATACAATTATTCTTATTCCTATTAGATCAGTAATTTGCTTAATCGGATCAGAATATTTAAATATTGCTGGATTTTTTTCATCTCTTAAGATTGCTTTATCAATAAAACTATTTTCACTTTTTGTTCTTCCTTCAATTTGATGATATTTAATTTTGTTTTTTTTTGCTAATTCTATTAACAAGCCTTTAATTTTATTTTTAAAATCTTCATATATAGGAGTTATATTTCGATATATATTAATCATCTCATTTTTACGATTATTAATATCTTTTTCAGTTAACATAATTTCTCCTATAAAATATCAATCCTACGATTGACTCCAGATTTAATATTTTCATGCTCAACCAAAGCTGGGCTTACGCGTTTTTCATGGGATTACGGCGAAGGGATCCTCAACACAAAGTGCTTTTACATTCAGATCAAGGTTCACAGTATTCAAGCGACGATTGGAGCCAACTTGCCCGCAGTAATGGTTTCAAGATCAGCATGCACCGACGCGGCAACTGCTGGGACAGTGCCTGTGCTAAATCCTTCTTCTCAAGCCTAAAGAAAGAGAGGATCAGAAAGAAGAACTATCCGACGTTCGAAGATGACAGAACAGATCTGTTCGATTACATTGAGCTGTTCTATAATTCGAAACGTCGACACAGCTACTTTGACTATCAAAGCCCCGTTGAATTCGAGGCTAAATCGAGAGCAAGCTGAGTGTCCACAGAATCGGGGGAAGTCCAATGTTATATATCATACTGCGCCGAAGGCGTCCATCTAACATTGGCTTAACCCTTAACGCCTGTTCCTGAGCGAAGCGAAGGATTGGCGTGGTTTTTGCGTGATCTTCTCGCAAAAACCATGACAAAAGGCGTTATAGGGTTGAAGCTTTTGTTAGAATTTTCACCCCACAACGCACTTCTTTCTTCTCTTCTCTTTAACTTTTTAATTTTCTTCTCTTCGTCGTTTTTTATAGGCACGTAACATGCGAGAATAGGGGAAAGACGCATCGTTTCTCTTCCCTTTTCGAGCAGCTGAAAAATTAATAATTCTAACAATATTTGGATTGTTCAGGATAAATCTTAATTGCTAAGAATTGCTTTTCTTTGTAATGCAATAAATTCGTTATAAAGAGTAAATAGTTATCAAGTAAAGAAAGGAAAAATATTTGTTGTACAAGTATGTTTATTATATAGTCTGGTATAATTTTTAATAACAAATAGTAGAGTTATAGCAATAAAGCCTTTATAGCATGGCAGACGATCATGCTTCTAAACCCTACCCTGACGAATGCCTCAAGTAATGCCTTTCCCTTACAGCCTTTCCAGACTGTAAGGGAAAGAGGAAGGATAGCATCAAATGAGTGTACCCTTCGCCGAAACAGAATAAATACACTCCAGCAACTTCTCTAAACCCTTGCTATGTATATCTCTTTATCATGATAACGGGCTTATCCGGAAAGTCAATCTTGAAACGTTATTTTCTATTATCTAATGCAGAATAATCAATTCTTTTTAGATCATTATTTATTACTAAGTCAGTAATTATTAAGGGAGCCAAGCCTCATATACAGAAAAGTGCATCGTGTTCAGAGATTCTCTGCGTCATAGACTATATATTTCTTCCTCCCGTTTGACTTGAAGGGTTTTGATTGGCTTTCATAGCGCTCCACCTGATCCTTCCACGTCTTGAGCACCGCTTCAGGCGTATCTGGCCTTAACCAGGCTTGAAGCGCTTCTCCAGCATCTTTCATGCTTTCCATAAACTGATCCTGCAGCTCATAGAAGATCCGATGGACCTCCGCGGTACTAGCTTCTGTCTCCCGAAAGAGCTTAATCGTTAGCTCCCTCTCATCGAGGGCATCCAATACCAACTTCGCATCCTTAATGTTGATGACGTGATACCCGCTCCGCGACCGATACGTGATCTCCTGTTTCACTGCTTCAAGCTTTGCCATCTCTTCGTCATTCATCGGTAATCTCCTTCTTCTCTATACTTCTTCAGCCTACCAAGCGCGAGCTCATGATAGGATGTTTCCCTTTCAAAGCCGACGAAGTGCCTTTTTTCAGCCACTGCCGAAATCGCCGTTGTCCCCGACCCCATAAAAGGATCAAAGACGACTTCCCCGGGATTCGAGTATGTCCGGACGAGGTACCGGAAGAGTGCAACGGGTTTCTGGGTAGGATGTCTCCCCGCTCCCCCACCCTCCTTGCTGAAAGGAAGGATGCTCGTCGGATATTTCCCTTCATGCTCGTAGGCAATCTTCCATGTCTTTTTGTAGACTCCTCCTGTCGTATGCTCCTGCCCTTTGAGCCGCCTGGCAACATGAGAGGCATCCTTCTTCATCTGGGGGTTATATACCGGAAGTCTTCTATAGAACACGAGAATGAGTTCGTGCTGTCGCATTGGCATCTTGTGGGAGTTCAGGAATCCGACGGGGTTTGACTTCACCCAGACCAGATCATAACGAAACCATTTTCTATTAGAGTTGATCAGATCCGTGGCGAAGGGCTGTGTTGCGGTGATCACCGCGGCGCCGTTGGGCTTCAGGACTCGGAGGAACTCGGTCCACATGAATCCGAAATCAGGACATTTATCCCAGGCGCAGTCTGTGACACCGTAGGGAGGATCCGTAAGAATTAGATCGATCGATCCATCGTGGATCCGTTTGATCCCAACCTCATAGGGTGCTAATAAGATTTTGTCGAGCAAAGTTGAGGAAGTCGGCATTGAGGCAGTGTAATATTCTACTACACATTTGTAAAGTAATATTAATTCATCTATAGCTTCATAAGTGCACTTTAATAGTTAACACTAGAGCTTACGATTCCTAGAATGATCCTTAATAACCCCTTGGTGATGTGCTCACAAGCGAGCATGACCGGTTAAAATGAAGTGTTTCGAATAGGCTATACGCAACTTGGCTTTTGACCAGGAGGCTCTAGGGTGATTTGACAATACTTACCGTATTGTCAAATTGCAAATAAAACATGTACCCCATGGAGTACATCATATTTTCTCATCGTGTGATTCTGTAAGATTGTCGATTCATTTTAACCAATAAACACAGGGGTATTATAAATCGTGTGTGTATATTTCCCCGTTCGGGACCAAGATGTCGGAGGTTCAAATCCTCTCAGCCCGATAAGACCTACACATGACGCCCGACTGAAAACAGTCGGGCGTTGGTGTATCTAGACCATGAATCGAAAGACAGGGGACTAGGGGTAGTTCGAACACCACCAGGATTGATTAAATATTTACAGTTTACAAAATGAAAAACACAGGAGATACTATCCCTAATCTAACGATGGAGTAAACATGAAAAAGAGCATCTTCCCGTTAGTTTTTGCGCTTATATCGGTACTGTTGCTTTCGGGCTGTCCGGCACTTCTGGATATCATAGAAGACCTAATCCCCATGACGACAACCACCACAATACCAACCACGACCACAACCACAGCCACAACGGTTCCGCCGACGACTACTACAACCATATCCGAGATGGTGGCCAGAACTCTTTCCGACGCCGATGCCACGTCAGCGGATGGCGACAAGCTCGCCGTTATTTCTGGTGGGAGACAGTACATCATCCGAAATAACATAATCGATAACGCCGCCGAACAGATAGTAACCTATTCCACTGGAACTGGTGATTTCGAGATTACGCAGCAGGCTGGTTCCTCGACAACCTCACCGGTGTCTTTTCCGTCGATATTTATCGGCAACAATAATGGACACGCAACGTCCGACAGTGATCTTTCAAAGCTCAACAGTACAATTTCGAGCATCCAGACAACCTGGGCATGGTCGAATGCGAATGCGACAATGGCCGATTTTCTCCCCCAGTACGAACTGTGGTTCACATCGGCGCTCGAAGCAGGCATTTTAGCACCAGAAAAAATACTGGCAATTTGGCTCAACCCAGGCAGCCACTCCCCTAGTGGAAGTCAGATCGGCTCAATTCCGATAGCCGGAAAGACTTGGAATGTATTTGACGGCGGAACCGTCATCACTTATGTGGCGACTTCAAGCCAGACAACCGTGGATTTCGATCTTGCCAACTTCATCGACGATGCAATAATACGGGGAATAATTTCCAATTCGGATTATCTTCACGATGTCATCGCAGGATTCAGAATATGGTCCGGCGGCGCTGGACTTGCGAGCAGCAATTTCAGCGCGCTGGTGAACTAGGCGACGTTCTTCGCTTTACTATCATCAGTAATATGAAGACATGGCTCTATAGTCGTATTGTATCGCCGAATGGCCAGAATACTGGTCACCATCGGTCGTATAGACCCTGCAATGCCGAATGGAATTCAACGCCGTCGTAGAACCAAATCCAGCCATTTCGAACGTTGTTGCCTTTCACGGTGAAGGTGGTCAGAAGCTGTCCGCCTGAAAGCGCGAGGCTGTCGACGATTGGCCGCATGATAGCCGGAGTGGAGAAAGCGGGGATAGAGGCTGTGGCTTCATCATCAAGACAGTAGACATAAGAATATCCTCCTGTGGATGTAGAGCCAGGCTTTCCCATTATGAAGCTATAGGTGTCGCTTTCCCCATTGGTACGTAGTATCTTCGCGGTGAGCGCGCCGATCGGCAGTTCCTTGGGGTTGGCGCCGTACCAGTAACGAGCCGATCCCCCGACGCTATTGGTTTCCGCATGGAAGTATCTATCTTTATCAATCGTCCAATATGAGTCGGAATTGTCGGGTAGGTAAATCCTTACATATTCGATGTCGGACGCGCTAAGGTCTTCCTTAAAAAACACTTCGAAACTATAGGTGAGCGACGGCTTTACTTCGCTCTCTGCCGCCCAACGATCGCTTGCCACGTTCTCAATGAACCAGCCAACGTCTTCAATCGTCACTGTTTTAGAGCCACCGATGATCAAGGAACAAGAGTACTGCATGAGCAGTCCAACAAGGCAGACCAACAATGTCAATTTTTTCACAGAAACCTCCAGTCGCCGCCAATTTTTTGATCTTTTTTCGCTCGAAACAGTATACTCCTTGATCGCGGCTGAAGGAAGATAAGAAAATATCCAATTAACGTATTTATTTACGCCTTTTTCGGAAGTCCGACAGCGAGTATCACCGCGGCGGCGAGCGAAAGTAAAGCGCCCAACGCGAACGGAACCACTGGACCGAATATATTCCACAAGAAACCAGCGATCACGCTCGCGGGCAGAAGCGCGATTCCGACGATCGTGGAATGAAGGCCGAGCACGGTGCCCTTAAGTTCCTTGGGCGCGATCTCAGCTATGAAGGCGCGTTCGACGCCGGCCGTCATGGCGGTGAAGACTCCGTACAAGGCGAAAGCCGCGACGATGACCGCTTTACCTGTGGCCCAGGCAAAGCCTGCGTACACGATCGCGAATGTCACATACCCGGCGACCAGCACCCATTTTCTCCCGACGCGGTCGGATATCCTGCCGAGCGGTATGGAAAGAAGGGAGGTGACGATGTTGTACAGGAAATACAGCAGCACCACCGTGGCCGAATCGAACCCCATGTTTTTTGCCCGCAGGAGCAGGAAGGTGTTCGAGGAATTGCCGAGGGTAAAGATGAACACGACAACCAGATAGAGTTTCAGGCGCGAATCGAGATTCCGGAGACTGCTAAAGACGTTGAGCGGCGCCTTTGACTCGCGCGGTTTGTGCGTCTCCTTGATGAATATGAACATGAAGAGGGCGGCGAGCGTCGGAATGGCCGAAAGCAGGAAAATTCGCTTGTACGCGAATTCGCCGTTGCCGGTCTTCATTATGAAAAACGCGAGGAGAATGCCCGCCGCGGATCCGGCCATGTCGAGAGCCTTATGAAGGCCAAACGAGTGCCCAAGCTTTTTCGAATCGCTGCTCTCGCTGACAAGCACATCGCGCGGTGCCGTCCTGATGCCTTTTCCGAAGCGATCGATGACCCGCGCGGCGAGCACGCCCACCCAGGAACTGGCGAAAATGAGGGCCAGCTTATATATAAGTCCCGTGGAATAGCCGAAGAAGGCGATGGGCTTTTTCTTCCGGTATTTATCCGTGGCGTAGCCGCTGAATACCTTGAGGAGGCTCGCGAGGCTTTCGGCGATTCCCTCGATCACGCCGACGAGAGCGGGCGTGGCGCCGAATACGGTCGTCAGATACATGGGAATGAGGGGATAGACCATCTCGGTGCTCAGATCGGCGAAAAAGCTGACAAGCCCAATAAATATTACGTTGTTCATCGTTAGGTCAACCTTTCGGGTACAGTATAGACGATAGGCGACGCGGCGCCGATCCTTCCGACGAGGGTCAGTCTCTTGTCGACCGCGAGCGAAAACGCGGCCGTCGTGGGAATGCTTCGCGAAACCACGAGGGGAATGCCCGCGGCGACAGCCTTGGCCGCCATGTCCGCGGCGATGCGGCCGGAACTGATGAGGCAGCATCGCGAAAAATCCACTTTTTCTCGGAGGCCGCGGCCTATGGCTTTGTCAACGGCGTTGTGTCGGCCAACGTCTTCAAAGACGAAGACGGACCCATCCTCGGGGACGAGAGCGGCGCAGTGTATGCCGCCTGTCGTTTTGTAGAGCCTGGCCTGGTCGAACATCTCCCGGGCCCAATCGCGCAGGGATGCCATGGCGAAGATCCGCGATGAAGAAAGACGGGCGAGCCTATCGCTATAGATAATCGAAGCCGAACCCGCGCCGCAGGCCGAGGGAACGACGGCAAAGCCAGTCTCGCGGGCGATATCATGGGTACATTTGATGTGCACGCGCGAATTATCGGGACAAACCCACAGACTCAAGACTTCGTCCATGGAAGCTATGAGTCCGCCGCTGAAAAGGTGGCCCAAGGCGAGAACCTCCAGATCGAAGGGACTGCACATTAGCGTAACAAGGTCTCTTCCATTTACCTCGAGGGTGACGGCGCTTTCCGGAGCCAGGAGGCGATTTCTGGAATCGGGAAACGAATCGATGTCCGAAGTCGATGAAACGTCCATATAGCGGCTTGCGTCCATTCGGCAATCCTCCCTGGGTCGCGAGGCATAGTATAGCCTCCCTGGATGAGGCCGAACAGTTCTCTCCCAAGCGTCACGAAGCCCTGAAGGATCTATGACGCATGGAAACACGCTCAGCCTCACTTTGCGCGTCCGGCGCCCCGCTTTAGCAGCATCGAATTGATCGCCAAGCCGGCGAGGAGAAGCAGCGTGCCTAGGAGCTTGCGCAGTTCCAGATTTCCCGCTTTGGAGTAATCGATGAGAATGCCGGCGAGGGCCTGGCCGGAAAAAACGAGCAGGGTGGCGGAAAAAGCCTTTATCCGCGGAAAAATGAGATTCATCGATGTCACGACCACGACTCCCATAGTGCCGCCCCCGAGGGCGAGAAAGGGGCCGGCGGCCTTCACCGAACGCAGCGAGCCGCCGATATCGGGCCTCGCCGCGGCCACGATGGCCAAGGTCGTCGCGAGACCGACGATATAGTTGGTGCGCGTGCTCCGCAGAACGCCGATTTTACGGCCAAGCTCGGAGTTGAGGGTGAAGGAGAGCGCTGGTATCGCTCCCGACACGAGAGCCGCCATCATCGCGAGAATGTCGGCGCGCCAGCGTCCGCCCGCCATCACCATCACGCCGGAAAGCGCCAATGCCAACCCCGGCAGGCTGCGGAGGCTCAAGGGATATTTTTTTCGGCCAAGGAATCCCGCGGCGTCTATCGCGACAGAACAGAGGGTCTGGCCGAGAAGAGCGAGCGCGACCGCCAGGGACGCGCCGAGAACGCCGAACGCGTAGTTGTTGGAAAACACCGTACCGACGCCGATAAACCCTCCGAGATAATTGTAGAAGGGAAGACGGTCCGGCAGTTTCGGCAGATCCGACTGCCCTGGCAGCCTCGGCAGTCCCGCCCGCCGAACCCTCCGCGGTTCACGCCTTGCCAGAAGGACGATGGAAACCGCGACAAGTCCCGCTATATGAATGGTAAGCGCCGCCACCAAATTACCGGTGATCGCGGAAAGACGGCTGTTCAGACCGTTCATGATCGTGATGAGAGCGCCGACGAGAGGCGCTAGCGCGCTGTACATATGCTGTGCTCCTTTCCCATACCTCTAGTATCCCACTATACTTGAGACAGCAATAGGACATATGTCCTATAATCGAAAAAAAGGGGCGCAAAGTGGAAATAGTGGAGAACTACGCGCGGCGGTACTCTCTCGACAGGCTTCTCTCCGCCGATCTCGTCGAGGCATTGTTTCCGCTTCACCGAAAGCCGGGCGAATACATCATTGTGGCCGGCGATCCGGTGCGCGATCTCCTGTTCTTCGTGGCAGGCAGGAGCAAGGCCTACAACACCTTGGACAACGGCGCGAGCATTCTTGCCGCTTTCTACGCGCCCTTCGATGTCTTCGGCGAAGCCGAGCTCTTTTCATCGGAGCGCTACGCGCTGAGCGTGGAGGCCATCTCGGAAACGGTCTGTCTCGGGCTCCCGATCGCGGCCATCAAAAAAGCCGCCGGGCGCAATGAACAGCTATTCATGTACCTCTGCGGCAGGCTGGGCGCAAAGCTCCTGGACCGCAACCTCGCCGAATCGATAAATTTGCGTTATCCGGTGGAAAGCCGTCTGGCCAGCTACCTCCTCGCCTCGACGGACTCAGAGGGTCGCATCCTCGGAACGGACAATCTCGGGGAACTTGCCGATTATCTCGGGGCCAGCTACCGTCAGCTCGCGCGGATCGTGCGCCGGTTCCGGGACGAGGGCGTCATGGAAACGGCGAGAGGCCGAATCAGGGTCCTGGACAGGACGAGACTCGAGCCTCTCGCCGGCGATTTGTACAGGCACACGGGCAGCCGCCTCTCCCCTCAGGCCTTCCTCAAATGACCGTCTCGCCGTCGGGGAAGGCCCGGGCTCGACCGCTTCAGCGAAGCCTCACTCGATCTCCTCGATCGCTAGGGGGAATTTGGAGAGCGGCTCGCAACCTTCTTTCCCTATGAGGATGGGATTTTCATAGCGGAAGCCCACTCCCTCGTCGGGAGCGGCGTACTGCATGGCGCAGATGAGGAGTTCGCCCGCCTTGTAGGCGTGATCGGGGTCGGTCCAATAGGGGAAAGGGCCCTCGTCGGCGCGCCCTATCCGCCATTCGTCGCCGAAAAGGCCGATGCCGTGCTCGCAGCCCGGGAGCAGGAAGTCGGCGCAGCCAAGGGTTTCGGCTCGGTCCATCATCGCCATCTGAAGAGATGAGGGCGTGGCGCCTTCCTTGTAGTTGTCGAGGACGGTGGAGACGAGATCGACGAAGTTGTCCGCGTGCCGTCGCAGGCGCGCGCTGGCCGGTCCTATCAGGTAGTTGTGCGAGTGGTCGCCCAGGGCGAGCATGAACATCGAGTGAAAGTCCAGCATGAGCGGCTCTCCCGAGCGGAATTCCCGCGTCGTGGGAGGCGTGCACGCGCCGAGACCCGTGCGGTATCCTGAGGAAATCTCGTTCAAGCCTGCGAAGTTCCATTCGGAGACGGAGCCTGAACGGCGCATAGCCAAAGCGGCGATTCCCGCGATCTCGGTCTCGGTCATGCCGCGCCAGCCACCGTGCTCCAGCGCCGCGCGGGCCGCCTTCTGCCCTTCGTCGACGATGCGCGAAGCCTCCCGGAAACGGGCGATCGTACCGGAATCCTTGATGAAGGAGAGTTCGTCCACGATTCCATGCGCGTTGACAAGTTCCCAGCCGGGTAAGGCAACCTTCAGGGCTTCCCATTCGTAATGGCTCAGGTTCCCCTCGGGGGTGTAGCTGGAGATGCCATCCTCGACGCCGAGCCTTCCCGCCGCGATGCCGAATTCATCCACCAATACCGATGAAATGACCGACATCTGATCCTGACCGCCCATGGGCGCGTAAGCCCTGACGTTGTCCGAAGGCAGCCAGGTCTCATCAGCCACCCTGGCCGCGTCGACGATGAAGGTGAAGAGCACGGGGGCCCCTTCCCCCGGGATTACGAGATAGCTGCGCCAGGGGCAGAATGCGTCCAGCACGAAGCTCAAGGTCCTCGGTCTCGTGCCCAGGTACGCGTCGATTCCCTTTTCGGCCATCGATTTCTGGATGGCGCGAACTCGGGCGGGGTTATCGATCCAATACTGACTTGCGCGATCTATTGTTCTTGGCATGTTGAGCTCCTAATAATCGGTCGGGATGCCCGCGAGCACCTTGTTCACTCGATCGGCGAGAGGCGCCAGGCGAACAGCCTTGGCCATGTTGCCGCGAAGCTTGAGTTTGCCCGTCATGAGAGCCCTGGTCGAACTTAGTTCGCCCCGGGTTATCGCCGCGAAGGTCTCGTATGTTCCCCTGATCGAGAACTCTGCCGCCGGGGCCTGCCCCGCGCCAGTCTCGAAACGAGTCACCTTCCCCTCCGCGCATTCGAGAAAGAGGTACATTTCCCCCCCGCCAGGGCATGCTTCGTAGATGTCCGCCATCGACGTGCTCACGCCGTTCATCTTGCTCGTGTCGAGCTCTGCCGTCAGGCGCGCGAGACCCGCGTCGCGCCACTCGGGCCCGAGATAGGCCAATTTCTCTTTCATAATTCAGTCCCCCTTATCGCTTTGTATCATTGAGGCCTCGGTCACGGCCCGCGCGGGATCGCGGACGCGTAGCCCGTTGAGCACGAGATCGAGGCTCTGTTCGAAAAGAAGCGTTTCGCCGGCTTCTTCCTCCACATAGGCTTTTTCTATGAAGAGTTGATAGAGAGAAAAGAGAACGCGCGCGGCGATGCGGGGATCGGGGACGGCAAAGGCGCCGACCACCATTCCTTCGCGGATGAAACGTTCGAGAATGTCCACCGAACGGCGGTTGATCGCTTCGAAAGGATCCTCGGCGTCCACGACGGGAAAGAGAGCCGGGTCCCCGGCGAGAATCCTGCGCAGGTGGGGCTCGCCGGCCAGATGCCGGAACGCGGTCAAACAGAGAAGCCTAAATCGCTCCAGCGGATCGCCGGAAGCCTCGGCGGCCTTCACCGCCTCCGCCTGCCACGACTCGAAAGCGTACTTCACCGCCTTACGGTAGAGGTCCTGCTTGTCGTGGGCGTAGCGATACAAGGTGCCGACCGCCAGCCCAAGGCGCTTCGCGATATCTTCCATGCATGCCTTGCGGAATCCGAATTCCGCGAACACATCGAGCGCGGCCTCATAGATGATCGTCTGTTTTTGGTTCCGCTTTTGTGAATTTATGAATTTTTCGCTCACATATTCATTTTTATCTCATTTACGCGGATTGTCAATGAAAATTGACGCCGCGAAAATGAAAAACCGCGATGAAAGGACAAAACCCGCGTTTATGGTCTCATTCTTGACAGTCCCGGCGATCGGGTCAACGCTCGCGAAGGATAAGGTCCTCGTATGTTTCGCGACGCACCGAAAGGCGATGTGAACCATCCTTGGTCATGACGACGGCGGGACGGGGAATGCGATTATAGTTCGAGGCCATGGAGTGGTTGTAGGCTCCCGTGGAGAAAACGGCGAGGATGTCGCCCGGTTCTGGATCGGGCAGGTCGAGGTCGCGTATGAGGATATCCCCCGTTTCGCAGCACTTGCCCACCACCGTCACCGTGGTACCGCTCGCCCGATCCGCCTTATTGGCGCAGAGGGCGTGGTATTTCGCCTCGTAGAGAGCCGGGCGGATGTTGTCGGCCATGCCCCCGTCGACGCCGACGTAGGTGCGAATGTCGGGTATCGTCTTGACTGAACGGAGAGTATAAAGGGTGATGCCCGCTTCGCCGATGATCCAGCGGCCCGGTTCGATCGTCACTCTGGGCACGGGGATTCCCGCTTCTTCGGCGGAGGCGCGGACCAGCTCCATCATGGGATCGATGAAGTAGCCGAGGCTCAGCTCGGGATCGCCGGGGAGATAGCGGATGCCGAAGCCTCCGCCGAGGTTGAGCTCTGAAGTCGCATAACCATAGCCGTTCTTTACGTCGGCCATGAGTTTCAGCGCTATCCGCAGGGCCGCGAGATGAGAAAAGTTGTCGTGGAGCTGGGATCCTATATGGAAATGAAAACCCCTGAAGTCTATATGCGGCGCGTCCAGCACGGCGCGCATATAGAGGTCGCGCAACGATGGGTCGAGGGGAATCCCGAACTTGGAATCCAGGCTTCCGGTGGAAATGAAGCGATGCGTATGGCTGTCGACGCCCGGCGTGATCCTGTAGAGAACCTTTACCTTTTTGCCGTAGAGCGCCCCCAGCCTTTCGATTTCCTGGATTTCGAAGAGGTTGTCTGATACTATGCGCCCGACATTGGAGCGTATGGCGTAATCGAGTTCGTCGGCCGCCTTGGCGTTGCCGTGGAAAAAGATGGTTTCCGGGTCCACGCCTGCCTTGAGCGCCGCGTAGAGCTCGCCGCCTGAGACGACGTCCAGCCCCAAGCCTTCATCGGCGACGATTCTGCACATGTCGAGGGTCTGGAAAGCCTTGCTCGCGTAGACCGCCGAAGTATTGGGATACTTTTCCAGAAACGCCGATCTGATGAGGCCGCAGCGTTCCCTCACCATGGATTCGGAAACCACATAGAGGGGAGTGCCGTAATGAGCGGCCAGTTCCGTGGCGTCGACGCCATCGAAATAAAGCTTGCTTCCGCAGATTTCCGCGCGGGAATTGAATCCTGATATGCTCATGGACGCATTGTACACGATCCCCAGGCGAAGATTAAGTACGGAATCCTCCCGCGAGGATTATGTTCGCCGAAATATTTTCAATATGGAAAAACCGGCGGCGAGCGGGTATACTTCGCCCAACATCGCCGACGGCGACGCTTTTATCCGGGGGATGACCATGAAACCACGCATCGGACTCACCACCTTCATCGATCCGCAGGCGCGGGCGAATTACGTTTCGCTCAGCGAACACTATACCCGTTCGGTCAGGGATTCGGGCGGCATCCCCTTTCCCATTCCTCTCGTCGAGGACGCGGAGATGGCCGAGGATTATGTCTCGAACATCGATGGCCTCCTCCTGACGGGAGGCAAGGATATCGATCCTGCGTATTATGGCCAGGAGCCCCTTGTCGGGATCGGCCCCTTCGGGGCGGGACGCGACGCATGGGAGTTGGCGCTGTTCGCCGCGGCGGCCAGGAAAGCCTTGCCTGTTTTCGGGATCTGCAGAGGATGTCAGCTCATCAACGTGGCGATGGGAGGAACGCTTTTTCAGGATCTGAAAACACAGAGGCCGGGCACGAACGCGCACAGTCCTGAGGATTTCCCCGTGGACAGGCTCTACCATTCCGTCGAACTCAAGGAAGGATCGACGCTGTATAGCGCCTTCGGAAAAACCTCCCTGCGGGTGAACAGCTTTCATCATCAGGCCGTCAGGGATCTGGCCCCGGGACTGAGGGCATCGGCTTATGCAGCCGACGGCGTCCTGGAAGGTTTCGAGGCGACGGACGCTTCGCGCTTTCTCGTCGCCGTGCAGTTCCATCCGGAAAGCCTCACGCTGAGATTTCCGGAATTTCTCGCGATTTTCAGGACGTTTGTGGAGGCTTGCGGAGGATGAAGAGTATGATCCGGCTCTGGAAGCCTCTATCCAGACCGTATTCCATCTAGACAATTTTCAATCGGCGAAGGGGGATTCCAGCAGTTCAAGGCTGGGGGCTTCGGCGTTCATCCTGTAGCTGAGGCCGAGCGGCAGAGTCAGCGTCGGGGCGCAGTGCCCCGCCTCGATGCCAGCGAGAACGGGTTTTCCGCAAGGCAGGATAAGGTCGCGAAGGATTTCTTCGATCGTCAGCGAGCGTTTGCCCTCGGCTGGGGCGCAGCGGGTCCAGGCGCCGATAGCGACGCCAGCGCAGTCTTCGAATTTTCCGGCCAGGCGCAGCTGGTTCAGCATCCTGTCGATGCGGTAGGGCGCCTCGTCGATATCCTCGATGAAAATGATTTTCCCCCGCGCGTCGAGCTCCCAGGGCGTGCCGATGGTGGCCGCGATGAGGGAAAGATTGCCTCCCGTGAGTTCTCCCTCGGCGATTCCGCCCGAAAGGGCATGGAAGGGACGGCCCGAGGGATTCTCGAGGCGGAGGATTGGGGCCGCGGCGGCTTTGGAGGCCGTGTCGGAGGTGGCGGCTATGGAGGCCGGGCTGGGGGTGACGGCGTTGGAGGCCGGGTCAGGGGGGTCTGGAAGCCCGAAAAGCGCGGTTTCTAAGGAAGCCCTCGAAGCCGGATCAAACTCGGGCACCATGTCGGAGGAAGGCATGGGGCCATGGAAGGTGACAAGTCCGACCGATTGGCGAAACGCGATATGGAGGGCGGTTATGTCGCTGTAGCCCAGGAAAACCTTGGGATGGGCGGCGATAATCGAGTAGTCGATGAGATCGAGGATGCGCGGCGTTCCGTAGCCGCCTTTGAGGCAGATCACGGCGCTGGTATCCGGATCGAGAAAGGCGAGTTCCAGCTCACGGGCCCGGGTCGCGTCTACTCCGGCGAGGTAGCCGTAGGCGTCGGCGCAATGGGGCGAAGCCTTCACGCGGAAGCCGAGGTCAGAAAGGGCGCGTATGGAGGCTTCGACCCGGTCGGGGCCGCTGGCGGCGCCCGAGGGGGCTACGAGGGAGACTGCGTCACCTCGGAGCAGCCGGCGCGGCTTGAGGCGCCGCGGAGCGGGCGGGGGCAGGAAGGAAGCCGCGCCGGCGGCAGCGGCCTTCACGAACGCTTACCCAGCAGCCTGGCGACCAGGCCCGCCTGCATGGCGACGCCGATGGGCAGACAGCCTTCGTCAATATCGAAGGCATTGGAGTGCAGCGCCGCCGTAATCCCCTTCCGGGGATTGCCGCAGCCTAGATGGTAGAAAGAGCCGGGCCTTTCCTGGACGAAGAAGGAAAAATCCTCGACGCCCATGCTCGCCTTATCCCGCCAGATTATGGAATCAGAGCCCAGCAGGTCCTTCGCCTCCTCGGCGATGAGATCCACCACCCAATCGTGGTTGATGAGCGCCGCGTAACCCGCGACGATTTCGACTTCCCCTGATCCTCCGAAGGCGACGGGCAGGTTGGCGACGATGGCCCTCACCCTCTCCGCGATTTCGGCCCTTACCTGAGGGTTCGTCGTTCTTATGGTGCCCGTCATCCTCACCTCGTCGGCGATGATATTGTTGCGGGTGCCTCCCTGGATGGTTCCAAGCGTCAGCACGGCTTCCTGGAGGGGAGAAACGTAGCGGGAAACCACCGAATGGAGCGCGTCCACGACCTTGGCCGCTATCATGATGGCGTCGATGCCCGTGCTGGGATAGGCGGCATGAGCTCCCTTGCCCCGTATGGTGACGCCGAGAAAATCGGAGGAGCCGTTGAGGGCTCCATGCTTCAGCTCGACCTTTCCCACCGGCACATCCGGCATGACATGGAGCCCTATGACGACATCGACGTGGGGATTCTCGAGACAGCCGTCGGCGATCATCTTCGCCGCCCCGCCCGTCGTCTCTTCGGCGGGCTGGAAAAGAAATTTGACCGATCCAGCCAGCTCGTTTTTATGCTCCATCCAGTATTTCGCCGTGCCCAAAGCGATCGTCATATGAGCGTCGTGGCCGCAGGCGTGCATGTAACCCTTGTGGCGGGACGCATAAGCGCGATCGGCGGGTTCATTCACCGGCAAGGCATCCATGTCCGCCCTCAGGCCGATCACTTTGCCGGATTTTTTGCCCTCGACGAGGGCCACGACGGAGGTCCGTCTTTTTTCATAGGGGATGCCAAGCTCTTCCAGAATGCCGCAGACCGCTCCCTGCGTCTCGAACTCGGCGTCGCCGGCTTCCGGTATCCGGTGGAGAGTCCTGCGCGTCTGAACGAGCCAGTCCTTCATCGTTTTCGTCGCTTCCAGCAATTCCTTATCTGTCGACATTCCTGACTCCTTGATTTTTACGGTCGCGCGGATCGGCGGACTAGAATCGCCGCAGCGTCGAACCCGAGAGACGATTATCCAGAGCGACAACCTTCCCTCTTCGCGTATATAAGCGAGGGACCCTTCTTCCGATGCCGCACAGCAGTTCGTTCCTGTTGGTGGATCCCCAGTCGGAAGCTTCATTTAGGCTAATGGCGCCGCCGCCCAGAAGGATCACTTCGTCGCCTTCGGCAACGCCATCGATGGCTCCCACGTCCACCATGGTCTGATCCATGCAGACGAGGCCAACTACTGCCGCTCTCTTCCCCCTGATGAAGACCTGAGCCTTGTTGCCGAAGCGCCGGGGATAGCCGTCGGCGTACCCGACGGGAAGCGTGGCCACGAGGGTGCCTCCCTTCGGAGCCTGCCATGAATCGTCGTAGGAAACCATTTCGCCCTCTTCTAATCGCCTGATTCTCGCGATCCGCGTGATAAAAGTTCCCGCCGGGGGAAATGGGTACGCATTGTATTCAGGCCCCATTCTCGAAGGCCTGACGCCAAAGAACGCCGCCCCTACCCTGACCATGTCGAGCCTGAATTCGGGGTATCGGACGGCGCCTATGCTGTCGCAGACATGGCGCAGCCCGGTCGGAATGCCCTTCGCGGCACAGCCGTCAAGGATTTTATTATAGGCCGCGAACTGCGCCACGTCCGATTCACGATCGCGAAGCGCGAGATGGGTGAAGGTTCCCCGCAGTTCCAGTCCCGGCATTTCCGCGATAGCCCCGATGATGCCGACGGTATCCTCGTAAGGCTTCATGCCAAGCCGGTTCATACCGGTATCCAGCTTGATATGGACGGGAAGAACCGCGCCTGTCATGACCGCCGCGTCGGAAAAAGCCCTGGCGTTCTTCGCGTCGAACAAGGTGGGTATTATGCGATGCTCGACGGCAAGGCCGGCGAATTCCTCGGGGGTATGCCCCATGACAAGGAGCTCGGCATCGGGGAAGGCCCTCCGCAGCTCAAGAGCTTCGGAAATCGTGGCGACGGCGAGCAGGTCGGCCCCGGCCGCCAGCAGCGTCCCGCCAATCATCACGGCGCCGTGCCCGTAGGCGTCGGCCTTGATGACGGCGGCGATCTTTACCATATCCCCCACGATAGTCTTCATGTCCCGGAAATTGGATTCCACGACATCGAGATCGATGGAATAATAGGTCTGTCGGCCCAGACTTCTCAGGATATCGCCGCCGGGCTTCATTATTTCTCGCCCGCCAGACGGGGATTCCCGGCCCCTAAGGCGCCAGAATTCTTCAGGCTCAGTATCATCGCCTCAGAGAACCGCCCTTCGTATATGCCGAGCGCGGGACCCGTCATCAGCACCGATGGGCGGGAAAGATCAAGGGAAAGAATCCCTCCGGGCATATGGACCTGGACAAGCCCCTCGACCAATCCCAGCTTTTTGGCGACGCTCGCCGCGGCGCAGGAGGAAGAGCCGCTCGCCAGCGTGTAGCCCGCCCCCCTCTCCCATATTTCTATCCGCAGGTTGTGCCTGTCCAGCACCGTGGCGAACTGCACATTGGTCCGCTCGGGAAAGAGCCGATGATGCTCGACAAGGGGACCCAGGCGTTTCGCCAGCCCAGGCGTCGGATCGTCGACAAAGACGACACAGTGGGGATTGCCCATGGAGACGAAGGTCGCCGAAACGCTTTCGGTTCCCAGTTCCAGCTTCCCTCGGACGAATTCCGGAAGATCGGTCGCGAGTCCGGCGGCGAAAGCCGAAAAAGAGGGCTCGCCCATATCCACCTTTATGCGGGGTGGGTCGAGGCATTCGACCTTCGCCCGGACCCTGCCGCCTTTTGTGTCCACGGGGAATTCCTCCCCGTTCACGTAGCCTTGTTCCGCGAGAAAAAGGCAGAAAATCCTCAGCCCATTGCCGCTCTTTTCGGCTTCGGAACCATCCGGATTGAAAATCCTGACCCATGGAGTCGAGGCGCGGCCGAGAAGGCCGGCGGGCATACCCGCAAGATCTTTTTCGGAGGCGAGAGGTCCCAGCAGGATGCCATCGGAACCGGCGCCCATGTTCCTGTCGCAGATCGCCCGCACTGCGTCGGCAGCGGGCACGAAGGGGAATTCCCTTGGGTCGATGACGATATAATCGTTGCCCAAGGCATGGTATTTCCTGAACTCAGCCGGCATCGGCTCCTCCCTTCGCGATCCTGGGCACGCGCTTCGAGATGCCGCAGGTCACTTCATAATCGATGGTGCCCATAAGGCCGGCCAGTTCGCCCGCGGGCAATTCGGGAAGACCGAAAAGAGTAACCTCATCGTCAAGCATGGCTTCGGGGATATCGGTTATGTCTATCATCACCTGATCCATGCAGATTCGCCCCGCAATGGGCGCCTTCCTCCCCCTTACGATCACGCTGCCTTTATTCGAGAGAAGACGGGAATAGCCGTCGGCGTAACCGATCTGCAGAAGGGCGATGCGCGAATCCCTCTGCGCGGTGAACAGCCGGCCGTAGCTTACGCTTTCTCCCTTTTTCAGCAGGCGGATATTGGCTATGGACGCGCAGAGCTGCATGACGGGGAGGAATCCCTCGGGCGGATTCGGATTCGCGTCGGGGGAAAGGCCATAGAAGAGTATGCCGGGGCGGACCATGTCGAATCGGGCTTCGGGGATATGGAGAAGAGCGGCGCTGTTGGAAATATGCCGAATGGGGGGGCAGACGCCGGCCGCCTTCATGTTTTCGACGGCGCGCCTGAATTCAGCGAGTTGGCGGTAGGTGAAGGAAGTGTCGGGATTGTCGGCATCAGCGAAATGGGAATAGACGCCTTCGATAAATAGCCCTTCCATGGACGCGAGCGAACGGGAAAAGGATTCCGCCTCATCGGGGGAGATGCCCTGGCGATGCATGCCCGTATCGATCTTGACGTGGATTTTTGCCGGATGATTCAGGCGGCGGGCGGACTTGGCGAGGGCAAGCGCGAGTTCCTTGGTATACACGGTCTGCGTAATATTCTGCGATACTACAATATCGGCGTTCGAGGGATCGGTGGTGCCGAGAACGAGGAGGGGCGAGGCGATGCCGGCCGAGCGAAGATCCAGGGCTTCTTCCAGAAGGGCTACGGCGAGATAATCGATTCCCCCGCGGCCGAGGGCGCGCGATACGGCGATGGCGTCATGGCCGTAGGCGTCGGCCTTGACGACGGCACAGACTTTTGCCTGGCCGGCAAGGCTTCGGATTTTACGCAGGTTGTGCGCGAGATTGTCGGTGTGAATGTAGGCGGCGGCTTTTCTGTTCATCATATAGTATCAGCCTTTCTCCTGAACTTGGGGTTTCGGTCGCGTTGTCTGATTTGCTCGGCTCGATGAGCTCGGTCTACGGCAGGCGGTTAGCGCCTTGTCCCATATGAATAGATCGGCTTTCGCCCCAAGCTCTATGCTTCCCCCCTGCCCGCGGGCCGTGAAGCCGAGGGCGGCGCCGGGCACGAGGCTCATGGAGGCAAGCGCAGGGGCGAGAGAAAGGCCGGTAGCCGTCATATAGGATTGGACGATCTGCATGCCTAGTTTATTGGATCCGATAAGCGTGCCCGTTTCGCTGTAGCGCACGCCGTTCATGCTGGAGACTATGGACTTTCCGAAATAGCGGTAGTCGCCGTATTCCAGGCCTGCGGAAACCACGGCGTCGCTCGTGAGGATGAGGCGTTCAGAGGGGATACAGCGCGAAGCGGCTATCATGCTGCTGCCGTTCACGTGGATGCCGTCGGCGTTGAGTTCGGTCCATGCGGGGATGCCCGCGAGGGCTACGTTGACGAGGCCGCCGCCGCCGCTGCGGTGGTCCAACCCGCTCATCGCGTTGAAGAGGTGGGTCACGGAAAAGGGCGGCGGCGGCAAGGCGACCCCGGCGCTCGCGCCCGAGTGCCCCAGCGAAACGAGGACGCCGTTCTCCCTCAGTATCGGATAGAGCGCCTCGACGCCCGGCAGTTCAGGCGCGAGCGCCATTATCCTGAGCCTGCCCCTGGCCGTCTCGATTATTTTTCGGCACAAGTCCGTGTTCGGAGCCTCTATCTGCGGCAGGTTTATCCCTCCGCGATGCTTCGGGTCGATGAAAGGACCTTCGATATAAATTCCTGGAATAGTCTCCATGGGCAACCGCGAAGCCTCGATGGCATCCACAAGCCTTCCCACGGCCCCCTCGTCCCAGAGAATGGTGGGGACAAAACACCCCACTCCCCTCTTTTCCAGCTTCCCCGCGACTTCGAGGATATCCTCGGCGCCACGGACGCTTTCAAAACCAATGCCGAAGGCCCCATGGATATGCATTTCCACGAGCCGCGGCGCTATATAAGAACCGCCGCAATCGACAACGGCCAGATCGCGGTCTCCGGGATTGGATGCCAGGTATTCTTCAAGAGTTTCGCCGCCGATATGACGGATACTCCCCTCCTTGACGACGAGGATTCCCCCTTCGAGAAGCCTGTCGGGCAGGACGAATGTGCCTCCGGAGAGGATTTGAATGTCAGCCATACTTCTCCGTATTGTCGTACAGCTTGGCCTCGCGTGTAAAGGCAAGGGAACTTCTTTCTTCGGCGTACATGACAAGGTTCCCGCTTCTGGGCTATCATGGATCGACCAATCGCCCCAAGGAACACTCGATGACTCCCAAGGAACGACGATGAAAAACGAAAAAATCGGCTATATCGCCCTCGACATGGACGGCACCATACTCGACAAGAACTATGTCCTCTCCGCTGCCGTAAAAGACACGCTGATCGCCTGCCGCGCGATAGGGAAAAAAGTAATCATATCGACCGGCCGCGTTTTCGCTTCCGCGAACAAGCATATCTCCGCCCTTGGCGGAGTCGACGGTTTCGTCTGCTCGAATGGCGCCGATGTCTATGACGGCAAGGGCATGATGATCGCCCAGACGCATATGGACGATGAGCTTTCCCGCCGGTTTGTCGATATAGCCCGCGCCTGCGATTCGCATTTTCACGCCTTTATCGGCGACAATTGGTATTATGAACGCGAAAAGACCTATACACAGTTCTATATCAAGCGATCGGGTCTCGAGGGAAACCATGTGAATTTCGACAATTTTGAAAAACTTTCTTTCACCAAATGCATGTTCCTGGACGATCACGAAAAGCTCGAAATCATAAGAGAGAAGATCGAGGCGACGATGAGCGGCAGCGCCCAGGTCATGTATTCCGCTCCCTTCATGCTCGAGGTTGTCGTAAACGGGGTGAGCAAGGCATCGGGGCTGCGGTCCTGCGTGGGCCACTGGGGCGGCAGCCTGGACGAAGTCATCGCGTTCGGCGACGCGGGCAACGACGAGGACATGCTCCTTGCCGCGGCGGTCGGGGTAGCCATGGGCAACGCTTCCGACGAACTGAAAGCCAAGGTCGACGCCGTGGCTCCTTCGGTCGACGAGGATGGCGTCGCGGTCTTCTTAAAGGATTTTTTCGATCTTTAGCTAAGGCCTAACCTTTATTTTCTCGCCTTGATTTCATCCTTGACCCTTCGAGGCTGTCTTGGATATCATTGCGGCGTTGCGCGGCCACGCGGCGTCCTCCGGACGGCCCGCGTTCCCGCTTTTCGACGAGCCGGGGTGGTGGAATTGGCAGACACCAGGGACTTAAAATCCCTTGCTGTGCAAACGGCGTGCGGGTTCGAGACCCGTCCCCGGCATTATTTGGATGTAGGGTTTCTCTGACGGTTCTCTCGGGGGGAAGGCATGAATCCTGATCTATTGCCCATGATTTCCTATATTTTCATCACCACGTTTACCCCCGGGCCCAACAATCTTTCCTCGGCCGCGGCGGGCATCAAGGTCGGGCTCCGGAGAACCCTGCCTTATTTCTTCGGGATTTCCTCGGGCTTTTTCTGCGTCCTGGCGAGTTCGGGGCTATTCAGCGTCTTCCTGCGCACGCGCTATTCGGCCATAGCTCCCTATCTCAAATGGCTGGGGTTTTCCTATATGATCTGGCTCGCGGTATCGCCGTTTATAAAGCATAAGTCCGCCGGCCTGAAAGACGTAAGCTATTCCTACCCTACCGGACTGCTACTCCAGATCGTCAATCCCAAATCCATCCTCTATGGAATAACCATTTACGCTTCTTTTTTCGATTTGCTGGCAGGCAGCGTTCCCAGAGTCCTCTTCTCGGCTTTCCTGCTGACGATCGTCGGTTTCGTCTCGATCCTCACATGGACGCTGGCCGGCACCGCCCTGACAAAAATCCTCAAAGGCCCGAAAAGCGAGCTTATTTTCAATGTCGGCATGGGAATTTTATTGGTCTACTCGGCTATTTCCATCGTGTCCCATTCATGATATTGCCGCCCGCGCGGTAATATCATCTCGCCATCCGGGTGGCAGAGCTGTCAACGGCTACCGCTCAAGCCCTAGAGAAAGGTCGCCCGATTTATCGGCAGGCCAGTTCGTCCATCCTGCGCAGACGCCGCGAGAGATCTCTCGCGAGGTTCATCACTAGAAGGGAGAAAGCCTTGAGGTCGACTTTGGATATTTCGTAAAGGGCGCGGTTGGAGATGGTGACGACTTCGAGGGGTTCCTGGGCGATTATGGTGGCGATGCTGGGCATGACGTCGATGAGTTCCATTTCGCCGAAGGTCTCGCCCTCGCCCAATTCGGCGATGACGATGCCTTGTTTGGAGACGCTCACGCGCCCGCCGATGATGAAGAAGATTTTATCGTTGGGATCGCCCTCGCGCATGGGCATATCGTCGGCATCGTAGCGGGCATATCCGAAAAGCGGTTTGATCCGCTCTATCTGTTCGGGCAGCACGCCGCCGAACAGGGAATACTTCTGCAGTGCGTTAGTGTCGATCATCGCTCCCCTCGATTCCATTATACCTCATCCTATGCATTTTTGTGGATAATTTTGCTACATTGGAAAAATTGAAGGCTGGGGGCCCCGATTCAGGTCCCGACGGATTCAGGCGCCGCTCGGTCCGTCCGTGTTCAGGCCTTGCCGCGGGGGTTGGCGATGCCGAAGGGGACATGGACGCAGGCGGCCATGGGACCGGCCCCTTCGAGATGGCTCAGCTGATCGTCGAAAAACAGGTGGGGCTTGAAGACTTCGAGAATCCGGCGCTTATCGATGCCGCCTAGGAAGAATATTTCGTCGGTAAAAATGCCCCAGCTTTTGAGGGTGTTGATGACGCGTTCGTGGGCGGGGGCATTCCGGGCGGTGATGATCGCCGTCCTTACCGCCGTCCGGCTTCCGGAATCCTGGCCGAGTCCTTGGCGCTGATGCTTCTGGAGGGCCGCGAGCTTTTCGAAAAATGTCTTCATGGGACCGGGATCGAGGGGATTGTCGGCGTTGCGGAGTTCGGCGTCAGCGAAGGCTTCGCGGCCCCCGGGCGAGCGGTACAGGCGCTCGGCCTCATCGTCCGCGATGACGCCGTCGAAATCGAAGGCCACCCTGAGTTCGCCTTCTTCGTCCTCGCCGAAGCCTGAGGACATGATGAGTCCGGCGGGCAGGCCCGCTTCGATGGCTGAGCGCACGTCCCCGGGGTTCGCCGAAAGAAAGAGCGACGCGTTGAAGGCGGAAATATAGGGATAGGGGGAGCGGCCATCCAGGAAAGCCGCCCGGACAATATCGAGATCATAGTGGCGTATGGTCTTGAAGACGCGAATACCCGCCTCGGGATCGTTGCGCGACAGAAGCACGACTTCGGCGGGACCTTCGCCCTGCGCGAATCCTTTGTTGAGCGAGAGGAAGCGGCGTATGAACCAGAACGCGTTGCCCCGCTCCAGCGGTTCGTCGCTCCGGGCGCTCATCCATTCGCGGTATTCGTCGTCGCCCCGCGTCCTGAATATCTCATCGGAGGCCTTGAGATCGAAGAGAGCGCTCGACGAGACCGCGATGACGATCTTGCTTTCAATGGGATACGGCAATGTTCTTTCAGCGCCTCCCCGAATCGTAGATCTGGCCGGAAGCCTTAGGTCCCACCGATTTGCCCGCGAAGATGACGAGGGCGACGATGGTGAGCACATAGGGTAAGGCGTAGAAAAATTCTCCGGGCAGGTTCGAGAGAAAGGTGATGTCCTTCGCGTAGAAGGACAAGGCTGTCGAGAATCCGAAGAAGAGGCCTGCTCCCATCACGCCGAAGGGATTCCATTTCCCGAAGACCAGGGACGCGAGGGCGATAAAACCTGTGCCATGGATGGACACGAGGGTGTACTGGATATCGGCCGTGAGAACCATGACGCCGCCCGCCAGGCCGGCGAGAGCGCCCGAAGCCATGACGCCGAAGTAGCGCATCCAGGCGACATTAATGCCCATGCTGGCCGCTGCCTGGGGATGCTCGCCGCAGGAGCGCAGCCTGAGGCCGAAAGGTGTCTTGTAGACCAGGAGCCAGGTAAAAAGCACCATCAGGATGGCGATGTAGAAGGTTGGGTAGTTCTCTATGAAGAACATCTTTCCCAGCAGGGGAATTTTTTCGAGCAGAGGCACTGTCATTTTCTGGATGCCGTTGGAGAAGGACTTCGTTCTCTGCTGGTGAAAGATGATCTGGCAGAGATAGACCGTCAGGCCGGCCGCGAGGATGTTGAGGGCTGTGCCCGATATGGTCTGGTCGGCTTTCATGTTGACGCTGGCGACGGCGTGGAGGAGGCTAAAAAGTATCCCTGCGGCGAAACCGGCAGCCAGGCCGAGCCATGGAGCGAGGGGCGTGACTCTCTCGAGGAGAACGGTGACCGTGGCGGCCGCGAAGGCGCCGATCATCATGATGCCCTCAAGGGCTATGTTGACTATTCCCGAGCGTTCGCTGAAAAGTCCTCCGAGGGCGGCTATAATGATCGGCGAGGCGAACATGAGGGCGATCGGAAACATTTCAAAAAATATTTTAACGCTCATACTCTATCTCCATCGGCCGAAACCGCCTCTTTCTTCTTGAACCGCTCCAGAAGAAGCTTGATCCCGAACTGCATCGCCACGAAAAGGACGATCGAAGCCTGGATTATGCCCGCGATCTCGCGGGGGATGCCCTGAGACTGCATGAGGGGCTGCGCCGACTTCAGCATACCGAAGAGAAGGCCGGCGAAAAGTATGCCCGAGGCCTCGTTGCCGCCGACGAGGGCGACGGCTATGCCGTCGAAGCCATAGCCTTCGGCCGCCGACATGGCGCGCCCGAAATTGAAGGTGCCGACCGTGATCACCGAACCAGCGAGTCCGGCGAAGGCTCCTGCTATCATCATCGAAAGGATTATGTTCCTGTTCACCTTCATGCCGGCGTAGCGCGCTCCGTCCTTGTTGAAGCCCACGGCGCGGAGCGAGTAGCCGAAGGTCGTCTTGTTGATGACAAATGAAAATATCAGCAGCGCGAGCAGGACGGGGATGAAGCCCCAGTTGAGCCTCGAGCCCCGCGTCAGCGACTGGAGGAAGGGCGACTTGAGCAGGGCCGTCTCGGGGAAAAAAGCCGTCTTCACCTTGTCCTGGGATCCGAAGATGTTGAGAATGACGAAGTTGTTGAGGTGCAGGGCTATGTAGTTCATCATGATCGACACCGTCACTTCATGGACGTTGAACTTAGCTTTCAGGAAGCCCGGTACGGCGCCCCAGAGCGCGCCCGCCGCCACGGAAGCGAGGATAACCAGGGGAAGATGGATGAACCTGGGCGCCTCGACGAGGAGGGCGACGGCGGTGGCGGCGAGGGAACCCACCATGAGCTGACCTTCGGCCCCGATACTAAAGAGTCCCGTGCGCGAAGCGAAAGCGAAGGCTAATCCCGTGAGGATGATGGGCATGGCGTTGATGACCAATTCGCCAATATAGCGGGGATTGAAGGGCACGTCGTTGACCAGGTCGATGCCCGAAAAGCCCTTGAGCATGGCCGCGAACATGGCGAGGGGCGACCTGCCCGTCGCGGCGATGATGATGGATCCAAGGAGGAACCCCAGAAAAACGGCGATAAGCGGCAAGACGATTTTTTCGCGTCGTTTTGTCATGCTTGTCCTCCCTTCGGTGTTTTGCGCAGGGATCCGGACATCATGAGCCCCAGCTCGTTCTCGCTGGTCTCGGCCGCCGCGACGACGCCGACGATTTCGCCGCCATAGATGACGGCTACCCGGTCGGAGACATCGATGATCTCGTCCAATTCAAGGGAGATGAGCAGAATGGCCTTTCCCTTATCCCTCTCAGCCACGATCCGCTTATGGATATATTCGATGGCGCCGACGTCCAGGCCTCGCGTGGGCTGGGCGACGATGAAGACATCGGGAGAGCGGTCTATTTCCCTCGCGACGATGGCCTTCTGCTGGTTGCCTCCCGACATGGACCGTGTCGGCGTCGCGGCGCCCTGGCCCGTGCGTACGTCGAATTCGACGATGAGGCGATCCGCGTTGCTCCTGATGGCTTTTCTGTTGAGCACCCCCCAGTGGGCGAAGGGTTTTCTCATGTAACTATGGATAACCAGGTTCTCGTCCAGATTGAAATCAAGGATGAGACCGTATCGGTGCCTGTCCTCGGGTATATGGCCCAAGCCCAGGTCCAGCCGCTCCTTGATGGGCATATTGGCGATATCCACATCGCGCAGGAAGATTCTGCCCCCCTCGACCTTGGTCAGTCCGGTTATAGCCTGTATGAGCTCGGTCTGTCCGTTTCCGTCAATGCCGCAGAGCCCCAGGATTTCGCCAGCCCTCACGTCGAGGGAAAGCTTCTTCACGCCCATCACACCCTTGGAATTCTTGACTTCCAGATCCTCTATCCTGAGGAGCGTTTCGCCGGGCTTCGCCTGCGCCTTCTCGACATGGAAGTTGACTTCCCTGCCGACCATCATCTCCGCCATGCGCTCTTCCGAAGTCTCGGCGACGGGAACCGTTCCGACGCATCTGCCCCGCCTGAGCACGGTGCAGATATCGGCCACCGCCTTGATTTCCTTAAGCTTGTGGGTGATGAGAAGGATGGTTTTGCCCTCGGCCACGAGGCGCCGCATGATCTGCATGAGTTCGTGGATTTCCTGGGGCGTAAGGACGGCCGTAGGCTCGTCGAAGATGAGAATCTCGGCGTCCCGGTAGAGCATCTTCAGGATCTCGACGCGCTGCTGCATGCCCACGGAAATGTCTTCTATTTTCGAACGCGGATCTACCGCCATGCCGTAAAGCTTGGAAATGGCCGCCACTTTTTTTTCGGCGCTCGCCGTATCGAGGAAAGGCCCCCTGCGCGGTTCCATCCCGAGAATGATGTTCTCGGTGACGGTAAAATTCTGGACGAGCTTGAAATGCTGGTGGACCATGCCTATACCGAGAGAGGTCGCTATGTTGGGGTCGCTTATCTCGACTTCTTTGCCTTTGATCTTGATGATGCCCGTCTCCGCCTTGTAAAGGCCGAAGAGTATGCTCATGAGGGTAGATTTTCCGGCGCCGTTCTCACCCAAAAGCGCGTGGATGCTGCGTTCTTCCACCTGGAGGGTAATGTCATCGTTGGCTCTGATGCCGGGAAAATCTTTGGTAATGTTGAGCATCTCGATGATGTATCCCACCGTTCCGCCCCCTGGTACAGGATTGTTTTTATAAGTATAGCATGAAAAAAGTTGCCGAGGCTAGATAAAATCCGGCGGTGGCAGCCACGGCAAAGGAAGGGCCGTCCGCGATCTTCGCGGACGGCCCTTCAGGCGAGTCGTCAGGTCCGCTTCGGGGCCTGATCTCTGCGATTGCCTTATTTCGCCGGGACTTCAGAAACCTTGAGCGTTCCGGCCTTTATCTTCGCTGCGAATTCCTTGACCTTGGCCACGATGTCGGCGGAAAGGTTGGGGTTCTTCTCGGGGATTCCGACGCCGTCGTTGGCGAGGGAGAAGACGAGGGTCTGACCGCCGGGGAACTTGCCTTCCATGGTCATCTTGGAAACCGTGTAGGCGGCCACGTCGACGCGTTTCATCATGGAGGTGAGAACGGCGGACTTGTTGCCATAGACGCCGTCGGAGTACTGATCTTTGTCGACGCCGATGCCCCAGCGGATGTCGCCTTTCTGCGAGCGTTCCTTGGCTTCCTTGATCATGCCGTTGCCGGTGCCGCCGGCCGCATGGAAGATAACGTAGGCGCCAGCGTTGAACTGTTTCTGGGCAATGGCCTGTCCCTTGTCGGGCGCGGCGAAGTCGCCGGCATAGTCGACGAGGATCGTCATGGAGGGATCGACGGCCTTCACGCCCTGTTCGAATCCAGCCTGGAATCTCTCGATCAGCGGGAACTGCATGCCGCCGAGGAATCCGAGGATATTCTTGCCGTCGGCCTTGGCTTTGAGCGCCGCGGCGACGCCGACGAGATAGGATCCTTCATGCTCGGAGAATACGGCCGAGGCGACGTTGGGTTTGTTGACGACGGAGTCGATTATCATGAACTTGCGGAGAGGATTGAGCGCCGCCACATCGCCCATCGCTTTCTCGAAGAGGAATCCGGGGGCTATGATGAGGTTGAGTCCCTCGTCGGCGAAGGTGGAGAGGTTCGGTACATAGTCGGCTTCGGCGGAGGACTGGAGATACTTATAGTTAGCCTTGGGCAGCTTGTAGTCCTTGGCGAACTTGACGATGCCTTCCCAGGTTCCCTGGTTGAACGACTTATCATCGATGCCGCCGACGTCAGTGACGAGACCGACCTTGAACTGCGCGAAAGCGGGGGCTGCCACGAGAGCAGCAATGAGAAGCACAAACAATGCTTTTTTCATGCAAAATCCTCCCTTTAAAAACTAAGGAACGCCTCATTTCCGGTCTCAAAGGCCGGAACAAAGCCCCTAACAATAGTAAGGCTGGGCGCGGGGGTTGTCAACGATTTTTTCCTCAGGCCCAGCGTCATTGCCGAAATTCAGTAATCGTTTCCGGCGACGATGGAAACGCCCGCCGAAGCGCCGATCCTGTCCGCTCCCGCGTTCAGCATGGCGATGGCGTCAGCCCTGGTCCTGATGCCCCCCGAGGCCTTTACCATAATGGAGCTGCCGACCGTCGCGCGGATCAGAATGATGTCGTCGATGGTGGCCCCGCCCGTGCCGAAGCCCGTGCTCGTTTTGACGAAATCGGCGCCCGCGGCCATGGCGGCTTGACAAGCCTTCACCTTCTCATCCGCGGTGAGATAGCAGGTTTCGATGTTGGCCTTCACGATATGACGCGCCGAAGCCTTTACGACGGCCCTTATGTCTTCTTCGACCGCTTTCCAGTCGCCCGCCTTGGCTTTCCCGATATTGATGACCATGTCGATTTCCAGAGCCCCCTGCTCGATCGCGAGCCTCGCCTCCGCCGCTTTGATCTCGCTATGGTTGGCGCCGAGGGGAAAACCGGTGACCGTGCTCGTCAGGATCCCGGAACCAGCCAATTCGGCGACGCAGAGCGGCACCCATACCGGGTTGACACATACGCTGAAAAAATGGTGGAACTTAGCCTCGGCGCAGAGTTCGCGTATCGATGTCTCCGTAGCCGAGGCTTTGAGCAGCGTATGATCGATCGTCGCCGCGATTTCGGCGGAGGTCCATATCTTGTCCATGGCAGCTCTCCTTTGGTGGTTTTCGTTTAAATCTCGAATCTACGCGCCAGGTACTCGCGCCTTGTCGCCACGAGCCCCTCGAGCTCCGCGAGCATGCGCGCGTCCGCCAGCCTGGCGATAGGGTAAACGTGGTTCTCCGTCTCGTTCGTGTAACGCTGGACGAAGTTTATGTCGGTGACATAGCCAAGGCTTATCATATTGGAAATTCTGTCGGCGGATTTGAGCACCTTGGCGCGCATGGAACCGAAATCGCGGATTCTCGCGAGAAAATCGATCTTGTTCTCGATGGGCCGGCGCGTCACTTCCAGCACGAGCTTGTAGACGCCCGCAGCTTCGTCGTCTATGGAGAGGATACTGTCCCTGTCGATCTCCGGCACGTCCTCGATGAGGTCATGGATGAGGGAAGCCTTGAGCAGGATGGAATCGATGTATCCGTAGTCCATCAGGATGGCCATCGTGTCGAGCTGGTGCCTGAACATGTTGCCCCCGCTCCTTCTCAGCTTGCCGATGAGACCTGTGGCGAGCTGGATATAGGGCGCGAGGTGCATGTTCTTGAGTCTGAGCATCGCGCCCTCATCCATGGGAACGGATTCCGAACGCAGCGGGAGACTGGAATTCTGAATGCCGGGATAATCCTGGGCATCAAACGGAATACCTGACCTCCCGTCCGAATTCATGAGAGCTCCTCGACGTAATGCCGCAGTTTCGCCACTTTCGATTCGGCTTCGGTACCCTTTGTCCTTTCCTGCGCGACGATTTCGGCCGGGGCCGAAGCCACGAAGGCCTGATTGGCCAGCTTGGCCTGGACCTTGGCGGCGAACGCCGATTCTCTCTGGATATCCTTTTCAAGCTTAGCGATAAGCTTGCCCGAATCGACAACATCCTTGACGTGGATATGGAGCTCGAATCCCTTGCCCACGAGGACTACGGCGCCCAGCGGTTTCGGCGTATCCGGATCGAGGAAGCGGGGTTCAGGGCCATTGACGAGAAGGCCGATGAGGGCGGCGCCCTGTCTCATGAATTCCCGGCCGTCGAACCCTGTCTCGAGGCGGATATCGATGGGCATTTTCACTTCGGGTGGGATCTGGAATTCGGAGCGCAGCGTGCGCCCGAGGGTGACGAGTTCGCGCAGGCTGTCGAAGCGCGCGGCCAGCCCGGGGTTGAGTCTCGAGCCGTCCCGATTCGGCCAGGGCTGCGAAATCAGCCTTCCCTTGGCGTTGGGCAGCATTCCGTAGATTTCCTCGGTGAGGAAGGGAAGGAAGGGATGAAGGAGCCTCAGGGATTCCTCAAGGACCATGAGGAGGACGGTGGTGGCCCTGTCCTTTTCGGCGTCGCCGCCGAATTTGGTGGAGAGTTTGGTGGCTTCGATGTACCAGTCGCAGAAGTCGTCCCAGAAATAGGAGTAGGCGGCCTGGGCGGCGTCGTTGAAGCGCCACGATTCGAGGGCCTGGGCGGTCTGGGAAGCAGCCTGTTCGAGGCGGTGCAGGATCCATTTGTCGGTGTCGGAGTAGGTCAGCGATTCGGGCGCGACGAACTCGCGTCCCTCGAGGTTCATGAGGATGTAGCGCGAGGCGTTCCAGACCTTGTTGGCGAATTTCGAGCCCATCTTGAAGCTGTCGCGGTCGAGGAGGATGTCCTGGCCGGCGGCGCAGTTGTAAGCGAGGGTGAACTTGAGGGCGTCGGCGCCGTATTCGTCGACGATTTCGAGGGGGTCGATGCCGTTGCCGAGGCTCTTGGACATTTTCCTGCCCTGTTTGTCGCGGATGAGGCCGTGGATGAACACTTCGCTGAAGGGGGCTTTCTCGGTGAATTCCATGCCCGCCATGATCATGCGGGCGACCCAGAAGAAGATGATGTCGTAGCCGGTGACGAGAGCGCTCGTGGGGTAGAAGCGGCGCAGATCGGCCGTGTCCTTGGGCCAGCCCAGGGTGCTGAAGGGCCATAGCCAGGAGGAGAACCAGGTGTCGAGGACGTCCTCGTCCTGCCAGATATCGTCAGAACCGCACTGCTTGCAGTAGAGCGGGTCTTCGCGTTCAACCATGACGGCGCCGCAGTGGCGGCAGTAGAAGGCGGGTATCCTGTGTCCCCACCAGAGCTGACGGGATATACACCAGTCCCTGATGTTCTCCATCCAGTGCTGGTAGGTATGTTCCCACTTTTTCGGAAAGAAGGTCACATCCCCGTCCCGCCAGGTCTTGAGCGCTTTTTCGGCGAGGGGTTTCATCCTGACGAACCACTGCTTGGAGAGGAAGGGCTCGATCGAGGTATGGCAGCGGTAGCAATGACCAACCGCGTGCGTTATTTTCTCCTCGGATTTGAGGAGGCCCAAGGCTTCGAGGTCAGCGAGCACAAGTTTTCTGGCTTCGGCTACCTTGAGATTACGGTATTTTTCAGGGACTTTATTCGAGAGGGTCCCGTCCGGATTAAGGATGTTGATGCGTTCGAGGCCATGCCTGTTTCCCACCTCGAAGTCGTTGGGATCATGGGCGGGCGTTATCTTGACTAAGCCGGTGCCGAAAGCCCTGTCCACGTAGGTGTCGGCGATGAGTGGGATGAGCCTGTCGGTCAGGGGGAGCTTTATCATTTTGCCGAGGAGGGCGCGGTAGCGATCGTCTTCCGGATGGGCGGCGACGGCTGTATCGCCCAAGAGGGTTTCGGGCCTGGTCGTGGCTATCTCGATCCTGCCCGACGGGCATTCTGGGCAGGGTCCGTCGGCCAGTTCGTACCAGATGTGCCACATGGCGCCGTTTTCGTCCTCATGCTCGACTTCATCGTCGGAGAGGGCCGTGCCGCAGCTCGTGCACCAGTTGACGAGATATTCGCCCTTGTAGAGGAGGTTGCGCTCATACAACGTGACGAAGACCTCCCGCACGGCTTTCGAGAGCCCTTCGTCCAGGGTAAAGCGCTCGCGCGACCAGTCGACGCTCGAGCCTATCTTGGCGAGCTGATTGTTGATGAAAGCCTTATGTTCCTTGGCTACCTTCCAGGTTTCCTCGACGAAGGCTTCGCGCCCCATGGCGCGCCTGTCCTTGCCTTCCTTGCGGAGCTTTTTCTCGACGACGTTCTGCGTGGCGATGCCCGCGTGGTCAGTGCCCGGTACCCAAAGGGTCGGCCGGCCTGTCATGCGGCGGTAACGGATCTGGATGTCCTGGAGGCTGTTGTCCAGGGCATGGCCAAGGTGGAGGACGCCGGTTACGTTGGGGGGAGGGATTACGATGGTGAAGGGCTTCTTGCTCTTGTCACCTTTGGGCAGGAAATGACCTTCGTCTTTCCACATGGCGTAAATCGAGTCTTCGAAACTCTTTGGATCGTAGGCCTTGGCCAGTTCGATCGCCTTCATGCATCCCCTCCGCGCTGTTCAAAAAGATTGATTCAAAGAGCATAGCGAAAAAGATACCGGAATGGAAGGGGAGAGCTGATTCTGATCTATGGCGGGGCGGCGGCAGCGGTTATCGCGGTCGCGGCGCTCGAACCCTTCGGGCGAATCCCCGCGAGCCTTCTTTTCACGAAGATGGATCTATACGATAATAAACGCAGGGAGAATCGGCTTCCGTCGGCGGAATCCGGCCGACGAGCATTCCCCAACTATTCCGCGAGGTGGTTTCATATGGATAATCAGCAGCCTTGGACATGTCTCGATCTCTTCAGGGGAAGGCTTTTTTCGGGAGAGTGGCCTACCCTGCCCGAACTTTTCGGCATTTCCGTCGAGCGTTTCCCGGACCGCCCCTGCTTTACGGTGTATTCTCCGGACAGAATCAGCCTCACGTATAGGGAAGCCCACGCGAAAATAAGGAGCGTGGCGGCCTACCTGCTGTCCATAGGCCTTGAGAAGGACGCGAAGGTCGCCCTGACCGGCAAGAACTCACCCGAGTGGGCGATCGCCTACCTGGCCATCCTCGAGGCGGGAGCCGTCGTCGTTCCCATCGATTATCAGCTGAGCCTTCCGGAAACGACGAACCTGATCGCCGCGTCGGACGCGAAAATTCTTTTCGTCGACGAGGAAAAACTGGCCGAGCTCAAGTCCGCCTGCCCTCAGCTCTCGAAAATCCTGACCCTCTACGAGGGCGGGGAGAATTACCTCTATAATCTGGCCTCCCCTTCCGGCGGCAGCCAGGCCCCGGGGCATAAAGCCGCCCAGGACGATCTCGCCGCCATCCTGTACACCTCGGGCACGACGGGAAAGCCCAAAGGCGTCATGCTGACGCACAAGAACCTGGTATCGGACTGTATGCTCGCCCAAGCCAACCTCCATATTTTCCACACCGACGTTTTCTACGCCCTCCTGCCCATCCACCACTCCTACACGATGCTTTCCGTCTTCATCGAATCCTTTTCCGTGGGCGCCGAAACGGTGTTCGGGAAACGCATGGTCGTCAAACAGATCCTCAAGGACCTGAAGGACGCCCACGTGACCATGTTCCTCGGCGTGCCCCTCCTTTTCAATAAATTACTGAACGGCATCCTGAAAGGCGTCAAGGAAAAAGGTCCCTTCGTTTTCGGCTTAATATCGGCCTTGATGGGGATTTCGGGAGCGACCAAGAAGCTGTTCAAGGTCAATCCCGGGAAGAAGCTCTTCAATTCCGTGCTGGAAAAAGCGAGCCTCTCCACCATCAGAATCTGCATTTCGGGCGGGGGGCCGCTCGCTCCTTCGGTTTTCAGGAAATACAACGAACTGGGCATAGATTTCGTGCAGGGCTACGGTCTCACCGAGACTTCGCCCATTCTCACCCTCAATCCCATCGAGCATTATAAGGAAACCTCGGTCGGAAAGGTGATTCCCCAGACCGAAATGAAGATCCTGGACCCGAACGAAGACGGGATCGGCGAGATCGTGGTGAAGGGTCCCATGGTCATGAAAGGGTATTACAAGATGCCCGAGGAGACCAGGGAAGTGTTCACTGACGATGGCTGGTTCAAGACGGGAGATTTAGGGTATCTGGACGAGGAGAATTACCTGTATCTCACGGGGAGAGCCAAGAACATGATCGTCACGGCAGGCGGCAAGAATGTGTATCCTGAAGAAATCGAAAACCGCTTCCAGCTTTACGAGGAAATCGACCAGATTCTCGTGAAGGGCTATGTCGACAAGGATGAAGAGGCTTCGGAACTCATTGAAGCCCTCATCTACCCCGATCAAGACTGGCTGAAGAAACTTCCCGGCGAGCAGGAAGCCGCGTTCCGGGCAGCCGAAACGAGGATGAGGGAGATTGTCGAAGAGGTGAATCAGAAGCTGCTTCCCTACCAGAAAATAAGCAAGGTCGCCATGCTCCGCGAGCCTCTCGAGATGACCACGACGAAGAAAGTGAAGCGTTTCAGCGCGAACGCATAGCCATGGAAGCCAGATTTTCCATCTTCGGCGCCGAAGCCGAACCCCTCTCCCTTTCGGCCTGCGCGGTGCGGAAGAATGGGATCAGGGTCTGCGTCATCGGCGGCGGAGGCACAGGTATCGCTCTGGCCTATGATCTGGCGCAGCGCGGTTTTTCGGTAACCCTCCTCGAAAAGGGGGAGCTCACGTCGGGCACGACGGGACGCCACCATGGCCAGCTCCACTGTGGGGCTCGCTATGCCTGGGCCGACAGGAATATCGCGAGGGAATGCTACGCCGAGAGTCTCGTTCTCGCGAGGATAGCGGGAGAGTGCGTCGAATACAACGGCGGCTTTTTCGTCGCCCTCACGGAAGAGGAAAAAGCGCTTGAAACGACGTTCATCGAGCGCTGCGGAGAAGCCGGAATTCTGGCCATGTCTTTCGATAGAGAGCGTCTGGCGCGCATGGAACCCGGGCTTTCGAAGGCGGTGAAGGCCGCCGTGGCCGTGCCGGACGGCAGTTTCGACGCGTTCAGACTGCCTTTGATGTTCGCGGCGGCGGCGAAAAGGCTGGGCGCGGTCTTCCTGCCCTGGCATGAGGTCGTCGGCTTCGATTTTTCGGGGGGAAAGCTTCGCGCCGTGCTGGCGCGGAACCTGGGCGCGGGAGTTGGAGACGAGGCGAAGGCGCAGGGGCCGGGACGCGACATCAGGATAGACTGCGATTTCGCGGTGAGCGCGACAGGCGCATGGGCTGGGCAGGTCGGCAGGCTGGCGGGGATTTCCATTCCGATAGTGCCCGCGCCCGGCGCGATGCTGGCCGTGAAAGGCAGGCTCGTCGACCATGTCATCAGCCGCTTGAGGCCGCCCGGCGACGGCGACATATTCCTTCCCCAGCGGGGACTTTCCATAATCGGCACCACCCAGCGCGTGGTCGATTCCCCGGAAGGGATCCTGCCTGGGAAGGATGAAATTGAATTCCTCCGCGCCTCGGCGGCAGAGATGATACCAGACTTCGGGAAAATGCCGTTTCACGCCGCGTGGGCGGCCGCCAGACCGCTCGCGGGACCGTCGACCAAGCCGCCCAAGGAACAGGTCGTTAAGCGACACGCGAGATCAGCCTCTGAACCCGCAGACCCCGCGGCAGTAAACAGGGCGGAACCGGAGAGCAGGGAACTCAGCCGCGACTTCGCGGTTCTCGACCACGGCAAGGATGATGGCCTCGAGGGCTTTCTCAGCGTCATCGGAGGCAAAGCCACCGTGCTCCGCGCCATGGCCGAAAAAACCTCCGATCTCATCTGCGAAAAATCCGGACTCGTCGCCGAATGCCGGACAAGCCGTTTCAGGCTGCCCTCATGGCGGTCGTACTACCGCGGAGCTGGACGATGAAAATCGATATCGTACTGAAAAACGCCAAAGGCAAATCCAGTTATTCCCTCGATATCGAAGCTTCCTCGACGGTGCTCGATCTTTTGGAAACGCTGCGCAAAGACAAGGCGCCTGGGCTTTTGTACAGGCATTCCTGCCATCATGGTTCATGCGGAACCTGCGGCGCCATGATAAACGGCAAACCCCGCCTGATGTGCCTAACAAGGTTGGGCGATCTACGGACTGGCAGCCTGCTCCTCGAGCCGCTGGCGAAAATGACGGAGATCGAGGGAATCGCAGTCTGGCCGGGGCCGCTGTTCGAGAATCTTCCCGACACCGATTATCTCAAGGCGACGGAAAACCATGGCGACGACGACAGCCGCCGGCTGGAGGACTGCATCGAATGCGGGATCTGCGTCGCCGCCTGCCCTGTCGTGAAAGCATTCGTGGGGCCGGCCGCCCTCGCTGCGGCTGCCGTCGAAATGAAGAAACACCCCGATAGGGCGGCCGAAATGGACGCGTTGGCCGATAGGGCGGACGGAACATCGGCCTGCGAAAGGGCTTTCGAGTGCAGCAGGCTCTGCCCCCAGGGCGTCGCGCCGGGGCGAAAAATCACCGAGCTTATGAAAAGGGTCAGATAAATATGATGGAATACATCTGCTCCAGCTGCGGTCATAGAGAATCCGCCGCCACAAGGATGCCAGCCTGCTCCTGCGGCGGTCTCTGGGATCTGGACTTCACGCCTCCCCGATTCAACAGGAAGCTCATCGACAAGGAAACGTGGGGACTGTTCCGCTACAAGGCTTTTCTTCCTATGGAGAATGAGATTTGGAGGGATGTCACTCTGGGCGAGGGCATGACTCCCATCGTGCGCTTGGACAGTTCCGTCCTCCTCAAGATGGATTATTTCATGCCCACTCTTTCCTTCAAGGACAGGGGAGCCGCGGTACTGATATCGCAATGCAAGGCCATCGGGGTGGATTCGGTCGTGCAGGACTCGAGCGGAAACGCGGGCAATAGCATTGCGGCCTATTGCGGCAAGGCGGGAATCGACTGCGAGATATTCGTCCCGGAAGGCACCTCGCCCGGGAAAATCGCCATGATACGCGCCCACGGAGCCCTCGTGAACGTGGTGACCGGCGGCAGGGACCACTGCGCCGCCGTCTGCCGCGAGAAGGTAAAAAAAGAAGGGAAATACTACGCGAACCACGTCTACAATCCCTTCTTTTACGAAGGAACGAAAACCTATATCTACGAAGTCTTCGAACAGCTCGGCCGAATTCCCGAACACCTGTTCATTCCTCTTGGAAACGGGACGCTATTTCTTGGAGCGATGAAGGCTCTGGAGGAACTCCTGGCCAGCGACGCCATTCCGAAGATGCCCCACCTGCTGGCCGTTCAGAGCGAGCGATGCGACCCCATTTTCAGGGCGTGGCGGGAAGGTCTTAGGGAACCTGCGATCCTCTCTCCTACCCCCACGCTGGCCGAAGGAATCGCGATCGGCTTGCCGATGCGGGGGCAGAAAATACTCGACCTCGCCTACCGATACGGCGTGGAAGTCATCACCGCTCCCGAGGAAGGGATTCTGGAAGCGAGAAATCTTCTGGCGCGCGCTGGGATCTACTGCGAGCACACGACGGCGGCCACCTATGCCGCATATCTCGCGTATTGCGGGAAAAACGGCCCTACCCCCGACAGCTTGATTCCCATGTGCGGCGCCGGACTGAAATCGGATCATTGACCGGAGCGCATAAAACGATCTACAGGGAACTGGACACCCCCACGATGTTTATCGACCAGGGGATCATGTTGGACAATCTTAGGAAAAGTTGAAAGAATAGATATTCGTCGATTTCCTTACTGTCCGCTGATGATCGCTATGCTCGAGCTCGCACCGATCCGGGTAGCGCCCGCCTTGATCATCGTCACCGCGTCGTTGTAAGTCCTGACGCCGCCCGAAGCCTTCACGCCCATTTTCGGTCCGACCGTTCTGCGCATGAGAGCGATATCGGCGGCCGTGGCCCCGCTCTTGCTGAAGCCGGTCGATGTCTTCACGAAATCGGCGCCTATATCCTTCGCGATCTGGCAGGCGAGCACTTTTTCCTCGTCGGTCAAAAGGCAGGTCTCGATGATCACCTTGAGGGTGATGCCGCTCCTGCAAGCCCTGCGGACCGCGAGCATGTCTTCCCGCACCGTCTTCAAGTCCTTGGACTTCATCGCGCCGACATTCATCACCATATCGATTTCAGCGGCCCCGCTCGCGACGGCCTGGCGGGCCTCGAAGCTTTTCGCCCTCGTGTCCATGGCCCCGAGGGGGAATCCGACCACGGCGCAGGTTTTCACGCCGCTTCCGCCGAGCCTTCGCACGCAGCGCTCGACCCAGGAAGAGTTGACGCAGACCGAATAGAAGCGGTACTTGGCCGCCTCGTCGCAGAGCAGGTCCACCTGTTCGGGCGCCGCGTCGGGCTTGAGAAGGGTGTGGTCGATGTATTTCGGCAGATCCGAAGGAAGGATCGTGTCCTCGACGGAAGTCGGGCGAGCCGGGCCGCCGGAAGCTTGAGCCCCCGCCGCGGGAGCCATCCTGGCGATGACTTCCTCAACAATCTTCTGAATAATTTGATTCTGGTCCATCAGTTGAAAGAGCCTCCTCGCTCGAGCGCCATTATTTTGTTTATGCGCACAATATGTCGGCCGCCCGCGAAACGCGTTTCCAGCCATACTTTTACCATCTGCGCGAGCTGGTCCGGTCCATGAAGCGGCCCGCCCAGGCTCAGCACGTTCGCGTTGTTGTGTTCCCTGGAGTTGACGATGGTCCGCAGATCATAGCACATCGCCGCCCTTATGCCTCGTACCTTGTTGGCCGCCATGCAGGAACCGATGCCCGCGCCGTCGAGGACGATGCCCCGCTCGCAGTCGCCCGAGACCACCTTGCGGCAGACGGCCGCGGCGATGTCGGGATAATCCACCTTATCGGTTCCGAAGCAGCCGACGTCCACGACGCGGTAGCCCAGAATCTGAAGGTACTTCACCAGCGTTTCCTTCTGGCTCACCGCCCCGTGATCGGCCCCTATCGCCACGCTCCGCACGAGATCGACAGGTTCGCCGTTCGTTTCATCGCTCATATATTTTCCTCGATGTCAATTCTATCGATGATGCCGCAAATCGCCGTCCTTATGGTGAGGGCGCCCTCGTCGCCGACTACGTTTCTCGCCGAACCGCCTTCGTCGACGAGGAGGACCCTGTCGCCAATCCCCGCCTGCACGCCGTCGACGGCGAGGAGGACTTTCCCCTTCGGCGCGCCCGAGGCGTCCAGGGGCTGGACCATGAAGAGCTTGTGCCCCACATAGTCGCGGTGCTTTTCCGTGGAAACCACGTTGGCCACTACTCTGCCGACGATCATGGTGCCTCTTCCGCGTTTACCGCGTCGACGATGCCGATGATGGCGGCATCCCCGGGGTTGAACCAACCGTTGGGATTGGCCTGGGCCGCTTCCTTGCCCGACTCGAAGAAGACGAGGTCGCCTTCGCCCGCCTTCACCGTGTCGTATGCAACGAGCACGGGACCGGCATCCACGAGGCGCTGATCGAGCGGCTGCACGAGGAGCAACTTGAGACCATCCAGATAGGGGAGCTTCTGCGTGCTCACCACCCTGCCCACAACCTTGCCTAATTTCATGCTTGTACCTTCATATGATCCTGAACGCGTCGACGAGGGTACATCGGCGTTCGCGGGTGAACGTGAGCGGCCTCGTGATACCCTCGCCAGTGGGGCTCGCTATGGTGAACGACGTGTACCCCGCCCCGCCCTGTCCGAGCCCCGCGTAGCAGGGACCATTCTTGATGAAAAGCGAACAGTTCATGGCCTTGGCCATGCGTGACAGCTTTTCGATATCGTGCGAGTGGATCATGGCCGAGTGTCTGCACCCCCGCTCCACGATCACGGCGAAATCGATCGCTTCGTCCACGGTGCTCATCCGCACAAGGGGAAGCACCGGCATGAGCTGCTCCGTCCACACGAGGGGGTGCTCGCGCCCGACTTCCATGAGGAGGAGCCTCGTCGCGGCCGGCACTTCGATGCCCGCCGCCCTCGCGATGTACTGGGGGCTTTTCCCCACGTAGGCCTTGTTCGGGCTCCCGTCTCTTCCGGGGACGCCCGGCTCGGCGATGACGAGCTTCGTTACCGCGTCGATCTGCGCCCCGGTGAGTTCGAAGGCGCCGTTCTTTTTCATTTCCTCTTTCAACCGGTCGGCGATCGAGGCGACGGCGAGGACTTCCTTTTCGCAGATGCACACGATGTTGTGATCGAAGCTCGCGCCCGCCACGATATCCCTGCCCGCCTTGACGATGTCGGCCGTCGAGTCGACCACGCAGGGGGGATTGCCCGGTCCAGCGCAGATGGCTTTCTTGCCGCTGCCCATGGCCGCGGCGACGACGCCTGGTCCGCCCGTCACGACGAGGAGGGAAATTCCCCTGTGTTTCATGAGGGAGCCCGCCGACTCGATGGTGGGATTTCCCACGGCGCAGAGGAGGTTTTTGGGCCCGCCTTCGGAGACGATCGCGTCATTGAACATGCGCACGAGGCGGCAGGAAATGTCCTTGGCGTTGGGGTGCACGTTGAAGACGACGCTGTTGCCCGCCGCTATCATGCCAATCGCGTTGCAGGTAATCGTGGCGATGGGATTGGTCACTGGAGTGATCGCGCCGATGACGCCCCAGGGGGCGTGTTCGGTGAGGGTGAGCCCATGCTCGTCCGTGCTCGCGGAAGGCAGGATATCCTCGACACCGGGCGTCTTGGTCGCCGCGAGGGCGTTCTTTATCTGCTTGTCGGCAACGTTCCCGAGGCCGGTTTCGGCGACAGCCTGGGCCGACAGATCGGTATTGTTCCAGAGTATCACGCGCCGCATCGCCGCGATCATCGCTTTTCGCGTGTCGAGGGGAAGGGCCACCAACTCCCGCTGGGCGATGGCGGCCGCGGCGACAGCCTGATCCACGTCGGGGAAAATCCCCGGCATGCCCATGGCTACGGCACCAGGCGCGGCACCGGGCGCGGCAGCCGGCACCCCCGCCTCCGACGGGGCGCCGGAGGTACTTGCGTTCAGCAAGGCCGAGATGTCGGGGCTTTTCAGCACCTGCTCAACGACCAAGCGTATATCATCAGCCAGATTAGCCATGCTCTCTCCCGTCACTCCTGCTTCCAGACATAGGCGCCGCCCTGATCGATCGCGTCGATGATGGCGACGATGAGCGCGTCCATCGGCTTGTTGTCGGTGATGTAGGTCCACCGGCAGGAACTGCCCTGCGTCACTAGGACGAGGTGTCCCCGACTGGCGCCCACCATGTCAAGCGCGACCAGGTACTCGCCTTTGCCCTTCCCTCCCTGATCACACTCTTCCAAGAGGAGGAAACGCGGATTCTCGACACCGTCCGACCTCTGGTCGGCGACGACGGTGCCGCACACACGTGCCAGGGTCATTCCTGGGCCGCCGCCTTCTCATAGGTGAAGGCGCCGTCTTTTTCTATGGCATCCACGATCGCGATGATCGTGGCGTCGGAAGGTTTCCCTTTCGTTGTCTCCGTCATACGCGCGCTCGATCCTGTCACGAAGAACACGATCTCGCCCGCATTGGCTCCCACGCTGTCGATTCCCACCACGAAATCGCCCTTGCCCTTCATGCTGACGGGGTCGATTTTTTCCAGGAGAAGGAGTTTGAGTCCTTCCATGGAGGAGGATTTATGCGTGGAGACCACAGTCCCCTTCACCCGTGCGAGTACCATCGGGTATCTCCCTCTTATTTCTTGCTTTTGGATGAGGCGGGCTTCCTGCCTAAGGGCAGGGCCGCGTCCACCGATTCGTGCGGCCTCGGGATCACGTGGGTCGACACAACCTCTCCGACCTTCTCCGCCGACCTCTGTCCAGCGTCCACGGCCGCGCGGCAGGCCGCGACATCGCCGCGCACGATAGCCGTCACGTAGCCGCCGCCGATCTTCTCGAAACCGACAAGATCGACCTTCGCCGCCTTCACCATCGCGTCGGCCGCTTCCACCATCGCCGCGAATCCCCGGGTTTCAATCATGCCGAGCGCATCGTTCGTATCTGCCATTTCATTCTCTCCTTATCGTTCGTCTGTTCCGCCTTCACCGCGGCGGATTCCGGACAGCGTTCAGATTCTCGAGACGTTCGCCGCGAGGACCCTTCCTCCGAGGCCGGCGAGCCTGGCTTCCACCACTTTTCTCGCCTCGATGACTTCGGCTTCAGCACCCGCGATGTAGACCCTGCCGAATGCCCCGAAGCCCACCACTTCGATGATGTTGACGTCCGCCGTCTTTTCGGCTTCGTTCGCGGCGTAATAAGCGTATCCCGCGGGTTCGACTTCGAGGACGTAGAGGGTATCGCCCCGCAGGACCATGTTCCCGTGCCTCACCTTGTTGATCAGCTGGGCGTGATGGTCGGAAATGTTCTTGATGAGCTGGCTTGTCATGACGCGGGGCTTCAGCCTGCTCTCCTCGGTCATGCCGAGCTCGCGGAGTACGGCTTCGCCGGCCATGCGCGCGTCGCCCTGGCTGTCGGAATGCACTTCAAGAAGGCCGTAGGCTCGCTCGACGATTTGCAGGCCGGGCGTGACGTTGGTCGCCTTGAGGGCGATATCGGTGAGTCTGTTGATTTCAATGCCGGGGGATATCTCGATCACGCAGCAAGCCTGCATGCCGATCGGATAGTAGCCCTTGCTGATGGTCGCGATGAACGAAGCGTTCTGCAGCTGGAGAGAGTCCAGAAAAACGTAGGTTCTCAGATCTACCGCCATTGTTTATTCCTCCGTCCCTGACCTGCCGAGGGGCAGCGCCGCGTCCACCGATCTATGCGGCCTCGGGATCACGTGGGTCGAAACCACTTCGCCCACTTTCTCCGCCGACCTTACGCCGGCGTCCACAGCCGCCCTGCATGCCGCCACATCGCCGCGAACGATCGCGGTCACATAGCCGCCGCCGATTTTCTCGAAACCGACCAGGTCGACCTTCGCCGCCTTCACCATAGCGTCGGCCGCTTCAACCATCGCCGCGAAGCCCCGGGTCTCGATCATCCCGAGCGCGTCGTTCGTTCTTTCCGCCATATCCCCTCCTGCTTCCACTCTCCAGTCATTCCGTCGACCCGGAAATTCCGGGTTTCCATAGATAGAATCTCAGCGACGCACTATTTCCGTCGCGGTGTTCTCGTCGGTTATCAGCACGTTTATGTACTTCTGCCGCATCGCCGCTATGATGGCGCCCGTCTTCCCTGCCCCGCCGGCGACGCCGATGCAGATTTTCCGATCTTCCCTCAGCGCTTCCAGGGGTATCCCTATCACGCGGTCGTGCACCTCGTCCTCGATGATGTTTCCATAGGCGTCGAAAAATCGGCTGAGAATGTCGCCGACAGCTCCCTTTCCGACGAGTCTTTCGAGATCCTGCCCGGAGAGGTATCCCATCTGGAAAAGGCTCGCGGAACTCGACATCTCCCCTATGGAAATAATATTGATGTCAGCCCTGGAGGCGATGTCAAGCACGTCGTGAATCCAGGGTTCGGACTTGAAAACCTCGGCCCTCTCCTTGGTCTGCGCGATCGCCGGCGCCCAGATGTTGTAGAAGGGGGAATCGAGTTTGCCCGCTATCTTCTGCCCCATCAGGAAAGGATTCATCGACACGTTGAGCATCAGGTTCCCGATGAGCGAGACGACATCGATCTTCGCCTCGATGTTCTGGGGCTCGAAATAGTCGGCGAGGTAGGCTGTCGTGCTGCCCCAGCCCACGCCGAGGATGCAATCCCCGATGGAGCCCAGCCTGCGCTCGAGATAGAGGGCGCCGGCCTTGGCGAAGGACTTCCGCAAACCTTCGGAATCGGTGTGCGGAGAAGGGACGACGACGGCGTCCTTGAGCCCGTACTTCTCCTTCAACTTCTCTTCGATGCCGAGGAGATTGACGCGGGGGTGTTTGAGCGTGAATCTGATGATCTCCAGATCCCTCGCCTTTTCCAGATAGCGCTGCACCTTCTGGCGGGAAAGAAAAACCACCTCGGCGATCTCGGCCTGGGTCAGCTTCTCCTTGTAATACAGCCAGGCGATTCGCGTGACGAGATCCTCCTCTGAATCACCGAAGAGAGTCAGGTCCGCATCGTCCTTTTTAACCGCCATTGGTAGAAGCATCCTCCGCACTGTTAAACTTTTGCTCACATATTGAATATCTGCTCAATCTCAAGATACCGCATCTTTATTTAGCTGTCAAGCGTCGCCATCCCTCGCTTCGTCTTCTCTATTTCTTCTCCATGATGGCGGGGTTGGCCAGGAATTGCGGACGCGCGCCGGCATGGAGGCGGAGAAATTGGGCGCGCATCAAATTGGGCGCGTTCCAATAGGAGTTTCGCGTATCGCCCGCCCTGTGATTGGTGAGGGTGAGCCTGTCGTATTTCAGCAGCGGGCTGTCCGCGGGCAGAGGTTCTACGTCAAATACATCGAGGGCAACCCCGCCAATGCTCTTTTCCTCCAAGGCCGCGATCAGCGCGGCTTCGTCGATGAGGCCTGAACGAGCGGTATTTATCAGGTAGGCGCCGGGCTTCATGGCCGCGAATTCCTTCGCCCCGATCATGCCAGCGGTCTTGGGGCTGAGCCGCACATGCAGGGAGATGATATCGGCCGTTCCGATGAGTTCATCCAATGATACTGCCCTGAATCCATCCCTCTCGATGGCATCGGCTGGCACAAAGGGATCGGCGACGAGGATCTCGGCGTCGAAAGCCCTCAGTTTTCGCGCCACGAGGCGGCCGGTCTGGCCGTATCCCGCGATTCCGATCTTCAGCTCGTTGAGTTCGGGAATATATGCCGAGTTTGAGTAGGCTTCACGCCAGGTCCCCTGCTTTAATGCGTAATAGGAACGCGCGATGTTGCGCGTCTCGGTTATCATGAGTCCTATGGCATACTCTGCCACGGCCTGGGCGTTGTGGTGAGGCGTGTGGATGACGGCTATTCCACGCCTCGTGGCTTCGGCGACGTCGATATTTTCCAGCCCGCCGCGCGCCGAAAGAATAACCTTCAGCCTTGGACACTGATCCATCAAAGCCTTGCTCACCGGGCAGATATGCACCGCCAGGACCTCCGCATCCCTGGCCAGGGCGGGAAGATCGGCGGGGTAAGGCAGGCCGGAAGGTCCATGCTGCTCAAGAAGCCGCCAGACAGTCCTGATTTCAGCCCTATCTTTCACGACAAAATCGGTGGTCGATACATCTTCCACTATGGTTTCGATCCCGTCGCCACGAAAAACCTTCGCCAGGATCTGTGTCGGCAACAAGTAATCTCCTACAACCACTCCCTTCATCGGTTCCTCCTATCAAGGTTCTCCACGAGGTCTTTCAGGTCCATTCCATCCGCGGGTATGGATTCGCGCCAGTAGGCTACTGACTTCTTAAGTCCGTCCAGCGAATCGCGAAGGTACGCTATGTTCGAAATGAAGATTTCAAAGGATAAATAGATGGCTTCCGCTCTCGGAGGCATCGCCGGATCGATGGGCTTGTCGTAGGCGGCCAAAAGAGCGCCGAGAAGCGCCCTCCCCTTTATAATTCCCTTTTCGTTGGCAGCCTGCGTAAATGCGGCGTGCCCGGAGGTCAGGCCATCCGTCTGCTGCATATGGATGATCGGCGAATAGGCGCCCAGCTCCTCGAGCCAGGCGTAGGGCTTTCCATCCTTTTCCTCAGCGAAAAGGTGGGGATACATGTCAAAGATCGCCTCCAAGGCAGAAATCGTTTTTTCTTCGGATTGGCTGGCCGCATTCTTCGCGAGATAATCCCATGCTTCATCGGGGCCGAGCCAGAAGTTGGTCACCGTCAGTCCAGCCTTTACGGCGGCGACACAGCGGCCAAGCGTCTCGGCGTCGGGCCGCAGGAACCGCCGCTGGCCGACCATGTGCCCTACATCGATCGTTGTATAGAAGGGAGCCTTTCCGACCGCATAGACATCGGCCAGAAACTTCTTGGTTTCTTCGATCCTCCATGGCGTCTGATGAGGAGCGTACATCTGCTCGCAGCTTAAGGGTACGCCCTTGAGCCAGGCTTTCGCCGACAGTTCGCCGTACGCCTGGACGACCTTCTTCGATTCAGCCGCGAAACTGGCTGGGTTTTGGAGGATATTCTCCGGAATGGCATGGAATGAAAAACCGATTCCCGCGCCGAGTTCGGCCGCATAAGGAATGAGTGTCCCGAACCATCCATCCATGATCTGTCTTTTGGCGCGATCGTCGTGGTGGGCAAGGCCTATCGTCCTGTATGTCTGATAGCCGGTGAAGAAGTTGGCAATTTTCATGCCAAGCCTCGCTTGCTCCGACTTCACTTCGACGAGCCAAGAATCCATGTAGTCCCGCGGGAGAAAAAGAGGATCGATCTCATTGTCGGTGCTGGCTTCTATATAGTCAGCGCCGAGTCCTTTTATAAGCGGCATCCACTCGGAAGGACGAGCCCATCTCTTGATCGCAAAGCAATTGTCCATCGTGAGAAAAATCCGGGGATAGGCCATTCGTGCCTCCGTGCTGGTATTATTAAACCACAAATTCGAAGATTATGATAATATAATAACGATATCCTGTCAATAAAAATTTTATTTGACAATATTCTGATACCGTTATACCATAATCAAAGAAACGGTATTCGGAATCCAGGAAAAGGGGAACGTATGCGCGCATTTCTTTATGAAGGAACTAATAAACTGGAGCTTAAGGAAATAGCCAAACCTTCGGCATCGGAAAACAGCGCCACGATCAAGGTATTGGCCACTTCCATCTGCGGCACCGACCTGCGAACCTACAGGTTCGGATCCTCGAAAATAGCGCCTCCGCGGGTCATCGGTCATGAAGTGATTGGTAGAATAGAAACATTAGGGGCCGCCGTCCAGGGATTTGCCGTAGGCGACCGCGTGCAGATCGCGCCAGCCATCGGCTGTGGCAAGTGCAGACCATGCCTCCACGGCCACACGAACCTCTGCGACAGCCTCAAGACGATCGGCTTCCAATACGATGGTACTTTCGCCGATTATATGGAGATTCCCGCTTCCGCTTTCGAAATGGGAAACGTTACGAAGGTAGAAAGCCCCATCCCCGACACTGAAGCCGTCCTTTCAGAGCCAATAGCCTGCGTCATCAACGCACAGGAATACCTCGCCATAGAGAAGGGCGACACCGTCGCCATATTCGGTTCGGGATTCATCGGCTGCATGCATGCCGAACTCGCCTGGAAGAAGGGAGCCTCGAAGGTGTTCATGATCGAACTCAACGCCCATCGCCGCGAGATGTCCAAAGCGATCATGCCCAACCTCATCGCGATAGATCCCTCCCAAGGTTCCGTTGTCGACCAGATTCTCAAGGCGACCGGCGGCGATGGCGTTGATGTCGTCATAACCGCTTGCTCCTCCGGCGAGGCACAACGCGACGCCATGAAGATCGCGGCGAAGAGAGGGAGGCTCAGCCTCTTCGGCGGATTGCCGAACGGCGTTCCATCGACCGGCTACATCGACAGCAACCTCATTCACTACCGCGAAATATCCGTGTACGGAGTCCACGCCTCCACCGCCGCGCAGAACAGGAAAGCTCTCTCCCTCATATCCTCGGGAGAACTTTCGGTTAAGCCTTTCGCGAGAGATATCTTTCCCCTGTCGCGCATCGAAGACGCGTTCGCCGAGATCAACGGCGAGCGCATCATGAAGGCGATCATCGTCCCTGGAGCCTGAGATGGCTGAATTCGTCCTGCAGATGAAGAACATCGTGAAATCCTACTCGGGGGTGAAGGTCCTCAAAGGGGTCGACCTCGAACTGAGAAAGGGCGAGATACTCGGCCTGGTCGGAGAAAACGGAGCCGGCAAATCGACCCTGATGAAGATTCTGTCTGGCGGTACGAGACCCGATGAAGGCAGCATCCTCATCGATGGCGAAATTGTGCAGGTCACCGATCCCATCAGGGCGAGACAACTGAGAATTTGCATGGTCCAGCAGGAACTCAGTCTCATCAATACGCTTTCAATTCGCGACAACATCGTTCTTGGCAATGAAAACAGGCGGGGATTTTTCCGTACCCTCGACCAGACCGAACATCGAAGGAGGGCGATTGAAGCCTTGAAGCTCGTCGACCTCGACCTCGATGTCGATCAGCAGGTGGGCAAGGTGTCCGTAGCCTACCAGCAGATGATAGAAATCGCGAGGAATCTCGCGAGTGAGCCCCGTGTTCTCGTCCTCGACGAACCGACAACGGCCCTGACCCTCGTGGAGGCAAAAATCCTCCTCGAAAAAATGATACTGCTCAGGGATTCGGGAGCTTCCATCATCTTCATCTCCCATAAGCTTGAGGAGATCATGTCCGTATCCGACCGCCTCCTCGTCCTGCGGGACGGCGAACGCGTGGCAGACCTTAAGGCGGGCGATGTCACGAGAGCTCAGCTCATCTACCATATGGTAGGCGACAAGGCACTCCACAAGAAGTCCGACCGGAGGATCCCGGCCGACGCGAAAGAATGCCTGAAAGTCTCGGATCTTTCGAGAAAAGGCCTTTTCAACAATGTTTCTTTCCGCCTGCGCGAAGGCGAAGTGCTCGGCATTTTCGGATTGAAAGGCGCCGGCAGGAGCGAAGTCGCCATGTCCATCTTTGGCGCGCTCGAACACGACAAAGGAACAGTCGAGATTCCTGGCGAAAAGGAAATAACCTGGGCTCCGCGCAGCGCCATACGCCACGGCATCGGTTTCCTCACGGAAGACAGAAAGGCCACGGGAATATTCCCAAATTGCTCTCTGCGGGAAAACATTTCCATTGTCGACATGCGGAGGGTCTTGGATTCCCTCGGCAGGATAAATAGAAAAAAAGAAGAGAGCGCGGCGAAACGCTTTATCGGCGAACTCAATATCAAGGCCTTTTCATCGAGCCAGAAGATCAAGAATCTTTCGGGCGGAAACCAGCAGAAGGTTATCATTGGGCGATGGCTTTTCAACGATTCCAAGGTTCTGATTCTCGATGAGCCGACAAAGGGCGTCGACATCGGCGCCAAACAGGAAATTTACCAGCAGATCGAAAAACTCGCCGAGGCAGGACGGGGAATTCTCCTCATCTCATCCGAGCTGGACGAGATCATGGCCTTGAGCGACAGGATCCTGATCATGCGTACCGGCGAAGTGACGGCGGAATTCGAGAAAAACCAGGCGTCCTACAAAGAAATCATGCATTACGCGGCTGGCTGAAAAGGCAGCGGAGGAAAAAGTGAGCGACATCAAAGGCATAACTTCATTTGCGAGACATAATATTCTCTATTTGGGGCTCGGCGTCATCATCATAGCTCTCTCGATTCTCTCGCCGGCTTTCATGACGGTAGGTAATATCTTCGACATAATCCTTCAGTCATCGATCAACGGGATCATCGCCCTCGGTGTCACATTCGTGATCACCACCGGCGGCATCGACCTTTCGGTCGGCGCGATATGGGGCTTGACCGGTGTCGCCTGCGGCCTTCTTCTGAAAACGGGCATGCCTTGGGGATTGGCCATCCTCGGCTGCATCCTGGCAGGCGCGCTCTGCGGATTCTTCTCTGGCGTGCTCATAACCAAAGGAAGAATACAGGCTTTCATCGCGACTCTCGCCACGATGAGCATCTATCGCGGCATTTCCCTGATCATCACGAAGGGATACACCGTCTACAATTTCCCCAAGGGCTTTCGTTACCTTGGAGCCGGCAGGCTTTTTGGCGTCATACCGATACCAGTCTTCATACTTCTCGCCGTTCTGCTGATCAGCATTTTCTTATTCGAGCGCACAACGTTCGGAAGGTATCTGGTCGCCATAGGAAACAATAAGGAAGCCGCAAGGTTGTGCGGCATCGATATCAACAGGATGATTACGCTGGCTTATGTCTACTCGGGCATTCTCTGCGCGATAGGCGGGGGCATCATAGCCACGGCCAGGCTCAACGCAGGCGAACCGATCGCCGGAAGCGGTGCGGAAACGGACGCGATCGCGGCTGTCGTGATAGGCGGCACCAGCCTCGCGGGCGGGGTCACAAAGATAAGGAGAACGGTGATCGGCGCGCTTCTCCTTGGCATGACGAACAACGGGCTCACGCTTCTCAACGTGCCGACCTACTACAAGATGGCGGTCGTCGGAATAATCATCATCCTCGCCATGCTCGGCGACTCGATAAACAAGGACTAATCCCGCACGCAGGTGACGGGTTAGATCATATTTTCCCAGGAGGCTTTTATGAGAAGCAAGAAGGTTTTCGCAATGTTCTGCGCGATGTTCCTGCTCGTATCGGGCGTTTTCGCGCAAGACTATTTCCTCTCTGACTTCATGGGACTCAAAAGCGGTTCGTTCCTCGCAAGCGTTCCCCGCCCCACGAAGAAGTACAAGATCGCCAACATCACCCGCACCCTCATGAACGAGCACTGGGTGAAGAACAAGGAAGGTTTCGAAGCCGCGCTGAAGCATTACGGCCTGGCTGGCGACGTGTTCTCCGTCATGTCCGAGCAGGATGTCATGGCCCAGGCCAACCTTCTCGACACCGTCATCGCCAAGGGCTACAACGCCGTCGTCGTGTCCCCCATCAGCGAGAAGAACCTTCTCCCCGGCCTCGCTCTCGCCGCCAAGAAGGGTATGAAGATCATCAACGTCGACACCGCTGAAATCCTGCCGGCCGACGCGACCGCCAATGGCATCACCGTCTCGGCCTTCATCGGATCCGACAACTATTCGGCCGGAGTGCTCGCCCTCGACTACATCAAATCCAAGCTCGGCGAGAAGAAAGGCAAAGTGGCGGTCATCGAAGGACGCCCCGGCGACACCTGCGCCATCGACCGCACCGGCGGATTCGTCGATCAGGCCAAGAAATACTCGAACATCACCGTCGCCGCATCACAGTCCGGCCAATGGGATCGCCTCAAGTCCATGGAAATCGTCACCAGCATCCTCCGCGCCACCCCCGACATCATGGGAATCTACTGCAACAACGACACCATGGTTCTCGGTGCCATGAGTGCCGCCGCCGACCTCGGCTACAGAATCCTGAACGCTTCCAACGTCGAAGCCGACGCCGGCAAGCCCAAGACTCTCATCCTCATCGGAAACGATGGCGTACCCGAGGCTCTCGAAGCCGTACGCGACGGAACCCTCACCGGCACGATCGCCCAGAAACCCTTCCTCATGGGTTACGCCGCGGTAGAAGCCGCGATCCAGGCCCTGGAAGGCAAGCCCGTTCAGCCCAGGATCGCAACACCGATCAAGCTCCTCGTGAAGACTGATTTCTGAGTTTATTTCCATCGGCGCACGAAGAAGCCAAGGGCCGCTCCATATGGAACGGCCCTTTCTTATGCGCAACGAAGCGAGTTGATCGGATGTCGTCGGACTGCCAAACGCTTTTCAGGTGAGATAGATTTTCTTTCCGAATTTGTTGACGAGATTCACGTATTTCGGGGGGACGTTCTCATCGGTGATAGTAATGTCGAAATCGCCGAGGTTGGCGAAAAAAGCCGGGCTCACCTGATCGAACTTGGACGAATCGACAAGGAGGACATTGGTAAGGCTCGAGGCGAGCGTGGCTCGCAGTATTTCTATGGTGTAGTGATTCATCGACGTCACGCCCATCCTGTCACTCACGCCGCTCGCGCTCGTGAAAAACATCGTGGCCCTGTTTTTTTTGATGAACTCAACGCTCTCCGGGCTCTCGAACATGAGTGTCTCTTCGTGAAAAAAGCCGCCTGGAAAGATGATGTTGCATTTTTGCTTTTTCCTGATCTCCATCAGGATATTCAAGGCGTTGGTGATCACGGTGAGGGGTAGGTCGTTGGGGATCGCCTTCGCGAAAATTTCCGTGGTCGATCCGTAGCTGATAAAGATCACATCGTTCGGCTTCAGAAGCGACACCGCCTTCTTCGCGATCGACGACTTCAGGTCGATGTTGTGGTTGCAGGCGTCGAGAAGAAAGTACTTGCTCGCGAAAGAGTTGTTTCCTCTTTGGTTGCTCAGTACGGCGCCATGGACGATCTTGACGAGTTCATCCTTGGCGAGAGCATCGACATCGCGGCGGATGGTCATGACCGATACATCCAGCTGTCCGGCTAGTTCACGGACCGTCGCCGACTGGTGTATATCGAGGTATTCGAGTATCATCTTGACTCTTTGATCTTTCACAAAACAAGCATAAATACCATTCGATATGATTGTCAAGAACCAATTACCAAAGGTAACTAATGTTTTTATCATATATACTTAATTGCAACACATTTTATTTTTTTATAAATATGATCAACTTTAATATTGACATATTTACCATATATGTTACTATATTACCTTGAAATCTTGATAATATTTATTATTTTATCTATTCTATGGTTTTTACATACCATTTGGAGGATTCAGGATGATTGAACCCAGGTTTACGGGAAAAGTGGCGGTGATAACGGGAGCGGCGCAGGGCATCGGACGTCAAATCGCGAACGACATGGCCGATGAAGGCGCAACGGTCATCATCGGCGATATCAACAAGGCCGACATCGATGCCACAGTCCAGGAGATCACGGCCAAGGGCGGAAAAGCCTTTCCCTACCTCTGCGATATTTCCGACAGAGAGCAGGTCGACAAGCTCGTCGAGACCATTGTCGCGGCTCACGCCCGCCTCGACATTCTCGTGAACAACGCCGGCATTCTTGTTCCTGCCACCATCGAGGAAACCACCGACCAGCTCATCGACAAGACCATCGACATCAACCTGAAAGGCGTGCTCTGGGCAATCCGCGCCGTGACGCCTTTCATGAAGAAGGCCGGATACGGCCGCATCGTCAACATCGCCTCGATAACGGGCAAGAACGGCGACAACTCATCGACCTTCGTCTATGGGGCAACGAAAGGCGCCGTGATGTCGCTCACCCGTTCGGTCGCTCGCCAGCTCGGCCCCTTTGGCGTAACATGCAACGCTGTCGCCCCTCACGCCATAATGACGAACATGATGCAGTATTGGGACGACGCGAAGAAGAAGAGCATTTCCGACAAGATACCGGTGCGCCGCCTGGGTACGCCCCTCGACGTTTCCCGCGCCGTGCTCTACCTCGCGGCTGACGAAGCTTCCTTCGTCAACGGCGAAGTGCTCAACATCAACGGCGGCTACTACATGGACTAAAGTATCGCGAGTGACCCCAGAGTTGCTCGCGTCCGATAGCGAATATCAAAAGAGAGCGAATGTATGGCAGGAAAGTGCGCGATAGGCCTGGACTATGGAACGAACTCCGTCCGGGCCTTGCTTGTGGAAGTCGAGACGGGCAGGGAAATCTCAGGCAGCGTTCACGGATATGAATCCGGCGAGAAAGGAATAATCCTCGATCCGGCCCACCCCCTCCTCGCCCGCCACAATCCCAGGGATTATCTCGTCGGCCTTGTGTCTGTCGTGCGAAGCGTCCTGGACCAAGCGCGGCTTAGTGAGAACGTCCAGCCAGCAGACGTGATTGGCCTGGGTGTCGACACGACGGGGAGCACGCCCATCCCCGTCGACAAGGATGGCGTGCCCCTCTCCTTCTTTGAAAAGTTCGCCGGCAATCCCAACGCCTTCGCGTGGCTATGGAAAGACCACACATCGACGGCCGAAGCCGAGGAGATCACGAGGCTAGCGAAAAAGCTGCGCCCGGCATATCTGGGAAAGGTCGGCGGCGCCTACTCAAGCGAATGGCTCTGGTCGAAGCTCCTTCGCTGCAGGCGCTGTGCTCCCGATGTGTTCTCCGCCGCCTGGTCCTGGGTGGAGATGTGCGACTGGATTCCCGCCATCCTCTCGGGCGATACGCGCCCCGAGAAGATTCGGAGAAGTATCTGCGCGGCGGGGCATAAAGCCTTCTATCACCCCCAGTGGGGCGGTTGGCCAGACGCCGCATTTCTGGAAGCCCTCGACCCGGAACTTGCGCGGATCGCTTCGACCTTCGCGCCTCTGGCCTTCTCCATCGGAGAAGTCGCCGGTTTCCTCTGCGGGGAATGGGCGAAAAGGCTAGGCCTTCCAGCAGGAATACCTATAGCCGTAGGCGCTTTCGACGCGCATTTAGGTGGCGTCGGCGCCGGGATAGCAGCGAACATACTCGTCAAAAATATCGGGACCTCCACCTGCGACATGATGGTCTCCGATCTGTCAGATCCTTTGCCTGACATTCCCGGCCTTGCGGGAGTCGTCCCCGACTCCATACTTCCCGGATATTACGGCCTTGAGGCCGGTCAGTCGGCCGTTGGCGACATATTCAATTGGCTCGCGAACCTCGTCGCCCCTAGCGAGAGCGACAGTCATCTTGTCCTACAGGAAGAAGCCTCAAGGATCGCCCCTGGCGAATCGGGCCTCCTCGCCCTCGACTGGCAGAATGGAAATCGCACCATTCTCATGGACCAACGCCTGACAGGCACGATCATCGGCCTCACCCTTCAGTCCACGCCCGCGGAGATATACCGCGCGCTGGTCGAGGCGACGGCCTTCGGCGCCCGCGTCATCATCGAACGCTTTGAGGAATATGGCTGCCGCATCGACAAGGTAATCAACTGCGGCGGTATCGCCCAGAAGAGCCCGATGACGATGCAGATCTACGCCGATGTCTGCGGAAAGACGATGGAGATTTCGCGCTCGAGCCAGACGGGGGCTCTCGGCGGTGCCGTGGCCGCGGCTGTCGTGGCCGGGCCCGGGCGCGGAGGATATACCGATTTCCTTGAAGCAGCGAAAAGGATGACGGGGGTGAGCGATGTCAGGTACATCCCCGACCCCGAGCGTTCGGCGACCTACGACAGGCTCTACGCGCTTTACCGCGACCTTCACGACTCATTCGGGATAGAAGGCGCCGCAACGGACCTCTACGCCTGCATGAAGACACTGATCGAAATACGGGACAGGGCCAGGAAGATTTAGCCGCCCCTCAAGAAGCCTTTCGCGGGTAGCCGACGCATTGGCGCGGTGCCAGTTTAATCCTTCCTGAGCACCGTGACGCAGTTGGTCGCGGCGCTTCCCCCCACGTTGAACGCCACCGCTATTTCCGGCTGGCCTTTCGTCGGCGCGGCGCCTATGGGTTCGCCCACGAGCTGTTTGTACAGCAGCACGTGCATGGAAACCCCCGTGGCCCCCACGGGATGCCCTTTGGCCTTGAGCCCGCCCGAAAGGTTGACGCAGCACTTCTGATCTTCCCGGCCGAAGCGGCCGTCCATATAGTCGAAGCCGGCCTGCCCGTCCGCCGAGAGTCCCAAGGCTTCGGTGCTGAGCAGCTGGTTGATCGTGAAGCAGTCGTGGACCTCGGCGATGTCCACGTCAGCGCTTCGGATGCCAGCCTCAGCGTAAGCCCTGCGAGCCGCTTCCTTGCCCGCGACCAGTTCGCGCATATTGCCGCGCATGGATATGGGCATGTATTCGTTGGTGTGGCCGATCCCGGCGATTTTCACCCGCTTTCCGCCTCTCGCTGTGGCATCTTCCGATCTCATGATCACGAGGGCCGCAGCCCCGTCGGTGACGAGCGAACAGTCATGGAGGCGCAGAGGTTCAGCGATGACGGGATTCTTCTCCGGAGGGAGGTTCAGGATGGCTTCGGCCGTCGTCAGCCCAAGACGGTCGGAGGGACCGCCCTTGCCGAAGTGCGCGAGCGGATTGTCGAGGCCGTTCCGGTAACAGAGCGCCGAAACGGAAGCGAGCATCTTCGCCAGCGTCTGGGAGGAAAAACCGTAATGAGCCATGTAGCCCTTGGCGTATTCGGCGAAGAGACCTGGGAAAGTCATCCCCCCGGCTCCTTCCTCCGGCCAGTAGGAACAGGTCGCCAGGGCGTGGGTGACGTCCTTCGTGCCCAGGAGATTCATCTTCTCGACGCCGAGGACAAGGGCGATCCGCGCCCTTCCAGCCTCGACGGCGTAGATAGCGTCATAGAGAGCCACAGAGCCCGAGGCGCAAGCGTCCTCGCAGCGCGTCATGGACTTGAAGCGCAGGCCCTCCGGGTCTATCGCGAGAGCCGCGGCGGCCAGGTGTTCTTGGTTCGCGAAGAGCCCGGGCGCGCAGCTGCCTACCCAGACCGCGTCCACATCGGCGGCGCTTATGCCGGCGTCGGCCAACGCTCCCCTGCCGGCTTCAGTCATCAATTCGTAGATGCTCTTGAGGTCGGTGACGACACCTGTTTCCTTGTCTTTCCTCACCAGATTGCCGAACGCCGTATTATAAGCCCCGATGATACTTACTTTTGACATTGTCCCTTCCTCCTTATCTATCGCTTCCCGACTCTTTCCGTGAATGAAGCCAGAATTTCAAGGAACTTCCCCGGATTTTCCGCGATGACGGAATGTCCGACATCCTCGACAATAACGAGCTCTGCGTCGGGATAGGCCCGGGCCGTATCCTTAGCCATCGTTTCCGATATTATGAAATCCTCCCTTCCCCATATAACGAGGACTGGTTCCCTGAAACCGGAAGTCTCGGCCGATACGTCGAAACGCGATAAGGCTTCCGCGTTCCCTATCCAGGCTTTTTCCGCCATGCGCGCCGCGTCATCGACAAGGGCATCGAAAAAAAGCGGATCCCGCAGCGTCGGCACGGTGGCCGCGAGCGCTTTGGAGAGGATGTTCCTGTCCTTTCGCATCATTTCGACGAAGGGATAGCGATCCCGAGGCGTCAGGAGGCCTTGTGGCGAGGAGGAATCCACAAGGACGAGAGCTTTGACGGTCCCGGGATGCTGCAGGGCAAGGGATTGCGCCACGGCGCCGCCGAGCGAGTGACCGACCACGATGGGCGATTTCAAACCAAGCGCTTCGATAAATTCCTGTACGCAGTCGGCGTAGGCGTGGAGATCGACATCGCCGGATAGCTCAGATGAGCGGCCGAAATTCGGCAGGTCCAGCGCGAAAGTCTGGAAACCGGGGATCTCCATGACTTTCGAATACCAGAGGCTGGAACCTGTATTGCCATGGATATACACGAGAGGTTGACCGCTGCCGGTCGTGGCGTAGTAGAGATGCATGCCGCCTATAAGCAACAAGGCGCTCGTCATGATTTTTCCCCCATAGTGAAAGCGGCGATCTCGGCCGCTATCAGGACCGGCCGCTCGATGACGGCCGCGTGGCCCGCCCCCGGCAGCACCTTGAGAAGGGAACCAGCGATATTGCCCGCTATGATGGAAGCGAATCCTCTATGTTTCAGTATATCCCGTTCACCGACGAGCACAAGGGTTCTACAGGTTATGCGATTTAGTTTTGGCGTCAAGTCTATGGAGAGGAAGGCGCGGCAGAGCCCCGCGAAAGCGTCGAACCATTCTCTCGGCAGCGATGCCACCGAGTCTTCCCTGGTTTTGAGGATGCCAGAATTAGCCGCTATATAGTCCGAAGAGTAATTCCAGGGTAGGATCGTCCTGTAGAAAACCCTGGCGTCGCAGAGCGCCGCGGCCATCCAGGATTCGACCGTCGCCCTGAGAAGAGCATCCAGCTCGCTCACTCCGTCGATGATCGTCAGCGAAAGACATTTTTCCGGATGGGCGATGGCGAATGCCAGTGCCACCTCGGCGCCGTAGGAGGTGCCGACGATATGCGCTTCATGGATGGACAGCCCCTCCATGAGCGCCGCCAGGTCTTCGGCGTGGCCTTCGAGGCTATAGGGAGAAGCCGGCTTTTCGCTCAACGTCTGGCCGCGCATATCGTGGCAAAGCGCGCGGCATTTACCGCCGAGAGCTTCCAGGACGGGTTTCCAGTGCCCGATCGACATCGCGATGCCGTTGAGAAAAACCAAGACTGGTCCCTCGGTCCCGAACAGTTCATAGCGGAGTCTCGCGCCGTTGGCGATGAAATCCGGCATACGGTATCTCCTAAAGCCCCAGATAGGACTTGAGCACGTATGGATTCGTGCGCAGGCCCTCGGCGCTGTCCTCGATGACAATTTTCCCGTTCTCCAGCACATAGCCGCGGTCTATGGACCTTAGGCTCTCGCGGACGTTCTGTTCGGTCACGAGAATGGAGACCGATTTCTTCAGCGTCTTGAGCACCTCGAAAACCTCGGCGACGATGGAAGGCTGAAGGCCGAGCGAGGGCTCGTCGAGTATGAGCAGTTTGGGATCGGACATGAGGGCCCTCGCGATGGCGACCATGCGCTGCTGCCCGCCCGACATCGTCCCCGCGAGCTGCTTTCGCCTCTCCTTGAGAATCGGGAACATCGCGAACACCTTATCGAGATGGTCCTTAGTCTTGGCCTTGGCGTGGGGAATATAGGCGGCTCCCAGGAGGAGATTGTCCTCTACCGACATGCCGGGGAATAGCTCCCTTTCCTGAGGAACGAGGGCTACGCCCATCCTGGCCATGATATGCGTCTCCGTACCCTCGACGCGTTTGCCTTCCAGTTCGATGCCGCCCGCCCAGACCCTGTTCATGCCCATGACGGCGTTTATGAGGGTGGTCTTGCCGGCCCCGTTCGGACCGAAGAGACCCACGGATTCGACTCCCACTTCCAGGTTCACGCCCTGGATCACCTTCATTCGGCCGTAGCCGCATTCCAGACCTTGTATTTTAAGCATCAGGCGGCTCCTCCGAGGTAGGCTTCGATGACGCGGGGATTCTGGGACACTTCCTCGTAAGGACCTTCGGCGATGAGCTCACCCGCTTCCAGGACGATGACGCGGTGCGTCAGCTCGCGGATCACGCCCATGACATGTTCCACCACGCCCACCGCCAATCCGCGCTCCTTGGCGACTTTCTGTACCGTGGCGATCAGGTCTTTCGTTTCGTCGGAGTTGAGACCGGCCATCACCTCGTCGAGGAAAAGCACCTCCGGTTCGTTGGCCAGAGCCCTGGCGATCTCCATCTTCTTCACCTCGAGAATCGTGAGACGGCTGGTGTCCCTCTCGATATCCTTGAGACCGAGTTCGGCGCAAAGGGCTTCGGCCTTGCGCCTGGCCGCCTTGAGCCCGTTGCCGCGGGCGAAGATCGAACCCACCATGATGTTCTCCACGAGGCTCAAGTTTTCGAGGGGGTGAATGAGCTGGTAGGTTCTCGCTATGCCCATGCGCGCCCGCTCGTGGGCTGGCGCGTAGGTGATGTCCTGCCCCTTGTATTCTATTTTTCCCTCGCTCGGCATGATTATGCCCGAAACGAGGTTGATGAAGGTCGTCTTTCCGGCGCCATTCGGCCCGATGATGCCGAGGATTTCGCCCGAGTCCATGGAGAAGGACACCTTGTTCACGGCCACGAGACCCAGAAAGCGCCTCGTGAGGTCGGTAGTCTTGAGCTTGGTCATTTTGTCTTCCTCCCGGTTTTGCCCATCGCTTTCCGGGCGACCCCGAGCAGGCCCTGAGGCATGAACAGGATTACGAATATGATCATGATTCCGTACACGACGAGATGGCCGTAGGGAATCTTTAGCTTGAGCCACTCAGCGACCAGGCCGAGGAGAAGGCCTCCTAGGATCGGGCCCACCGTGCTGTGGATGCCTCCGAGCAGCGCCATCGCGAGGGGAAGGAGGGTGAAGTCGGCGCTGAAAACGGTGTCGGGCGAGGCGAAGCCGTAAGACATCGCGAAGATGCCGCCGATCATGCCCTGGATGGCCGATGTCACCACGAAGGTGACGAGGAGCCAGCGAAAAATGTCCACGCCGGAAGACCTGGCCGAAATCTCGTTGTTCCTGATGGCGGTGAGCGCGAATCGGACGCGGCTTTTCTCGAACCAGTAGGAAGCGCCCAACGCCACGGCGAGGCCGGCGAGGGTGAGAAAATAGAGGCTGCTGGATTTGCCGCCGAAGATGATGCCCTCCTGGACGACGATGCCCTCGGGGCCGCCCGAGAATTCCTTCATGTTCTGTATGATGATGCGGAATATCTCGCCCAGCGCGAGGGTGACGATCGAGAAGTAGGTATGCCTCAGCCTGAGGATGAGGAAGCCGATGAGGAAGGCCACGATGCCAGAGAAGAGGCCGGCGAAGGGAATCGAAAGCCATCCGGGCATTCCTCCCCTTACGACGCCGAGGATCGAGGCGTATGCCCCCAAGCCCACGAGTCCGGCGATACCGAAGGATATCTGTCCGGAGCGCAGGAGCATGTCCCAGGTGATGGCGAGGGCCATATACATCATGACGTTGCGCGCCACCTGAAGCGGGTAGTCTCCCGCGAAAGCGGGCAATGTCAGCGCGAGCACGGCGGCGATCGCGGCGAAAGTCCGGGCTACGTTGCGGTTCACGACTTCCTCCCTTTCAGGGAACGGCTCAGGATGACGACGATGATGAGGACGAAGAACACTATGTCGGCCCATTCGCGGGTTCCGCGGAAGGCGCGCAGGAAACTCTCGGAAATGCCGAGGAGGATGCTCGCGCTCAGGATACCGGGAATGTTGCCGACGCCGGCCATGGCCACGAGGCAGAAACTCTTCATGGTGAAGGGCGATCCGACGCTCGGGAAGATGGCCGATTTCGTGAGGAAAAGCGCGCCCATCGCGCCGAGGAGGGCGGTGGCTATCGCGAACACGAGGCCGTAGATCCTGTTGACGTCGATGCCGACGATCGCGGCGCCGCGCGGGTTCTGGCCTACGGCGAGAGCGGCCTTGCCTGTTGTCGTCTTCGTGAGGAAGAAGGTCAGCCCATAGGTGAAAAGGATGGCGGCGGCGACAAAAACGAAGGACCAGACGCCGAAGGTGAGTTCGCCGATATCCATGGAGGCCGAAACGTAGTCGAGCGACATTTTGAAGGTCTGCGAGGTGAAGGCCAGGTTGATGGCCTGGCTGAAGACGATAGAGATGCCGAAAGTGAGAATGAGCTGATTGAGTTCGGGGGCCTTGAGCGCCCGCCGGATCGTTAATTGAAAGATGACCCAGCCAAAGAGGGCGGTGACGAGGGCTGTCGGGACGATGGCGAGGAGGGGGTCCATGCCAAGAGCCTTGCAGGCGAAATAAGTAGCGTAGGAGGCCATCATCATGAATTCGCCGTGGGCGAGGTTCACGATATGGACGATTCCGAGCACGAGTCCCATGGGGATCGCGATCGCTGCGTAAAGCCCTGCGGACTGCAGGCCGTAGATGAGGACGGTCGGCTTCCACAGGACGATAGCGATCACGGCTGCCGTACCCAGAGCCGGGAGGATAGCTGTTCGTTTTTTCAGTGCCATCTTGACTGCCTTTTTGCTGGAATAAAATGCCGCGGGGCGGCGCGGGCGATCTTCGGGAGAGCGCCCGCGAAACCTCGCGGTGATGCATCAAAAATACGGAACCGTTCTCACTTCCACGCGGGGAAAGGATATACGGGCTCAGAGGTGGCCGCTTCGAAGGGCCAAATCACTTCCTGGAAACCGTTCTGCCACTGCAGGATTTTCTGCCTGGTGATTCCCTGGTGCTTGATGACGTTGGACGGCTTGAAGGTGATGGTCTCGCCGAGGGCCGACGCGTACTTCGTCGCCTCGAGAACCTTGACGAGCGCCGCGGTTTCAGTGGTGCCGGCGGCCTTGATGCCGTTGGCCAGGATATGGACAGCGTCATAGGCCAGAAGCGCGAAATAGGTGGCCGGTTCTTCCCTGAATTTCTTAACGTAGGCATCGTAGAATTTCTTGCTCGTGGCGTTGCCTTCGTTCATGGCCGTCGACCACATTCCGTAGAGCATCACGTTGCGCGAAAGCTTGGACGACCCGAAGCCGATGGGCCATCCGGGGGGCGCCCCGAGGTAGATGCCGGGGCTGAACTTCATGGCCTTGGACTGCTCGAGCAGGGGAAGAGCGTCGGCGTCGTAGCCAGCCCATATGAAGAGATCGGGCTTAAAGCTCTTGGCCACCTCAAGGACGGCGGTGTAGTCGCCGCCGCCGAGGGCAGCGCTCTTGAAGGGCGCGCCGTCGATCGTGAAGCGGCTACCGCTTCCGCCGAACAGGGTTTTCGTCGCGGTCCAGGAGGACTGGCCGAAGGCGCCTTCCTCATAGGCGAGGAAGATCTTCTTGACCTGGACGTTCGGGTACTTCGCCATGATGGCATTCCAGCCTTCGAGGTAGGAAGCGCCCTGATTGTAATCCCATGGATGCAGATGGAAATAGAAATCGGATTCGGGCGAGGGACCGAGGGCCTTTTCGACCGTCGAGCTCGCGGCCGCGCCGGTGGACATGACGACCTTGCCGTATTTCTTGAAGACGGGGATCTTGCCGAGTTCGGCGCCGGAAGCCATGCCGCCAAGGAACACGTCTACCTTGTCCACGGTGGCCAGTTTCTCCACCTGAGCCGCGGCCTTGTCGGCCTTGCCCTCGTCATCGGCGACAATGAGTTCGAGTTTCTTGCCGAGAACGCCGCCGGCCGCGTTGATCTCATCGACGGCGATCTGGGCGGCCTTGCTGCCCTGGTTCCCTGTGATGTCGGCGAGCATCCAGATACCGCCGATCTTGATGGTGCCCTGCGCGAAAACGCCGCCCGACAAGAGGGCCAGCGCCGCAAGAACCAAAAGGATTCGTTTCATTCAAGCCTCCCTGGGACCGCCTATCGCGGCTGCCCCTTTTTCTATCCGGTCCGGAATGCCCGGCCGGCATTGACCAACATAAAGGGCGCGGTGAAGCGCTTCCGGCGCCTTTAAAGCACCAGTCCGCCGTCCACCCGCAGAACCTGGCCCGTGATGAATACCGATTCATCAGAACAGAGGAAAAGCACGGCGTTGGCGATGTCGATAGGCATGGCCAGCCGGCCGAGCGGTGTCTTCGCGATGATGGGCTCGAGGACTTTTTCGGGAACGGACTCGATCATCGGCGTCCTGCAGTAACCCGGCGACACGGAGTTGACCCTGATCTTCGCGCCCTTGCGGGCGAATTCCTTGGCCCAGCCCTTGGTCATGGCCACGACGCCGCCCTTGGTGGCGGCATAGTTGGACTGGCCGATGTTGCCGTCGAGCCCGACGACCGAGGCTATGGAGACGATGGCGCCGCTTCCGCCCGCCATCATCTGGGGAGCGACCGCCCGCGTCATCTTGAAGACGCCGGTGAGGTTGACGTTGATGACAGCGGCCCAATCGTCGTCGCTCATCTTCTGGATGAGGGCGTCGCGCGTTATGCCCGCGTTGTTGACGAGGGCGTCGATGCGGCCGAATTCGGCCTGGACTTTCTCAACGAAAGCCTGGATCTGCGCGGTGTCGGTGACGTTGAGCACGGCGCCTCTCACATTGCTCCTGCCGGCTTCTAGTTCGGGGAAGGCAGCGTCGTTGACGTCGACGGCGAAAACCATGGCGGCGCCCTCTTCGGCGAAGCGGTCGACGATCGCGCGGCCTATGCCGCGGGCGCCGCCCGTCACTATGCAAACCTTGTCCTTCATTCTCATATGATTCCTCCCAATACTAACTTCTTCTATACGCGGACTTCCTGACCGACTGAATCGCGGCGCCCAGCGGCGCGGTTCAGTCGCGTCAAGGGATAAGGACGTTCAACGTCCTTATCCCTTGATGACTCCCCATCGAACGATCGTGCTGGCCCACACGAAGCCGAGGCCGGCGCCCACGAGGACGATGTTCGCGCCTTCACCGATCTTTCCCGACTCCAACCCGAGCTTTATGGACAGAAGCTGGTCGTTCTGTCCTATATGGCCGTAATCCTCGAGGTAGGTGGACTGCTCGGCCCTAAGACCAAGTTCCGCGAGAACCGCTTCGTGCGCGCTGCGCTTGAAGTGGAGTATGGCGAGATAGTCGATGTCGGCTTGATCGAGCCCTGATTTCGCGAGCGCGTCGCGGATGACGCCGTAAAAGTTGGGCATCGTCACCTCGCCCAGCTTGGCCTTGAAGGCAGCCTCGTCGGGCACGACGAAAAAGGGCTTCGCGGCGTCCTCGGGCTTGGGGGGCCAGGCTTTGGAGCCCAGCACCGGCACGACGCACATTTCAGAAAGCGAGCCATCGCCCCTGAAAGCTGATGAGAGAATGGCGTTTTTCCCCAGATCCTTCACAAGGACGCAGGCCGAACCGCCCGATCCAATGTCCATCATGAATCGCGTCGGCGGATAGGCGAGGTCGATAAGATCGTTGTTGCGATAGCCCGATACGAGAAGGACGGTCTTGAGGTCGTCCCTGGCGAGCATGAGTGACTTGGCCACGTCGAGAGCCGCCATCATCGAGCCGCACATGGCTTCCATGTCGAAACTCCAGGCGCGGCAGGCCCCCAGCCGGTTGGCGACGTTGAGTCCGGCGAGCCAGCATGGATAATCCTTGTGCTGGGCGCCGCACCAGATGACGAGATCCAGTTCCCGAGCTTCAAGGCCAGCGTCGCCGAGCGCTTTCACCGCGGCCTTGTAGCCCATATCGGAGGTCGTGTTGTCGGGACCGGCCACCGGCTTCCGGTTTACGCCGAATTTCTTGGCAATGACATCTTCCGGCACGCCGCTCGCCTGGGCGAGATCGGCGGCGGTGGTGTAAGTATCAGGTAAAAAAACCCCGATACCGGCGATTCCTATATGCATCCCTAGCTCCATGAAAAGTGAATCATCTCTCACTATCATATCCATCGGTTTCCTCAATCCGTCAAGGGCAAATTTGTGATATTTTTAACAATTATGGACTCTCCGACAATTACAAATTTTTATATTATTATAATAAAAGCATTTAAAAAATTTCAAACATCGATGACATATCCATGATCCGCGGCTTCCACGCTTTTTTTCGGAATCGCCCTTGCGCGATCCAGCCAAGAGCCTTATACTATTTTTCAAGATATGAACCATCTCTCATTCATATCCACGCGGAATTCCAAATTGGGAGAAACTTCGTGAAACCTGGGGAAAAGCGATGGCCAAATCCATATCTGACAAGGAAGAAGCTCCAGGAAGCCGGGACCGGCTCGTTTTCTCAACCATAGAGCTGCTCTCGGAAAAATGGTATGGAACAGTATCGGTGGCCGAGATTTGCAGGCACGCCGGCCTGTCCAACGGGCTTTTCTACCGCTATTTCCAGAGCAAGGAAGAAATATTCAAACATATCCTCGAGCTCGTCATCGAAAAAATCGCCGAAGCCCTCTCTAACCTCCCGGGCGAAACGCTGCGCGAGAGGCTGGAACTTTTCGCGAAAAATATTTTTGAGTTCTCACGCGACAATCGCTCCCTCGTGAAGGTTTTCCGCGAAGGCCAATATCGATTTTTCGAATACGAAAGACGCCTGATGGCGGTCTATACCGAGGCTTTAGGCAGGGTTACCGGAGGGAAAGTCCCCCTTTCCTCCTATGTGTTCGCCCTCGGAGGACTTCGTTTCGCGGCCATCCGTTCGGCCTTCCACGGCATTCCCGTACGCCTTCCCGTCCTCCAGCGTATACTCGAGGAAGGCATGTTCGGGCAGTACGACTTCGATCCCGCCAAGGTTTTCTCGACATCCATCACGCCGCTTCCCCTCGACGTGATGCCCGACGCCAGGGAACGGATCCTCCGCGAAGGCAAGACGCTGATCGGGAAGCAGGGATATTTCGAGACGAACATTCACGAGATCACGACGGCGGCCGGCCTTTCGACGGGCGCCTTCTACACCTACTTCACGAACAAGGAAGCCTTCTTCGCGGAACTCATCCACAGGGTCGGCAGGGAAGTCAGGCGCTTCATATCCATCAATCTCGATCCATCGCTCAACAGGCTGGAGCGCGAGCTTCGCGGCCTATGGCTATTCATCGTCTACCTGTCGCTGGAAAGATATTGCTACGGCATCGTGAGGGAGGCCGAGTTCGTCCTTCCCGAAGCCGCCAAGGCATATTACGACGCCTTCGTCGACGGCTACCGTGAACATGACGAGAGCGTCCAGATGATCGACGAAACTACGGAGATCGAATTCATGCTGGGCGTCGCGCATTATCTGGGCATCGAGGTGATATTCGACCAATCGCCGGAGAACGCCAGAACGGTGATAAGCGAAATAGGAAAATTCTACCGCTTCGGCTATGGAGGATGATATGGCAGTCGCGCGCATCATAGGCACGGGAATCTACGCGCCTGGCGATCCCATCGACAACGCGAAACTGAAACGACTGACGGGCATAGAATTCGATGCGGCGAAGCTCGAGGCCAAACTTGGAATCGCGCAACGTCATGTCGCGAGGCTTTCGGGTCTCGACGAAACCACAGCCGATTTCGCGGAAAAGGCCGCGCGGGCTGCGCTGGCCGACGCGGCGCTCGACCCCATGGAAGTGGGGATGTTCGTCGTGGCGACCGACACGCCCGAGTACATTTCGCCGGCCACGGGAATACTGCTCCAGGGCAGGCTGCAGAGGGGCGAGACGGAGTCGCGCGCCTTCGACCTGGGGGCTTCGTGCGCGAGTTTCGTCGCGGCGCTGGACATGGCCGCCCGCGCCGTCGCCTCCGACCCCAGCCTGCGCTACGCCCTCGTCGTGGGCGTCTACAACATGCCGGCCTATATCCGCGACGGCGACGCCTTCGGCTGGTCGATTTTCGCCGACGGCGCGGGCGCTGTCCTTCTCGAACGCTACGAAACCGCGCCATCGACCCGAAACGGCGCCTCCAGCCACGCCTCCAGCCACGCCTCCAGCCACGCCTCCAGCCACGCCTCCGGCTACGTCGACGGCGTCTTCAGGGCCGACGGCACCCAGTGGAACTATGTCGGCGTCTACGCGGGCGGAACCCGCAAACCTGTCACGAAGGAACTGCTCGACGCAGGCGCCTATGGCCTTGAACTGCTCCAGCGCCTTCCGGGCGACAGAAACGTGAAGCTCTGGCCGCCCCTCGTTCGCCGCCTCCTCGAAAAGGCCGGCGTCGCTCAGTCCGAAGTCGCCCACTATATCTTCACCCAGATCAACCGGTCTGTCATCGCCGAAGTGATGGGCATCCTCGGCGAGCCCATGGAAAAGACCACGACCATCATGGACCGCTTCGGCTACACCGGCTCGGCCTGCGTGCCCATGGCCCTCCATGAGGCGCTCCTGGCCGGAACCGTCCACAAGGGCGATTTCGTCGTCCTCGTCGCGTCGGGGGCGGGGCTCGCCGTCGGCGCCTCGCTGATCCGTTTGTAAAATACCCGCGGTCGGGGCTTTTCAGACGGCCGCCTAAACTTTGCCAGTAAGGGAGCACACCATGAATTGGCTCGATGTCTACAAAAGCAAGCTGATATCCATCGACGAGGCCGTGTCCATGATCCGGAGCGACAACGACATAATCGTCGGCCAGTGCGCCTCCGAGCCCCAGGGATGCATGTCGCGCTTCCACATCGTGGGCGACAGGGTGACCGATGTCAGGGTCTTCTCCGTCCTCACGCTTAAGCCCTACGACTTCTACATGAAGCCCGAGATGAAAGGGCATTTCGAGCTGGCCTCCTGGTTCCACGCCCCGGGATCGCGCGCCGCACTCAAGGCCGGAACGGGCACCGTCACCTATGTCCCCAACATGCTGCACCGCGCGGCCACGGACAGGATACACGCCCACCGGCCCGAGATATTCTTCGGTACCTGCACGCCCCCGGACAAGCACGGCTTCGTCTCCCTCTCCCTCGGCATCACCTACGAAAAGGACATGGTCGAAGCGGCGAAGCTCGTCATACTTGAAGTAAATCCCCGCCTGCCGCGCACCTTCGGCGACACCCAGGTCCATGTCTCGCAGGTCGGCTATTTCGTCGAGTACGACCAGGAAGTGCCGTCCTTGCCCGCCCCCAATCCCGACGCCACCGACATGGCGATAGGCGCCCACATCGCCGAGCTCGTCGACGACGGTTCGACCATCCAGCTCGGCATAGGCGGGATTCCCAACGCGGCAGCCCTTGCCCTGCGCGACAAGAAGGACTTAGGCGTGCATACGGAAATGCTGGTCGATTCCATGATGGAGCTGTACGAGATGGGCGTGGTGACGAACGCCAGAAAAGCGCTCAAAAAAGGAAAGTTCATCACCACCTTCGCGATGGGTTCGCGGAAGTTCTACGACTGGCTCGACGACAACGTGGCCGTCGAGTTCCAGCGCGGGCGCTGGACGAACGATCCGTCGGTCGTCGCGCAGAATTCGAAGATGGTGTCCATCAATACCTGCATTTCCGTGGATCTCACCGGCCAGGTGGCGAGCGAGAGCATCGGCCCCAACCAGTATTCGGGCACGGGCGGCCAGTCGGACACGGCCACGGGCGCCGTGGCGGGCTTCGACGGTCTCGGGAAGAGCATCATCGCCTGCTACAGCACGGCGAAGAATGGCAGCGTCTCGACCATCGTGCCCATGCTTCCCGAAGGTTCGGCCGTCACCCTGCACCGCAGTCTCGTGGACCACGTCGTCACCGAGAACGGCATCGCGCGCCTGCGCGGCAGGACGGTGCGCGAAAGGGCAAGGGAGCTCATCGCCATCGCAAAGCCCGAATTCAGGGGTGAGTTGACTTCCAAGGCCAAAGCCTTGGGCTATCTATGATCTGTCGATCCTGATATCGCCCGAGGCCGAGCTGATTTTTACGGGTATGAGGCCGGTGCCGAACCTGATGCTCCGCGCGCCGCTCTGGATGCCATCGCATTCCACGTCGCCCGAAATCGTGGACCAGCCCACCGTGGCGTCGATGTCCCTCGGGCAGAGCAGCGAGATGTCGCCCGACGCCGTGGTCACCGATACCCTGTTACACTGATCGTCCATCTCCACCTCGACGGAACCCGACGCCGTCTCGACGGAAAGATTTTCCGTGCAGCCCGCCAGGGCTATGTCGCCGGAGGCCGTTGTCACCTCAATATCGCCCGAGCAGAGTCTCACTTCGACATCGCCGGAGGCCGTCTGTATCGAAAGATCGCCGACCCTGTCTTCGACGAGGACGTCTCCCGAAAGGGTCCTGACCGAGAGTCGATCCACCGTGCTCGGTATCCCGATTTCGAGGGTTTCAGGCTCCCTGGGGCCGCCGGTGGCCACGATTTCCATGGTCCTGTCGTCGCGATTCATTATTCTGAATGATGGGGTGTCGTCGCCGCTAGCCTTCACCGAGAGGCCGGAGGTCGAGAGGAGGATCTTGACGTCGGTCGATTTCGTCCTACAGATGATATCCCTCACGTTTCCGATCGGCAGATCCTTGAAACGCAGGGTCCTGCCGCCGTCGCCACGCTCGCGCTCCGCGCGGGCTCCGCGACCTTCGCGATCCTCGCGATCCCTGTGTGCTTCGCGTTTCGCGTCCAAAAAGTCAGCGTCCTTGAAGATCGTAGCGACGTTGAAGGCCCGGCGTATCACGTCCCCCAGATCTTCACCATCTATGGTGATGCGCGTCTTGGCTTTGATGCGTTCTTTTTTATCGTCCGCGCGGACTTTTTCCTCAGATTCGGCTTCGTGGCAGGTGACGCCCGATTCCTTGCAGAGACATTCGGCGAAAGTCTCGGGCTTTTCAAGGCCGGCGACGATCTCCTCTTCGCTCATATCGGGATGCTTGAGCGCCAGCTCGTCTATATGGTCTTCGATTTCAAGGAGGATGTCCCTCCTCGAGTCCTC